>JADMIO011006459.1_pt1 | contig 11542 bp, 9 predicted proteins | sample 8958161 | NCBI WGS metagenome assembly JADMIO01 (sample SAMN16585339, study PRJNA669376) | soil metagenome | isolation source: Crop rotation soil | place: USA: Cullars Rotation, Alabama | collected 2011
GCCGCGACTTCAAGTCACGTGAATTCCAAGCTTCGGATCCCACTGTGCTGGAAAGCGCCGAATATCTTTTGGGAAAGCACGCGGCTCGCTGCCGCTACTTCCGTGCCAGTGCTGCGATGATTGTCAATCCTGCGGGACTAAACGCGAAGATCGACAACGATTACTTCGGCGGTTCCCCCGGTTTGGCTTGCTCGCCCGGTTTGGGCGGCGCTGCACCCGCAGGCCCGCCACCGGCAAGTTCTGCATCAGCCGGAATCTTCTCCAAATCAGCTTCCACGAACGAGTCTGGATGACTCGCGAGTTCTTTGCGCAGCGCGGCAATTTGTTCTGCCGTCACGGGACTAGCGTTGTTCCCCCACTCGCTGCGCTCGTAAGTGAGCACGTCGGCGATCTTTTGATCGGTTAAGGTCTTGTCCCACGGTTGCATGACGGCGCTACCGAATTTTTGACCTTTGACCGTAACCGGACCTTGCAAACCTTTGAGCACAATCATAGCCGGACGCCGCGAACCGCCAGTTGTAAACTCAGAACCAGCAAGGGGCGGATATTGGCCGGGGACGCCGAGGCCGTTGGCCTGATGACAAGTCTGACAATTTGCAGCGAAGATCTTTTTACCGCGATCGCGCGGCGAGAGTTCCGCTTGTTGTTCGCCACCGGGACCGGCCGCGGAAGTTTTCTTGCTCGGAGGCGGACCGCCCATTGGATCGAGACCGTCGCCGCTGAAACTTCCGGAAAAGCGTCCGAGATAGGCGCCGCCCACAAAAATCGCCAAGCCATAAACCGCGATCAACCAAATGGAGAGCGGCTCGAGACCGACGCGCGGCTCGCGTTTTTCCCGCTGAATGGCAGCATGAACTTCCTGCACTTCTGCGTGTTCGCCGTAATCCATCCCCTGACGAACGAGCGGTGCTGAATCTGGAATCTTCTCGTTCATTTTGGTGGCGGCGGAGATGCGGCTGGCGCTGCGGCAGCGGGTGCCGGTGATGCGGCGGCAGCAGGCGCGCCTGACTTCACCTCTTTCAACGGATGCGATTGATCGAGCGACATCAGATAAGCAACCAGACATTTGGCGTCGTACGTGGGAACGACTTCCCAGCCCCCTTTGGGCGCGTCGCGACCGGCGAGCTTGAGCGCGTCATCCGAAGGCTCCCCGCTGATGCGACGTTTGTCGTACAAGAAACGGTAGGCCGGCATATTCGAGTCTTCCGTCACGCTGCGCGGTGAATAGAGATGTTTGTGATGCCAGGCCGCTGAGTAAAGAGGCGCCTCGCCTGTTGCAGCAGGTTCAGGTGAGCCCGCGGGATTTGGCGCCGCAGCTGCAGCAGGACTTGCACTTTGGTTCGGGCTCGCAGCCGGTGCCGCTGGACTTTGATTTGGTTTCGCTGCCGCGGGCGATGATTGCGCCGCGGCATTCGGCGCGGGCGAAGATGTCGATTTTGCCGGGGAAGCGACCGGCGCGGCAGGCGACCCGGCCGGCGCCGGAGAAGCTGCCGGGCTTGCGCCCGGAGGCGGCGCGTTCTGATCTTCGGCCGGCGCGCGTTTGCCAATGTTCGAAAGATCGGGACCCATGCGCATTTTTCCGAGTAAGACAGGCCGCGCAAAAACGTAATCGCGCGGCGCGCTACGCCGTTCGCCCCACTTGCGATCGATATCTGAGGCGATGTAATCGGGGCGGACTTGTTGGCTGTGACAATAGAAACAGCCATTCGCGGTGTAGACATGCCGACCGCGCTCGGCCATGCCGGAAGTGGGCATTGGATAAATATCGGTACCTTCCTCGTCCATTTGTGGATCGAGATGTCCGATCTGCCAATTTGGAACCACGGTGAGCCCGATCCAGGAAAAGGCGAACGTTCCGAAGAGTCCGAGAAAAAGCGGAAAGAGGCCTTTCATAAATGGTCTTCCGCTCCTTCCGCTTCGACTGGATTCAAGAATGTCGGGACGCTCGCCGTTCGACCCAATCCGAAGAGCATCAATCCAAAATGAAACGCGAAAACGAAATGTGCGACCGTCATCAGGATCCCGGCCAGGCTTCGTCCGCGCAAATATGGCAGAACCGACTGCACGGTTTCGACGAAGGACAGTGAGGCGTTGTCGAGGCTGACTCCTTCAACGAGCGCGCCGGCCAGCAACATCAACGACATCAGACCAATTCCATAAACCGACATCCAGAAGTGCAGCTTGATGAGTGACGCGTAACGCCACTCGCGGCCGACCAGGCGCGGCACGATGTAATACATCGAACCGAAAATGATCATGGTAAAAAACGCGTAGAGGCCGAGATGCGAGAACGCTATGCTTGCCTCGGTAAAATTCAGATAGCGGGCGACAGAACGGAATGAAATCAGCACACCAACAGCGCTAAATACCGTGTATGAAATCGCGCCGAAGACGGTGAAGCGCAGCGTTGGACTATATCGCATTAAGGGAAAATACCCCTGCATGGTCATGTGATGATTTAGTCCGACGGTCGCGACTGGAATGATGGTGAGAATTGTCGCCGCGATGCTGGCCGTCACCATCCAGGCGGGAAACGGACCGTCGATCAGGCGTTGCATTCCCGTCCAGCTCGAGAATAGGGCGTAAGTCCAGAAACCAATCGTGGCCAGATGGTAACTGTAAACCGGTCGCCCGATTACTTTCGGGATCATGTAGTACGCGGTGCCGAGGCCGATCGCGCCGAACCAAAGGAAAAGCAGATTGTTGGCGTACCACCAATTGACCGCAGCCTGGAGCACGCCCTGCACCGGCACGACGAAGAGCATCAATTGCGCGGCCGCATAAAGCCATGGGAACCAGAGAAACGCGCCGAGCAGATACCATTGTGTGATGTAAATCTGTTCGCCGCGCCGGAATCGGAACATCAAGACCGCCCACGAAATAATGAGCGCGTAAGCAGCGAAAAGGATAACCGCTGCGTAGGGTGGAAATTCAAGCCATTGATAGCCGGTTGTGTCGCCCATCAGAATTGCGCCGACGCCAAGAAGCACGCCGAGATTCCAAAACGCCGCTCCCGTGATGATCAACAGCGGATGCCGCAAAACCGTGCGGCACAATCGCGCCATCAACCAGATGGCCGTGCCCATTCCGGCCATCGAGGCCCAGCCATAGATCATGATGTTGGTGTGCACGGGACGAACGCGACCCCAGGTGAGAAAACTGATGCCGGAAAACCAATCAGGCTCGTGCAGCTTGATCGAAACGAACATGGCAAGCAGCGTCCCGATGAGCAGCCAGATGATTGCTGATGTGTAAAACATCAAGACCGGCACGCGCGTGGAAGCGTCGATCAAGGCGCGCTCGACCTGTTCCGTTTCGCTTGGCGGAACATCGGTCGGCACCACCGGCGATTTCAATGGAATCTCAGCGGCATCCATAAATTTTTTGCAAGATCGACATCTTCATTTGCGAAATCATTTGGCGGGAGTTGGCGTCGGAGTTTCTTTTCCGCGAACTGAAAGCGGACTGCCTGGCGCCGACGCAGCTGGAGTCGCTTGCGGGGCGGGCTGGACTGCGGCCGACGGTGCTGTCGCTGCCGGTGAGGCAGAAGCACCTGGTTGTGTTTTGGGTGGTGCCGGCGGCGGATTAATCGCGGCGGCCGGTTGGCCGCGCGCTTCCGAGCTCGGACCCGACACCGATGTTGCCTTGGGTGTGCCGTGCGGCGACGGCGAGGCTGCAAGTGCCGCGCTCGGTGCAGGCGATGCTGCCGCTTCCGGCGTGGCGATTGGCCCGGCCGCAGTTGGTTTTTTCTGCGCGAGCTCGGCCACGGTTAATTCCATCGCTCGGTCAATGGGGATTCGCGCGACGCCTTTGCCCTTGTCGATCCACGCATAAGTTGTTAGCGCCTTGGCATCTTCATCACGCGCTGCCTTGAGCTTTTCTTCGCGAGCTTTAGCGCGTTTCTGCTCGTAACTATCGCCACGCGGCGATGGACCGATGACCGCCAGAACAATCACGGCAAAGAGTGAGAAAAGCAGAACCACGCCGAGCCAGGCCGAAAACGGCGCACGCGATTGAGCAAGCTCACGGATGGATTCGGTATCGGGCATGGTCAGTTTTTCAATTTGAGCGATTCAATCAGTCGCGGATCGCGCACCGGGAAGAGCGAACTCCGGCCGACGATACGCAAATAAACAAAGCCGAGAGTTGCGCCGACGTTGATGAGGGGCACGAAGTCCCAGAGGCTGAGATGCACGCCCGTGCCGTGAAGGGCGGGCAGAATAATTACGTACATGTCGAGCAATTGCATGCAGAGGACCCAGCCCGCCACCATGCAAAGTTGATGCGGATGCAGCTTAATTGACCGCATGAGCAGAATAGCGAAGGGCCCAAAGAATCGTCCGATGACAAGAAGTAAACTTAAGACCCACCACGAACCGGTGTTTCGCACGAGAAAGTATTGCGTCTCTTCCGGTATGTTGGCGTACCAGATGAGCATGTATTGGCTGAAGCCGATGTAGGCCCAAAAAACGGAGAAGGCGAGCATCCACTTTCCCATGATGTGGTAATGCTCGGTGGTAACGACGCCCTGCAAATATCCGGCGTTGCGCAGTCCGGTAATGACGAGAACAAGCAGCGACATCGAACTGCCAGCCGCGCCGGCAAAGATGTAAACGCCCCACATGGTCGAGAACCATTTGTAGTTCAGACTCATCAGCCAGTCGCACGCGCCGAAAGTCAAACAAATGGCGAAGAGCGGCAGGCTAATGAACGAGATTTTGCGCATGAGCAAGGTGAAGCGCGGATTACCGTCTTTGTCCTGCAGCACAGAAAAACGGCGCAGCAAAAACGAAGCAATCACGAAGAACGCCAGAACGATGAGGGCGCGTACAAGAAAGAAATGCCAGTTGAGATAGGCACGCTTGAGGTCAAGCGCCTCATCGTGATGTGGACGAACGTTCATCCATTCGTACAAGTGATGCCGCAAAACCAAAATGGTCGGGAAAAACAAGGCCAACACCCAGAAAAGCGAGGCGATGTTTTCAAGCTGACGGCGCACGACCACCGTCCATTCCGCATCGGTCGCGTAATGGACAATGGTCCAGAAGAAACATCCGGCGCAGAGCGTGAAATAAAACGCAAACGCGAACAAAAAGGAAAAACTGAATTGGCCCGGATTGACAATCGCGCCGACGACGCCAATGACAATGCCGACCACGGCGACGATGCCGAGCAACATCGACAATCCGCCGAAACGCGAGGCTTCGATGTGTTCGCCTTCCGGCGCGGGCACGTCCAAACGTTCGCTCATTTCTTGGCGCCCTCCGGTTTAGGTTCAGGCTTCGTTTCGGCCGGCTTGTCCATTTCGGCACGATGCTCTTCTGGCACGTCTGCAATCGTGGCGCGTTGACTGCGTTGCAACGCGCGCAAATACGCAATGATGGCCCAGCGATCGGCCACGGTGATATTCGGCCCGTAGGCCAACATCGTGTTCTTGCCATTGGTGATGGTGTTGAAGATCTCGCCGTCAGCCATGTTCCGAATGCGATCGTCCTGCAACGTCACGACCGTAGCCAAACCGTACGATTTTGTAATGCCATTGCCCGCTGCGGTCGCGCCGTGACACATGACGCACGTGATATTGAAGCGGTCGTGTCCGCGCTGCAGCAATTGCGCCGTGACTTGAACGGGAATGCCCGTGCCCCAGTTCGCGCCCATCTTGCCGGTATTGTAATAATCGGTGCCGACGCTGAATCCGAGACGTTGATGCGAGATCGCGCCTGGCGCCGCAGTGTTGCTCCCCGGCTTCGGCATTTCGTAGCCAATCGGAACCGTGCCTGTAACCGGCAGACGCGGACCGCGCCCATCGGCAAAAAATTCCAAAGGCGATTGCGCACGAACTTTGACCTGACGCACCATGTCGGGGAAAAGTTCGAATGGCGGATCGGTCGTCTTCTTGCCGCGGAATCCGAGAATTGCCAGGGTGGCGATTCCAGCGAGCAAAAAGAGTAATAGAAATCCGCGCAGCATGATTATTCCTCGTGCACGATGGTGATGTGTTGGCCGCCGGTACTTTCGAGCAGCTGGCGAGCTTCGAGTTCGGTGAAACGCGGGTCGCGCGCTTCGATCAGGAGAAAGAATCCGTCATTGCTCGCGCGCTTGAAGCGCTCCCAATTGAAGATCGGATGATTCCAACGGGGCAGCCCGTTCATAATTTGCCAGGCAAAGAAAGCGGCGAAGGCGGAGAAGAGTACCGTGAGCTCGAACATGATCGGGAAAAAGGCGGGAACGGTGCGCCAGTCGACCGGTTTACCGTGCACGACGAGCGGATAAATCAACCACGACGGTCCAAACTCCAATATCGCCGCGGTCAATAATCCGGTAATTCCACCAATCAATACGACGGCACTGAGCCAAGATTTGCCGAGACCCATCGCGTCATCCATTCCGTGAATTGGAAAAGGCGAAAAAACGTCCCAGCGTTTAAAGCCGGCGTCGCGCACGCGCTTGGCCGCTTCGTAAAGTGCGGTCGGGCTGGGGTACTCCGCCGCCATTCCGTAAACCTTGTGACCGTATGGCGTTCTCATATTCGCTCCTTTCCGCCCGCCGCGGAGGGGGGATGCGCGCCGAAATGAGGATCAGCTTCCGGCAAAACGATTTTCACTTCCGACATCGCGATCATCGGCAGATAGCGCACGAAAAGCAGGAAGAGCGAAGTGAAAATGCCGAGCGTGCCGATGAAGGTCCAGATATCGACCCACGTGGGGATGAACAATCCCCACGAGGACGGGAGAAAATCGCGATGCAATCCGCCGACAATGATGATGAAACGCTCGAACCACATGCCGGCGTTCACGCACATGCAGACGAAATAGACGACATAGATGTTGCGCCGGCACCAGCGGAACCAGAAAAGTTGCGGCGAAAGCATGTTGCAAAAAAGCATGCCGACCCACCAGTACCACCAATACGGACCGAGCACGCGGTTGAAGAAGGCGAAGCGCTCGTACTGATTGCCGCTATACCACGCCATGAAAAATTCCATGGCGTAGGCGTAGGTGACGAACGAGCCGGTCAACAAAATGATCTTCGCCATCTTGTCGATGTGCTGCGGCGTGATGATGTCGTGCAGTTTGAATATGGCGCGCGCCGGCAACATCAACGTCAGCACCATGGCGAAGCCGCCGAAAATTGCGCCGGCCACAAAGTAGGGCGGGAAGATCGTGGTGTGCCAGGTCGGCAGGATCGAAGTCGCAAAATCGAACGACACCACGCTGTGAACCGAAAGGACCAGCGGCGTGGAAAGTCCGGCCAAAAGCAGGTATGCCATTTCGTAATGGCGCCAGTTGCGGTTCGAGCCGCGCCAGCCGAGCGCAAAAAGTCCGAACAGGAATTTCTTGATCCGCGTCGTGGCGCGATCGCGTAACGTTGCCAGGTCCGGGACCAATCCCGTGTACCAAAACAGGACCGAGACGGTGAAATAGGTCGAGACTGCGAATACGTCCCACATGAGCGGGCTACGAAAGTTCGGCCAGATTCCGTAGTTGTTCGGCAAAGGCGCAAGGAACCAGGCCATCCACACGCGTCCAACGTGGATGCCGGGGAAAATTGCGGCGCACATAACCGCGAAGAGCGTCATGGCCTCGGCTGATCGATTGATGGACGTGCGCCATTTTTGGCGAAGCAAATACAAGATCGCTGAGATGAGCGTGCCGGCGTGCCCGATACCGATCCAGAAAACGAAGTTGGTAATGTCCCACGCCCAGCCCACCGGATGATTGAGTCCCCACGTTCCGACACCAGTGGAGATTTGATAGCCGAGACAAAACAATCCGAAGGCCGCGATCGTCGAAGTAATCGTGAACGTCACCCACCACCAACGCGGTGCGGGCTGCTCGACCACGCCGGAAATGCGCTCGGTCAACCAGCTAAAGTTCCGCTTGTTCAAGACAAGCGGCGCGCGCTTGAGCGGCTTTTCAGCCGAGGCGGCATCACTGTAAGCCATCGTTGTTGGTGCGTTATCCATTCGTCACAAAAACCGTAAGATCGACAACCGCCTCATCACGCTTTCCCCTCCGGGCTGGCCACGCCAATCCGTTTCGCGTCCGGCATCTTCGGATTCGGATTGCGGATCCGAGCGAGATAACTCGTGCGTGTGTTTACGTTCAGGTAATTAAGCAACCGGTAATTGCGGTCCTGCGCCTTGATCTTTGAAACGCGGCTCTCCGGATCTTTGATGTCGCCGAAAACAATCGCTTCGGCGGGACAAGCCTGCGCGCACGCCGACGTAAATGAATCGCGTGGAATGCGTGTGTTGTTGGACGCACCGGCTTTGACGTGCGCTGCGATCTTGGCTTCCTCGATGCGCTGCACGCAAAACGTGCATTTCTCCATCACTCCGCGCATGCGCACGGTCACGTTCGGGTTCTTCTGCATCTTGACGATGTCGGGAGCGCCCTTGCTCGTGAACGGCGCGATGTACTCTTCGTAAACGCCGAACTGTCCGGCGATTTTCTTTTTCCCAACCGGCCGCTGGTTGTAATCGAAGAAATTAAAGCGGCGCACCTTGAATGGGCAGTTGTTCGCGCAGTAACGCGTGCCTACGCAACGGTTGTACGCCATGACGTTGAGGCCGTCCTCGCTGTGAACCGTGGCGTTGACCGGACAAACCGTTTCGCACGGCGCGTTTTCACAGTGCTGGCACATCATCGGTTGATGCACGACCTCGGGATCCTCCGGCCAGTCGCCCGCATCCTGATTGAACTCCTTGTGACTCGCGTAATAACGGTCGATCCGGATCCAATGCATGGCGCGGCCGTGACTAACCTGCAGTTTGCCGACAATTGGAATGTTGTTCTCGCTTTGGCACGCGATCACACACGCGCTGCAACCCGTGCAAACGTTAAGATCGACAGCCATGCCCCATTGTTGTTCTGCTTCTAACGGCGGGTGGCTGTAAAGCGACGGCGGCCGATGCGGGACTTCTTCGCTCTCCAGTTTTTCAACAAACTTGTTGTCTTCGCGATAATGTTCGTGCGTCGCCTCGCGCACAACACCGCGGCCTTCAATGCTCCAATGATCTTGTGTAATCGAGAGCGGATATTTCTGTCCGACTTTCGTCACCTTCACGCTTTTCACCGCCTGACCATCGGCGACGACGTAATGCGGATTGGATGATGTGCGCAGCAGATAACCGTTGAACCCGGCATCTTCTCCCGCCGGCATGACATCGCTCCGGTTGCCGCCATACGGTAATGCGCTCCCGCTTCCCGCGGTCTTGCGGCCGTAGCCGAGCGGAATCGTAATGGAATTGTCAGCGTGTCCCGGTTGCACCAATGCCGCGATCACCAACTCGCGCTCGATCGGTGTTCCTTGCGCGGCCGGTGCATTTTTATCCGCGGGTTTGTTCTTGTCTGCCGGAATCATGCGCGTGTCAGTCACAACGATGCGAAGCAGGTCGCCCGTATCGGCATCGAGATGCGCCGCCATGGCGGGGCTGATCTGGGCGGCGTTGTCCCACGTCAGCTTGGTAATTGGATCGGGCAGCTCCTGCAGCCAACCATTATTAATATACCGGCCGTCATCCACGGCGTAGCTGGGCACGAGCACAATCTCGGGCGCGTCCATGCTCGGCGGTGGCGGCGCGCTCCAGAGATTGCGCGCGATACTGGCAGCCGCATTGGCGTTGAACGACGGCGATTTCTCCTTTGGCTGAACGTGCGCGGCAAAACCATCGCGCAGGAAATGCGACCAGGCCGTCTCAAAATCTCCAGGCGGCTTGGTCGTGCGAAATGTGTCCTGGATCAACGCCGGACCTTCCGGCGCCGGTCGGCCCAAAGCAGCGTTGATAATCTCCAAGTCGGACATCCCACCAAAAAGCGGCAATATCATCGGTTGGATCGACAAGTACTGGCCACGCGCGGTCAGCGCGTCGCCCCAGCTTTCAAGAAAATGCGCAGCCGGCACGTGCCATTTGGCCAGCGCCGACGTCGCGTCTTCGAAGTAACCGACGCGGACGACATCCGGTACTTTCTTTTGCAACTCCGCCCAATCGAAAAGCTGAGAAGTCGTGCGATCCTGCGTCACTGCGCGCGGCGCATTGTAAACCGGATCACCGCCGAGAATGAAAAGCTGCTCGATCCGCCCCGCAGCCATGTCCGCGGCCAATTGCAGAATGCTGTTGATGCGCCGATCGACCGGAAACTCATGCACGACCAAAGTCTTGCCGAGGTTCTTGAGCGCGATGTTCATCCCGTAGACGAGCATTTGCACGACAACCGGTTGATCGGGCCCGGCTAAAACCAAGCTCGCGCCCGGTTTCGCCATCAGGTCACTCGCCATTTCGCTGATCCACGCGTCATCGAACTTTGCCGGGTTCGTCCACGCGGGAAGCGTTCCAAGCACTGATCCAAGCGCGGGATCTTTCGTCGCGGCGATGATTTTCTCCGCGAGAACGCGTGTGAAAGCCGGAATCTGGGACGCCGGCACGCGCAAACGATGATCCGCCATCGCGCCGGTTAACGTAAACCGGTTCTCCACCACGTAGAGCCGGTTCATCAAGTCCTTCGCCGTGCTGACACGACGGCGCGCAGCAAATCCGCGGCTCGCTTCCAAATCGCCCTGGCCGCAATCGAGAAAATCGCAATCCAGCGCGAGAATCACATCAGCGCGATCGAGGCGCGGAACAACGCGCGAGTTGTCCCCGAAGCCGATTTGCGTGGCGAAACTCTGCGCGCTGCTAAAGAGCGGGTCGTATTCGCACCAGCGCATTTTCGGGAACGCCTTTTGCAATTCGCCACGCAAGCGGTCACGTGTTGGCGAGGAGGACGGCTCGGCCAGAAAGGCCAGCCCGGCGCCGCCATTGCCGCCCCATTTCGAACGACGCTCCTCCAAATACTTCTCAAACGCCGCGCGATCGGAAATCTTTCCGTTCTCCTTAAAGTACTTGGAGCGCGCCGGGTCATAAAGATCGAGCACCGCGGCTTGCGCATGCGCGTCGGTCGTGCCGCCGCTTGCCGGATGAAGCGGATTGCCGTCGATCTTGGTCGGCCGCCCGTCGTTCGTCGTCACGACCAACGGAATCGCGCCGTAGCGGCGCGGCATGGCCGTCGCGTAAAACAGCGGCTTGCCCGGAATCGTCCACTCGACGCTCTTTGTAAATGGAACGAGATGCATTTCGGGACGGCGACAACCGCTCATGCCGACACCGGCCAACGCCATCGAGGCCCCCATTAGTTTCAAGAAGCTGCGCCGCGACCATTCATCTCCATTCAATTCCGCCGCACCGGCCGGGAATTCACGCTCGAGCCAATTCTTAAACTCGGGCGTCTCGCTCAATTCGTTGAGACTGCGCCAGTATTTCCTTCCAGTGGCCGGCTCAGGTGGATGTTGGACAACGCGCTTCATCGGTGGCACCCCTGGCAGTTAATCGGCGGCTTGATGTCCCATTTCTCCTCTTTCCAGCACATTGGGATCCTAAGCTTAGAATTCCACGTGGACAAGTTGTCGCGGCCGCTTCTATAGTGTCACCTAAATACTAGTGACTCCAGCGTAACTGGACTGGCCACAGTTAGGCCGCAAATGTAATCACACTGGCTCACCT
>JADMIO010796660.1_pt1 | contig 11540 bp, 11 predicted proteins | sample 8958161 | NCBI WGS metagenome assembly JADMIO01 (sample SAMN16585339, study PRJNA669376) | soil metagenome | isolation source: Crop rotation soil | place: USA: Cullars Rotation, Alabama | collected 2011
CTTTCCCGTAAACTTCACATCCCGACCACATACAGGCAAAGTAATGGCATTACCGCGAGCCATTACTCCTACGCGCGCAATTAACGAATCCACCATCGGGGCAGCTGGTGTCGATAACGAAGTATCTTCAACCGGTTGAGTATTGAGCGTATGTTTTGGAATAACAGGCGCACGCTTCATTATCTAATCTCCCAGCGTGGTTTAATCAGACGATCGAAAATTTCATTGCAGACAGGTTCCCAAATAGAAAGAGCATTTCTCCAGGCACCAGTTGAAGAGCGTTGATCAATGGCCTGTTCAAAAACAGTTCTCATCCGGATCTGACCTTTACCAACTTCATCCGTTTCACGTACAACATTTTTTAGAACCATGCTTCCCCAGGCATCCCGAATTTGCTCCTCCATCCACGGGGACTGAGAGCCATTACTATTGCTGTATTTGGTAAGCAAAATACGTACATCAGGCTCGAACCCTTTAAGATCAACGTTCTTGAGCAGATCACGAAGCATATCGAAAAACTGCAGTGCGGAGGTGTAGTCAAACAACTCAGCAGGCGTGGGAACAATCAGCACATCAGCAGCACATACGACATTAATCGTGCCGATACCCAGGTTAGGCGCGCTGTCAATAACTATGACATCATAGTCATGAGCAACAGTTTCAATGGCCAGTCGGAGCATCAGGTGTGGATCGGTGGGCAGTTTACCTTCATCAAATTTGCCCATTAACTCAGTTTCAATACGGTGCAGAGCCAGACAGGAAGGAATAATGTCAAGCCCCGGCCAGCAAGTGGGCTTTATTGCATAAGTGACATCGTCCTTTTCCCCAAGATAGAAAGGCAGGAGAGTGTCTTCTGCATGAATATGAAGATCTGGTACCCATCCGTGATACATTGAGGCTGTTCCCTGGGGGTCGTTACCTTCCACGAGCAAAACACGTAGCCCCTTCAGAGCCAGATCCTGAGCAAGATGAACAGAAACTGAGGTTTTGTAAACGCCTCCTTTATGGGCAGCAACCCCGATCACCGGTGGAAATACGTCTTCAGCACGTCGCAATCGCGTACCAAACACATCACGCATATGATTAATTTGTTCAATTGTATAACCAACACGTTGCTCAACCCGTCCTCGAATTTCCATATCCGGGTGCGGTAGTCGCCCTGCTTTCTCGGCATCTCTGATAGCCTGAGAAGAAACCCCAACTAAATCCGCTGCTTCACCTATTCTCCAGCGCCGGGTTATTTTCCTCGCTTCCGGGCTGTCATCATTAAACTGTGCAATGGCGATAGCCTTCGTCATTTCATGACCAGCGTTTATGCACTGGTTAAGTGTTTCCATGAGTTTCATTCTGAACATCCTTTAATCATTGCTTTGCGTTTTTTTATTAAATCTTGCAATTTACTGCAAAGCAACAACAAAATCGCAAAGTCATCAAAAAACCGCAAAGTTGTTTAAAATAAGAGCAACACTACAAAAGGAGATAAGAAGAGCACATACCTCAGTCACTTATTATCACTAGCGCTCGCCGCAGCCGTGTAACCGAGCATAGCGAGCGAACTGGCGAGGAAGCAAAGAAGAACTGTTCTGTCAGATAGCTCTTACGCTCAGCGCAAGAAGAAATATCCACCGTGGGAAAAACTCCAGGTAGAGGTACACACGCGGATAGCCAATTCAGAGTAATAAACTGTGATAATCAACCCTCATCAATGATGACGAACTAACCCCCGATATCAAGTCACATGACGAAGGGAAAGAGAAGGAAATCAACTGTGACAAACTGCCCTCAAATTTGGCTTCCTTAAAAATTACAGTTCAAAAAGTATGAGAAAATCCATGCAGGCTGAAGGAAACAGCAAAACTGTGACAAATTACCCTCAGTAGGTCAGAACAAATGTGACGAACCACCCTCAAATCTGTGACAGATAACCCTCAGACTATCCTGTCGTCATGGAAGTGATATCGCGGAAGGAAAATACGATATGAGTCGTCTGGCGGCCTTTCTTTTTCTCAATGTATGAGAGGCGCATTGGAGTTCTGCTGTTGATCTCATTAACACAGACCTGCAGGAAGCGGCGGCGGAAGTCAGGCATACGCTGGTAACTTTGAGGCAGCTGGTAACGCTCTATGATCCAGTCGATTTTCAGAGAGACGATGCCTGAGCCATCCGGCTTACGATACTGACACAGGGATTCGTATAAACGCATGGCATACGGATTGGTGATTTCTTTTGTTTCACTAAGCCGAAACTGCGTAAACCGGTTCTGTAACCCGATAAAGAAGGGAATGAGATATGGGTTGATATGTACACTGTAAAGCCCTCTGGATGGACTGTGCGCACGTTTGATAAACCAAGGAAAAGATTCATAGCCTTTTTCATCGCCGGCATCCTCTTCAGGGCGATAAAAAACCACTTCCTTCCCCGCGAAACTCTTCAATGCCTGCCGTATATCCTTACTGGCTTCCGCAGAGGTCAATCCGAATATTTCAGCATATTTAGCAACATGGATCTCGCAGATACCGTCATGTTCCTGTAGGGTGCCATCAGATTTTCTGATCTGGTCAACGAACAGATACAGCATACGTTTTTGATCCCGGGAGAGACTATATGCCGCCTCAGTGAGGTCGTTTGACTGGACGATTCGCGGGCTATTTTTACGTTTCTTGTGATTGATAACCGCTGTTTCCGCCATGACAGATCCATGTGAAGTGTGACAAGTTTTTAGATTGTCACACTAAATAAAAAAGAGTCAATAAGCAGGGATAACTTTGTGAAAAAACAGCTTCTTCTGAGGGCAATTTGTCACAGGGTTAAGGGCAATTTGTCACAGACAGGACTGTCATTTGAGGGTGATTTGTCACACTGAAAGGGCAATTTGTCACAACACCTTCTCTAGAACCAGCATGGATAAAGGCCTACAAGGCGCTCTAAAAAAGAAGATCTAAAAACTATAAAAAAAATAATTATAAAAATATCCCCGTGGATAAGTGGATAACCCCAAGGGAAGTTTTTTCAGGCATCGTGTGTAAGCAGAATATATAAGTGCTGTTCCCTGGTGCTTCCTCGCTCACTCGACCGGGAGGGTTCGAGAAGGGGGGGCACCCCCCTTCGGCGTGCGCGGTCACGCGCACAGGGCGCAGCCCTGGTTAAAAACAAGGTTTATAAATATTGGTTTAAAAGCAGGTTAAAAGACAGGTTAGCGGTGGCCGAAAAACGGGCGGAAACCCTTGCAAATGCTGGATTTTCTGCCTGTGGACAGCCCCTCAAATGTCAATAGGTGCGCCCCTCATCTGTCAGCACTCTGCCCCTCAAGTGTCAAGGATCGCGCCCCTCATCTGTCAGTAGTCGCGCCCCTCAAGTGTCAATACCGCAGGGCACTTATCCCCAGGCTTGTCCACATCATCTGTGGGAAACTCGCGTAAAATCAGGCGTTTTCGCCGATTTGCGAGGCTGGCCAGCTCCACGTCGCCGGCCGAAATCGAGCCTGCCCCTCATCTGTCAACGCCGCGCCGGGTGAGTCGGCCCCTCAAGTGTCAACGTCCGCCCCTCATCTGTCAGTGAGGGCCAAGTTTTCCGCGAGGTATCCACAACGCCGGCGGCCGGCCGCGGTGTCTCGCACACGGCTTCGACGGCGTTTCTGGCGCGTTTGCAGGGCCATAGACGGCCGCCAGCCCAGCGGCGAGGGCAACCAGCCGAGGGCTTCGCCCTGTCGCTCGACTGCGGCGAGCACTACTGGCTGTAAAAGGACAGACCACATCATGGTTCTGTGTTCATTAGGTTGTTCTGTCCATTGCTGACATAATCCGCTCCACTTCAACGTAACACCGCACGAAGATTTCTATTGTTCCTGAAGGCATATTCAAATCGTTTTCGTTACCGCTTGCAGGCATCATGACAGAACACTACTTCCTATAAACGCTACACAGGCTCCTGAGATTAATAATGCGGATCTCTACGATAATGGGAGATTTTCCCGACTGTTTCGTTCGCTTCTCAGTGGATAACAGCCAGCTTCTCTGTTTAACAGACAAAAACAGCATATCCACTCAGTTCCACATTTCCATATAAAGGCCAAGGCATTTATTCTCAGGATAATTGTTTCAGCATCGCAACCGCATCAGACTCCGGCATCGCAAACTGCACCCGGTGCCGGGCAGCCACATCCAGCGCAAAAACCTTCGTGTAGACTTCCGTTGAACTGATGGACTTATGTCCCATCAGGCTTTGCAGAACTTTCAGCGGTATACCGGCATACAGCATGTGCATCGCATAGGAATGGCGGAACGTATGTGGTGTGACCGGAACAGAGAACGTCACACCGTCAGCAGCAGCGGCGGCAACCGCCTCCCCAATCCAGGTCCTGACCGTTCTGTCCGTCACTTCCCAGATCCGCGCTTTCTCTGTCCTTCCTGTGCGACGGTTACGCCGCTCCATGAGCTTATCGGGTCCACTCGCGAACGCAGAAAGGCCCACCCGAAGGTGAGCCAGTGTGATTACATTTGCGGCCTAACTGTGGCCAGTCCAGTTACGCTGGAGTCACTAGTATTTAGGTGACACTATAGAAGCGGCCGCGACAACTTGTCCACGTGGAATTCTAAGCTTAGGATCCCAATGTGCTGGAAAGGGCGGACGGTGCCGTCGGCCATCTTCTTCAGGGAATCGCGGAGGTTGCGGATATTGCAGCCGAACGAGCCGATCAGGCGGAGCTGCTGCTGGTAGAGGGCGAAGAGGTTGATCTCCGACGAAACGCCGGTCGTCGAGCCGCAGGTGACGAGGACGCCGCCGCGCTTCATGCAAAACATGCTCTGCTGGAACGTGTCCGGCCCGACATGCTCGAAGACGACGTCGACGCCCTTCTTCCGCGTTATCTTGCGGACGACGCCCTCAAAGCGGTCCTCGCGGTAGTTGATGACGTGATCGGCGCCGAGTGCCCTGGCCTTCTCGATCTTGTCAGGCGAGCCGACGGTGGTGATGACGATGGCGCCCACGGCCTTGGCGAGCTGGATCGCGGCCGTGCCAATGCCCGAGCCGCCGGCCTGGACGAGGATAGTCTGGCCTTCGGTTAGCCTGGCGTTGTCGAAGAGCATGTGCTCGGGCGTGCCAAACGTCACCGGAGCACAGGCGGCCGCAACGACATCGACACCGGCAGGCGCCTTGATCGCGAGCCGGGCCGCGATGTTCAGGCGCTGGCGGGCGAGGCCATCGACATGGAAGCCACGGATGCCCTGCACGTTCTCGCAGAAATTGTCCCGCCCGGCGAGGCAGGCGGCACAGTGGCCGCAGGTTTCTGCGCCAAAGATTGCAACCGTGTCGCCGCGCTTCAGGTAGGTTACGCCCTCGCCGACGGCATCGACGGTACCCGCCGCCTCGACGCCGACGACGATCGGGAGCTTGCGCTTGGCGAAGGCCATGCCGCGCCAGCCCCACACGTCAATGTGGTTGAGCGCCACCGCGCCGATGCGCACCTGGACTTCGCCGGCGCCGGGTGGCGGCGGATCTGGGAGGTCAACGACGGCGACCGCGCGGCTGTCGAGAAGCTGAAGCGCACGCATCAGTCGTGACCCGTATTGACCACCGGATGAAACGCCAACAACGACCGGAACACGGAAGTTTGCGACAACAAAACAGAACTCACGCAGGCTCCGCGGCGATGATCAGGCAGGCGTTCTGGCCACCGAAGCCGAAGGAGTTGGAGAGGACCGTGGTGACCTTCTGCTCGCGGGCGTGGTTCGGGACCACGTCGAGCGCGATGCCGGGATCCGGGACGTTGTAGTTGATGGTCGGCGGAATGACGCCGCTCTGGATGGTCTTGAGGGTGAGCACGGCCTCGATCGCGCCGGACGATGTGAGCGTGTGGCCAAGCATCGACTTGTTCGACGAGATCGGCACACCGCGCAGGCGCTCGCCGAAGACCTTCTCCAGCGACATCGCTTCCATCTTGTCGTTCTCGGGCGTGCCGGTCCCGTGGGCGTTGATGTAGTCGATGGCATCGGGCGTGATGCCGGCATCCTCGAAGGTATACTGCAGGGCCGCAATGATCGCGGAGCCATCCGGCTTGGAGCGGGTCCGGTGGAAATCGTCGGCCTTTTCGGCGGCGCCGCGGATGACGCCGAGGATGTTGGCACCCCGGGCCCGGGCGCTCTCATATTCCTCAAGGACCAGCGCCGCCGAGCCCTCGGCGATTACGAAGCCGTCGCGGTTCTTGGCGAAGGGCTTCGAAGCAGCCTCCGGCGTATCGTTGGCGTTGGAGAGAGCCGAAAGCAGCGAGAAGCGGATGACCGCCTCGGCGGTGACCGAGCAATCCGTGCCGATGCAGAGGGCCGCCTTGGTCTCGCCGCGGCGGATGGCCTCGACGCCAAGCTGGATCGCGGTGGCGCCAGAGGCGCAGGCCGTCGTCAGGGAAATCGGCGCGCCCTTGGTGCCGAAACGCTCGGCGAGCTTCTCGCCAACGTGGCCGTACATGAGCTGCTCGTATTCGTGGTGGTCGTTCGATTCGCCGGCGACCGCGATCATGCGGTCATAGGCGTCGCTCATCGCCGGATCGGCCGCCTCGTAAAGGCGACGGCGGAGATTCCACTCCATCTCGACCGGCGGGATCGCCGTGAAAAGCGGACCGGGGAAATCGCCCGGCTTGCCGAGGCCGGACATGGTCACGGCTTCGTCGCCGGCGAGTTCGCCCGCGGCAAGCGTCAGGCCCTGAACCTCGCCCGGCAGGTAGTCGATGGTGCCGGCGATCGTCGTGCGCAGGTGCGTCGTCGGGAAGCGCGTGATGCGGTGGACGCCCGACTTGCCGGCGGTAACCGCCTTCCAGTTCTCGTCGAGCCCGACGCCGAGCGAGGAGATCATGCCGATGCCGGTGACGGCCACGACCGGGCGGTTGCGGTGATCGCGAAGCGGCTCTGCCATGACGGCTCTCCTCAGTTTACGGCCTCGACGAGGCCCATTCCTTCGCCACGCCAGACGCCCCAGGTGGTGACCACAATGGCCTCCGGCGGCGTTGCCAGCGGCTTCTCAAAGCCGGTGTCCTCGGTCGGGCGGTAGAAGCCCTTCCGCGACAGGGCCAGCGCGGCAAGCGCGATGCCCGAGGCGAAGTTGGCGTCGATGCTGGTGCCGAGCATATTGGTCGCGGCGCGGACAGTCGATACCTCGCCTTTCGCCATCAGGCCGGCGAGGAACTCGCGCTCCTCGCGGGTCGGGGCGGCGATGCCGCTGGCGCCCGAAATGACGGCGAGCGGATGGTGGTGGGCGGCCTTGCTGATCGCCTCGAACTGGCGTTCGGCATTGGCCGCAGCCTCGCCGGGACGGCGCATGGAGCGGTCGGAGAATACCGGACCGAGCTGAGCATAGGGCTTCTTGCCGCGCGCCTCGGCATGCTCGCGGGCTTCGAGGACGAGGAAGGCGCCGACCGAACCATTGATCGAGCCACCGCCCTTTTCCGGGCGGGCCCAGACCGACAACGGTTCACCCTTCCAGCCCCAGCCGCCGCCGGCGAGGATCATGATCGAGTCCTTGCGCTCGGCAATGACAGTACCGCCGACGAGGAAGATGTCGCCCTGCCCGGCGCGGATGCGCCGCTCGGCCACCTCCACAGCGGAGATGCCGGCGCTCTCCTCGCCGAGGAGCGTGCGCGACGAACCGGTGACCTTGTGGACGATGGAAATATTGCCAGCGAGGAGGTTCGGCAGCTGCGCCAGGAAGAGCGTCGGGCGCAGGTCGTTGGAGAGGCGCTCGTTGAGAAACTCGGCCGGCGACTCCGCCTTGCCGAGATCCTGGAGGATCGCCGCATCGACCGCGAAATCGCGCTCCCCGCCGCTCGCCCCGATGACGATATGGGTGCGTGCGAGAATGTCCATGTTGCCGGCAATGCCCGCATCGCCGAGGGCGAGGCCGGCCGTGTAGGTGCCGACGCGCTGCCAGTTTTCCATCTGGCGCTGGTCGCCGCGCTTCGGGATCTGGAGGTCGAAGTTGAGCGGCACCATTGGATGGACCGGATAGGGCGCGCAGACCTCCATGTCGATGACCGGCTTCGGGTGATCGACCTCGGCCATGGCGTGCCAATGGGCGTCGAGGCCTTCGCCGAGGCTGGAGGTGAGGCCGATGCCGGTGATCCAGACTTCGCGCGACATCGCGTAGGCGACCTTTCAGGTCAGGCAGTGACCGTGGCAGACATGCCGACGAGCGCCGCGCGCCGCTTGACCTCGGCGGCGAGCTCGGGCGTCGGGAAATTCATCAGCATCATGGTCATCTCGGCCTCGGCGATGAGCTCGGTGCCGACGCGGATCTGGCCCTTGGTGACGCAGAAGCCGGAGCCCTCATGGACGAGGTCGATGGTGACCTTCATGACCTGTCCGGGGGTGACGAAGCGGCGGATCTTCACGCGCTTGGAGCCGACGAAGAAGGGCAGCCGGGTGCAGTTGTTCAGCCCGAGCATGAGGTGCCCGGAGGCGTGGTTCATCGTCTCCAGGAGGAGCACGCCCGGCATGATCGGATAAGTCGGAAAATGCCCCTCGAAAACCGGGCTCGCCTCTGGTACCCGCGAGGTCGTCTCGATATGACCTTTCTCGGCGTCGAAGGCGTCGACGCTGTCGATCATCTCAAAGTATTCGAGGCGCATAGGTCGACGAGTCAGGCGTTCTTCGCGGCGACGAGCTCGTCGATGCGGGCGCAAAGATTCTTGAGGACGAAGTAGTCGTCGACGGAGGCGCGGCCCTCGTTGACTTCCTCGGTCCAGCGTTCGAGCGGGATCTTGATGCCGAACTTCTTGTCGAGCGCGAAGACGATATCGAGGAAGTCCAGGCTGTCGATGCCGAGATCGTCGATGGCATGGGCTTCGGGCGTGATCTGTTCGAGCGGAATCTCGCTCGTCTCGGAAATGACCTTGGCTACTACGTCAAAAGTCGAAGACATGAGGACTCCAGCGATCCTTTGCTCAGCCGGGCTTCGCAGCGCCGCCGGGCGGCCACGCGACGCGATTACCACGCCGGGAAAACAGTTGCCATTCGAACGCGGGATAATGCGCGGGGAACCCCGCTTTTGCAACGCACAATCGCCCGTCCGGGCCGACGGCAAGGCGCCCGGGGGCGACCGCTTGGCCGACGCCCAAATACAGACCTTCAGGCCCCGTGTCCACCCTTCCGAGAGGCGCCGCGGGCCGGACGGTTGCGCCGCCCGGCGCGCTGCCACAAGATCGCGCCGCGACAGGCCTGCCGAGGAGCGCCACCCTTGACCGATCTTACTACCGCGCCTGACGGACGCGGGCCGCGGTTTGCCGCCATTGACGTGCTGCGCGGAATCGCCGTCGTCGGGATGGTCGTCTATCATTTCTCCTGGGACCTCTGGGAAAACGGGCTGATTTCCGCGGATGTCATAGGCGACCCGGGCTGGAAGGCCTTCGCCCGCACCATCGCGGGGACGTTCATCGCCCTTTCCGGCTTCAACCTCGTGCTCGCCCATCGCGACGGTTTCCGCCAGGCCCTTTTCCTGCGGCGACTCGTGATCATTGCGGGCGCGGCCGTGCTGGTGAGCATCGGCACCTGGCTCGTGATGGGCGAGAACTTCGTCTACTTCGGCATCCTCCACTGCATTGCCGTGTCGAGCGTGCTCGCCCTCCCCTTCCTCCGCGTGCCCGCGTGGTTCACCGCGATCATCGCGGCGGGCTGCATTGCGGCGCCGTTCTTCCTCATGGACCCGATCTTCGATGCGCCGCCGCTCCTGTGGATCGGCCTTTCGCCAAGCCCGCGGCCGACGGTCGACTACGTGCCGCTCCTGCCGTGGTTCGGCGTGGTTCTCGCCGGCATGGCGCTGGCGCGCGTCGCGCTCCAATCCGGGCTCCTGCAAGCGATCGGACGGTGGCGGCCGGCCAGCGCATGGCGGCCGCTGATCCTTGCCGGGCGCTGGAGCCTGCCGATCTACCTCATCCACCAGCCCGTCCTGATCGGCGCGCTGGCCGTGGTCACGCCGCTCATCGGGCAGAGCCACGATGCGCTGGCCCGGAAGTTCATGGACCAGTGCACGCTCAGCTGCGAGCAGACGGCCGGCAAGCCCGGCCTCTGCCCGTCGACCTGCGGCTGCGTCGTGACGGGAGCGGAAGGGGCCGGCCTGCTTGCGCCGGCGATGAACGGCAAGATGACCGCCGAGCAGAGCACCAGTTGGGATGCGATCGTACAGACCTGCCTGCCGAAGGCCGCCCCGCCGGGACCGGGCAATACCTAGCGCGAGGGCTTCGGGCCGCCCGCGGCGACGATGACGCCGATGATGACGAGGCCGGTGATGACGAGGCGAACGCCGGCGCTGATGTGGTAGCTGTTCAGCATTATCTGCAGCACGACGAGGAACAGCGCCGCGCCCCAGAGGCCGGGAATATTGGCGCGGCCGCCCGCGACCGAGGTGCCGCCGATGACCACGACGGCGATCGAGGCGAGGAGGTACTCGTTGCCGATATCGACCGAGGCGCCCCGGAAGTAGCCGGCGAGCAGCGCGCCGCTTAGGCCGCCGAGGGTGCCCGACAGGGCGTAGGTGAGGAAGCGGATGCGCCCGACCGGCACGCCGGCGAGCCAGGCGGCGCGGATGTTCTGGCCGATGGCGAGGACGGAGCGGCCATAGACCGTGCGCGTCAGCACGATCGCCGCGCCGATGGTGAAGAGCACGGTGAGGAGGGCGAGCACCGGCACGCCGACGCCCAGCACCGGAACCTGCAGGTTGGTGAAATCGGCGAAGGCCGGCGGCGGCTTGATCTGCAGGCCGCGGCCATAGCTGATGTCGACCGACTGGATGATGAAGCTCGCCGAAAGCGTCGCGATGATCGGCGGGATGCGCAGCGCCCAGATGAGCAGGTAGTTGGCGACGCCGATGGCGAGCCCGGAGCCGAGTGCGGCGACGATGCCGACCGGGATCATGGCGTCGCTGCCATCCATGACTTTCATCGCCACGGCGCTGGCGAGGCCGATATTGGCGGGCAGTGACAGGTCGACGTTGCCCGGGCCGAGCGTGATGACGAACATCTGCCCTACGCCGACGATCACCGTGAAGAGCGCGAGGGAAAGGGCGGCCGTGATCATGCCGCCGCCGCCCTGGCCGCCGGTAATGAAAAGTGCGCCGGCGAAGACCACGGCGGCGCCGACGAAGGACCACAGCCACGGGCGGGCGAGGAACCCGGTCACAGCGATTCCCTCCGCGTGATCAGGGCGCGCGCGGCGAGCACGATGATGAGGATCGCGCCGTTGGCGGCGACCTGCCAGTCGGGCGGAATGTGCATGAACTGGAGGAGCGAGTTGGCGGCAAGCGCCAGCGTCAGCGCGCCGATGACCGCGCCGATGGGCGAGACGCGCCCGCCGACAAACTCACCGCCGCCGAGGATGACGCCGGCGATGGAGAGGAGCGTGTAGCCGTTACCGATATTGGCGTCGGCCGAGGTGGTGTTGCCGATCAGGGCGAGGCCGGAAAGGACGCCAAAGACGCCGGCAAGCGTGAAGGCGACCACCTTGGTCTTCTTTCCAGCACAGTGGGATCCGAAGCTTGGAATTCACGTGACTTGAAGTCGCGGC
>JADMIO010482515.1_pt1 | contig 11539 bp, 4 predicted proteins | sample 8958161 | NCBI WGS metagenome assembly JADMIO01 (sample SAMN16585339, study PRJNA669376) | soil metagenome | isolation source: Crop rotation soil | place: USA: Cullars Rotation, Alabama | collected 2011
TTTATCTTATCGCTGATCCTGTAATCGAGGTTGAGTTTAATGTTTGTTCTCTGCTGACCTTTTGTAAGCATCACCACACCCGCTTCTCTTGTATCCTGAACGGAAGCATAAACCGCCGCTTTGCTATCCTGGCTTTTACCGGTGAAGGAAATATAATTTGTAAAATACTCCCCCGGTTTAAAAAACCTCGACGCCTGGTCGATGACCTTCGGATAAGGATTATCCATCAGACCATCCGGAGAAGGTTTGGTATAATCTACCGCACCGTTTTCAACCGCGAAGTTCGTTGCGCCTGAACGTTCCGGAACAAAACCTATAAAGCTTTTACCATATTCTGAACGAAAATTCACGATGGTTTTACCTGCCGGAAGTTGCTGACCTCTTTTGGTAATCACGTTAACAACGCCGTTTGCGGCTCTTGATCCGTAAAGAGAAGAACCAGCCGCACCTTTAACTACTTCTATGGAAGCTATGTCTTCAGCGTTCAAATCCTGCAGGTTGCCTTCAGTAAGCACGCCATCAACAATAATTAAAGGATTATTGGAGCCGAAGATCTGCTTGGCAGCACGCAATTGGATGTTGGTTCCGGAGCCCGGTTCACCCGTGCGTGAGATCTTGACACCCGCTACTTTTCCCTGTAGCACACCCGCTGCATCCGGAGCTGGTACGTTTTTAAAATCTTTTTCGTTTATTTTTTCAACCGAAAAAGGAACTTTCTTTTGCGAAGTTTCACCGCCAACTCCGGTAACTACTACATCGGAAAGCATACGTGCATCTCGTTGAAGCTGGATCGTAACAAACTGGCCGTTGCTTACTGCCCGTTCCAACCTGGAGAATCCTACAGAGGTAATTACGAGCACATCAGTTGCAGAAGTTGAGTTGTAACGGAGTGTAAACATCCCGAGCGCGTCGGAAGAGGTTGCGGCATTGGTATGTGCAATGCTGATCGTGGCGCCCTCCACAGCGGTTCCGTTAACGTCTGTCAGCTTTCCACTAACCGATTTTTGCTGGGCTATCAGGTGGCCCGAGGAAAGCATGATGAGAAGACACGCAAACAGCCCTGTTCTTTTTGCAGTTTTGATTTTCATTTGAAAAGAGTTTTGATCGACGGGTCACTTGGACCGAGCCAAATTTAACAGGATTATAATGATGAAGCCGTCGTTTTACACTATCGGTACCGATAACGTTGTCGAAGAGCAAGGTTTAAGGTTTAAAGTTGGAGCTGAAGTTTGAAGTCTATGTATCCCCCTCCTGACAGGGGTTGGGGTGGGTTCTGATTTCGATTACAGGAACTTACCGTCTGCTGCTATAACATGATTTGAAAATACCAAACACATGTGAGTTACCAACGAGCTGAGCGGTTGCGGGAGGATGTGCTGTAAGTCCCAAAGTGGAACCACCCCCGTCGGATTTAGCCGCTGTGCGCGCTCAATCTGACCTCCCCTCATTAAATAAAGAGGGGAGATTGCTATCCCCACTCAGGAGTCGATTCAACATTAACCTTAACCCTAAACCTCAAACATCAAACTTCAAACCTACATTCTCAAAGCCAACTTTTCGCTGAGCTGCTCAAGGAGGAGTTTTCCTTTGTTTATATCATTCCTGATTTTATCGGGCTGGAAATCTTTTTCATTAAGCAGTGAAGCGAGGTGCGCATCCAGCTGCTGCATCAACTGACGAACGGATGGGTCTGATACAACTTTAGCCTTTTCACGTAACATCCTGATCTTTTCAAAATCCACTATACCTTCCCGTAACTTCTCAAAACGAATACAACTGTTTCCGCCGGGATAAACGATAAAGCAATCACCAGCCGGCCATAGTTCGTGCCTTGCATCACGCATAGGATCTGCGGGCCACGCATCGTAAGCCCATCTTAAAAATCCATCATAACCGTGAGCGGTAGTATACCAGCCCAGCCAGCGTCCTTCTGCAGGCGGAGAGAAAACAAAATTGTTGGGCACCGGCGGATTACAACACACATAATAAGTTGTCGTTTGTCCCCGTGCAGCTCTTTTCCTTACCACATCAACATCAGATTCCTTCCCATACAAAAAACAGTAATCATCCAGCAGGAGATCCAGCTCTTGATGCCAGTCCCCGGCATATGTGATCTTCCAGCTCTTTGAATGGGCTTTAATGACACGAATAGCCGCAAGGGTTTGTTGCATCTCGTTTTCATTAATCCCGAGATAGGTCTTCTGAAACCATCCTTTCTGTTCAAGATGTTTTTTGAGGTCGGTGAGAAAGATATTCCAGAAGTCGGCGAACGCCTTAGAATCCGGAGGCCACGATTCATACATATAATTTCCAGATGCTTCGTCCATATACCTGAAGCGGAAGCCCCATGGTACCGGCGTGTACAGGGTAATAGCTTCGTTAATGCCCATGCTCATCCCCAGCTCTACATAGCTGTCGAAAATTTTGTAATCAAATTTCCAGCCACCATCTTTCTTTTTTAACCAATCGATCATAGCGCCTTCAATCATGTACGAGTTGTCTGACCACGGCGAGTGTACCGCGTATGTAGTAATGAAAGTGCCGCCGGCATCTGCGTACATCTTCAGGTGTTTTTTCAGCAGCAGCATATGCTCCGGTGACCAGGGCTGCAAATTATTTTTCCAGGCCACCACCCAGGGGTTCTGCCATAGATCGAAACGGTGCTTCCACTGCGATGGATCCGGCAACAGCTGGTTCTGCACACGTAGTGAGACGTTCAGCGTTTTTGTGAAATTTTCCGACTGAACGGTTACGGTTCCCTTATATAATCCGCTGGATGCTGATGCGGGCACATCAATAGAAATCCAGACCGGCCTTACCGATCTTCCCGGTAAATGAAACCTGTCAAGCGGTTCAAAGCGATCGGGCATCAGGTAAAGATTTGGGTAAGGGCTCGCGCCACAGGTTACGTCTTTGGCAGCATAAGGATAATTGCTCACGACATAACGAACCAGATTCGCTTTGATATAATTGCTTGCGGGAAGCGTCTTTCCGTTGTCGGTTTTCAAATCTGAAAAAGTGAACCTCACCTGGCTCAACGTATCCGGAGACCACACCAATACCTGCGTATTGAACCTTTCTCCTTTCCATACCGTGCCTTCCAGGGCTAATGTTTCTTTTTCAAGATCCGGCACTTCGCTTCTGAAGTACAGTTGGTCGGTGGAAGCAAAAGAAACCTGCAAACCATTTTCTTCCTTATTCCAAGCCGCCACATTGAGCGTCGTATCAAACGTATATTCTTCCTGGTAATGCGCAGGTGGCACCACCACTTTTGCAAACTGCAACTGGCCTTTATAAGCCTGCCCGCAAACGATTCCCGTAGCCAAACATGCAATGAAAACACACCCTATTGATTTTTTCATGGTATACTGTTTAATTTATTAAATGCCGGAATTGTTATTATACGCTGCTGTTTTGTTTGCATTGCTTCCGGGATATTATCCTGAAAATTCCGGATGACATCTCCAGGATCTTTGTCATTTCCCCTCCGGGAAATGGGATGACATCTCGAAAATCTGAGATGTCATCCTGAAAATTCCGGATGACATCCCGTTTTTCTTCGCCGCGCTATGCATTGCAGCAACGGAATCACCATCCGGTGTTTTGTGTAAGCGTTCCTCCTGACAACTGGATCTGTTGTAATGGAATCGGATCAAGGTAATGTTTCGGAAGAAACGTTCGCCCTGAAGCCGGCTCTGCAACGATAAATCCATTTTCGTCTACCTGAATATCGGTACCCACGCTAAGGTCGGGATACTTTGTCTGGTATTCCGTGCCCACAAATTTTACCCCCTTGATGGCTTGTGGTAAAATCGTCTCTGCTGTTTTCCACCTGCTGAGATCATCCCTGCGGAATCCCTCAAAGGCCAATTCTACCGTCCTTTCCCGCCTGATCTCGTTTAACATATTCAGGCTATTCGTGGAAGCATGTGCGTTAGTAAGGCGCGGCATGCCTGCCCGGCTGCGGATGAGATTAATGGTTCGATCGAGATCAGCATCGGTGATAGAGCCGTTTTTTTCGTACAGGGCTTCTGCAAGAATCAGTAAAACTTCCGCATACCTGAATTCTTTAAAATCATATTCGCCGCGAAATTGCGTAGCGTCTAAAGTCTCATCCAGAAATTTCCGGAGCATATACCCCGTATGCGTTGCATTACTTCCACTGAATCCCGGGAACATGGTTTGCCATATACCGCCTTCGAAAAAAACCTGCGATCCGGGCTGAACGAACGTCATGCTCATTCTCGGATCCCGGTTTTGAAATTCACTGGTTAATGTTGCATATCCCTGGAATAATGGCGATTTATTAATGGGCAATCCATCGGTAGCCAGATACTGGTCAGCCATCGACTTCGTAGGAACCATAAAATTAAACCAGAGTTCCCTGGTCCAGTTATGCGTGGCCCGGTTCGCCCAATATCTCTTTGCAAGAATAACTTCTTTGCTGTCGTCACCAGATAGAATGAACAGGTGCTTGTAGCTATCGGCGCCATGTTCGGTATACAATGCATACTCGCCGGATGAAATTATGGCTTCTGCTGCCTCTATCGCTTCGCTAATGTAGTTCTGTGCATTCGGCTGTCCATGGTATTTAGCCCATGTACCCTGGTACAAGGCGGCTCTTGCCTTTAAGGCGAGCGCAGCACCCCGCGTTACCCGGCCCTGTTCAGATGGCAGCAGCTCGCTTTGTTTGGGCAATTTGTTTATGGCATTATCCAGGTCTCCCAGTATAAAATCGATGATTTCCGCCTGGGTTGATTTCTGTGAATAGAGTTCAGGTGAAGTAATATCAAGCACGATCTCAATTTTGGGTACGCCCCCAAAAGACCTGGCCAGATTCCAGTAATTATACGCGCGGAAAAACAGTGCCTCCCCGACCCAACGGTTTAGTTGTGCACCCAACGGAGATTCCTCTGCTTTCTGCAATACATAGTTTGCTGACCGGATATACTTGTATGAATTATCCCACAGGGGAGAATTCGACTGCGGCAGAAACGAGCCATTGCTTACCGGGTTTGGCCCGGAACCGAAAGCAATATCCGAGTTATTGTCGGTATAGTTATGTGCTCCCTGTAACCCATTATAGAAGTCGTTCACTGCAAGCTGAAAATCTGAAGGTTTCTTCCAGAACGAAGCGTCCGATACCTGGTCCTTCGGAGTCAGGTCAAGTTTTTTGCAGCCTGACAGGATGACGAAGAAAATGAGGACTGGATATATAGAAATTATACGTATCATGTCAGTTAATTAAAAGTTACATCAACACCAAATGAATACATTCTCTGGAAGGGATAGTTGAAACCCCATCTTTCTGATTCCGGGTCCCAACCGCCCTTGACATGGTGCTTCTCCCACAAGTCCTGCCCACTGAAATAGATCCTGGCTCTGGAAATGGAAGCTTTTAAAGTAAGGCTGACCGGTAAAGTGTAGCCGATCTGTAAATTTTTCAGCCTGGCATAAGCGCCATTAATCTCCTGCAAAGTCGACTGCTGGTAATTCCAGTAACGGATATTGCCATGGCTTAATCTTGGGTACTCCGCATTAGGCCTGTCTTCATTCCATGTTTTACCGTAATAGAACTGAGGTGGCTGCCGCCACCAATCAGTCCACGGCAGTGAATAATCGCCTTCTCTGAATATGGTTCTTTTTCCTACCCCCTGGATAAAAACAACAAGATCAAAGTTGCTATATCGTGCTCCCAGGTTAATCCCAAAATTGTAGCGAGGTGTGATGTTGCCCACGTTAATCACATCGCCATCATCATGATCACCATAAGCTGAAATCGTTCCGTCGCCATTAACATCCCTGAATTTTGCGTCTCCAATACTGATATCAGACGGAACGCCACCGAGTACCTTATAGTCATCAAGCTCTTTCTGGTTGCGGATCACGCCATCGAACACATAAGCAAAATAGGTGTTGATAGGATATCCCTGGCGAATCATGTTCAATCCGACCACGTAAGTATCCTGCCCGCCATAGTCCACTACTTCATTTTTCGAATCACTCAGTATGAACCTGGCATTGTAAGAAAGTTTTCCAATCCGGTCACTCCATCCGAGCGTTGTTTCAAATCCCTTTGTTAAAAGTTCTCCGGAATTGGTATAAGGTGCAACCGCTCCGAGCATGCTCGGGTAGGTTACAGGGATCAACATGTCTTTATTTCTTTTCTGAAAATAGTCGAATGTAAAGTTCAGGCGGGAAGAAAAAATGGCGAGGTCAATACCAATGTTCTTCGTAACGACAGTTTCCCATGTACGGTTCGGTGATGCCATCCCTGCAAGCGTTGCAGACTGTACTTGTCCTCCCGGACCGAATGGGTAAGAGCCGCCAATATTGATTAACTGGATATAATCATAAAGATGCGCATTACCATCGGTGCTGATTTCCTGGTTGCCTGTTTGGCCATAGGACGCCCTTATTTTTACGTCATCAAAAAAAGAAATTCCTTCCATAAAGTTTTCCTGTGAGATCCGCCATGCTGCAGATAGCCCCGGGAAAAATCCCCATCTTTTATCGGGGTGAAATCGTGAGCTTCCATCATACCGGAGGTTTGCTTCAAACATATATTTATTATTGAACGTATAGTTGATGCGGGAGAACAGCGACCTTATCGCCCAGTCTTCTCCCCGGCCATCAGCCTGGTAGTTCTGTGTACCCAGGTTTAAAGACCATACATCGTCCGTGACCAGGTTTTGCCTGGAAGCGTTAAACCATTCATAGTCGTTTTCTTCATGCGCAACGCCGGCCATGATTCCGATATCGTGCTTGCCTCCAATCAGTTTCTGATACTCCAAGTAACCGGTAAAATTTTTATATATCGTCTCTACATTCGTCAGTGTTAATTTGCTTTCCCCGGGATTTGCAATGGTATAATAGGCAATCGTCTCATCCCACTTATATAATGGCACTGGTTTCGCGCGGTCTTCCCATTTTTCTGTACCGAAATTTATTCCGGTTTGCAGATGGAGTTTTAATTCCGGTATAATCGTTGCGATGGCTTTAAAGTTGGTGTTGATATTCCGCTTATCGAATGTCGCGGTTTCGGCTTCCTTAGCCTGTGCTACGGCGTTTCCCCATCCTCCCTGCGCGAAGAAATTTCCAGCGGGAGTGTACACCGGGTGATTCGGCATGCCGAAGATCGCTTCAGTAATCACCCAGGTACCTAAGCCTCCAATATCGGTGCGGTGCTGATGTTCGAATGCCACTTTCGATTCCAGTTTCAGCCATTTAAATAAATCGTAGTCGTAGTTAAGCCGGAGATTATATCGTTTATTATTGTCCTGCGCATACCTGATCACGCCCTGCTGGTCGCTAAAGCTTCCTGACAAATAGTAAGCTGAATTATTTCCACCACCAGACACATTAAGATTATGTTCTTGCTGAAACCCGTTTTCAAAAGTTTCTTCGAGCCAGTCTGTCGAAGTAAAAAACAACATCCAGCCTGCATAAATAGGATGTGGTATCGGGTTGGGATCATTGTTTCTCACTTTTTCAAGCATCTCGGGCGTATACATCGGCACGGCTCCGTTATGAATATTCGCTTCATTATCCATGATAGCCATTTCATAGTGGGTGGGACTTTCCATCATGCCTGCAAGTTTGGAAACAGCGAAGTTGTTACCATAAGTAACTTTTGGCGTTCCCCGTTTTCCTTTTTTTGTGGTAACGATGAATACGCCCCCAGCTGCTCTTGCACCGTAAATAGATGCAGCGGCATCTTTTAACACAGAGATCGATTCGATATCTTCCGGGTTCAATAGATCGAGGCTTCCTGCTACTCCATCAATAAGCACAAGCGGCGAATTGCTTCCGTTTGCAGATGCATACCCGCGGACATTTAACTGAAAGCCTTCATTTCCGGGCTGACCCGAAGATCGTTGAATAACAACCCCAGGCACTTCACCCTGCAGCGCCGCATAGGCATTCAAAACAGGCCGTGCCTCAAATGGCTCCTTCCCTACTGATGAAACGGCGCCGGTAAGAAACTGGCGTTTCTTTGTTCCATAGCCTACAACGACCACCTCTTCGAGCCCCTTCGCTTCAGAAGTCATGTTGATATCTAAAGTATTGCCGGTACCTACTACTGCTTCCCGCGACGGATATCCGGAGTAACTAAAAACGAGTGTATCACCTGAAGACGCGGCAATCGAATAACTTCCTGATGCATTTGTCATGGAGCCCGTCGTAGTATTTTTTAAAAGTACCGACGCGCCTTCCAGCGGCCCTTTATCGTCGCGTACGGTTCCGCGGATGAGCTGCTGTGCTGAGAGTTTCAAAAAAGAGATCATCAAAAGGCAGGCGAAAAGGAGGAAAGTCTTTTTCATTGTAAATGCTTTTGTGATAGCAAAATAAAATCACGTTCATAAAGTACCGGATCAGATCCCGGAAATAAGGATAAATACGAACCAATGCCATAAAATAATTCAGACAACAAACCAGGCTTGTCATTAACTACGGTTGGAAAAACATTGACACTACGCTTGAAAGCAATGCGCACTTATCCAGGCCAGTGGCACAACTTCAATCCAGGCTGCTACGGGGTTATGGTGGTACAACATTCAGCAGGTCTTCCTGCTGGCCTGGGAGACAGGTAAGTAAAGTAAGGTACCTGCAGAACAAAATTAAGAATAATTGAACCGTAAGCGGAAGGAATATTATAGTACCAGTTTCTTCATTTCTTCAATCACTCTTTTCTTTAACAACGGCCACAATGGCTCGCGTGACACAGTGGGTCTCTGTGTCACACCGTGTCAATGGACTCCGTGGTTCAAAAGATGGCCGGAAACAATTTCTACCTCACAAGCATAAATGTGCCTTTGTAACTTTTCTTTCCCTGGCTATCGGAGCCGGTAATATGATACAGGTAAAAGCCGGCATCCAGCAATACACCGTTACGGCTTCCGTCCCATCCCTGACGGATATCTGTTGTCTTAAAAATGCGTTGTCCCCAGCGGTTATAAATAGAGAATTCCTGCAGCTCAAATGAACTGCCTGGCGGAATGCGGAAGACATCATTCTTGCCATTGTGATCGGGAGAAAATGCGCCGGGCATTAATAATTGTTTATAGATATTCACCCTTATTGCGGCTGTTGCCACACATCCTTTGTCAGACACTGCCTGCAGCTGGTATATCGTTTCCTTTGAAGGACTTGCTAGCGGGTTTTGTGATTGGGTGTTGTCGAGACCGGCAGCCGGCGACCAATTATAACGGGATACGACACCCGAAATGTCCGGGGTCAACCTAATGCTTTCACCTGGCTGAATGGTGACCTGGTCTGCCAGGCGTATTAGAGGAGAGGGATTGACATGAATAGAAATGATGTCTGAAACGAGCGGTGCTGTGCACGGGAGGTCTGGAATAAATACCGCATGCACTTCGTCACCATCCACCAAATTGCTTAGCTCAAGTAAATTACCATTTGCAGCAAGCGGATTGCCATTCTGCACCCACTGGTATGTTCCATGGAGATTGGGGTCAGATGGCATTGCTGAAAAGTTAATCGTTTCGCCTGCACAGATGTCGATGCGCGATGGTGTTACTTTTAGCATGCCAGCGGTGACTGGCGTGCAGGGAATAACTTTTCTGATCACGTAGTTGTATCCATCGGAAATATAAATATGCCCGCTACTGTTTATAGCAACTGCGGCTGCAGAATTAAAAGATGCGTTCAGCGGGTTCCCGCCATCGCCGCTATAACCTTGTTGCCCGTTTCCTGCAATAGTGGCAATCGTTCCGGACGGATCAATCATGCGGATCACGTGATTAAATGCATCGGGAATGAGCAGGTTACCGTGGGTGTCAAACTTGATGAAGACCGGGCGACGAAGCAATGCGTCTGTTGCTGCCCGCCCGTCACCTGCATATCCTTCGATACCTTTTCCTGCGATGGTCGTAACGATACCGTTAATTGCTACTTTTCTGATTACATTATTGTGCGTATCGGCAATGATGATGTTGCCTTTGCCATCCACTTCTACACCAACCGGGAATCGAAACTTTGCTGAAATTGCCGGCCCTCCGTCGCCGGAGTATCCTTCTTTTCCGTTTCCTGCAACGGTGGTTATGATTCCACGCGCACTTATTTTCCGAATGACATGATTAAAGGAGTCAGCGAAATACACGTCTCCATTATTGTCTACAGCAATACCGGATGGAATATACATGGTCGCATCAGTTGCCCGTCCGCCGTCGCCGGTATAGCCATCGTGGCCATTGCCTGCAATGGTTGTGATGATTCCGTCAAAAGAGATCTTCCGTATAGCTGCATTGTTCTGGTCGGAAAAATAAATATTTCCATGCTGATCGATGGCCATTCCAACAGGAGCGCTTAATCGTGACCGCGAGGCCGGTCCCCCATCTCCTGAATAACCTGCTGTTCCGTCTCCGGCAACGGTTGACATAATGCCTGATGCGGATATCTTTCTAATGGCGTTATTGTATGGATCGGCAAAATACACATTGCCATACCGGTCAGCGACCAGGCCGGAAGGCGTATTCATTTGTGCAAGGGTAGCCGTTCCGCCATCGCCGGCATATCCCGGTTTGCCCGTACCTGCGATAGTTGAAATTGTCTGGCTACTGGCAACGATTACAAAAAGCAACGCAGTAAGAACAAGAGAACAATATTTCAGCATAATGCACGGATGGTGAATACGCCAGTTACTTTTCTTTATTGAATAAATAGGAAAACCTGAATTCTACGGAACCGTAGTAATGGTTTAAACCGAAGTTGCTTTTAAAAAATAAGCTTTTTGCAAAACCATAACCCGGCCCTATATGACCGTTAAAAGTCCAGCGCCTCCCTAACGGACGCTGAATTCCCCAATGCATATTAAACAACAGCGCATCCCACACCACAAAGTTTTCCGCAAGCGCATCGGTCACATATTTCACCCGGAACCCAAAGTAGTTGCCTGCATTCGCTTTTAGTGATTTGCCCTGCGACAATCTTTTAGCACGGTTATAATAAAACCTTGGATTAACGGCAGCATAAATGTCAGGCCCGTGCAGGCCGCCGATCTGGTATTTAAACTGCTGACCGGTGATGGCATAACCACCGCCAAGCCCGAGGTTAAAGTCAATCGTCGTGTTCCGGCTCAACTTTCTTTCGAAGCTTACCCCTACACCCTGGAAACCGATGTCCAGTTTACTCAGTGCATAAACACCTGACGATACCTGTTCTTTGTTTTTCTTTTCCTTCGCCGTTACTGAGGTTGACGTTTTCGCATTCGCCACAGAAGCATCTTTGGGTTGCAAACCCGCTGCCGGAAGCAGCATGGCTGTTCCTGCCTTTGTGATCGCGGAATCTGTTAGCGGCTGAGCCAAAGTATCAGATACTGATATTGCCAATGTTTGGCCAAGCGCCACAACTATGGTATCTATGCGTGTGGGTTCAACACTCGCTTTTTTAGATGGATGGGTTGAAACGGAAGCAGTGTTTTTTGTGGTGGTCATGTTCCCGTTTTTTTGTGTTGATGAAGAAACAGTTTTCCCGGCCGGAACGGCAGCTCCCGGCGCCGGGCTTTTGCGATCCGCGG
>JADMIO010792887.1_pt1 | contig 11539 bp, 15 predicted proteins | sample 8958161 | NCBI WGS metagenome assembly JADMIO01 (sample SAMN16585339, study PRJNA669376) | soil metagenome | isolation source: Crop rotation soil | place: USA: Cullars Rotation, Alabama | collected 2011
CTTTCCCAGAAATCGAACTGGACGACCGCGACCGGCATTGGGTTTGGCCTGGGCACGGAAGCCAAATGCGAGCTGCAGGTCATCACCAGCGGCCCGGTGTTCGACTATCGCGCCAGCGCGGCTTCGACCGACACGGCAGGGCTGCCGGCGGAAGACTACAGCGGCTCCTGCTACGTGAAGATCGGTATTGGTTTTGAAATCACAGGCAAGCTGAGCGGCGCAGGTGCGGCCGGACCGTTCGGTATTAGCGGTAATGCCAAGGCCAGCCAGAGCGCCAGCTATGTCTTCGCGCACAAGGTGGGGAAGACGGCAACGCTGAAGGATGCTGTGACCGAGGCCTTCAATAAGCTGGTCTTTCCTTTCCAGCCAAGTTGCGCCAACGATATGAATCCCGGCGACTTGGCGCAGGTGAGCTTTCACGGCACCTTGAACGCCAGCTTTGAAATCGACTACGGCATCGCCGACTACAACTTCGCCGCACCGAGCGTAAGCACGGCACTCATCCGAAAAACGCTGAAGGGCGAGAAACTCTCGCTGCCTTCAGTGGATGTATCGATCGGCGCGAGCGCCAGCGTGAGCTACAGCCACACCGACGATTTCTCGGTTGTCGTGCAGAAGCTGGACACATCCGATGCGCTGCTGTACCTGATGCGCGCACATAAGGGCGACACCAGCGCCGGCCTGGGACTGGCGGCGCAAGTCGGGAAAGGAGCAACTCGATCAACGGATTCACCAACGGCGTTGGCGGGAGCCTGATCGCGGGCCAGGTAGTCGATTTGCAGAAGAAGCTGAATAACAAGCTGAACGACTGGGTGAACCGGCCGGTGCAGAACGGTGTGAGCCTCCAGGCGGCATGGGACTCTCAGCACGAGGCCACCATGCTGTTCAAGTACAAGCTCAACCTGAACGACATAACCTTGCGCGATAAAAGCTGGAACTTCTTCGCCCAGGGCGACATCCGCTCCGCCGTCGGCGCGGGCGGCTTGGCGCTGGAGCCGGGTTCAGGCGTGAACAACCAGATCTGCCGGTCATTCACGCTCGGCGTCACCTTCTTCAACTTCTTCAACGCGCAGGAAGTCACGAAGTACTTCGAAAGCAGCACGGTGGAGATTACAGCGAGCGGCAACTTGCGTTTCATGTTCGACGTGGGTGCCGAGAAGGACACGGATGTTAAGAAGGCTTTGCAGAAGACGCGGGTGCACTTCGTGGCGGATGCGTTGGCACAAAGCCCAGCCAAGGTTGAGTTGCATATCGAGCTGAGCGAGACCGGAAACCAGAACGAAGGGAAGCACATTGCCGGTGTGGCCGGATTCCTGGCCAGCAACGCATCCAGCGACATACAGCAGTTTGTGGCCAGCCAGCCCACCGGCACGCTGACCCTACACTGCGTGTTACAGCCCACCGCCTACGGCAAGCTGCAGTGCTCGGAGTACAAGAACGGACATCCGCTTGCAGACCAGTCGCGCGACCAGTCAAACTGGCTCGTTTTTCACGATGCAGTGATGCCGCTGCTGGGAATCGATTACACGCAGAAGGTGACCTATGCAATGTGGCAGCAGTGGAACGAAGCTGCGACGGGCGCGACCATCGCCGATCGGCGCAGCGTCGGCAATGCATTCGCATCGCAAGCCTCCGCGGTGTGGGGCGCGGTGCAGGGAAGTCGACAACCAGGACCCTGCTCGACTACTTCGGGCTGGCAAGTTCTAGCTTCATGAACCTGTGCGATGACCTGCATCAGCTCGCCGAAATCGCGGCCAAGGCTAATATCCCGGCGGACTGGAATAAGCTGCTGGATAGTCTGAGGCGCATCACTATCAACGACGTCAACATCGATTACGCCAAGCCCGCCGTGGCCGCCATCCTGAAGCTTTGCGCTCCGCAAACTGTAAAGTGTGAAAAACAAGACGGCGGCAACACGCTGACGGTCACCCTGACCGTGGCATAGGCGCTGCCGGGCGCAAGTGTGAGGGGTGTTCCTGATTGACATCCCGGCTCAGCCTGCTACCCTGAAACTAACGCGCTTTGTGCGTCTTAGCCCGTCGAGGAACATCCAATCTTTATGCGTTCTCTGCTCCGCCACCTGAAGTTTTTAATTGCCGTCCAACTGCTGCCCGCGCTGGAGAGCGGGGAGGAAACTACCCTGGTTGGCGGTCAAGCGGTGCTGGAAGGCGTGATGATGCGCTCGCCGCATGCCTGGGGTATCTGCATCCGCAAGCCTGACGGCACACTGGCGACGCACGCGGAGCCGCTGGAGAAGCTTTCCGAGAAGCATAAGTGGATGGCGTGGCCGTTCCTGCGCGGCATCATGACCCTGGGACAGGCGATGACGCTGGGCTTCCGCGCGCTGCGTTACTCGGCCGACGTCGCCATGGAGCACCTCCAACCCGAGAAGAAGGAAGGCGAGAAAAAGGCCGAAATCAGCGGCTGGATGATTGCCGTCAACCTCATTCTGTCGCTCGGGTTCTTCATCTTCATGTACAAATTCCTGCCGCTGCTGGCGGCGACCAAGCTAAAGAACCACTATCCCGTGTTCGGCAACCAGATCCTGTTCAACGTTGTCGATGGCGTCATCCGTATCGGCTTGTTCCTGCTGTTCATTTGGGGCATTTCGCTGATGGGCGACATCAAGCGCGTCTATCAGTATCACGGTGCGGAGCACAAAACCGTTTTTGCCTTCGAGAATAAGGACTCCCTGACGGTCCCGAATGCGCAGAAGTACGTGACCTGGCATCCTCGCTGCGGCACCAGCTTCCTGATGACCGTGATGTTGATTGCCATGCTCGTCTATATGCTGGTCCCGGCCACAACTTTCTGGGCACGCTTCGCCTCCCGCATTGCACTGCTGCCGGTGATTGCCGCGGTTTCGTATGAGCTGATCCGCTTTGCCGCCAAGCACGGTTCGTCGCTGTTCTCGGTGATGACTAAGCCGGGACTGTGGCTACAGCGCATCACCACACAGCCGCCCTCGGACGACCAGGTTGAAACGGCTATCGCGGCCCTGAACGAAGCGATGGAGCTGGAGAAACAGCGCGGCGGCGAGATGGTGATTGCCTAGCGGGGCTCCCCGCGAACATCTCTTCCACGTCCCAATTGAAAGCTGGTAATTCCCGCATGCATGCAGATATGCTTTGTGTCAGGGCACGAGTTTACTCGTGCCGAAACACGTGCCATGAGGAGTAGGGCTTTAGCCCCTGAGTCGTGCCCTGACACAGACCGTGATATACGCCGATATCTAAAAAACCTATGTTTGAACGTCTGGAACAAATCGAAAGCAAGTACGAAGAGCTGAACCAGGCCCTGGCGTCGCCGGACATCGTCTCCGATTCGTCGCGCTACCAGAAGACGGCCAAAGCACACAGTGAACTTCAGCCGGTGGTAGAGAAGTATGGGAAAGGCCGCTGACGAGACCGATCCCGAGATGCTCGCCTACGCCAACGAGGAGCTAGGCAAACTGGAAGGGCGGCTGGCCACGGTCCAAGAAGAGCTTAAGGTGCTGTTGCTGCCGAAAGATCCCAACGACGAGAAGAACGTCATCGTGGAAATCCGCGCCGGTACCGGCGGCGACGAAGCCACCCTGTTCGCGGCCGAAATCTTCCGAATGTACAACCGCTACGCGGAATCGCAGCGCTGGAAAGTCGAAGTGCTGTCGACATCGGAGTCCAGTGTCGGCGGCCTGAAAGAAGTCATTGCCATCATCGAAGGGCAGGGCGTTTACTCACGCATGAAGTACGAGAGCGGTGTGCATCGCGTGCAGCGCGTTCCCGAGACCGAGACGCAAGGCCGTGTGCACACATCGGCCGTAACAGTCGCTGTTTTGCCCGAAGCCGAAGATGTGGACATCAAGATCGAAGCCAAGGACATCCGCATCGATACATTCTGCTCGTCAGGTCCGGGCGGCCAGTCGGTGAATACGACATACTCGGCGGTGCGAATCACGCACCTTCCGACCAACACGGTCGTAAGCTGCCAGGACGAGAAATCGCAGATCAAGAACCGCGAGAAGGGCATGCGCGTCCTGCGCGCCCGGCTGTACGAGATGGAGCAGCAGAAACAGGCCGATGCCCTGGCCAAGGAGCGCAAGGCCATGGTGGGCTCGGGCGACCGCAGCGAGAAGATTCGCACCTACAACTTCCCGCAGAACCGCGTCACCGATCACCGTATCGGTTTTACGGCGCACCAGCTTCCCGAATTCATGGATGGCCGCATTCAGCCGATGATCGATGCGCTGATTACGCACTTCCAGGCGGAGAAGCTGAAGGAGCAGTCGGTCGCCGTGGCGTAGGAATGCCCCTCTCTCCAGGGCGAGGCTTCACCTGGTTTGGCTGATAGAAGGGTTTGTGTCAGGGCACGAGTTTACTCGTGCCGAAAACTGTAGATGAAAGGGTGGGCTTTAGCCCCGGCACAAGCTCGCAGCGGCTAAAGCCTGCAGCAGGGGCCTCGTCCGCCACGACTGAAGTCGTGCCCTGACGCAAAGCACGAGGCACCAATCCCCCATGGAACTGAAGCAAGCGCTCGCGTCGGCTGTCGATCGTCTGGAATCCGCCGATGTCGGCTCACCGCGCCTGAACGCCGAAGTGCTGCTGATGTTCGTCCTCGGCGTCAATCGCGCGTATCTCTACGCTCATCCCGAGCGCGAACTCACTTCCGAAGAACAGACCCGCTACGACGAGGTGCAGGCGCAACGCGCCACTGGCATGCCCTCGCAGTACATCACCGGGCACCAGGAGTTCTGGGGCTTGGATTTCGTGGTCTCGCCGGCTGTGTTGATCCCACGCCCCGAGACCGAGCACCTGATAGAGGCCGTGCTGGAGCTGACGCGCGAGATCTCCCGGCCGAAGATTGTGGACGTGGGAACCGGCTCCGGCTGCATCGCGCTGGCGCTGGCGCATGAGCTGAAAGATTGCGAGGTACATGCCCTCGACGTCTCTAACGAAGCGCTGGAGATCGCGCGAGCCAATGCCGCAAGGTTGCAACTGGACGGCCGCGTGCGTTTCGCACCTGGCAATGTTCTGGAGGCGATGTGCGGCGTGCACGACTTCGATTTTGTCGTCAGCAACCCGCCCTACGTCGGTTTCGACGAAGCCGACAAGGTGCAGAGGTCAGTTCGTGACTTCGAGCCGCGGATGGCCGTCTTTGCCGGTGAACAGGGGCTGGATGTTATTCGACCGCTGGTGGAACAGGCACATGTCGTACTGAAGACGGGTGGCTGGCTGGCGTTGGAGATCGGTTACTCGATGCAGGACGCGGTTGTGGGTCTGCTCAATCCCACAATGTGGGAGCACGTACGGGTAGTGCCGGACTTGCAGGGAATTCCGAGAGTCTTGGCTGCAAGAAAGAAGGAAGGTCAACGCCCGTGATCTCCATTCCCTCCTTCGCGAAGATCAATCTCGGGCTAAAAATCGGGTCGTCGCGGCCGGACGGGTTTCATGAGCTGCGCACGGTCTATCAGACCATCGCGCCCCATGACATCCTTCGCGTTCACCTCGACACTGGCTCGGGTATCGAGATTCGCTGTGACGACCCCCGGGTGCCGCTCGACGAAAGCAATACCTGCTACAGGATTGCCCAGCGCGTAGTGAGCGGGACACCGGTTCAGGGCAGAGTGGTTATCGAGATCGAGAAGCACCTGCCGGTGCAGGGCGGGATGGGGGCGGCGTCGTCAAACGCTGTAGCCACGATGTTGGCATTGGAGCGGGCGCTGAAGCTCGAGATTCCGGTCGATACAAAACTTCGGATTGCGGCCGAGGTAGGCAGCGACCTGCCGCTATTCCTGATCGGCGGCACGGTGTTAGGCGTGGGACGCGGTGAGAAAGTCTATCCGCTACCCGACTCGCCGGTCCTGGAGATCGTGATTGTCACTCCCTCTGTGGGTGTATCGACGCCTGAAGCCTTCGCCCGCTGGGATGAGCTGATGCGGCGTTCGAACGGGCCCCCCGAGCAGCAATTGACCGCATGGGAGCGGCCACGTACAATAAATTCTTCCAGCCAGGATGTGCTTGATCGGCTGGCTGACAATATCCCGCGGGCCGAAAAGCCTGCATCCGGTGTTCCCGCTTTAAGCGGGGACCGGGCCGAGACGCTGCTTCTCGACCTCGTCCAAGCCGGGATCGAGAATGACTTCGAACGCGTTGTCTTTCCAGAGTATCCCGAGTTGCGAGAGGTAAAACAGTTGTTGCTGCGCGAAGGCGCGCAGTATGCGTCATTGTCGGGTTCCGGCTCGACGCTGTACGGAATGTTCGCTTCAGGAGACGGGGCGCAAGCCGCCGCGGCCCGCGTCGAGGCGGCAGGGCACAAGGCTTTCGCGACGACGACGTTGAGCCGTGCCGAGTATTGGAAGGCGATGGGCGCCGCAAGCGACGAGCGGTAAGCTTCGAGGTGCATGCCAGACGTGCTGGAAGCTAGAGGCTCGAAGCTCGTGGCTCGTGGCTCGAAGCTCGTGGCCACACTGGGCGGTCGACTAATGGTAGGTCAAGTGCCTTTCTGACCGCACCTGCGCAAATGCAGCGCACGCGCGGTGGCCGCAAAGTTGGATTGAGTTGCAAGCAGTCGGACACTGGGCGGTCGACTAATGGTAGGTCAAGTGCCTTTGGAGCACTTTGTCTAGGTTCGAATCCTAGCCGCCCAGCCAGGAATTCAGTAGTCAGTGGCAAGTAGTCAGGCGCGGATTCGCTTTGTTCTGGCGAAAAGTGAAGGGCGAAAAACGAATGGCGAGTTTCAACCCGGCGTACAACCAAACCAGGTGAAGCGGGGTATTGATCATGGACGCAGCGACCAAGACGAGCGTAGTGGCACCTGCCGCCCAAACCGGCGAAGCGCAGCCCCTCGCGCAGGCAAAGCCTGCGGCGGAGCGTAAACCCGTGAAAGCGCGCCAGGACGATAAGTGGAAGATCTTCTCGGGCACCGCAAACGACGCGCTCGCCCGCGAGATTTGCGACTTCCTTGGCTTGCAGATGGGGCAGGCGTGCATCACCAAGTTTTCCGATGGCGAGACCTACGTGCAGATCGAGGAGAACGTGCGCGGCGCCGATGTGTTCATGGTGCAGCCCACGTGCGATCCGGTTGACGTGCACCTGATGCAGCTGCTCCTGCTGATCGATGCGCTGAAGCGCGCATCGGCTCGCCGCATCACCGTGGTGATTCCGTACTTCGGCTATGCGCGGCAGGACCGCAAGGACAAGCCACGGGTTCCGATTTCCTCGAAGCTGGTGGCGGACCTGCTGACCACCGCCGGTGCGGACCGCGCCCTGGTCGTCGATCTTCACGCGCCGCAGATCCAGGGCTTCTTCAACATACCGGTGGACCATCTGTTTGCGTCGCCGGTGCTGGTGGATTACTTCCGCAAGAAGCAGTTGCCGGAGCTGACGGTTGTTTCTCCGGATGCAGGCGGCGTGGAGCGCGCCCGCTTCTTCGCCAAGAAGATGGATTCGGCGCTGGCTATCGTCGACAAGCGCCGCGTGGAAATGGATGTGACCGAGGTCATGCACGTCATCGGTGACGTGAAGGGCCGCAGCTGTCTCATCCTCGACGACATTATTGACACCGCCGGGACGCTGGTAAAAACCGCGAAGGCATTGCTCGGGGAAAGCGGTGCGCGCGAGGTGCATGCCTGCGCGACCCACGCTGTGCTCTCCGGGCCGGCAGTCGAGCGAATTTCACGATCGGGATTGACTGAAGTAGTTGTGACCAACACCATCCCGCTCTCGGAAGCGGCGCAAAAAGAGCCGAAGATCGTGGTTCGATCGATCGCCGGCCTGATCGGCCGCGCCATTCAATCGATTCACGAAGAGACTTCCGTCAGCAAACTGTTTTTGTAAAGGACAAGATTATGGCTACAGCAACCGCAGACAAGAATGTAGAAGCCAAGCCGCGGCAGGGTGGTGGCAAAAACGATGCTCGCCGCCTGCGCACGACCGGCATGATTCCGGCTGTCGTGTACGGCGCCGGCAAAGATTCGACCCCAGTCACCGTCGATCCCAAGCAGATGAACCGCATCCTGCACTCGGAGACCGGCCACAACACCATTTTCGATCTGAGCCTCGACGGGCAGAGCGCCAAGGTCATGATCGTCGACTGGCAGTACGAGCCGATCAAAGGCGCGCTGCTGCACGTCGACTTGAAACGCATCGCCATGGACAAGGTGCTGCGCGTCAGCGTGCCCATTCTGTTGAGGGGCGAAGCGCCCGGCGTGAAGCAGCAGGGTGGCATCCTGGAGCAAGTGTTGCGCGAAGTCGAGATCGAGTGCCTGCCGGCCGACATCCCGGGCCACATCGACGCCGATGTGAGCGAGTTGATGTTCGGCCAGGTGATCCGCGTTTCCGACTTGCCGCACGCCGGCAAGCTGAAGTTCCTGACCGATGAGGGCCAGTCCGTCGCGCACGTGGTTGCCGTGAAGGAAGTGGTTGAGCCTGCACCAGCCGAGGGCGCCGAAGTTGCCGCCACGCCTGCCGAGCCTGAAGTCATCAAGAAGGGCAAGCAGGAGACGGAAGGCGAAGCTGCCGAAGCAGCGAAGGGCGAGAAGGCCGAGAAATCGGAGAAGAAGAAGTAGCCACTGTGAAGCTGATCGTCGGGCTTGGCAATCCGGGCATCGAGTATCAGTTCACTTGGCACAACATGGGTTTTCTGGCGGTAGACCGCATTGCCGAGCAATGCGGCGTGACGGTGAACAACCGCCACTGCCGGGCGCAAACCGCGCGTGCGCGCCTTGCCGGACACGAAATTGTGCTGGCGAAACCGGAAACCTACATGAACTTGAGCGGCACGTCGGTCGTCGAGCTGGTTCGCGAGTACGAAGCGAATCCGGAAGCAGACCTGGTCGTGCTGTACGACGAGCTGGACTTGCCGTTTGGTTCGTTGCGAGTGAGGCCGCGAGGCCGCTCGGCAGGGCATAACGGCATGCAGTCGGTGATCAACGTGCTCGGCACGCAGGAGATCACCCGGGTGCGGCTGGGAGTGGGTCCCGACCATCCGATCGGCGACGGAGCGCGATACGTGTTGTGGGAAAGTCGCAGTTCAAGAAGTCGCAGCTCGAGGTGGTGGACCAGGTACTCGATCAGACCGTGGAAGCGGTGAAGGTGATCCTGGGGGATGGCGTCCAGGCAGCCATGAACCGGTTCAACGGGAAGGAAGCAACTAGCGACTAGCAGCTAGTTAGGCTCAAAACAGATTTCGGAACACTAGTCGCTATCGCTAGCTGCTAGTTGCTCAGGAGAAGAACCAGATGCAACGTACTTATGAATTGATGTTCATCGTCCGGCCCGACATGCCGGAAGAGGAGCAGGACAAACTGATCTCCAACCTGGAGACGCAGGTGACCAACGCCGGCGGAGCGATCAAGAACCTCGAGCGTATGGGCAAGCGCCGGCTGGCGTATGTCGTGCGCAAGTTTCAGGACGGAATCTACGTGCTGATGACGCTTGAGGGCGAAGGCGCCATGGTGAAGGAAGTGGAGCGCCGCCTGCGCGTAACCGAGCCGGTCATCAAGTTCATGACCGTGCGCATAGACGAAGAGCAGAAGCGGCTGGCGAAGATCAAGGCCATTCGCGATACCAAGGTTCGCGGCAAGGGCACTCGTGCTGCTGCGGCGGCGGAAGCTGCCGCGGCAGAAAGCAGTGCCGCAGTTGCCGAAGGCGCGGCGGAAGCTGCTCCGGGTGGCGAATCCGCGCCCGTAAGTGCATAGATATCCATATTGCCGAGTTGGGCGTTAAGCCCTGAAGGAGACGCATGGCAGACGAGGTAAAAACAGCAACATCAGGTGCGGCGACGGTCGATGCCCCCGCGCCTCGTACGGACGGCGGTGCGCGCGAGGGTGGACCTCGTGAAGGCGGTCCTCGTGGACCGCGCACCGGTCCGCGTCCCGGAGGTCCCGGCGGCCCGCGCGAAGGCGGACGCAAGTTCTTCCGCCGCAAGAAGGTTTGCAAGTTCTGCGTCGAGAAGATTGACGCGATCAACTACAAGGACACGCGGCTGCTTTCGCAGTTCGTGGCCGAGAGCGGCAAGATCGTTCCGCGGCGCCTGACCGGCGTCTGCACGCCGCATCAGCGCCGCCTGGCCGACGCGATCAAGCAGGCGCGCAACATCGCGCTGCTGCCTTTCGGCGGGCGCTAGCGAAGTACCAGTCCCTGTCGGGACGACACATTCACGACCCGGGCCTGGCCCGTGTTCATGGAACGGAGTTCTGCATGGAAGTCATCTTGAAAGAAGACGTGGCCAAACTTGGCTCACGCGGCGACGTTGTCAAAGTTGCCGAGGGCTATGGCCGCAACTATCTCCTGCCGAAGAAGCTCGCCATCGAAGCGACCCCGGCGAACCGTGCTGTCATCGAGCAGATGAAGGCCGCCTCGGTGCGTCGTCTGGCTCGCGAGAAGGGCGATGCTGAAGTCGTGGCGAAGCAGCTTGCCGGCGTCGCGTTGACCTTCACCCGCAAGTCGGGCGAGCACGATCAGCTGTTCGGCTCGGTCACCTCTGCCGATATCGCGCACGAGATGGAGGCCAAGGGCTTCAACATCGACCGCCGCAAGATCCAGCTGAACGAGCCGCTGAAAGTGAAAGCGATCGGCGATTTTAACGTCCCGCTCAAGCTGCATCGCGACGTGGTGGTTCCCATCAAGGTCACCATCCGCAAGGATGCGGTCGCGGAAGCTCCGGCCGAGACGGCGGAAGCGAGCACCGAAGCTTAGTTAAGACGGGTGGCAGCATAGGAGGTTGGTCATGGCTGATCAGGACTCGCGCAGCTCCTTCTGGACGTCGCTGCCCGGTATTCTGACCGGGGCGGCGGCCCTGGTGACAGCGCTCTCCGGGCTTGCCATTTGGCACAACAAGTCCGCAGAGCAGCCCAGGCCCGCGCCTGTGGTTGAGCGGCAAACCGTACCGCAGCCTGCACCGGCGGTGCAGCCGGCCTCGCAGTCGCAGACGGCATCTCCGCAAGCGGGCGCTTCCACCAGGCCGGAAGTGGGTTCGCAGCCCTGGTGTGCCGAGAAATACAAGGCGTGGGCGGATGAGAAAGCGCAGTCCGGAGTAGACGACGGAGCCCTGCGCAAGGCAATCGTCAGCCACCACTGCAATACGAAGTACGGCTTTGTGCTGGGAAGGATCAAGCAGTAGCGGGTATCTGGACCAGCAAGCACAAAAATGGGCGGGCGCATCGTGCACCCGCCCGTTTCGTTGAGAGCGGGAAAGGATTAAGTTACGCCGCCCAGCTGGAAGCCCGATCCGAGCCGTGCTGTTTCACCATCTTGTTGTAGCTACCCATGATGAGGAAAGGTGCCGGCCATTGTCCCACGAATAGCGCCCAGTCGTCTTTGCCCATGATCTTCAGGATTGCCGATGCGGCAATGGAGCCGATTGCAAGCCCAAGAAATAGCGACGACGGAGCCTTCGAGGTCTGACTTTCCAGTGCGCCCGTAAAGCGGTCTTCCCGCTGTCCGGAAGTTCTCGTTTCCATTCAATTCTCCAGTGTTGGGATAACGTTTGGGTGCCGTCTCGCATGCAGTGGTTGTCCACCAAAATCTTCCAGCAAAGGTTTGGGCGCTGATTGGGAAAG
>JADMIO011057210.1_pt1 | contig 11539 bp, 10 predicted proteins | sample 8958161 | NCBI WGS metagenome assembly JADMIO01 (sample SAMN16585339, study PRJNA669376) | soil metagenome | isolation source: Crop rotation soil | place: USA: Cullars Rotation, Alabama | collected 2011
CGCCGCCATGGACATGCCTGAGGGCTTCGATATCAGCGTCATTGTCGCCGACAATGACGACACGCCGAGCGCGCAGGCATTGGTGACGGCGCTGTCGCAGGAATTGGCGCTGCCGATCCGCTACCGGCATGCCCCGGCGCGCAACATCTCGGTCGCCCGCAACGCTTGCCTCGATGCTAGCGAGGCGGATTTCCTCGCCTTCATCGACGACGATGAGACTGCCTCCGCCCGTTGGCTGGCCGAGCTGGTGGCGACGGCCGAGGAGAGTGGTGCAACGGCGGTGCTCGGCCCGGTGCGGGCGCTCTACCGCCCTGATGCGCCCGAATGGATGCGGCGCGGCGATTTCCACTCGACCTTGCCGGTCTGGGTGCGCGGCGAGATCCGCACCGGCTACACCTGCAACGTCCTGCTGCGCATGCGGTCGGACAGCCTGCGCGGCCGTCGCTTCAGCCTGGCGCGCGGCCAGACCGGAGGCGAGGACACCGAACTCTTCGATCAGATGGTCAAGGCCGGCGGCCGCATCGCCTTCGCTCAAGAGGCCTGGGTGGACGAGGTGGTGCCGCGCTCAAGGGCCGCGTTCGACTGGCTCGGCCGCCGTCGCTTCCGTGTCGGTCAGACGCATGGTCACCTGTTGGGCAGCAATGCGCGCGGCATCGGGTTGATCAAGCATGTCGGCCTTGCCGCGGCAAAGGCGGCCTATTGTTTCGCCGCGGCCCTTCCCGTGGTCGCCAGCCCGGTGCGCAGGAACCGCAGCGTGCTGCGCGGCATCATGCATGTCGGCGTCGTCAGCGGCCTTGTCGGCGTCCGCGAACTGCGCCTCTACGGTCAGTCGTCACCTGGGGAAGGAGGCAAGCGTGCAGCCTGACGTTTCCCCAACCTCCGATGTTTCAGTCCCCGATGTTTCCTTTGTCATCGCCGCCTACAATGCCGAGGCGACGCTCGACCGCGCGATTGCCAGCGCCATCGCGCAGAAGGGCGTCAGCGTCGAGATCATCGTCGTCGACGACCAGTCGCGCGACGCCACGCTCGATGTGGCGCGGGCCTACCCGCAGGACATTGTGCGCGTCGTCGCGCTCGCCAGGAATCGCGGTCCCGGCGGCGCCCGGAATGCCGGGCTCGACGTCGCCCGCGGCAGATGGGTCGCGGTTCTCGATTCCGACGATGCCGTCTTCCCCGGTCGCATCGCCGCCATGATCGGCCGCGCCGAAAAAGCGGGTGCCCAGATCGCCGTCGACAATCTCCAGGTCATCCGCGAGGACGGTGTCGTGGAGGATGCGATGTTCCCAAGGCGGTATCTGGAAGGCCTGAGCGAGATTTCGCTGGCCACCTACATCGCCGGCAACGTGGTCTTCGAATCGAAGTTCAACCTCGGCTACCTCAAGCCGATCTTCCAGCGCCGGTTCCTGGACGAAAACCGGCTTCGCTATGACGAGAAACTGAGGATCGGCGAGGATTACATCCTGTTTGCCGAGGCGCTCGCCAAGGGCGGCAGATGCGTGGTCGAGCCTGAGATCGGCTACGCCTACCATATTCGCAGCGGTTCCATCTCGCGTGTGCTCGAGCTTCACCATGTAGAAGCGATGCGCAAGGCGGATGCCGTATTCGCTCAAACCCATCGGATGGACAAGGCGGCCCAGGCGGCCTTTGCCCGGCGCGGCCGCAGCCTGCGCAAGGCAGCCTCCTTCCTGGCAATGGTCCAGCACATCAAGGCGCGGTCCCCGCTCAAGGCGATCCGGACGGCGCTCAGCGACCCGGCGGCGGTCAGGCATATGGGCATGCCGATCGCCGTGCGGTTGCGACGAGTAGCGGCACAATTTGCCGTGGGGGCGGGGAGGTGAAGATGCAGGCACATGGAGGGATTTTTCGTGGCCTGTGAATGGACTGAAGTCGATCTCCTCAGAAGGAATTTGCGATGAAGAAAATCAGGAAGGCCGTGATACCGGTGGCGGGGCTTGGAACACGGTTCCTGCCGGCGACCAAATCGATGCCGAAGGAAATGCTTCCGGTGGTCGACAGGCCTGTCGTGCAATATGCGGTGGACGAGGCCTTCGAAGCCGGCATCGAGCACATCGTGTTCGTGACCGGCCGCAACAAGGCGGTCATCGAGGACTATTTCGACCTGCATCCGGAATTGATCGGAACCCTGGAGCAGACCGGCAAGAAGACCCAACTGGAGGCGCTCGAAAGCATGCTGCCGGTGGCCGGCGCCACCTCCTTCATCCGCCAGCAATCCCCGCAGGGCCTCGGCCACGCCGTCTGGTGCGCCCGCGAGGTGATCGGCAATGAGCCCTTCGCTTTGCTTTTGCCAGACATGGTCTCCTTCGGCGGGCGCGGCTGTCTGGCCGAAACCGTCGACCTCTATGAGCGCACCGGCGGCAACGTCATCGCCGTCGAACGCTGCGATCCGAGCGAGACCAACAAATACGGCATTGTCGGCCGCGGCGCCGAAATCGGCGGCGGTTTCGAGGTCACGGCCATGGTCGAGAAGCCTGCCCCGGCCAACGCGCCGTCGAACTTCTACATCAACGGCCGCTACATCCTGCAGCCCGAGATCTTTGCGCTGCTGGGCAATCAGCAGCGTGGCGCCGGCAACGAGATCCAGCTGACGGACGCCATGGTCCGGCTGTCGAAGGATCAGCCGTTCTTTGCTCAGCCTTTCCTGGGCCGCATGTTCGACTGCGGATCCAAGGAAGGCTTCATCCAGGCCAACATCGCCTTCGCGCTGGCGCGCAACGACATGAAGGGCCCGGTTTTCGAGATGCTTCAGGAGTTCGTCCGGTCGCATGAACGCCAGGAAGAAGCCGCATAATGCCCATCTTTCGGGAGTATTGCCGGATGGCCGGCGGCGAGAGGCCGACAGGCCCCGTCGTCTGGCATGAAGCTTGCGTTGCTTTTGGCAATGCTCCCGATCGTTGAGGCGCTGCAAGCCCAAGCATGATCCCGGAAAGTGGCTCCCGGTTTCCGGAAAGGTCATGCTTAGAACTGAGACAGGTCGTGATCCCGGAAGTTTTCGGAAAAGATCATGCCCAAACAAAGAGATAGAGCCTCAACCCGATGGTCGGGAACGCAACGGGCTCTGGGATTGGACCGACGATGAATTATGCCAATTTTCCTCTCGACAAGAGGATGCCATTGCCGAATTCGGACGCAGGAAACGGCGAAGACTTCATCGATATCGAGCGGCTGCTTGGCATGGCTGCGCGGCAGGCCAAGGTGGTTGCCGTGTGCGCCGCCATCGGTCTTTTCCTGGGCATGCTCTATCTGCAGACAACGCCGCCTAAATATGTGTCGGTTTCGAGCGTCTTGATCGACGAGGGCCTGAACAAGATCGTCGACGATATTTCGGCGGCGTCGACGACCATGCAGACCGATTCCGCCATTCTGAGCCAGATCGAGATCCTGACCTCGACGCGGCTCGCGGCGGTGGTCGTCGACAAGCTCAAGCTCGCCCAGAACGATGCGTTCATGAACCCGCCGCAGTCCGCGCTTGCCCAAGGCGTCGGCCTGATCCGCGGCCTGATCCAGTATGTCCGCCCTAGCCCGCCTATCCCGGGCATGGGTGACATCAGCAAGCTCGACCCCGCCACCCGCGATGCGCTGATCGCCACGTCGAGCCGCGACTATGCGATCCTCAAGTTGCAGAACGAGATCCAGGCGGATCGTGTCGGACGAAGCTACGTCATCGCGCTTGGCTATCAGGCGACCGATCCGGGCCTGGCGAAAGCGATCACCAAGGCCTATGCCGACGCCTATCTTGCCGATCAGCTCGATGCCAGCTTCGACGCGACCGAGCGCGCGGCGGTCTGGCTGCAGGGCCGGCTGACGGAACTGCGCGAAAGCTCGCAGCAGGCATCGCTGGCTGTCGAGAAGTTCAGGGCAGAACACGGCTTGTCCGCCAACAGCGATGGTCAGCTGATGAGCGACAAGCAGCTTGCCGACCTCAACGCCCAGCTCATCGTGGCGCAGGCCGACACGGCGCGCGCCAGCGCCCGCTACCAGCAGTACAAGTCGATCGTCGACAGCGGCTCGGACAATGCCTTCAAGGATGCCGCCATTTCGAGCGATCAGCCGAGCAGCTCGGTCATTTCAGCGCTCAAGACCCGCTACCTCACCGTCGCCAAGCGCCAGCAGGATGTCGAGGCGAATTTTGGTCCCGACCATCCGCAGGCCGTGGCGCTAGCCAAGGAAAAGGCCGACATATCGAAGCAGATTTTCGGCGAGCTCAAGCAGCTCACCGAAAGCTATCGCAACGAGTATGAGGTGGCGCTGGCGCGCGAGACCGCGCTCAGGGCCAATGTTGCCGCCGCTCAAGGCAAGAGCTCCATCGACAACCAGTCGCAGGTCCAGTTGCGCGACCTCGACCAGAAGGCGACGGCGCTCACCACGCTCTATCAGACGTTCCTCGGCCGCTATGAGGAAGCCGCGCAGCAGCAATCCTTCCCGGTCGGCAAGATCCGCATCATCTCGGACGCCTCGACGCCGCTCTCGGCCTCGAGCCCGCGCACCGTCGTCGTGCTCGGACTTTCGCTCGTGCTCGGCGTGCTGATGGGCGCTGGCTTCGGCGGCCTCAACGAGTTCAACGAGCGGTTCTTCCGGACCGGCGAAGAAGTGCGCGACCGTGTCGGCCTCAAATTCCTCGGCTATCTGCCGACCATCGGCAGCAGGCCCGCCAAGGACGACAAGCAGACCGACGCTCTACCGGATGCCAAGACAGCGAGGTCGCCGGCGGCCATCGAAAGGCGGGCGCGCATGCGGGTGAGCATCGACGCGCCGGCATCGATGTTCTCCGAAACGCTGCGCAGCGCCAAGATCGCCTTCGATGTCGTGATGGAAGGACAGGGCAGCCGAGTCGTCGGCGTCATCTCGGTGCTTCCCGGTGAAGGAAAGTCGACGGTCGCGGCCAATCTCGCTGGGCTGCTCGCCGCCAACGGCGCCAGGACGCTGCTCATCGACGGTGACCTGCGCAATCCGGGCCTCAGCCGCAGCCTCGGCATGGAGGCCGAGCAGGGTCTCATGGAAGCCGTGGTCAACGGCCAGACCTGGCAATCGGTCGGCAAGATCGACCGGCAGACCAAGCTCGCCATCATCCCCGCCGTGCTGCGCGGCAACTTCTCGCACACCAGCGAGCTGTTGTCCTCGGCCGGAATGCGGCGCTTCATCGAGAACGCCAAGGAGACGTTCGAATACATCGTCGTCGACCTGCCGCCGCTCGGGCCGGTGGTCGATGCCAAGGCCTTCGCGCCGCTGGTCGACGGCTTCGTGCTGGTCACCGAATGGGGCCGCACGCCGCGCGCCATGGTCAGGTCGATGCTGGAATCCGAACCCTATGTCGCCAACAAGATCGTCGGCGCGGTGCTGAACAAGGTCGACCTGAAGAAGCTCGCCAAATACGGATCGTTCGGCGCGTCGGAAAAATTCTTCGACAAATATTCGAGCTACTATCTCGACAAGTCCGAAGTGCGCAGCAAGGCGACGGTCTGATATCGGTCCACCGTCTCTGGTGAGGCCAGCCGTGTCATCACGGCTGGTGACGGCCTTGGCTACGCGGCCTTGAGCCGGTAACGGAAGACGGTGTGGTCGAGCAGCAGCCTTATGCGCGGTTCGGCTTCCGTTGCCACAAGCCAGCTTGCCGCGATCATCGTCGCACCGACCACTGCCATCGACAGGAGATAAGGCACTCCGGCACGGACCATCGCCCCAAGCATCGCCGCGCCGACGACGTCGTGGATCAGGTAGAGCGGATAGGTCATCAGGCCGATCCGGCGCCAGCCGCTCCAGCTGAGGTCGAGCCGCAGCGACCACGCCATAAGCGCGATCGCGACGAGGAAGATCAGGATCGGCGGTGCATAGGGCATCACGGCATTGACCTTGATGCTGTGGACGTCGACTGAACTGGCGATCTGCAGCACGCCCCCGCCGAGGAACAGCAGGCAGAAGCCAAGGCGAGGCACCGTTGGCGCCTTGAACCGGATCAGCCACAGCAGCACGCCGACGGCGAAGAAGCAGCCGTGATGCACCAAAGTGAGCTGCAGCAGCCGCGTCTCGGCGAAGTCGGCCCAGCCGAGCGGATAATAGAGGCACCAGAACAGCGTGCTGACCAGGCCGATGACGATGGCGACCGGCTCCATCAGATCGAAGCGACCAAGCCGCAGCAGGATCCAGACGATGGCGTAGAAGGCGATCTCGATGCCGAGTGTCCAGTAGACGCTGTCCACCCAGGGACCATAGGGCGCGAACAGGCCGGTGCGGACCAGCCTGACCACCGCATCGGTCGGCCAGCTCAGGCCGATGGCAAGAAGCAGCACGGCGGTGACCGGTGCGCAGATCCAGACCGCCGGCGCCAGTCGCTTCACCCTGGCCTCGAAGAACCGCAGCGGCGTCGACTTCTCGGCGCTGAAGGCGATGACGAAACCGCTGATGACGAAGAAGATCTCGACGCCGACCCATCCGGATCCGACCCAGGCGCCTATGCCAGGCTGTGCCGGCATGCCGCCCGTGGCTTGTGCCGAAATGCCATCGGGATAAGCCCACACCCAGAAGCCATAGTGGTAGACCATGACCAGAACGGCGGCGAGAAACCGCAGGATGTCGACGCCGCCAAACGTGATTTTTTGCTGAGCCATACCGCACCGTCGGATGGCCCCCCGCGAGACACTGTAGGGTGGCTTGCTGCATTGCACAACAAAAGTATTGCTTTCCGATCAGGATTGACCAACCGGCAAGGACAGACTGTGCGAAACCACTCGCCGCATCAGCCTCAAATCCCGATCCCGCGCGCCTTCATCGCAGCGGTGATCTCGTCGAGGATGGTCGGGTCGTCGATGGTCGCCGGCATCGTCCATTCTTCCTTGTCGGCGATCTTCTGCATGGTGCCGCGCAGGATCTTTCCCGACCGCGTCTTGGGCAGGCGTTTGATCGTCACCACGGTCTTGAAAGCGGCGACCGGCCCGATTCGCTCGCGCACCAGCGCCACGACCTCCTTCTCGATGGTGCCGCCGTCGCGAGCGACACCGGCGTTCAGCACCACGAAGCCGAGCGGAATTTGCCCCTTCATCGCATCGGCGATGCCGACGACGGCGCATTCGGCGACATCGGGATGGGCGGCCAGCACCTCTTCCATGGCGCCGGTCGACAGCCGGTGGCCGGCAACATTGATGATGTCGTCGGTGCGGGCCATCACGTAGAGATAGCCGTCCTCGTCGATCATGCCGGCATCGGCGGTCTTGTAGTAGCCGGGAAACTCATCGAGATAGGCCTGGCGGAAGCGGGCGTCGGCGTTCCATAGCGTCGGCAGGCAGCCGGCCGGCAGCGGCAGCTTGACCACGACATTGCCGAGCGTGCCGCGCGGCACTTCATGGCCGGCATCGTCGAGCACGCGGATGTCGTAGCCCGGCATCGGCACGCCGGGCGAACCGTATTTCACCGGCAGCAGGCCGAGCCCCGCAGGGTTGATGGTCATCGGCGAACCGGTCTCGGTCTGCCACCAATGGTCGATCACCGGCACGTTGAGCTTCTGCTCCGCCCATTTGATGGTTTCGGGATCGGCGCGTTCGCCGGCGAGGAACAGCGTGCGGAATTTCGACAGATCGTATCTGGCAACGAACTCACCCCGGGGATCCTGGCCCTTGATCGCCCGGAACGCCGTCGGCGCGGTGAACAGCGCGACCACGCCATGGTCCGAGATGACCCGCCAGTAGGTGCCGGCATCAGGTGTGCCGATCGGCTTGCCTTCGAACAGGACGCTGGTGCTGCCATGCAGCAGCGGTCCGTAGACGATGTAGGAATGGCCGACGACCCAGCCGACATCGGACGCTGCCCAGAACACTTCGCCCGGCTTGACGCCGAACTCGTTTTCCATCGTCCATTTCAGCGCGACCATGTGGCCGCCATTGTCGCGCACGATGCCCTTGGGCTGGCCGGTCGTGCCTGATGTGTAGATGATGTAGAGCGGGTCGGTGGCCAGCACCGGCACGCAGTCGACATTGGCGCCGGCCGCCCGTTCGCGCGCGACGGCGTCGGCATAGTCGATGTCGAAATGCTCCTTCAGCTCGCAGCGCAGCTGGTCGCGCTGCAGGATCAGGCAGGCGTCCGGCTTGTGGCGGGACATCTCGATCGCCTTGTCGAGCAGCGGCTTGTAGGCGACGATCCGGCCCGGTTCCAGGCCGCAGGAGGCCGAGATGATTACCTTCGGCTTGGCATCGTCGATGCGCGTGGCCAGTTCATGCGAGGCAAAGCCGCCGAACACGACCGAATGCACGGCGCCGATGCGGGCGCAGGCGAGCATGGCGATGGCCGCCTCCGCCACCATCGGCATGTAGATGATGACGCGGTCGCCCCTGCCGATGCCCCGGTTCTTCAGCACCGAGGTCAGCGCTACCACCTCGCGCTTGAGTTCGGCGTAGGTGAATTTTTTCACCGTTCCGGTGATGGCGCTGTCATGGATCAGTGCGATCTGGTCGGCGCGTCCGCCGGCGACATGCCGGTCGATGGCGTTGTAGCAGGTGTTGCAGGTCGCGCCGGTGAACCAGCGGCCATAGACGCCGGCGGTGGCGTCGAACACCTTGTCCCAGGGCGAATACCAGTCGATGGCGCCGGCCGCATCCGCCCAGAATTGTTCCGGGTCGCGTTTCCATCCGTCATAGACCTCATGATAGCGTGAAGCCATCCGTACCTCCCCAGGAAACCATTTGCCGTCTTTGCCAACAGCCTATGCTGTTTTTTCCGGCGCTGTCTTCCCTGATTTTCGTATGAACCGATCCCGGCTTGGCCTCTTGCGCGCCGTATCGTAAAGTGAAGTCTTCTCGGGAGAGGGATCTGAGCGCTGCGCCATCCAGCATCGATCGTGGCAAAACCGGTGTTTGCGCTGACGATCGGCGCGGTGCTCGCGATCTCCACCGCAACTGCCCTGGCCGGAGATGCCGCGGCCAGGCGCATCATCGGCTTTTCGCCTTCCGGCAAACCGGCGGTGATCGTCGTGCTGCTGCAACGCTTCAGCCAGGGCTTCGAAGGGCGCGACCACCGCTTCATCGCCGTGACCGGGCAGCCTCGTTGAGAAGCCGGCCGATAGCCGTCTAGAGAGGTTCACCGTTTCACGGAAACGGCGACACTTTCTAACTCTTTGTTTTTTTACGCAATTCCGTACGGAAAACCGGTTCCCACTTTTCCTGGAATTGCTCTAACAAACGGTATTCAGGGGACGAAATGCCGGCCGCACTAGATCGGCAGGGCCACAAGCATGAGGCCTACGCCGCCGAAGATCAAAATGGCTGCCGCCAGCGCTTTCCGATGACGTTCGAAAGTCGTCGGAGCCCGCTCCCAGTTGTAACGCATACGCTATCTCCCCAAAACCCCGGGGAGTCCTTACCTTACTTAGGGGAAGAAAAGCAACGGTCCGGCGAGTCGACGCAGGCTTCGTGGTGACGACTATTTCTGGGGTGATTCCCGCTGAGGGCAGGTGATGGCGTATAGATCGCCATTCCCAACGGAAGCGCTATGGCTCTTTCCCGGGAGAATCGCCGCGCATTCGAATTTCTACATGCCCCAACGCAGCGCCGCCGTGTGGACAGGCGCGTCCCACCAGCCGGTCATCTCGTCATCGAGCATGGTGAGCGTGATCGAGCAGCCGGCCATGTCGAGCGAGGTGACGTAGCTGCCGACCAGCGAACGGATTATCGTCACGCCGCGCTTCTCGAAAATTTTGCGCGCGCTGTTGTACATCAAATAGAGCTCCATCAGCGGCGTGCCGCCGAAGCCGTTGACGAACAGCAGCGCCGGTCCTTTCGCTTTGTCGCCGAGATCGCCCAGGATCGCGGTACAGATCTCCTCGGCGATCGCGTCGGCGCTCTTCAAGGTGTCGCGCCGGCGGCCGGGCTCGCCATGGATGCCGACGCCGAATTCCATCTCGCCGTCGCCGATGTCGAAGGTCGGCTTGCCCGCCGCCGGCACGGTGCCGCTGGTCAGCGCCACGCCCATCGAGCGGGTCGCGGCATTGACGCGCTCGCCCAGCGTCTTCAGCACCGGCAGTGCCAGGCCATGCTCGGCAGCCGCGCCGACGATCTTTTCCACCACCAGCGTGCCGGCGACGCCGCGCCTGCCGGTCGTGTAGGACGAATTCTCGACGGCGACATCGTCATTGGTCACCACCTGCAGGACGCCATCAGACATTTCAGCCGCCATGTCGAAATTCATCACGTCGCCCTCGTAGTTCTTGACGATGAACAGGCAGCCGGCGCCGCTGTCGACGGCCTGCGCCGCTGCCAGCATCTGGTCCGGCGTCGGCGAGGTGAACACCTGGCCGGGGCAGGCGGCGTCCAGCATGCCATGGCCGACAAAGCCGCCATGCAGCGGCTCGTGGCCCGAGCCGCCGCCGGAGATCAGCGCCACCTTGCCCGGCCGCAACGTCCTGCGGCGGACGAACTTGTGCTCCTCGCCAAGCACGAGGATATCGGCGTGGGCGGCCACGAAACCGTCGAGGCTCTCGGTCAAAACCGTGTCCACCGCGTTCATAAATTTCTTCATGGCGTCCTCCCAAACAGCCCGGCAAGAAACGGTTAGCTGCCACCCTTGCCGGCGATGCTGGTGATCTTCTGGATGAATTCGTTGATCGCCCGGTCGAGCGCCGCATTCTGCTTGTCGTCGCCGAAATCCGGCACGACAAGCGACACATGCCGCGTCTTGCGCATGCCCGCGGCGATCGACATTTTTCCCGGATGCGCCTGATGGTAGGCGGCGAGAAACTGATCCCGCTCGGCCGGACTGAAATGGCAGACGGAGAAAATAGCCGGCAAATGCTTTGACGGAATCGGCACCGTATAGGCCGGGCTTGAAATCTGCGTCACGAAGCTGCGGTGCTTGCCGAGCGCGTCGGCAAGGCGCTGGCGCATGCCGGACGGGCGCTGGTCTATGACCTGCGACAGGATCGTCTTGTAGGCGCGGATCGCCTCTTCGGAACCGGGTTCGGGTTTGATGTCAACCATGCCGGCCGCGCCTAGACCGATACATCCGCGATGGCCGCCTTGGCCATGGCGAGTTGCGCCGGCGCGACGGACAGATCGCGCAGGCCGGCTTCGAGCAGCGACGGGATCGCGGCCGGATCGCCGCCGGCATCGCCGCACAGGCTGACGGGAATGCCGTTTTCCCGTCCGAAGGCCGTGACCGAGCCGATCAACCGCAGCACAGCGGGATGACGGACCGAATTGAGATGGGCCACAGCAGCGTTATCCCGCGCGGCCGCCATCACATATTGCGTCAAATCGTTGGAGCCGATCGAGAAGAAGGCGACGCCGGCGAACGCCTCCGGCGCGATGGCCACCGACGGCACCTCGACCATGATGCCCAGCGGCGGCATCTTTTGGGTGACGCCACGCGCGGCAAGGACTGCCTGCTCTTCGCCGAACAGAGCGGCTGCGCGTTCATATTCATCGGCCATGGCGATCATCGGAAACATCACCCTGAGATTGCCGTGCGGCGCGGCGCGCAGCAATGCCCTGATCTGTACGCTTTCCAGCACATTGGGATCCTAAGCTTAGAATTCCACGTG
>JADMIO011863743.1_pt1 | contig 11539 bp, 9 predicted proteins | sample 8958161 | NCBI WGS metagenome assembly JADMIO01 (sample SAMN16585339, study PRJNA669376) | soil metagenome | isolation source: Crop rotation soil | place: USA: Cullars Rotation, Alabama | collected 2011
CTTTCCCGCAAGCCAATACGCGGGGAAGTCCGATTAGCTTCGCGTTCGCCGGTCGGACCGGCCACACCCGTTTCACGGATTCCAGAGGCTACGACGCCATCGTTGCGTACGGTCCCATAGAGCCGCTGGGCGTCGCTGCGGTCCTGCGAGAGAACACTTCCGATCTTTACGCGCCCATCCGCGAGCAGCTGATGTATATCGTCCCGTTCATTGCAATCTTGCTCGTCGCCGGCGTGGTGATCATGCGCTGCTTCATCATGCCGCTCGCGCGCAAGCTTGCGGTCAGCCAAACACGGCTCAAGCTGGCGCTGAGCGGCTCGCATCTCGCATTGTGGGATTGGGACGTGAAAAGCGGCCGCGTTTACTTGAGCGCGCACTGGAACGAGATGGTGGGCGGCGATGCACGCACCAGCACCCGATCCTTCGAGCAACTGCGCGAGTTGGTGCATCCCGACGATATGCCCAGGCTGAGCAACCATTTGCGCGCCGTGCTCAAAGGGTTGCGCTCGCAGTATTGCGTCGACCATCGCGTGCGAACGGCCGCGGGCGAGTGGAAATGGATACACAGCGTCGGCAAGGTAGTCGAACGCAGCGCCGACGGGCGCGCACTGCGCCTGATCGGCACCAACGCCGATATTCACAGCCGCAAGCAAATGGAGCTGCTGGCCGCACATCAGGCCAAGCACGACGCGCTTACCGGACTGCCCAACCGTCTGCTGCTCGCGCAGCGCTTGAAGCGTGCGGTCGCGCGCTGCCGGTGCCATCAGCGGCTCATGGCCGTTATGTATTTGGACCTGGATGATTTCAAAATCGTCAACGACGAATCCGGGCACCTCGTGGGCGACCTGTTGCTCAAGGCATTCGCGGCTCGTCTCGCGGACTGCGTCCGCCAGACTGACACGGTCGCGCGCCTCGGAGGCGATGAATTCGCCGTCGTACTCGAGGCGCTCTCGAGCGAACAAGCCGGCCGTTGTATCGCGCAGCATATCGTTGCCGCGATGCATCGTCCGTTCGCTTTGGACGGACGCATATATCGCGTGACCGCCAGCGTAGGCATCGCGTTTTTCGACGGCAGCGGTGGCATGGACGAGCATGCGCTGCTCAAGGAGGCCGACGACGCGCTGTACGGGGCCAAAGCTGCGGGACGCGATCAGTATCGCGAGCTGAGCCCGGCCGCGAGCCTGGCAGCGCTCGCGTCATGATGGTGGTATTCTGCGCAGCGAGCACGGCGTTCCTGCTGTGCTCTACGTTGCGGAGGTGCCACATGCATCGTGCATACATGGTCGTGATACTCGTGATGCTGTTCGGATCGGACGCCGCGGCAGGTCTCGAGAGCATCAGCAACGCCGACGCCGCAAGCGGCCTGAGGCAAGCGCTGACTGAAGGCAGCTCCGCAGCCGTCGCTCAGCTCGGCGCTCAAAATGGATTCTTGGGCAATCCCAAGGTGAAAATTCCGCTGCCGCCGGCGCTGGAGAACATTCAAGGCATGCTGCGCGTCGCCGGCATGGGCCAACAAGCGGACGATCTGGTCGTTGCGATGAACCGCGCGGCGGAAGCCGCCGTGCCTCAAGCGCGCACGCTGCTGGTGGAGTCGGTGCGCAAAATGACCGTGCAAGATGCCAAAGGCATACTGACCGGCGGCGACACTTTCCCCGATGGCGCCGGCCTGGCAGCGAAATACAATGCGCTCGCGGGTCAGGCCAACCAATTCGGACTCGTCAGCAAAGAGCAATCGACGATCGAAGGCTACGTCACGGGCAAAGCGCTGGATGGCTTGTACCTCATGATAGCCGAGCAGGAGAAGCGCTTTCGGCAAGACCCGCTGGGCGCGAGCAGCGACATCGTGCGAAAGGTTTTCGGTGCGATGCGCTAAACTTGGATGATTGCGCAGCTGCAGCGTCAATTGGCCCCGCGCGGCCGTGCTTCAAGGTACGAATGCTAGAATAAACAGAACGACAAGCGAGCGCTGCGTGTATGGCGCTCGCATCCCTGATCCCCAGCCCTGCTCCCGGCGCGGAGAAGGGATCTGGAGGCGCAAATGGCGCGTTAGGCGTTTGCGCGAAGATTGACAACCGGCGGTCCCGGGCGAGCGGTTTGCGCGATACGAACGCAGCCGGCTCCACTTCGTTCGTTCAACTGATGCTACATCTGATCGTGCTGACCGGGCTCACCGGGCAGTTAGGCTACAACGGCAGCCGCGTCGCTGTTTCCCTGTACGCACTCGATTTAGGCGCGAATCAGTTCACCGTGGGCATTTTGGTGGCGCTCTATGCCGTGTTTCCAATGCTGCTCGCGATCGTCATCGGACAGTTGGTCGACCGCGTTGGACCTGCGCTGCCGTCACTGAGCGGCGTGATTGCGATGGGTGTTGCGCTCATCCTGCCCCCGCTCTTTCCAGGAATTGCAACGCTTTACGTCAGCTGCAGCATGCTCGGCATCGGACATCTGCTGTTCATCATCCCTATCGAGGCGACCATAGGCGGCATCGGAGGCCCGGAACGGCGCGCAGCGAATTACGCGCTGCTCAGCATGGGCTGGTCCATTGCCAATAGCTGCGGCCCGGTAATCGCCGGCTTGTCGATCGATCATGTCGGCCACGTGCAGGTATTCTGGGTGCTCGCAGCGACGAGCTTGCTGCCCACCGCAGTGCTCGCTTGGAATCGGCGTTTGCTTCCGCGTCACGGCAAGCCGAAGAAAGATGCGCGCACCAGCGCGTTCGAGCTTTGGCGCAAACCCAATCTGCGCATGATCTTCATCACTGGAGGAATCATCAATTCCGCCCAGAGCCTGTTTCAGTTTTATTTCCCCATCTACGGCCATTCATTGGGCATTTCCGCTTCGGCGATCGGCGCGATTCTGGGCAGCGTTGCCGCTGCGGCTTTCGCGGTGCGCAGCATGCTGCCTGTGGTGCTGAAAAAGTGGAGCGAGGCGCAGCTATTGGTCGGCGCTCTGTTCCTCGGTTGCTTCGCCTACCTGGTGCTGCCGTTCGTTCACAATCCGTACATGCTCGGATTCATCGCGTGCATGCTCGGATTGGGCGTCGGCTGCTCGAATCCGCTGCTCATGTCGTTGCTCTATCTGCTGACGCCGCAGGAGCGCATGGCCGAATCGGTCGGTTTGCTGCGCACCGCCTACAACCTCACGCAATGGATGGTACCGCTTGCGTTCGGCAGCGTAGGAACCGCGTTCGGCTTTCCGGCCGTGTTCTTGTCCAATGCAGCCATGCTCGCCGCGGGCGGTATGCTGCTGCGCCGCCACCCGCCCGGCCCGCGGTGAACCTTGCGGCGGCTATTTGCCGCTCGCCGGACGAGCGGCAAGCCAAGCGCTATCGACCCAGCCGAGCTTGCCCGCTAAGGCACCGCTCGCGACGATGACGCGGCGCCAGTCTTTGTGCGCGCTGTCGATTTGATCGGTAACTTCCAGGCGCGTGTTCTTGTCCAGCTTGCCCAGGTTCTTGCCTTTGCCGGGCTTGTCGAACAGCGCCGCCTTCGTGTCGGTTGCAAACATTTCCGCCGTCGTCGGCAAAGCGATGGAAGCTTCATCGGCGGTGCTTTTCGATGCATTCCATAGCTTGGCGGCCTCGCCGAATTCGGCGCTGGGCACCGCCTCGCGCGCAAGCCGGAACGGCAGCAAAGTCGCTTTGTCTTCCGAAGCGCCCTTGGTCCATCCCCAGCGCACCGAACCGTAATAGGCGCCGGCTTGCTCACCCGATACCGCCAGGACGGCGCTTTCGAAAGTTTGGCTCGCGCTCGATTTCTTGGCCACGATCAAGCCCGGGGTGTCTCGCATCGTGGCGTCCTCGTGCTGGGGCTTGCCCGCTTCCCGAAAGTGTTTGCCGAAGTGTCCGTATTGCGTTTCGACGGAGCTTCCCAAGTCGTTCCCGCTCTGGGGGTTCGCCATTCCCGCAAGCGGCGTACGGCTCTTCGGCAAGGCGTCGATCGCCGTGCCTGCGCCGCTGTCCAGCGGATCGATCATGCGGCTCAGCGCCGTCGCTTTGGCTTTTGGGCCGTAATCGCGTCTCGCTACACCTTTGATCGCCGGCCCCACTCCGGGATCCGACAAATCTTGAGATTCGGGATCCCTGAAGTAAATCGACACGGGCTGGTCGTCTTGCGAGCTTTGCGCCGTTTGTACGAATGCGATCTGTTTCGCGTTCACGTTGTCGTTGGGTTTGAAATGGATCTTTATGTCAGCGCCGTAGCGCGCTTCCGTGCCCACATCGTCGCGTGTCGCCGCATACCACTCGGTTTCGAAACAGCCGGCCCACGTGCGCATCTTCTCATCCGTGCACGCGTCTTTGGGCGTCCTGCGCAGCACGGGCTCGCTGCTCTGGGTGGAGCTGAGGTGCGCGAGCAACGAAGCCCGATCGGCGCACCCTGGCGCGAGCAACTGCGCGGCGAACGCATCGGCGCGGCGCTCCGCGGCATCATGGCGCGAGCCGAGCCTCACGGGCCCGGGCAATGCAGCACCGCGGCTCTGAGCGACATGCGCAAGCTCGTGGGCGAGCAGCCGCTTGCCCGATTGCGTGCCGGGCGCGTAGTCCGTTCCGAACACGATGTGCGTGCCCAGGGTGTACGCTCTTGCGTTCATCGTCTCCGCGGAGCGCGCTGCCGCCGCATCGGTGTGGATGCGCACGCCGCCGAAGTCGCGGCCGAGGCGCGCATTCAAGAAGGCTCGAGTCGGCTGGTCCAACCGTTCGCCGGGCGAACGCAGCACGGCTCGCAGCTCGCGTGATGCCGCATGCGCGCGCGCTTTGGGCGCGAAGGACTGCGCTGTCGCGGATGCGGCATGACCGAGGCGAGTGCGTGCATGCATAGCGGCTCCGTCGTGCGCCGGCGCAACTCGATCGAGCCGAACATGTGCGGGCGCGCTGTCAGGGAGAAAAAGTTTATCACGCGCGCTGTGCCGCCTCCGGGTTTGCGAGTCGGCCCATGGCCCGCTAACATTGCGGTGCTCTTGCCGAGCCGGCTGTCCGGCGCTTTCGTGCTGCGCTGCGTATCGTGCAGCCGGCGGCAGCTGAATCCAATGACACCCACAATCGTCCAGACCAATGCTGACCAGCTGGTTTGCATCGAAGACCCGCAAGCGCGGCTCGCCGCCGGCGTCTTGCCAGACCGGGCTGCGGGCCCCCGCTGGAGGCCGGCTCCGGGCGTCGGAGTGTGACCGCAATGCATAGGATGCTGCGGATGAGGCCTGCGTGCCTTGCTGGATTGCTGGCGGCGGCGCCGCTCGTCCAAATGCACTGCGCGGCGGCCCAGGATTACCCGACGCGGCCGATCCGTATCATCACCGGCAGCGTGGGCAGCGGGGCAGACCTGATCGCACGATTCATCGCCCCGGAGATGTCCAGTGGGTTGCGTCAGCAAGTCGTGGTAGACAGCCGGTCGGGCGGCGTGCTCCCGGCGCAGCTGGTCGTCAACGCGCCGCCCGACGGCTATACCGTGCTGCTCTTCGGCGGCACTGTGTGGTTGGGGTCATTTTTCGAGAAGGTGCCGTTCGATCCCTTGAAGGATCTTGCGCCTGTTTCGCTCACGAACGAGCAAACCAACATTTTGGTCGTGCATCCCTCGCTGCCGGTGAAGAGCGTGCGTGAGCTGATCGCGCTTGCCAAAGCCAAGCCGGGAACGCTCAATTCAGGTACGGGCGGCAAGGGCGGCGCAGCCTACTTGGCCCAGGCGCTGTTTACCGGGATGACCGGTTTGAACATCGTGAGCGTTCCCTTCAAGGGAGTCGGCCAAGCAGTGACCGGCGTGATCACGGGCGAAGTGCACATGATGTTTTCCACGGCAGGCGCCGTTGAGCCCCATATCAAATCCGGGCGGCTGCGGGCGCTCGCCGTCACGAGCGCCCATCCGTCTGCACTGGTTCCCGGTTTGCCGACCGTCGCCGCTGCCGTGCCGGGCTATGCATCGGTCGGAAATCATGCGATGTTTGCGCCTGCCAAGACGCCGCCGCGCATCGTCGAGCGGCTCAATCAGGAAGTCGTGCGAGCCCTCAAGCAGCCGGAGCTCAAACAGAAGCTGTCGAACATCGGGATCGAGCCGATCGGCAGCTCGCCCGAGCAGCTCGCGGCCTACATGAGGTCGGAAATCGCGCGGCTGGGCCGCGTGATCAAAGATACGGGTGTTCGGCAGGAGTGAGTGTGAATTTCAGCACCAAAGGAGCGGCAGCGCTATGAGTTCGAGCATGGTGGTACTCAGCCCCAGGGCTGATTCGGTGGAGCAATCGCGCGTGAAGTTCAAGAAGCAGTGGAACGGCGACATTAGCGGCAAGACCCTGCTGCTGTACAACAATGGAAGGCCGAATGCCGACACGATCTTGGATACGCTCTATGGCGATTTTCAGCGTCGCTACGGCGTGAAGCGCCGCGACGTCAATATTGCGGAGCTGGGCAAGATACGCGCGAAGGGGCTTGGTCTGGATCTCATCGACGACCTGGTGAAGGATATCGACGCGGTCGTGCTTGCCGCCGCCGATTGAGGCGGCTGCAACAGCGGCGCCGTGCGCGACGCTAAATACTTTCAGGCCCGCGGCATTCCCTTCATCACGCTCACCGCGACATCTTGGGATACGGCTGCAAAGACATTGAGCAAAGCCTCCGGCGTGCCCGAAGAATGGGTCATCGCGATCGATACCGGCGACGCCACCTTGGTGAGCCAAGAGGCCCTGCCGCTGATAAGAGAGGGCGCCGGGGTCGTCGCGCAGCAGGTCGAGCGAACGCTGCTCGCCTCGCCCAAGCTGATGGCGAAATCCTGATCAAGAACCGCAGCCACCCCGGAGCCGTCAAATGCAATTGTCTTCTCAGCGCCTCACCCTCGAAGCAGATGCCGAGGCGGCATACGAGCGCTTCGATGCCGAAGGTTGGATCGACGGCCATCCGATCATTCCGCCGACGCTCGAACGTGTCGAAAGAATGCTGGATTTCGCCGAGCGGCGCATGGCCCGCAAGTCGGACGAAGTGGTGGCGGTAATCGAGCCTTACTGCGGCGAATGCACCGTGGAAAAGATAGCCGTGAGCGCCGTGATGGCCGGCTGCAAGCCCGAATACATGCCGGTGCTCGTCGCCGCGATCGAATGTATGCGCGAGGGCAGGGCGCGCTTCCAAACGGTGCTGATGGGCAGTCACACGCGCTCCCCGCTGCTGATCATCAACGGACCGATCCGGCACGATTTGAACATCCAAAGCGGCTCGGTAGGCAGGACCGGCGGAAGTTGGCGAGCCAACGCCGCAATCGGACGCGCCTTCCGCTTCGCTCTCATGAATACCGGCGGATTTCCCGGCGCGAGCGATAAGCGCACGTTCGGCTGGCTGGGCTCTTTCGATTATTGCATCGGAGAAAACGAAGAGGCTTCGCCGTGGGATCCGTTCCACGTCGAGCGCGGTTGGCAAAGGAGCGACAGCACGGTAACGCTGACGCTGCCGGAGTCGCCGCATCACGTGGAAGCGGGGCCGTGGAGCTATTCGGCGCAGGATCTCATGCAGGCGTTCTGCGATTCCATGTGCAACGTGGGCTCGCGCGCTGCCTACGGCGAAACCGACCCGATATTCTTCTTCGGCATGGATCACGCGAAAGAAGTCGCTGCCGCGGGCTTCAGCAAAGACGACGTGAAGAAGTTTTTTTACGAGCACGCGCGCATACCGCTGTATCGCTACCCTAAAACCGCCCCGCAGGGTTTCAGCCTCGAGTACCAAAAGTTCTATTCTCATTCACCGCATATCGGCGTTCCCATGGCCATGGACGCCGCCCGGTTCTTGATTTTCGTAATGGGCGGGCCCGGGCCCAACAGTTGGTACGTCCCGGGCCACCATTCGGGCAGCCTGACCCGAAAAATCCACTGGCCCGTGTGACGTGCTGCTAGATATCGCATGCTAGCTTCGGCGCGGCCGGCCTCGGCGCAGCGGGCGTGGTCCGTGATGCTCGTTGCTGCATTCTCGGCGGCGGTGTTCACCAGCGCTGCCTTGCTATTCGTCGTGCAGCCCATGATAGGCAAGATGGTGTTGCCGCTTCTGGGCGGGACGCCGGCGGTGTGGAATACGTGCATGGTGTTTTTTCAGGCCGCGCTGCTCGGCGGATATGTTTACTCGCACGCGAGCGGCGCGCTCACCTTGCGTCGCCAGCTGCTCGTGCATGCGGCTTTGCTGGCTGCGGCATTGCTTGCACTGCCCGTTGCGTTCGCGCCGACGGCGCTGCAGTTGGGCGGTTCGAATCCGGTGTTTCGATTGATCGCATTGTTGGTGGCGAGCGTCGGATTGCCCTTCTTCGTAGTCTCTGCGACGGCACCGTTATTGCAGCGTTGGTTCGCGAATACGCATCATCCTGCCGCACACGATCCCTACTTCCTTTACGGCGCGAGCAACATTGGCAGCATCGCCGCGCTCGTCGCCTATCCGGTCGTGATCGAGCCGCAGCTGCGGCTGGTCGAGCAAAGCACCGCATGGACGGCGGGCTACGTCCTTCTTACCGCGCTCATTCTGGGCTGCGGCCTGCTGATGCTGATGTTCGCGAACGCAGCCGCAGCGACGCAGTTAGGCGCTGCACCGGACGAGGGCCTGTCCCTCGCGGCGGGCGCCGCGGCGCCGAGCTCGCCACGGCGGCTGCGTTGGATCGCGCTGGCCTTCGTGCCCTCGAGCTGGATGCTCGGCGTCACCAGCTATGTCACGAGCGATATCGCCGCGATTCCGCTGCTGTGGGTGATACCGCTGCTGCTCTACCTGCTGACCTTCGTGCTCGCTTTCTCGCGCGCGCGTCCTCTGCTCTACGAAACGATGTCGCACCTCGCGCCGCCGGCGCTGTTGCTACTGGTGTTCGTGATGATCTCCCGCATGCCGGCTCCTGCGGGGGCGCTGTGGTCGATGGTCGTACTGCACTTCCTGGTGTTCTTCGTGGTTGCTGTCGTGTGTCACGGCGAGCTCGCAGGCACGCGCCCGGCCGCGCGCTATCTGACGGAGTTCTATCTATGGATTTCGTTGGGCGGCGTGTTGGGCGGCATCTTCAATGCGCTGCTTGCGCCCGCGCTTTTCAAAAGCGTCGCCGAGTATCCTCTGGCATTGGTTTTCGCCTGTTTGCTTTTCGTACCTGCTGCCGATCGCGCTCCAGGCTGGCGCAAGCACCTGGTCGACGTCGCGTGGGCCCTGGCAGTTACCGCGGTGGCTGCGATTTTGGTGTTGCATGACCCGCTGGTGCGGCAATTCGTCGGGCAGGTGTGCGCGCTCGCCGGCATTCAGCCCGCGCAGCTCAATGCGTTCTCACAGCGCTGGCTGCGGCTCGATATCGACGTGCTGCTGCAGTTTGCCATACCCGTGGCACTGTGCTTCGCCTTGATTCCGCGACCGCGCCGCTTCGCTTACGCCGTCGCAGGCGTGCTGCTCGCCGCTGCGCTGTTCACGCAGACCGGACGCCAAGTTCTGTACGCGCAGCGCACGTTCTTCGGCGTGCTGCACGTCGAGCAGGATGCCGACGCGCGCTGGCTGATACACGGCACGACCGTCCACGGCATGCAGAGAGCCGATCCGGCGCGGCGCGCAGAGCCGATGACGTACTTCCATCGCGCCGGCCCTATCGGCCAAGTGTTCGAGGCGTTGAATGCGACGGCTGCGCTGCAGCGCATCGGCATCATTGGCCTGGGCACGGGCAGCCTGGCTGCGTACGCCAGGCCGGGCCAGAACATGACCTTCTACGAAATCGATCCCGCAGTGAGCCGCGTAGCGTCCGAGTATTTCACGTTCTTGAGCGATGCCGCGGCGCGAGGCGCGCACGTCGATACCGTGCTGGGCGACGCGCGGCTGAAAATAGCGGACACTGCGGCCGATCACGCGTATTCGCTGTTCGTCGTCGACGCGTTCAGCTCCGATGCCATTCCAGTGCACTTGATCACCCAGCAGGCGATACAGTTGTATCTCACCAAGCTCGCGCCGCGCGGTGTCATGGCTTTTCACATCTCGAACCGCTACATCGATCTCGAGCCGGTGCTCGCAAACATCGCGCAAGCAACGCAGCTCGTCGGCTTGATACAGCGCGATACGGGCGACCTCAACAGCGGCAGGACGCCGTCTCACTGGGTGGTGCTGGCGCGCCGCTCCGAAGACCTCGGCCGCTTGCTGCAGGATGCGCGCTGGCAGCTGTTGCGGCCGCGCTCCGAAGTCGGCGTGTGGAGCGACGACTCGACCAACCTGCTGCAGGTATTTCGCTGGAAGCGCTAGTCCACCCCTGCTCGCTTCTCACCGGGGACGACGCCTGGGCATGAGGGATTGCTCGGCGGCATTGCGTCTGGCGGAATGCCTGTTACATCCCTTTGGGCGTCGCGTAGCGCTTCCGCGGGCGCATTGACCCCGTAGCGAACGCGCCGATATACTCACCCGCCGGTGAAGGCGCTGCCTCGCGCGAGCTTGCTATGAATCGCAGCAGACGCCGGGCTCTGCAGCCGGCAAATCGGCTTGCCGCCCGAAAGAGACAACAGATGAGTGGTCGCAGAACCCCGTTATTGATTTTCTCGCTGGCGATGTTCGTCATCAGCGCCGCAGCGAGCGGCCAGAACTATCCAACCCGTCCGGTGCGGATCGTAGTGCCTTTCAGCGCCGGCGGACCCGACATCACGGCGCGCATCGTCGCCCAGCAGCTTTCGCTCCAAACCGGACAGTCTTTCATCGTAGACAATCGGCCCGGGGCGAGCGGCAGCATCGGCGCGGAGATCGTCGCGAAAAGTGCGCCCGACGGGTACACCCTGCTTCTTTCATCTGCCACATTCGCGATCAACGCCAGCATTTACAAGAAGCTCCCCTTCGACACGCTCGCGGATTTCATTCCCGTGTCGCACTTGTGCTCTGCGGAGGGCCATGTGCTGTCGGTGACGCCGTCGCTGCCGGTGCACAACGTCAAGGAATTCATCGCGCTTGGGCGCAGGCCGGAAAGCAAGTTCTCCTATGCCTCGACGGGTGTGGGCGCGGCGACTCATCTCAAAGGCGCACTGTTCAGCATCCGAGCGGGGATACAAGCGGTGCACGTCCCGTACAAGGGCGCGGGAGCGGCCCTCAGCGATTTGATGTCCGGCCAAGTTCAATTCATGTTCGTCAACCCCTCGTCGGGCTTGGGATTGATCAAGGCGGGCAAGCTTCATGCGCTCGCCTACGACAACGACACGCGCGCGCCTTTCTTGCCGGATGTTCCGACGATGGCGGAAGCCGGCGTGCCGCCCACGAACCTGGATGCGAGCTGGCATGGACTGTTTGCGCCTGCAAAGACATCGCCTCAGATCATCGGGCGGCTCGAGAGCGAGCTGCACAAAGCTTTCGCACGCCCGGACATGCGCGAGCGCTTCACCAATATCGGATTGACGCCGATCGGCGATACTTCTGCGGAATTCAAGCCGTACTTTGCAGCCGCGATCAAACAGTTCCGCGAAGCCACACGGGCAGCGGGCATACAGCCCGAGTGACACGCGGCCGCTAGAAATCGGAGCGTCGCGGCGCGCGCGAGCGCGCGAAACGCATCGTCAGTGCAGCCTCGCGATATGCGCGCGCGTCCTTTTGGTCGCGATCCAA
>JADMIO010871573.1_pt1 | contig 11538 bp, 13 predicted proteins | sample 8958161 | NCBI WGS metagenome assembly JADMIO01 (sample SAMN16585339, study PRJNA669376) | soil metagenome | isolation source: Crop rotation soil | place: USA: Cullars Rotation, Alabama | collected 2011
TGGCCAAGGGTCACTGTTAAACAGCCAAGTGACATAAAAGGGCAGATCTATATCCCAAGTGTCAATATCATTTTATGGGTAGGATGCATATTGATGGTTCTGTACTTCCGTAACTCTTCGCATATGGAAGCGGCATATGGCTTTTCTATTACTATAGCTATGATGATGACAACTGTATTACTGAATTATTTTTTATTGTTCCGGTTGAAATGGAATCGCTGGCTGGTGGCAGGGATCATTGCGGTTTTTGCAATCATCGAAATATCTTTTTTTGTCGCCAATGTAGCCAAAATAAGGGAACGCTGGATGTTCTTATTTTTTGAACTATTCATATTTATGACGATGTATGTATGGTATTATGCAAGGAAGCTTAATAATAAGCTCTTGCGCTTTACCGATCTCGCAAAATATGCACCCCGGTTGGTTGAATTGAGTAATGATGATTCCATTCCTAAATTTTCCACCCACCTGATCTACCTCACTAAGGCAAATACAAGAACGCAGGTGGAGGAAAAGATCATCCGTTCCATATTTTCAAAAAAACCTAAGCGGGCTGATGTATACTGGTTTGTGCATATCAACAGAACCGAAGAACCTTATACAAGCGATTATGACGTGTCTGAACTGATCGATGACAAAGTGATGAAGATCACCATTAACCTGGGATTTCGTATACAACCAAAAACAGAAATATATTTCAAGAAGATCGTACAGGAACTCGTTTCGAACAAAGAGTTGAACCTGCACATACGTGCTGATGGTTCAACTAAGTATAATCCTGAACCGGATTTTAAATTTGTAGTGATCGAAAAATTCCTTTCAGTTGAAAATGAATTTGCAATGAGCGAAGGAGTATTGCTGAAAACCTACTTTTTATTAAAGGATATGGGGCTCAGTGATGAGCGGGCATTCGGGCTGGATAAGAGTAATGTTATAGTGGAATATGAGCCGCTGATTTACCACAAAATTCAGCAGGTGGAATTAAAGAGAAATAAGATAGAAATATACCACTGATGATGTTCCTTTTGCCTGTACTTTTTTCGTTTATACTATCATGATAAGGCTTAGGAATATTTTAACAGTTACGGATTTGTACTAATGGCAATTTAGTCGTAAAATAGCTGAAACGATATTGTTTCAAAACTTAAAAATTTCAGTTATGAAAAATTTCAATGAAGTTACCGATGGGTTGTCTGGCAGGTGGGCCAAACTTGTATTTAGCCTGAGACATGCCAAGACTATCGTCGGTAGAGCACCTCGTCACTCAAAGGCAGTGACGACCGCACAGAACCAGATCAGGGTTAGTTTTAAAGAAGCTGCTATCTACGCGTTACTTGCAATAATACAGTTGGTCTCGTTTTAATAAATGATGATCCTTTTGAATCTCATTTAACTCATTGTTTCTATCAATAATTTGAGTGCCTGACAACTCCCTTCTTCTATAATTTGTGTTAAAACATTTTCTTATCATCCTCACTATTCTTTGTTTGGCTTCTGCTTTCTGACGTTTAACTTCCAGCATATAAAACCTAATTATTTTAGGCCAAATCAGTCTTTTATTCCTTACACGTTTTTCCCATTCGCCTCTTCTTACCGGGTCTCTCATCACTTCCTTTGCATAACTGACAGCCTCCTTAAAAAGGTTTCTACATTTTCGCTGACTTTCACTGGCAATAATCCGGGTCATATCAGGGTACCTGGTTTTTACAGGTCCATACCGGTATTGCTTAATTACAAACTCTTTACCTATAGCTCCCCTAATCCAATGATAGATCAATGGCAATCTTTGCTTTTCTTTTTTCATGCTGCTGTTTATTACTATAAATGCATAAAATGAGAAAAAGGTTACCTAGGTGGCAGGAAATGGCGGGTTTTGTCTGGTTTTGGCGGGAAATGGCAGGTCAGTTATTTTTAAAAAAGTTTGCATCCTTCGTTGTAGCAAGTATGTAACAAGTATGCAACAGGTGTGCAACAAGCATGTAACAGGTAGGCAGACTGTATATTGACTATACGTCTGTCTTGTACTGAAAAAACTTTACAGTCTGTGTGCTTAATACGGATATGGCTTTACAGGTTTTCACAATAATACGGATTTAGCTTTACCATGTTGGCTGGATTTCCAATTTTTTAACAGAGGTTCTTTTGATTGGTGTGCCTGTTGAGGAGTAAGGTTGCTAATCCTCAATAAGTGGTCGCGGTAAAAGTAAAAATTCAAAATGCCAATGGTAACCTGGTAGAAGAAGGAAGCGCTACATTGCAGGCAGATGGCCTTCATTGGGTGTATGCCAGTTCCCAGGCCAATGCTTCTATTGCAGGTGATGTCATCAGCATAACAGCGAGTGACATTCCGGGCCATGCTTCTCTTAAACAAAAACCATGTAGTATTGTATGATGGATCTTTACTTTGAGCCTTGGCTGGGGCTTTTATTATACCTTGTAACCCCAGCTACCAAACCTGGTATATTTCTCTCGAACCGGTAAGATACATGTCGTGATAACCCTGCATTTTCTCTTTCATTTTTTTCATTTCTTCACTGTCCTGCATATACTTCTGAAAGCTTTGTTCATAAGCAGTGAGATTATCATATTTAGTCACCATCACCACCCTGTTATAAGCGCCTGTAAGATCGGTCATGATATTAACCAGTTCGCTGTTATCTGCCATCGCTTCCTTGAACATTTTGGCGACTTTTGAAGCGTTGCCGGGTTTGCAAATAAAAATGTCGTGTACAATGATCATTGTTAAACTTTTTAATGTTGAAAAATAGCAAATGGGAGAGTACTACTAAGTTACGAAATTCTAAAATTTATTGGATAATTAATTGCATTTTTAACCACTGTTATTAAGGATGCCAACAATGGCATTAGAACAAAAAATTAAAACCGATCCCAAGGAAGCCTAACCCGGTGTTTGTTGTCAGGTTGGAATATGCCATCCATTCCTCCCGTTCCCAATTTTGGAGATTAGGGTGCTCACTCCTGACCCTGGTTTTTATATACTGTATGCCTAGTATATTCGGCAGGGTTAGTTCCAGTTGCATTTTCTTAAATACCCGGTAAGAGATGCCCGGGGTGAGGCCAATAAAACCGCCTTTTCTACTCATGCGAACAGATGCATCCGAATAATATTCTTCTTTTTGTATGGTAGTTGAATATCCCCCTTCAACATGGCCAAAGAAATAAAGGTCTGTTGCCAGCTTTTTATATTCCCGAAAGAAGATCCCGGCATTTAATTGGTTAAAATGGAGGTCTGCAGTATCGTTCCAGTTCAGGTAATTGGTCCCTATGGCTGGAGAATAAGCAACCTTTATCCCAACAGCTGAGTTCTCTTTAAAGGTTTTACCTACCGATAACGCAATGGTACCGGATTGGAGGTGTTGGTCGAAACTGTCGATCCTGAGCATTTCACTGTAGTAGTAAAGTTGCCCGCCTACCAGGTAAGTGTTCTTACTGATCTGTGCCATAGACGAAAATGGAATAAGCAGTAGTACTGCAATAGGGTAAAATCTTTTCATGAAGTATGATTGTTTAGAAGAGGTAAGACAAAAGGAAAGTGGTTTTTGATGTTAAAGAAATGAGAAAGCGGTACCTTATTATAAAAAGGACGCCAACAGCGGCTCTAGGTCCATTTCTAACCCTCTTTTGCTGTATTTAATTTTTCCCGGTGATCTTCCTGTTTTAACTTTATAAACTACTAGCTACATAATAAGTATACTTATATAAATATGATTTTATGAAAAGATATACACTGTTACTCAGCTTATTTACAGCGCTGGTATTACCAGGCTGTACCAAATCAGGTGAAGAGGAATCAACTGTTGATGGAATCCCTACCGTCAATACCTCTCCAATAACCGGCATCACTACGACAGCAGCGGTCTCAGGTGGAACTATCATCTCTGAGGGCAGCAGCCCTGTAACGGCAAGGGGTATTTGCTGGAGCCTGGGCAGCGGGACCGCTTCAGTAAGTGGCAATCATACCGTTGATGCAACAACAGCTACTTATCTCAGTTCAATAACGGGCCTTACTGCAAACACTACCTATTATGTAAGGGCCTATGCCACAAATGCTGCGGGTACTGGTTATGGTAATGAACTGGTATTTACAACAACTGACATCGCAGGAGGAACTTTAACGGATATTGACGGGCATGTCTATAATTATATTTATTTAGGAAGTAATTACTGGATGACGGAAAACCTGAATGTTGCTCATTACAGGAACGGGGACCCGATACCTGAAGTGAAGGACCAGGCCGTTTGGGCATCACTTTTTACCGGTGCGTGGTGCTGGTATAATAATGACTCAGCAACTTACGCCGCTATTTACGGTAAGCTGTATAACTGGTATGCTTTTAACGATCCCCGTGGCCTGGCGCCTACAGGCTGGCGTATGCCTACCGAACTGGATTGGGTGATAGTTGAATCCAACCTTGGAGGAAATAATATTGCCGGGGGAAAATTGAAAGAGGCCGGAACAACTCATTGGAATAGTCCTAATACAGGTGCAACTAACAGCAGCGGCTTTACCGGCCGGCCTGGCGGATATCGATCCACCACCGGCTTTTCAGATATGGGTCTTTCGGGTAATTGGTGGAGTTCCATCGGTTGCTGCGGCACATCATGGTCGCGTCATGTAAATTATAATGATTCGAAACATACACATACACAGGTCTTGCAGAAGTTTGGTTATTCTATACGTTGTGTGAAGGAGTAATAGTTTGTGGTCTGTAGTCCATGGTTCATGGTTTGTATCCGTGGTTGGTGGTTTTAAGTGTAGTTTAAACAGAAATGGGTAATATAGTTTTATATATAGCGCAGAGCCTTGACGGGTATATCGCAAGACCTGATGGGAATTTGGATTGGTTAACCTCTACTCCAAATCCTGCCTCGGGGGGTGATTATGGGTATGCTGAATTATTAGCAAGTATCGATACGATCATCATGGGAAGAAGAACCTATGATGAGATCCTTGGTTTTGGAATTGAATGGCCTTATCTCGGGTTTAAAACATTTGTTGTTACAACAGATAAAAACCTTGCGATCAAAAGCCCGGACACTTACCTCTTAACTGAAAACTTAAAGGATTTCGTGACGGCACTAAAGAACAATTCAGCAAAGGATGCCTGGCTGGTTGGCGGCGGGCAACTCGTTACTTACTTTATAAACAATGGAATGCTGGACAGGATGATCATTAGTATTATTCCCAAACTGATCGGGGAGGGGATCCCTTTATTTGCAAAGAAACCAGCAGAAACTGAATGGAAATTAATAAACGTTCAACAATTTGATACCGGCCTGGTAAACCTGACCTATGATAAGACGAGGTAGCGAATCTCAAGGACAAAAGAGTGAGAACAACAGGATAATCCATTTATTTCCCGGGATGTAGTTTTATGCCGTTGTTGGCGTTATCACCAACAAACGGCACTAGGGTATTAATATTATTACAATATCGACAAGAGTCTTAGAGCGGAAACTATCGGCAACGTGTAAAATGTATTGTCATTTTATAATTGCCTGGTCTTTTAATTATACGTCCTCATTAAAGTAAAGGTTGGGGCTAAAAAGAAATTGTTTTCCTGCTTTTACCATAGAAAGTCATTGCAGATACCTGTTTGTAAAAACTATTACTTTAAACAAAATAACGTCGGTAGACCAACAGGTTAAAACCCAAAAAACCCAACCTTTCTGTACTTTAGGGAGTATAATCAATAACAGCTTTTAAACATATAATATGATCAATATGAAAAGGATATCTATTTCTGCATTTTTATTACTCTTTTCGGCCTTATGGCTTAACTCCTGCCAAAAGCAGGAACCTGAGCAGCATTTGATCTCAGTGGATGCAGGCGCTTCGCAATCTATCCAACTACCTTCCAGCACAGCTACATTAAACGGAACAGTGATTGAAGGCCAAACCAATAATACCAGTTATTTATGGACAATGGTTTCAGGGCCAAACACGCCGTCATTCATTAATCACAATACCCTGCATGCCACCGTGAATGGACTAATTGAAGGCACTTATGTTTTTCAATTCCAGGCAACCAACAACTTTGGAGTAACAGGATATGACACTACTTCTGTAATAGTAACTCCCAATGCCATACACACGGCAACCTTACAGCCTTCCAATAATTCTTATGAAGGCATCCTCAATTTGTTCTATCCAACTTCCTGGGCAGGAAATCATCCGGAGGTAGTGATGGCGGCCTGGACAAGTGGGGGATCCCCATTTACAGCAAGGGCCTGCATAAGGTTTGACTATTCCGGTATTCCCGGGGGAACTGTCATCGACAATGCACAATTGTACTTATTTGCCGATCATACACCTAATAATGGAAACCAAATAGATGCACATTCCGGAACTGCTAATGCCTGTTATATTCAACGGATATTGTCTAATTGGGTATTGCCAGATCCTTTTACATGGAATAATCCACCTGCTATTACTACAACCAACCAGGCAGTGATCCCTCAAAGCACTTCGTCTTTCGAAGACCGCGTGATCGATGTTACAGCATTGGTGAAGGATATGATGACAAATGGCAATAATGGTTTTATGATCAGGTTGCAGAACGAGGTTATTTACAATTGCCAGCAATACTGTTCAAGTTTTGATGCAGATGCAACGAAACGTCCCAAACTGGTCATTACGTATCATTGATCATTTAATTAAACTATCAAAATACAAAATTGACAACCAGGATCACCAGTAAAAACCAAAATTGAAGCTGTTCCTATTGGTTGCAAAAGTTAAGAATAAGGCAAACTGCTTGTATAGAGAATGAAAGTAAACAATAACCCTTTACTGATCGACAAAGCTATTGAGGGCTGCCTTGCTGGTGACCGTAAGTCGCAGGAGGAGTTATATAAATTGTTTTATGTTCCAATGATGCGATTATGCATGCGCTATACCCAGTGTGAATATGATGCAAGGTCAGTATTGATCGCCGGCTTCCTGAAAGTGTTCAACAACATACAAAAGTTCGACAATAGTAAGTCGGTCTTTTCTACCTGGTTACACCAGATCATGATCAATACTTGTCTCGACCATATCCGTTCGAAGAAGAACATTGCCTTATCTGAACTGGAAAATGCAGCGGATGTATTCGTTCAGCCCGGAACAGATGCGAAATACGAGGCAGAAGAAATATTGATCATGATAAGGACATTGCCTCCAGCAACACAAGCAGTATTCAACCTTTATTTCATAGAAGGATATGCACATAAGGAGATCGCCGAAATGTTGAATATAAGTGAAGGGACAAGTAAATGGCACCTGAGTGAGGGAAAGAAAAAAATAAAATCGTTGTTATTGCAAAAAGAAAATAATTCTATATAATGGACGAATTATCAAAATACGAAAGGGATCTGCTTCGTCAATTAGATAACCTGCCTGTGCCCGATGGCCAGTCTGCATGGGAAGAGATCGCCGCATCGCTGGATAAAGAAGAGAAGCGGGGAATTGTACCTCCAGGGGCAGAGCGTAATAATTCGTTCCGTAAATATTTATGGGGACTGTTGTTATTGGTTGGCCTTACTGCCTTTGGAATATATGTTTTCAATCTTGACCGGTCTTCCGATAATAAATTGAAAGTAATGCCAGGGGAAAATAAACCACTGATCTCTGCCGAACATTCAAAACAACCTGTTCCCGGACAAAAAATAATTGCGAACGCATCAGCCCCTACGGGAAATACAACATTAAAGCGTTCACCCGGCGATAAAGGGTTAAGTACTTTGCCGACAGCTCAACAAAATGCTGTTACCGGAGTGAATACGGGTATTGAATCTGCTGTTACAAAAAATAAGTTGCAGCAAATTGCTAAAATTCCCGGCCAATCACAGAATAAAAAGAAACCGAAGAAGACGGGGAAGACTAAATTTGGCAGGTCATCATCGATGGGGCTTGATGTTAGTAATGCTGATATTGGCGATAACGTTAATGAAAACATGATCGTTGACTCCGATAATAAAATTAAAAATTCCAATGCGCAAATACAAAACGATACCGTTATTAAACAGGATAGCGTAGGGGATAAACCATTTCCCGTTAATGATACGCTTGCTGACAATAAAAATGCTGCAGCAATTCAAGTTAAGAAAAAGGATAAAGAAAAGAAGCAAACGGCCTGGGCTGTGGGTTTGGCCCTTCAACAGGGATTCGGTATAAATTGTCATACCTCGTTCAATGATACAAAATTTACGGACTACCTGCCTTCGGTGTATGCGAGATGGTATGCAAGCGATAAGCTGTTCATACAGGCGGAATACAAATATTCTGCTCCTGTATACCTGGATGAATTCTTATATGAAAGGGTCATACAGAGCAAGCACTTAAATCACTACACTACTAATTACATTCTTACAAAAGTGCATTACCATCAATTGCCGTTTAGTATCAACTATTTTATAGCGCCACATTTGTCGGCTGGGATCGGGATAAGGTGTAACCTGTTTTCCACAGCTACCAGCAGGATCGAAGAAAGGAAGATATTATACGGGCAGGCAACCGATTCATTGATCAGTTCAAAAGTGGTCACTGATAAGAACGACTCCGGCTTTGTCGCCTTCCATAATTACCTGCAGGCATTGTTTGAACTGCAATACAAGTGGAAAAGGATCAGTGTGGGTGCACGCTGTGCCTTTGGGCTACAACCGTATGTGGACTATTATGAGCCTTACCTGAATGTGCCAGGTGATAAATCAAGTAGTTCCATTGAGCTGTTTTTGAGGTATGAATTATGGAGGAACAGAAAGCAGCAATAGGAACTTCCTAAATCTGCAGAATATAAATCCGGGGAATGATTTTGAATATCGTGGGGGCATTGAGAATTTTCTTAATTTTACGATTATACCCCTGTTGATATGAAACATATTATTTTCTATTTTGTACTGGCCTTCTTCACACCTACTGTATCTCTTGCACAGGTAAGCGAAAAGGACCAGGTAAAAAAAACATTTGACCATTATAAATCCGCCATTCTAAATGACGAGGCCGAAGCTGCACTAAAAACTATTGACCTGAAGACAAGGAATTACTATACAGATATCCTGAAAACGGTAAAGACAGCAGACAGCACCCAGATCGCCTCGCGTTCTTTGGTTGACAAAATAACCGTTCTTGGCATCCGTGCAAGGGCAAATAAGGAGGAGATATTAAAAATGCAGGGGACAGATGCGTTTTTATTTGCCATCAGGAATGGCATGGTGGGGAAGAACAGTGTATCCAACAACAGTGTAGGAGAGATCACTATCGATAAAAATTTCGCAAAAGGAGAGTTGGTGGTGCAGGGAAATAAAACGCCTGTATTCTTTCATTTTTATAAAGAGGAAGATGGCTGGAAGTTAAACCTCACCGAACTATTCGCACTTAGCAATATGGCGTTGAAAAATATGCTGAAGGATAGTGAGCTACCGGAAGACCAGGCCATACTTCAACTGGTTGGTGTAGCGGCAGGAAAAGAACTGACCACAGAAATATTCAAACCGCTTGAATAAACTCATATTTATGGGTAAAGCAACTGCAATACTAAAAGATGGAGATCAGTGCGAAGTGATAGCTGGAACACATAAAGGCAAGTCCGGTACAGTAAAGGATCTTCATACCAGTAAAACAGGCCATCTAACGATCACTGTTGAACAGAAGAATGGTGCCCGGTTCAAAACGCTTGCTAAGAATGTGAGAAATAATTGATCCGTCCGCCCTTTCCTCTATTAAAATTAAGTTAAAGCGCTCCCTCAACCTGCTGGTCATATACTGTTGGCTTAACATTTGGAATAATAATCCCGGTAACATTTATTTCAAACCATTAAATAGAAGAAAATGTCCAACAGAGAAAAACTTATTCAATTGTGCAAAGAGTTGGAGCAGATACGCACAATGTATATCAACGCCATCAACCAGTTCCAACAATCGCTCAAACCAGGTAATGAAGAATATAGGCTTGTGGCCAGGTATTCAAACGATTTCTCCAGGTGTTCAAACGAACTAAATGCACTCTGGGCCTGCCTGTAAAGCCAAAATTGCATTATAAAACAACCCCATTCGATCGAGTGGGGTTGTTTTGTTTAACAGCTGTTTTTTAGGAAGAATAATATATCCTCATTTTAATTAAATTGCCTTTATGTCCTAACTTTAAGAACCCTTACTGAGGGCTGTAAACTTTACCATATGAGAAAGTTCTTTTTACTCGTTATCTCCTTTCTTTTTTCATTTTCGAATTATTGTTTTGCACAGAAAAATCTCAGTGTCACATGGCAGAAATGTATTGGCGGTGAAAAAGCAAATGATGTAGTGGTGGACCTGGATGGAAGTATTATTGTAGTGAGTAGTGGCTATAACCAGTCAGCAATAACCAAATTAGATGGTTCGGGTAATTTGACCTGGCAAACAAATTTGCTGGGAAATGGTAATTATTTCATCAATACGATCATGCTGTCAGGAGATGGAGGCTATTTATGTACGGGGTTTACCAGTTCACCGGGCGCAGGTTATACAGGGTATCATGCGGGTTCCGACGTACTGTTAGTAAAGATCAGTGGAGATGGTAATATTTTATGGAAGAAATGTTATGGCGGCTCAAGGAGTGAACAGGGAATGGATGCTGTGCTGACAAAAGATGGGAATTATGCAGTGATTGCTACTTCTAATTCCTATGACGGAGATGTGACTGGCAGGCAGGGAAGAATGGACGATGATGGATGGGTATTTAAAACAAATGCTTCGGGTGATCTTTTGTGGGAGAAATATTTAAATCATGGGGACAGTACATTTCCTGACAGAGCCAGGAATATTGTTGAGACCAGCGATGCAAAATTGCTGGCCTATGTGAAGGGAGTCATACCGAAGGATACCTTTCTTTATCCAACTTTTGCCTACCTGCTGGATGAAAGTAACGGAAGCTATACTTCTTTCGGATCATTTGATGGCGTTCCAGGCGCAACGGGAAGCGGCCAGGCTTATAGTGGTATTGATGATCCATTTACGATGAGTAAAGGTGAAAGCCAGTATTATTACGCTTATATTGATGCATATTACCAGGAGGGGTTTTATGCTACAGCGAGGCAACCATTTGATGGAGGAATCCAGGAAATAGATTCACTTTATAACTACCGTTGGACGGCAATCCCTAATATATGGTTCCCTGGAACACATAGTTTTACTGCTTTGCCGGGAAATCGTTTCATTGGGGCAGGGAGCTATATTACGTATGGCGCACCTGACAGGTATGATGCCATTATTTATGATTCAGATGGAAACAGCACAAAATTAGGCGGAAGCTATAATGATTACTTCTCATCGGTGAAAGCTTTACCGGGGAACCAGGGATATATCGCTGTAGGGTGGACGAATTCTGATGATGGTGATGTGACATCTTATATAAATCCAACTCCGGGTTTGGAAGGCCCCTATAATGCCTGGGTAGTGAAACTGATAAATTATAATACCATACGGGGACAAGTATTTATTGATAACAACAATAATAACATAAAAGATCCCGGGGAACCCGGGTACAGTAAGGTAACTAT
>JADMIO010634732.1_pt1 | contig 11537 bp, 11 predicted proteins | sample 8958161 | NCBI WGS metagenome assembly JADMIO01 (sample SAMN16585339, study PRJNA669376) | soil metagenome | isolation source: Crop rotation soil | place: USA: Cullars Rotation, Alabama | collected 2011
AGGCGGGCGGCCGCCTCTCAAGGTCGGCGACATGGCTCTGACAAATGACTATCTGAAGCTCGCCGCCGCACAGCCGGACAGGGTCTCCACCTCTTCCCAGAGTTGGCCACCCGACCCTATAGACACGAATCCTCCGGGCGGGGGACCTCCGCCGAGCTTCGACTATCACGTGACCGGCCTCGCCTTCGATCTCGTTCGACCCGACGACAAACCGACACGCATCCGCCTCGAATATGCCCTGGGCTACTTTTCGGATCGCGGCATACTTTGGTGGACGACTGAGAAGAGCAAGCCAGGACGGCCCTATCACGTCGTTCCGAATCCACAGTACGTTCGCGACCTTGCGAACATCGCAAACGGCGGCAGGCTTCCGGCATTGCCGGGTCTTTAAAGCCTCAGCGTTCCATGGGACGTTCCAGCTCGACAGCCATCGTTTCGCAGGACTATCGGCCGTGTACGCCTAACAGCCGCCTATCCTCTAGAGGAGTGGTTTACGAATGCTAAGGATGCTTGCCCTAAGTGTCAGTTTTCTCGCGCTGCTGCCGATTGCAAGTAACGTTGCTGAGGCCAAGTTCCCGACTGACGACTTTATCGTGAGCTATTGGTGCGGACCCCGGCCCGATATGGACCAGGACGCCCGCTACAAGCAAGTGGCCGCGGCGTACTTCAACTACTGCATGCCGCCTTGCGAATCCGCAACCGATCAACAGCAGGCCCTGGCGCTCGAAGCTTGTGTGAAGACGGGACTGCGGTATTTCGTGTCTGATGCCGGGATTTGGGCGCACAAGCCCGATGATCCAGAGTTTGGAGCGGCCATAGACGCTATCGTCGAAAAGTGGAGCAAGCACCCGAGTCTTGCCGGCTACTTCATCACGGACGAGCCAGGCGTATCAGCGTTTCCGACGCTCGCGGCCATTAACCAACGGCTGTTGCAGAAAGACCCGTCCCATCTCCCCTTCATCAACCTGCTGCCAAATTACGCAACGCCGGATCAACTTGGCGCTCCGACTTACGAAGAATACATCGACAAGTTCTGCTCTCTCGTGAAACCACGACTGCTGAGCTACGACCACTACGCTCTGCTCAATGACAACACCGAGCGGCCAGAATACTTCGGGAACATGGAGATCATTCGGCGCCAGGGGTTGAAGCACAAGATACCCACCTGCGACATCCTGCTAGTAATACCTCACGGCCCGTATCGCAGTCCATCCGACGGGGACATGCGCTGGCAGGTGAATACCGCGCTTGCCTATGGCATGAAGGCAATCCTCTACTTCACGTACTGGACGCCACCGCCGAGTGACCCTTTGTGGCAGTCGACCCATGGAGCGATCACGCACGAGGGCCAGTCCACAGAGCGTTACTCTCAAGTCCAGCAGATCAACCGCGAGCTTATGGTTCTTGCGCCAACACTGATGAAGCTCACGTCGACCGCCGTCTATCACACGGGAGTGCTGCCGGCTGGGACCGTTGCGGTAGCGAAGTCTTCGCCGATACAAGTCGTCTCGGGAGGGCCAGTGGTGCTTGGCATGTTCAAACATCAAGACGGATCGAGTTGGGCAATGGTTGCCAATAGCGATCCGCGGAAGCCCGTGCAGGTCTCGTTGCAGGCTAGAGGGTTCGAAGGTATCCGTCAGCTCAGCGCCAAGACCGGGCGTCTGGACGACCTGATCGTGTTTAATGGCCGCTTTGTTCTCAGGCTTGCTGCTGGGGAGGGCCGTCTGCTCAAGCTCGGCCAATAACCGGCCTATGGGCACAGTTACCCTCCGCGGTTGTCGCCACTATAAACCTGTGCTCGTCGCGATCTTTCGGTGTTTCCCTTCTCTCAAGAGAAGGGAGAAGGGGTGGTGCGGGGTCGTCACCGCGAGCCTGGCTGCAGCTTTGCCATCTGGGCGACTGTGACAAAGATGTACCCGTGCTCGCGAAGCGTGCGAATCACCTCAGGCAGCGCTCGCACGGTGTTAAGCCCATCGTCGTGCATCAGTACCACCGACCCCGGCTCCACCTTCTTATTGACATAGTTCACGATTGCTTTGGGCGGCGGCATGCGCCAGTCGCCCGGGTTCACGCTCCAGAGCGCCAGGGTGTAGCCGCGCCTGTGCAGCATTCGAATGGTGTCGCGGCTGTAGTCGCCTCCCGGCGGACGGAGGTACGCCGGTTGTTTCCCGATGATGTGGTCGATGTTACTTTCCCAGTAGGTCAGTTCATTCTCGGCTTCGTGGTGGCTCATCGCCGTTAGGTCGTGATGCGAATACGTGTGACATGCGATTTGGTGTCCGGCCTTCGCAATTCTTCTCAACAGCGCCGGGTACTCCGCCGCCTTCTCCCCTACGACGCAGAAAGTTGCCTTCACCTGCGCGTGCTTTAGCGCGTCAAGCAGTAGCGCCGTAGTGATCGGATGGGGCCCGTCATCGAATGTTAGCGCTACCAGCTTCCGCTCTGTCCAGCCCTTGTGAACGAATGGCGTCTGCAGCTCATCAATGGGCCGCTCGTATGCGGCGAAGCCGGCCGCCACCGCAGCGGACATGATAGCTGCAGGAATAACTGTCCTCCAGGTGAGCTTCATCGCGCGCCTCGAGTCGGGGAGATGCAACGCGGAGCGAGTGATGAGTGTCCTGAAGATCTCACAGATCAGCTCCCGAAAGGGCGGAACGGTAGTACACCCATCCGAATCGCATAAGCGCCTTCTGCGCGGGCATTGTTACCGGCTTCGTGGAGACAAGGCCCTCCGCCTTGCTTCGTTCTGCGCTCACGGAATAGACCACCTTCAGTGCAATTCTGCCTGACGCCGTTTTGAACGGAACTACGCCCCAAACGTCTGCCTCTGCAATGTCCGTCTTTTGAAAGGTTGTTCGAATGATGTGCAGGGCCATGCGGTCGGCGGAATCTCGGTCGATCACCCAAATGCCTCTGCCCGCCTCGAATTTGATGCCGGCGACTTTGGGACCTTCGCCTTTCCCAATCGCCACGCGCAGCACCTTGTAGGGCAGATCCTCCTTCAGCAGCGCCTTAGCCAGCGCGGCCTCCTGTCGCGGGGAATAGCCTTTCACAATACTGTTGTCTTCTGCTGGAGATGTGGCTTTCGGCGTGTAGCTGCTGACGGGAGCTGCAGTCTTCGAAACCGCCCGGGTGGCGGCGATGGCGATCGCCGCGCACAGCAGCAGAAAGGCCGCTGACGCGGCCTGCTTTAAGAGGCGGGCGGCCCGGGAGCCCTCAAACCGCGTGAGGTAAACGACGGCGCCCGCGAGCGCCATGCCGAGCAGCCAGCCTGCGACGATGTCCGAGAGATACTCAATGCCACAGTACATTCGCGCAAAGCCGGCCACCAACAGCGCCAGAAGCGCCAGCCACCGTGCCTTGCCTCCAGCCAGAAACAGGCCAAGGGCGGCTGCGCCCGCCGCCGCCATGTCCAGGCTGGGGAACGACACATCGTTCGGGTAGCAAAGCAGGAGGTGGACGGGCATGTAGACGAATGGGCGGGGCCGCAGGAAAACCTGCTGGATCTCAATCGCCGCGCCGACCGCGAGTGCGCCGCCTATAGAGCACGCCCATGCTGCCTGGCGAGCGCGCCAGGTGTCTGCGCACCACGCTTTTACCACGAGCGCGGCGACGAGCGCAGGCGCTGCAAACAGCGCCGTCCAACGCATCGCGGTATCCAGTGAGGAATTGCCACCGGCCAACGAGTTGACCGACTTGAGGACCTGCGGATCGATTAGCGCCAGGGAGAACAAAGACATCGCTGGTGTTGGGCAGCCGGGTAGCGACTAGCCACTCTAGTTATACTACAGGCCGTCGAAGGTCGTTAGCACTCGAAGCTGCGGTTGCCGCGCCGAAACTGTTTTCCGGTAAGCGTACCATGTTGACGATAGCCCCAACGTGTGAGACCATTAAGACAAGAGAAGGAGCCTCCAATAGGACACGGGCGCTGAATAGGCGCCAGCAATGCTGCCCTTCTTGGCCGTTATACAAGTTTTGCCGGGAGTGCGCCAGAGCCTCTGGTGTAATAAGCAGTTCTCAAGCTCTCTCGGTTGCTGACAGTGAGAAAAGGGTTCTTTGGTTTCCAAACCTACTTGCCAGAAGGGCTGACGCTCTTCTGGCATTTCTTCGTTTAGTCCTTGAAGAACCTCTTCCCGACTGCCGATACTTACTCCGAATATCTAAAAAAAGTCAGTCCATGTGAGACGGATCCAACAAAACCGTTCCTTTTGCTCCGTCTGTTGCACCAATATCAACACCTTGTTGACCTGCAGGCCACGGCCCAGCCATACTTCGTAGGCCGCTTACGCCTCTGTCGAACATACGGCGAGGGTCTTTAGAGGGTAGAATATACTAGACGCGAAGAGAGAAGCAGATACCCAGGGTGGCAGTCGCCGGTGGCGTCGGCGACGCGATTGTTGCCAGGAGATGAGAATTGTCTGCGTTCAATAGTGACTTGGAAGAGGGCGTCCGACTTGTCAAGGAGGGCCGGGCGCCGGAAGCCGTTACGCACCTGCGAATGGCGATCATCAATCAACCGGGAAATCCGAAGGCGCACGAATTCCTCGGAGCGGCTTTTGCCTTTGAAGGCGACACGGAGTCGGCGATTCTCGAGTTGAAAGAAGCCGTGCGGCTCAGCCCGGGCAACGCGGCCTACCACTACAACCTTGGTCAGGCGTACGAGACCGCGGGAAGGTATGACATGGCTCGCGACGCTTACCAATCATCGCTCAACGTCAATCCCGGATACGCCCGGGCAAGAGCAGCACTGGCAACAGTGTCTCGCAGGTCCGAGCTCGAAGGCGCCGCTTAAGAAGTTTGACGGTTCGTACGCGGCATGTTAGCATCTGACGGTCCGGCGCTGGGTCGCTGTTGTCTAGGACGCCGGTCAGGCTTCCGCCTCTACCCGCCGACATTGCGGGCGCGACGCCCGCTTATCACCCTTTTCTCAGAAGCTGGGGGCTTCGAGCATGGCAAAACCGGTTGTTGCTATCGTCGGCCGCCCCAACGTCGGCAAATCTACACTCTTTAATCGTCTCATCGGTCAACGTCTCGCTATTGTCGAGGACATTCCGGGGGTTACCCGCGATAGAATCTATGCAGAGGCGTCGTGGAACGGCCGCGACTTCATTCTCACGGACACGGGCGGGGTGCTCTGGGGCGACGACGACCCGATGCGTGAGCGCGTGCTGGATCAGGCCCAGGTGGCCATGGAGGAAGCCGACGTCATCGTCATGGTCGCGGACGTGCGCGATGGCCTAACCCCCGCCGACCACGATCTTGCCAACTACCTTCGAAGGGCAAACCGACCCGTTCTTGTCGCTGCAAACAAAGCTGACGACGAGCAGTGGACGCATGCCGCTGCCGAATTCCATTCGATGGGTTTCGAGGAGATGTTCCCCATCTCGGCGCACCACGGCCGCGGAGTAGGCGAGCTTCTTGACGCAGTTGTTCAGCGCCTGCCGGAGCCCGGCGAAGAGCCTGAGTACGACGAGTCTACCGTGCGGCTCGCGGTGGTAGGCCGGCCAAACGTCGGCAAGTCTTCACTTATTAATGCCATTCTCGGTGAAGAGCGAGTAATAGTCTCCGAGATAGCCGGCACTACGCGCGACGCGATCGATACCCCCTTTACGTGGAGAGATCGCAGCCTCGTTTTCGTCGATACCGCAGGGATACGCCGGGCAGGGAAGGTCCAGGGGTCAATCGAGTATTACAGCGTTCTGCGCGCGATGCGGGCCATGGAGCGTGCCGATGTCGCCCTGCTTGTGATCGATGCCTCCGAAGGTCTGCTCGACGGCGATAAGCGGGTTGGAGGCTACGCGAAGGATGCAAAATGCGCCTGCGTCATCGTCGTGAATAAGTGGGACCTTGCTGAGGACAAATCACCTAAGGCTCGCAAGGAGCTTGAACTGTCAATTCGCGAACAGATGCCCTTTCTTGACTACGCTCCCATAGCTTTTACCTCAGCGCTCAGAGGCAAGGGAACGGACGTAGCGATAGACTCGGCGATGGTGGCCTACGACAACTACAGCCGCCGCATTCCAACCGGTGAACTGAACCGCTGTTTGCACGACTGGGTGGACGCGCGGCCCTATTCACGCAAGGGCAGAGAGCTGAAGGTCTACTACGGGACGATGAGCCGTGTGAAGCCGCCAACAGTCACGGTGTTCGTGAACGATCCCGCCCTCTGCCACTTCTCGTATAAGCGCTACCTCACCAACAGGCTTCGTGAGAAGTTCGGATTTGCCGGGACCCCACTTGTCCTTCATATTAACCGGGCTGAGGGCGATAAAGACCCGGTCAAGAAGAAGAAGGAAAAGACGAATGTCGGCTAGCCGGGTGGCCGAGATCCTTCTGGGAGCTTACCTGTTCGGCGGAATACCCTTTGGACTTATGGTCGGGTTCCTTTGGAAGGGAATCGACATCCGCAAATACGGCAGCGGCAACATTGGAGCCACTAACGTGTTGCGTCTGCTGGGACGGCCAGCCGCACTGGTGGTATTCTTACTTGATACCGGCAAGGGATTCGGACCGGTGTGGTATGCCATTCGATGGGAAAACGCCACCCCCCTGATGGCAGTGGGAGCGGGCACTGCGGCGATTCTTGGACACACGTTTTCGCCCTATCTCCGTTTCAGGGGCGGCAAGGGTGTCGCCACCGGGCTGGGAGTTTTCATCGCGCTTGCGCCCGAGGTCGCGGTTATAGCATTCTTTATATGGGTGCTCATCGCGAGCGTGACGCGCTTCGTTTCGGTCGCGTCGATGGTCGCCGGGATCAGTGTGCCAATACTGATGGTCCTGTCAAACCGCGCCCAGGCCTCGCGCATGGCCCGTCCCATTCATGAGGAATACATCGTGATGGGCATAGCGGCCGCGGTGTTCATCGTCATCAAGCACCGTGCCAACATCACCCGTCTCAGGAACCACACCGAGCCGCGCATTGGCGAACGTGTCGATGTCAGTAATCCCTGCGCGTAGCACATGTCCATGTCAACGAGGACCTTCCGGATTCGCCTCCTTCCCGAGAAGGGGCCAGGGGTGGTGTCCAGCTTCTTGCGCTTCGGTGTGAGAGGCGACCGTCAGGTCCCTCGGGCCGAAGCCGGCACCAGCTTCGGCGCGACCCACATACGGACCCTCGCTCGCACCGAAGCATACGCAAATACCCCGGTCCATCTGACAGAGCGAGGGCTGTAGCGACGGCATCCTGCCGTCGAGGGGCAGGCCGGACGTCCGCGCCGATCGCCGTAGCCTGTGCCCTTGTGGCGCAAGCCGAAGGCGGGCCGGTGTTCCCGTGCCGCCACAAGGGCGGCGGCTACGTTTCCGGAAGCCGGGCACCGTGGTGTCCGGCTGCCTATGCGAGCGCCTGGCGCAGGTCCTCGATCAGGTCTTCCTCATCCTCGATTCCCACCGACAGCCGCATCAGCCCATCGGTGATGCCCTGCTCCCCGCGCTCCTCGGGGGACAGCGGCGCATGGGTCATTGTTGCCGAGTGCGAGATCAGCGACTCCAGACCGCCGAGGCTCTCCGCCAGCGTGAACACCTTCAGTTTCGATAGAAACTCTTTGGCCGCGGGAACTCCGCCGCTTATGGTCGCCGCTACCATCCCGGAGAATCCAGTCATCTGTCGCTTCGCCAGTTCATGCTGCGGGTGACCCGGAAGGCCGGGATAGCTGACAAACTCTATTCTGGGATGCTGATTCAAGAATTCCGCCACGGCCTGCGCGTTCTGCTCGTGCGCTCGCATGCGAATGCCGAGCGTCCGAACACCCCGGAGCGTCAGCCAGTTGTCGAACGGGCTCGGGGTGGGGCCGGTCGCGTTCTGAAAATAGTGAAACTTCTCTCTCAGGTCTTCCCTCGATGTTAAGAGAGCGCCGCCCAGCACGTCCAGATGTCCGGAGATGTATTTTGTCGTGCTGTGGTGGACGACGTCCGCACCGAGAGCGAGTGGCTGCTGGCAGGCGGGGCTTGCCATCGTCGAGTCGACGACTACGAACGGCCGGGAGGGCGACGCATGACTGATCTCTGAGATCGCTCGAATGTCGCTGAGCGTGCCGAGCGGATTGCTGGGGGTTTCAATCCAAACCAGACGGGTATTATCGCGAAGAGCGGCCCGGACGTTGGTTGGGTCCTCCGTTTCGACAAAGGTAAAGATTATTCCATAGGCTGCAATAATCTTACTAAAGAATCTGTGCGTGCCGGCGTAAATATGATGTGAGGCAACGGCGTGATCCCCGGGCTTCAGGACGCTCGTGACAGCGGCTGCGGCAGCCATCCCGCTGGCGAAGCACGTGCAGTAGTCTGCGCCCTCTAAAGACGCGAGACATTTCTCGAGGGCAGTGCGGGTGGGGTTGACCGTGCGGACGTAGTCAAACCCGCGGTGGATGCCAGGTTCGTCCATGACATGGGTGACGTTTTGATAGAGCGGGGTGATGACCGCGCCGGTCTTTTCGTCAGGCTCTTGGCCCGCGTGTATCGCCTTTGTCTGGAATCGCATGGGCTAAAAGGAGCCTCCCGTAAACTGACCGTGCAAAGCTGCACAGTTGCAATGGCATGAGAACTGGAAATATCACAAGAGGGCATCGCGGCGCAACTTTTTGCACTAAAGTCAAAAAGATGCTAATATCACTGCCGCTTGCAACGATTTCCAAGGACTGGAGATTGGCTCAGGCGTTCTCGTCGGAATGAGTATTGGGTAGATCAGCCGGTGAGAACTTGGGCTATTAACAGAGATATTACGATTTCATAGCTTGGGCTCGTTTGGGTGGACAATGCAGCCGGACCGCCTTCGGAGCGGCGGCCGCAGTGACGAACCGCTTATACGATTAGCGCCTACGTCAAAGGCTCCTCTCAAACCCCAGGAAGAGGCCGCCATTCCGGGCTTCCGGCCGGCGGCGGCGCGGCGATCCCGTTTGTGGACGGACTCCGCGCACTGATCGAGCTGTCTGAGCTCTAAGGGTTTGGACAGTAACAATATCGAGGAGTGATGATAATGAAGCGAATCTCTTTGTACGTCGCGATGGCAGCAGGATGCTTGATCATCGGTGGCGCGGCAGTGGCCCAATCGGTCACGACTCCCACCCCTAACATCATCAAGGCCGGTATCTTCTGGCCCAGCAAGACTGAGGTCCGGGATGCTACGAGCAGCACCTGGTGGAACGTCGGGTACGAGCGCACGGTCGCCAATATGCCTGCATCGCGCAGCGCAGTTACGGCAGAAGTCGGCTACATGCACGGCACGGGCACCGAGGCTGGTACGAGGACCCGAGCGTACATGATCCCTGTGCTCGTGAACTGGAAGCAGAGCCTTGGCACGGGCGCGAGCAGGTCGACCAACCTGTACTACGGAGTTGGGGCTGGCGTCTATTTCCAGTCAGCAAAGCGGACCGGAGTGATCACGGATTCAACGAGCCAGACTCGGATCGGAATCGCCCCGTTGGTTGGCATCGAAGGTCGTCAGTGGATCTTTGAGCTGAAGTATCACTTCATTCCGAAGATCCTCGGCATCAGCCAGAACGGACTGAGCGTGGACGTGGGCTGGAAGTTCTAGCGACCTCGCATTCGTTCGGCTGTCTTGCTTGAGCGAAGTTGTCGAAAAGGCCGCGCCAAAAATGGCGCGGCCTTTTTCAGTATTGGGCTGACGTCTGACGGCATTAACTGAGCCACCCCTGCAAGGACCTAGCGATTTCCCTGGATTGAGATCAGCCGCCCCTCTGCGTCGAAGGCTCTGCGAAATGCGAAAAGCACCGCCAGCATCGACCCTATCGCCGTCGCCGCCGAAAGCATCAGCATAACAACGACCTGATACTTTGCGGCTGTTTCGGGATCGGCGCCCGACAGAATCTGGCCGGTCATCATCCCCGGGATGCTGACTATTCCGACGGCGCTCATACTGTTGATGGTTGGGATGAGCGCGGCGGCGAGCGCCGTCCGAACGCTGGGAAGTGCAGCCTCCCACGGCGTGGCTCCGAGCGCAAGGTAGGTCCAAACTTCGTCAGACCGCTGTTTTAAGTCCCCAAAGATACGCTCGAGCGCGAGCGCAACACCTGTCATCGAATTTCCGAAAATCATCCCCGCGATCGGAAGCACGTATTGCGCGCGGTACCACGGATGGACGTGGATGATGAGCTGCGTTACGGCAAAAGTGACCGTTATGCCGCTGACCAGTACACTCCAGAATGCTGACGAAAAGAGGTGGGTGGGCGCTGACTTCACCCGCCCGAGCAGGATATTAGCCGCGGCTGCAGTCATCAGAATGAGAATGCCGATTACGAGCCCGGGGGCTTGATGGATGAAAACCCACCTCAGGACTATTCCGAGGGCGAGAAGCTGAAAGTACGTGCGGACCGTGCCTATCGCAAGCTGTTTTCCGAGCCCGAGCGACAGTGCCGCAGACAAGGCGCCTGCCGCGCAAATGAAGCAGGTCGCAAGTGCTAGCTCAGGGTAACCAATCGGCAGGGCGCCGGTGTTCAATTCGCCGGCTCCAGGCGTCCGTCGGCCAAAACGAAGTCGCGGCAGCTTCCGTCAGGCTGGGCGCCGTGGCGGACCATTATAACTGCGCCGCCGTCGTTCGCAAAAGCCCTCACCCGCTGAAGCACCAGGTCGCATGTTGCTTGATCCAGGGCTGCCGTTGGCTCGTCGAGCATGAGGCAGGCAGGCCGCGTGAGAAGGGTCCGCAGCAAAGCGACCCGCGCCGCTTCACCTCCGGAAAGCTCGCCGGATGGCCGGTCGAGTCCTATATCTCCGAGTCCAAGGGCGGCAAGGTCTGTCAAAAGGGCCTCTTCAGGCCAGTTGAGGCTTCCGCCTCGCGAAACCCGCAGCGAAAAGGGAAGAACGAGGTTGCAGCGTACTGTTCCGGGGACGATTACCGGATTTTGAAGAACAAGCGCAACCTGCCTGCGCCATTGCTCCGGGGGGACCACGCTGCTTGATTTGCCCTTGAGAAACAGCGAGCCATCCTGGATCGCCACGAGCCTTGCCAGCGCCCACAGGAGCGTGGTCTTCCCCACACCGCTTTTGCCCGATATTGTAATGATCTCGCCCGCGTAAGCTGCCAGCGCAGCTTCGGTAGCAACAGGGGCTTGCCCCGCCCTGCCGACCGTTAGCCCTCGCGCTTCAAGAATCGGTGTCGAATCGGTCTCGTTTAGCATAACGTCAGGTTGCGGACCACGGAGGGAACTTCCTGCCCCGGCGGCTGCAGTTTTCCGCTCGTAGCAGCCGTGCGTCCGGGGGACATGCGGCGGGTAGCTCACATCGGTCGCATTGTTGGGAGGGGGCTTCAAAGGCTATAATCGCGCTGTGAACAAGACAATCCTGGTGACTAACGACGACGGCATTCACGCCGCTGGTATACTTGAGTTGAAACGCAGCCTCTGTGGCCTTGGCGACGTGGTAGTCGTTGCCCCCGACCGGGCGAGAAGTGCTTGCGGCCACGGAATCACTCTGTATGAGCCGCTTCGTGTCCACAAGGTGCGGCTGGCAGACGGGGATTACGGGTACTCCACTACCGGGCTGCCCACGGATTGCGTTCATATCGGAGTGGTCGAGCTTTGTGGCGGTAA
>JADMIO011460729.1_pt1 | contig 11537 bp, 10 predicted proteins | sample 8958161 | NCBI WGS metagenome assembly JADMIO01 (sample SAMN16585339, study PRJNA669376) | soil metagenome | isolation source: Crop rotation soil | place: USA: Cullars Rotation, Alabama | collected 2011
CCCCCGACTGAAGTCCTACGACCACGAGCACGACGCCTACCGCGGCGAGAAATAATCCACTGTCGGGGCGCATCATCACGGCCAAGCCGCCAGACACACCCGCCACGCACCACCAAGTCAATCCAGATCTCAGGTCTTCTTTGCCGGCACTAGTTAACTTCCTGAGCGCCATCGTCGCGGCAAGTAACAGCGCCGCCAACAGGAAGTTCGTCATCACCTCAGTAAGGATGGTTGCCGCGTAAATCGTCGTGAAGGGACATACTGCCGCCAACACACCTGCCGCCACTGCTGAGACGCGTTTTCGGTTTTCGTCGGGCTGCCAGTAAAAAGCGAGCAGAGCGATCAAGGCGCACGTCGTCGTGTCGATCAAAGCCTGAATGATGCGCACCGCGCGGTTATTCTCGTGTCCGAAAACGGTGTAAATCGATGCCAGAAAGAGCGGGTAACCGGGAAGTCGAATCAGTGAAGGATCAAACGGTGGTTTGGAATTGTGAGAGTAGACATGCTGTTCGAGCACGTTCCGCGCCATTTGCGCATAAACGCGGCCGTCGTCGGGCGCGTCGTTCGCGAGCCAATGCGCGACTGAGATCCGAAAAGCCCCGGCGAACAGAATGAGAATGAGAAAAGTAATCCAGCACTTTCGTTTGTTCGCCATCATCAGTAGTGCCGACTCTAGTGGGTGAACGGTATGCCGATCAAAATCCCAGGCGCACCGCGAATTATTGAAAAGATTCTCTTTGACTCATGGTCGGATTTCCACCGTTGCTTTTCGCTCGAGTTTTCCCCAGCCGACAATCGCGCCGCGAAAAGCGGTGGTCACGGACTTGAGCATCACGTAATACATCACCTGGCGGTAACAGAATCTTTGTAAGAACAACCACCACAGCAGGCGCCAGTGCTCTTTGCGTTCGAGCAGAAACGCGAACGCCGCGGCGCACCAATCCACCGCCAGGAACAGCGCGTAGTAGAAAGCGACCTGTCGAATGTTGGTAAACGAAAAGCCGGTGGGCTGTTCAAATCGATAATAGATTGATGAAGCCAGCGTGTAGAGGACCATCAGATCCATAATCGGCGAAACGAGCGGAAAGATGATCTGAAAAATCCAGACGTTCGGCATGCCAATCCATCCCAATGTTCCATAGCGGCGCCGGAAGAGAGCGTCCCGATGTTTCCAGAGACACTGGAGAGTTCCGTACGCCCAGCGGAACCTTTGGCGGGCCAGCGTCCGCAGCCGATCCGGCGCCTCGGTCCAGGCCGGAGCGGCCTCTTCATAACCGATCTTGTAACCCAGCTTGCGGATTAGGAGCGTGAGATCCTGATCTTCGGCCAGGGTTTCGTCGCTGAACCCGCCGCACTGCTCGATCAGTTCCCGCCGCCACGCGCCCACCGCACCCGGCACCACGGTAATGCAGTTCAGGCTGGCAAAGGCGCGCCGGTCCATGTTCTGTGAGGTGATGTACTCGAGCGCTTGCCAGCGGGTAACCAGGTTCACGCGGTTGCCGACTTTGGCGTTTCCTGCGACGGCTCCGGTTTGAGGATCAACAAAGCGCCGGGCCAATGCGCGAATAGTCTCTGGTGAGAATTGCGTGTCCGCATCGAGCGCGACAATGACATCGCCTTTTGCGTGGCGCAAACCAAAGTTAAGCGCGGCCGGCTTGCCCGCGTTCGGCACGTGAAGCAGCTGCACCAGCGGATGGCCTGCGAACTTTTCCCGCGCAACATCGCTGGTGCGATCGCTTGAACCGTCATCAACTATGATGATTTCAAAGTTTGGATAATCGGACGTCAGCAGACTGCGAATGGTGCTCTCTATTACCTGCGCTTCGTTGTAGGCGGGAACAATGACTGATACAAAGGGCTCGAATTCCGCGCCGGCATGTTCGTACTCACGACGCCGCGAGCGCGACCATTGCGCTAAAGCGAGCGCACCAATCAGAAGCAACCGCGTCAGTCCCATGACGATGCCAATCACAAATACCCACTGAATCAGCCAACCGCCGACCGAAAGCGCCAGAAATGTCAGCCGATCGGTGCGGGTGTAGAGATTCTCGCCGGCCGGTAGCGGCGGCATCACCTGATCGCGCGTCCAGCCGCCCAGTTCAGACACGGGCACAAACTTATAGCCGCGCGCGCGTAACTGATGAATAAGTTCCGGCAAGGCAGCGATCGTGGCGCTGCGATCCCCGCCTGAGTCGTGAAGCAGGACGACTTCGCCGCGCGTGTCGGGATCCTTGTCTTCGGCGCGCTGAATGGTGTTCCTGACGATTTCGTCGGCGGTTACTCCGGGCTTCCAATCGTTCGGGTCGATGCGCAGACCGACCATGATGTATCCCAGATCCTTGGCGCGAATGGCGGGCTCAACCTCGCCGGGCTTGTCGGCTTCCGCATCGCCGAAATATGGGGGACGAAACAGCAATGTCGAACGTCCGGTGGTTGATTCGATCAAACGCTGGGTGGCGTTTAATTCCAGGTCAACCATTCGGCCGGGCACTTCGCCGAGGTTTGGATGAGTGTAGGTGTGATTGCCGACTTCGTGACCTTCGCTCACCATCCTCCGGAGCAAATCCGGATAGGCATCGCCATTCTTGCCGATCACAAAGAACGTTGCCGGCACGTTTTCGCGCTTGAGAATGTCGAGGATCGCCGGCGTCCAGCTTGGGTCGGGGCCGTCGTCGAAGGTCAGAGCGATCTCGCCGGGATGATCGCCGGTGCGCTCAATCACATAAGACGTCGGAATATTTTTATTGTCGTAGGTTTCCGAAGTGATGAATTCAGTTTGCCCATCAACTACCAGATCGCGAGCGCCGTCGTGGGGCCGTGATTCCACCCGCAATAACTCACCGGTTCCTTCGAAATCAACCTCGTATCCATAGACAATGCGGCGCAACGACTCAGCCGAGGGGTGGGTTACGGAACTACCGAAAACAGACCAAATCGAAGGGTCTTCTGAGCCTAATCGCCAGAGCGCGTATCCGGCGGGATGGTAATCGCGGGCCGCGCGAATCTGATTGAATGCGGTAACCGCGTCGAGAAACCACACGGTGTGATGCGAGTTGTCTTCTTCGTCGTACTCGTAGTGTGGATTGTCTGTCTCAGGGTCGAACTCGATTTGCGCTTCAGACTCCATCGCGTCGATCAGGGCCTGTTGCACACTGACCTCCTCAGGACTCGCAGCGCCTTCCGTCCAGTTGTAGCCATAGTTGCCGAGCGCGACGATAGTCTTCGCGGGATCCAAATCTTTCATTCGTTCGGCCAGCAGGCGCTCGTACCACGATTGTGAGGCGACCGAGCCGGCGACATTCCCGGCCCAGTGTTCATCGTAGGCCATCAGCATGAGGTAATCGTTGGCCGCCGCATAAGCGCGATAGTTCCAGGTGCCATCGTCGAACGGCATCGCTTCAGTGACCAGCAGGCCCCGGGCCTGGAAAGCGGTGTGCAATTCCTGCATGAAAGAAATCAGATTCGGCTGCGTTTCGGTCTTCACTTCTTCAAAATCAACGCAGACGCCCGCAAACTTGTTGCTGGTGACAAACTCCATAAGGGACGAAACCAATCGCTGGCGCGATTCTTCGTCATGCAGGACCCGCGCCAGCAAATCAGGTTGCCACTTTTCGTCGGTGAGATTCTGAATCATTGGCAGAATCAAAGTCTGCGGGCGCCGTTCGCGGATTAGATTGAGCGCCTTGATGTCGATCTCCGTCCCGAGTGGACTTTGATCCGGGGCGGCATCATCGAGGTGGGCCCACTGGGCGACGACCCAATCCAGATGATCCAGGTTGCGCTGGAGCGACACGTAACTCGATTCATCCCAGTTAATGTAGAAACCGATGGCGAGCGGCTTACCGGCCAACTCCGCTTGTCCGGGAGGCGGCGTGTTGCTCGGCGGCGCGGCAACGGGCAGCGTCTCGGAACGACGACTTGGCACGTGCTTGACCTGTTGATAAGCCTTCTGTAATTCAGCTTCGGCTTTGCGGGCTTTGGCTTCACGCGCGGTGGGAAGAACGGGCCGAGGCCTCGGCTTGATGTCACTCGCGCGAGGTAGATTGCGCAGCGGCCGCAAAGGAAGGGCAGGCAGAAAGGGATTAGCCAGTACGCTGGCAATAAAGATTCCGACGACGATCGTCACGATCACCGCTAGTGCGAGCCAAGTGCGCCGCACACGGCGCCAGCGACGGCCCTTCGGATCGTAAAAGACGGGAGATTTAGAAGGTTCTGACACTTGCTTGTGGTGGCCCTTTGATGCACATAAGCCACCAGCGAGTTTAATCGCGCGCCGCCAGAGTTTGTTAGTAGCTGAGCGGCACAAAAAGAAAGCCGCTCGCGATCGCTCGCTGAGCGGCTTTCCGGTGTACTGTTTGGATTGACCTGGGCTCCGGGCCTTCAGAAGGTCACGGCGACTTACTCAGGAAAGCAACCCGAACAACGATTGAATCCTGAGACTAGGTCTCAGCCACCTCACTGTGATTAGAATTCATATGTTTTTCGGATCACCTCCTTTCCAGTGTTACGCGGATAATAAAAAAGTTGTGAGGACGCGTCAACGAAAAAATTTCGTGCCACAACTTGTTCAGTTGAGGTCGCAAGTTAGCAACTTGCTTTACCCGCGGACCTGTGCCAGCTGTCCATTCACGTAAACCCGCCATGGATGCTCGACGCCGAAGAAATAGGGGAGCTCGCGATAGTCTGCCGCGTCATGAATCACGAAGTCAGCGCGCTTACCTTTTTCCAGTGATCCAATCTCATCTCCGCGGCCCAGCGAATAAGCCGCATTGATGGTTGCGGCCGTAATGGTCTCAGCCGGAGTCATCTTCATTTGCGTGCAGGCGAGCGAGAGAATGGTCGTCATCGAAGGCGTCGGAGACGACCCGGGATTGAAGTCGGTCGCCAGCACGACCGCGAGCCCTGCATCGATCATTTCGCGCGCCGGCGGATAACGATTTAAGCCAAGCGCATACACCGAACCCGGCAACAGCACCGGCTGAACCTTCGCAGCTTTTAAGGCGGCGATTCCCTCGGCGTCGGTGTGTTCGAGATGATCCGCCGTCGTCGCCTCCAGCTCGGCGGCCAACTTTGCGCCCCCCGACAGCGAAAGCTGATCGGCATGAATCCGCAGGCCAAGTCCATTACACCGAGCGGCGGACAGGATCTTCCAGGCTTCATCAGTCGTAAAGACTTCTTCTTCGCAGAAGACGTCGCAAAACTCCGCCAACTTTTCTTCGGCGACGCGCGGCAGCATTTCGTTGATGACGAGATCTACATACATCTGACGGCGGGACTTGAACTCGAAAGGAATATCGTGCGCGCCGAGAAACGTAGGAACGTAATTTAGTGAAGTTTCTTCGTTCAGCTGCTTGATGGCGCGCAGGATTTTCAACTCGTCTTCAAGCGTGAGGCCGTAGCCGGATTTGGCTTCCACCGTCGTCGTTCCCCCGCGGAGAAACCACTCGGCATAGCGTCGGCCGGCTTTGACTAAATCATTCAGTGAGGCATTGCGGGTGGCGCGCACGGTGGCGCGAATGCCGCCGCCGCCGCGGGCGATCTCACGATAAGTGGCGCCGGCCGTGCGTTGCTCAAATTCATTCGCGCGATTGCCGGCAAAGACCGGATGAGTGTGCGCATCGACGAATCCGGGGAGCACGACGCGTTTGCCAGCGTCGATCACTTCGCAATCAGCATCGAGGAAGGATTCGATTTCGCGGCGCCGGCCGACCGCTTCGATCCGCCCGTCGCGAACGAAAAGGGCGCCGTCTTCAACGATCGCGAGTTGGCGCAGATCGCCGCCCGTGCGCGGCCGGTGCGCGCCCGAAAGCGTCACGAGCTGGGAACAATTAATTACCGCGAGTGAAAGAGGCAACCCTGCTTCTTCAGACTTCCTTGTAAAGCCACGCGCCGGCAACTGCAGCAATGACGTACTCACCCAGACACCACACGATTCCAATTGCCAGCATGTTTGTTGGTTGCTGAAGCATCAGACCGTAGATGATGGTGCAGTAGATGCAGATGCAGAACCAAACGATCAGCGCGGCGATGACCGCGGTCTTCGGGCCGGGTCCCGATCGCGGCCTAATCAACGCATAGAGCCATACCAACACAATTCCCAGCAGCAGGGTGAGAATAGTCGCGGCGGCGAAAAACGTTGGCGACGGCTCAGGAGGGAAATTATGCCTAAGGGACCAATCACGCATGGCGCTCGCCATGATAACGCCGTTGAAAAGGAACTCGCCGATGTTCAGGATGACTCCGGCGACGAGTCCTCCCAGAAGTACGCGTCCATAATTCATTTCTGTCTCCTCTCGGGGTAAAGAGTGTCAGTACACCTGCGGTAGCGCGCGGGTACTAACTGATCCGCTGTGGGCGCGACTTCTATCACAACGGTGAGGCTAAAACCAGCGGTTGTGAGAAGTAGCATAGACTTCAGTCTGTGTAGCAGTGAAACCCAGCGTTTGGCCGTTTGGCTGTTGCTGACTAAAGCATGTGCTACTTAGCTGCTGCTAACTTCCGCTTCCCGCGGACCGCGTACAGTGCCGCACCCACGATATTCGCGATTAGAACGACCGCAAAAACTTTCAGCGCAAAAGCCCAGGGTTGCGCCACGGCTTTAATCGGAAACATCGCGTAGACGCCGGCTACCACTGAGACCAACAGACCTGAAGCCGAGGCAATCTTCAGCCACAGCGGCGTACTTGCTCCGAATCTCTTAATCGCGAACAGGGGGATCGCGAACAGCACAATGTAAATCAATGCGTAGAACATGGTCGCGGCGTTGTCCTGAATCTGAAAGGCTTCTTCTTCCAGGACTCCGATCAGCGGGACCAGGCTGAAAGCTAAAGTGATGACGCCGACAAATAGAATCGAATTTACCGGCGTGCGAAAGCGTTTGTGCAAACGGCTGAACCAGCCCGGCAGCAAATTGTCCCAGCCCGCGACCATCGGCAGCCGCGTGTTACCGGCGAAGTAAATACTCATCAGCGCAATCTGACGCGCCGCGACGCCGAAGATAACGAACGAAACCAGCGTCGATACCCAACCGAAGGAATGAAAGCCGAGACTGAGGACCTGGGGAATCGGGCCGATCAGATCGACTTTCTCAGGCGCCACGAATGAGAGCACTGAGGCAGTGCCCAGCACAAACATGACCACGATAATTGGCGCGGAGATCAGAACTGAGCGGCTGATGTTGCGCGCGGGTGCGCGGCACTCGCCGGCGAGAATTGCGATGTACTCGAAACCTGAGAGTGCGCCGACCGCGAGTTTACTGAACACGTTGATGTTCTGACTGCTGACTTCCGGAAAGCTGGTCGCGAACGGATGATAGTTCGCAAACGAGCCGGTGATGAAGGGAAGCAGAATCAGCGTGGCAAAGGTAACCAGCAGAAAAATTCCGCCGACGTTCTGGACCCACTTGCCGAACACCAGACCCCGGCGCGAGGCTGCGATGATTAGCAGGATCAGGCCTACACAGACGCCGACCGTCATCAGCTTGCTGTCATGCATCCACGCGGCGCGTGGACCAATTGCGTAAGCGATGTTCTTTTTGATGATCAGCCCGATGCCGGACATGACTGAAATGCCAAAGATCCAAAGATTCCAGGCCACCATAAAAGCGATGAAGTCATTGAAAGCGACCTTCGCCCATTGATAGACGCCGCCCTCGAGTGGCGCCAGCCGGTTAAGAAAGATGACTACGGCGGCGAGCGGCAAGTAAAAAGTGATGATGGCGAGCACCCAGTACGCCATCTGGTGCCGGCCCAGTTGCGCGGCCCACCCCACCCAAATGGTGCCGACCACAAAGACGACTTGCGTCAAAACGAGATCGAACAGGCCAAGTTCTTTCTTGAGCGTTGCGCTGTGCGCTTCGACCTGGCGCTCGATGTTGGCGAGATTTGTTTTGGGGGAATCTGTCATGTCAGAAGCCCGACCGTAAGGGAGGGCAACTTCGCGAACGGGATTCTAACCACAAAGGCACAAAGACACGAAGCAAAGACCCAGAGGCTTTGTGACTTTGTGTCTTCGTGGTGAAGAATTCTAGCGCCCAGGCGCTTTCAGAAGTATCGGTAGTGGCCGGTGATCGTCCAGGCGAAGAGCACGTCTTCCATGCGTGTGCCTGAGCCGATGTTGTGGACGATCAGGTAACGCTGCGCAGGTTTGTACCAGACGTTCGTGACCAGCCCGACGTGATCGACGCCGCCACCGAGGTCCCAGGTCACAATGTCGCCGGGAAGGAAAGTGTCAGCGCTGCCCGTCGTCGCCACCTCTTTGCCTTTGCGTGCGAAGTACGTTTGCAGGTTCGGCACGCGCCGATGGTCGATGTTCCGGTCAGTGCTCTTCAAACCCCACTTCGTCGGATACGAAGAGAAGTTGCTCTTCATATCTTCATGAACTTCTTTTTGCAGATCCGTTCCGGCTTTGCGAAACGCGCGAATGATGACGTCTGAGCACACCCCCGTATCAATCGGCACGTCGCCGTTGGGATAATCAAGTTTCTGGTAAGAAGGATCGTAGCTGGTGGTCTTGCCGACTTGATCCGTGGCGCCGTCAATGACGAGTTTGATGTTCGGCGAGCTATTAGCCGCCAGCGCGCGAACTTCGGTCTGCTGCTCAGGCGGCTTGAGCGGTTGAATGGTTCTCGCGACGTGTTGCTGGCCGCAGGCTGCGGCCACCGCGAACGAAGTCAGCAGAAGTGCGCTTAGTAAACTTTTCATAAATCGTCAGATCTCAAAATCTAGATCTCCGAGTCGTTTAGACGCCTGGGAAAATATTTCATCGCGATTCGTTTAGACGCCGGACTTGTCCGGCGCGTTCCCATGCAGTGGACGGCTAGGCCGCAGATTTTTGCCTCAGCCATTCGCGGATGTCTTCCCGCATGGCCGCGGAAATCTCGTGGCCGGCATCGTAACTGCGGAACTCGACGTCATTCGCCCGCTGTCGTAACTGAGCAGCGTAATTCTCGATTCGCGCCGGCGTATAAAACTCATCGTTCTTTCCCGCCAGATGAAAGACGGCGGCCTCGGTTGGCTGGTACGAATCGCTCGTCTCCCAATCGCCGGGCAAGCCGCCGCAGATGCCAATTAACCCGCGCAGCACGTCGGGATTTGTAAAGCCGAACCGGTAGTTCAGCGCGCAGCTTTGGGAAAAGCCAAGCAGAAAAATCCGACCGGCATCCGCGATTCCTTCCTTCACCAGAGCGTCGATCATATCGAGCAGCCCGCGATGATGGACCGCGACCGATTCGTCTGGATGAAAATTAGTAAGCCAACCGAATCCGTAACGCAGCGGCCCGCCAGTTTGCCGCGGCTCTTTCAGATGTTGATGCGGTCCCTGCAACGCTGCTAAGGCAAAACCAGCGGGCGCGATCATCTTTGCCTCGCGCAGCGCGTGCCACTTGCTGGCGCCGTATCCATGCAAAGCGATCAGCAGCGGCGCCGGTCGCGTCGACGCGGGAATCATGTCGTAATAAAGTTTGATTTCCGCGGCGAGCGAACGCTCGATTGAAGCGGTCGAATCGGTCATGAGTTTGCTTATAGCACCTTCCAACTAGAAGTCACAGACGGAAGTCCCGTCACTTTGCATTCGTTATCGATGGCGGCTACGATGCTGCGCAGATCAAAAAATACAGATTGCGGGCATTGACCCGCGCTTCAGGCGAGGATAACAAAATGAAATTTCCGGGCGGGCTGAATATTCAGCAGATGATGAAGCAGGCGCAGCAGATGCAGGAGAAGATGGCGCAGGAAATGGATGAGTTGCGCGTAGACGCGTCCGCCGGAGGCGGCGTCGTGAACGTAACGATGAAGGGCAATCACGAAATTCTTTCGTTACGCGTCGATCCGGAACTGGTGAAAGAAGGCGACGTCGAAATGCTTCAGGACATGATCCTCGCGGCCATCAACGAAGCCAACCGCAAAGTAAACGAAGCGATGAAGAGCAAGCTGGGGTCGATGTTGCCGCCGGGCCTGGGTAACCTGTTCTAACTAACTCAAGAGGCTCGTTCTTTGATCTATTGCCCACCGCCCTTTCAGGAAGCAATACGGCCCCGGCGCCCAACGACAAAGCACTAAGTACAAAGCTCAAAGCACAAAACGATCATGTTGGATTATGCCGAGCCGGTTACTAAGCTAATTGATGAATTCAAGCGTCTGCCCAGCATCGGGCAGAAGTCGGCGCAGCGGCTCGCGTTTCACATCCTGCGCGCTCCTGAAGCCGACGTCGAACGCCTAATCGCGGCGCTGCACGAAGTCAAAGAACGCATCACGGAATGCTCAGTCTGTAACAACCTCACGGACATTAATCCCTGCCGCTTCTGTTCCTCGCCGACGCGCGATCGGTCGCTGTTGTGTGTGATCGAGCAGCCCTACGATCTACTCGCGGTGGAAAAGACGCGCAGCTACAAAGGCCTCTATCATGTGCTGCACGGCGCGCTTTCACCGATTCGCGGAATTCGGCCGAGTGATTTGCGGCTCGACAACATGCTGCCGCGCTTGAAGCCTGAGAATAACGACGGCGTTGAGATTCAGGAAGTCATTGTCGCGACGAATCCCAACACCGAAGGCGAAGCGACCGCGAATTACATCAGCCGTTTGCTTAAACCCTTAGGCGTACGCGTGACGCGACTGGCGATGGGCATGCCGGTGGGCAGCGATCTCGAATACGTTGATGAAGTGACGATGGATAAGGCGCTGTCGAATCGTCACGATATGTAAAAAGCTTTTTCATTGCATGCGAATTCGGAATGCGTAGAATGGGTTCATGTCTACTCCACTCGCTCTCGACTCAATGACGACTGAAGAAAAGCTGGAGGCTATGGAGGCCCTCTGGAATGACCTTCGTCGGCATGAGGACGCGATTGCCGTTCATGAATGGCAGAAGGAAGTTCTTGACGAACGGGAACGGCTAGTAGAAGAGGGCAAGTCGAACTTCACTGACTGGCACCAAGCGAAAGAAGAAATTACCCGCGAGACCTCATGAAGATCGAGATCCTCGGTTGAGGCCAGGCGTGACCTGATTCACGGCTTTCACTTTTACGAGGAACAGGGTGCCGGGTTGGGTTCGTATTTCTTGACGAATCTATACGCGGACATCGAGTCACTAATAGTCTACGGCGGCATCCACGGTAAGCCCTTCAAAAACTATCACCGTTTACTAGCCAAGCGGTTCCCTTTTGCCGTTTTCTACAAAGTGGAAGAGAACTCAGTCCGTATCTATGCTGTGCTGGACTGTCGCCGCAATCCGACCTGGATTAAAGGCAAACTTCCGTAACCATCTTCAGCGCTAGAACCTCACCAACTCTTCCGGCACGCCCTTCTTACACTCCAGACAGTCCTCAGCGCGATCATAAAAGTGCTCTTCAAAGTCCACGAGTGACTTGATCGGAGTTCCTTCGATGCTCTCGGGTGCGGAAGTGAAGCGGACGATGGCGCCGCAGCCGATGATTGGCGCGCCCAGTTCTTTCACGAGCGACACCGTTTCTTCGATCGCGCTGCCGCTGCGAATGATGTCATCGACAATGATGCAGGGATTGATGTCGCCCTGGTTCACGT
>JADMIO010983936.1_pt1 | contig 11535 bp, 9 predicted proteins | sample 8958161 | NCBI WGS metagenome assembly JADMIO01 (sample SAMN16585339, study PRJNA669376) | soil metagenome | isolation source: Crop rotation soil | place: USA: Cullars Rotation, Alabama | collected 2011
GGGGCGGGGGCGCAGGCGTCATGGGAAAGGGCCGCGGGGGAGTTGGGCAAGGTTTCTGAGGCGAGTTATTACGCGGTGCTGGCACTGAGAGCTATGGGCCGATTCAGTGAGGCGGAGAAGTTGGGGGAAGCGATGTTGGCCCGGGGGTTGGCGATGGGGAATGAACCGATCCATGCGACGACTCAGGGGGGAGTTTTTGCTGAGGATTTGCGGAAGCGGCAAGTGGTGCGCGGCATGATGCTAGAGATGCTGGGTCGCGCGGCTCTGCACGAACTGAAGGCGGCACGACGGTTGCTGGAAGATATTCTGTTGCGCGAGCCTTGCCATGGTTTGGCTGCGGATTTTAAGACGGCGATTGATTGGGAAACTTGAACGTCTGATGCGGGTGAGACGCCCGCGTTACGTGGACGGCATGAATTTCCGCGGGTATACAAGGCGTTGATTGGAGGTCCGATGAAAACCTATCAGATGCCTGACCCGGTGCGGTATGAGCGGATGACGACGGAGGAGTTGCGATCCGGGTTTTTGGTGGACGGGCTGTTTGCCAAGGCGCATTTGAACACGATTTATGCGGATGTGGACCGAGCGATCGTGGGGGGAGCGGTGCCGACGATTGCGCCGCTGGTGCTGGGGACGGCGGATGAGTTGCGGGCAGCGTATTTTCTTGAGCGGCGGGAGTTGGGCGTGCTGAATATTGGTTCGCCGGGGGTGGTCAAGGTGGATGGCATGGATTATCCGATGGAAAATCTGGATTGCCTGTATGTGGGGAAGGGGTCGAAGGAATTGCAATTCACGTCCACCGATCCGGAAAATCCGGCGGCGTTTTATCTGCTCTCTTACCCAGCGCATACGACTTATCCGACCAAGCTCGCGAAGAAGGCGCAGGCGGCGGCGGTGCATTTGGGGTCGGTGGAGACCTGCAACAAGCGGACGATTTATAAGTACATTCATCTGGAGGGGATTCGGAGTTGCCAGTTGGTGCTGGGGTTTACGCAGTTGGAGGTGGGGTCGGTATGGAACACGATGCCGCCGCACACGCATTTGAGGCGGAGCGAGGTGTATCTGTATTTTAATTTGCCGGAGAATGGGCGGGTGATGCATTTCATGGGGCCGCCGCAACAGACGCGGCACCTGGTGGTGGCGGACCGGCAGGCGGTGATTTCGCCAGCGTGGTCGGTGCACTGCGGGGCGGGGACGTCGCATTATGCGTTTTGCTGGGGGATGGGCGGGGAGAATCAGGCGTTTGATGATATGGATGCGGCGCCGGTGGCGACGTTGAAATGACCAGGTGACCAGGTGATGGGGTGACAAGGTGAGGTGATGACGATGGGGATTCTGGATTTGTTTCGGTTGGATGGCAAGGTGGCGCTGGTTACCGGCGGTGCGCGGGGATTAGGACAGGGGCTCGCGATGGCGATGGCGGAGGCGGGGGCGGATGTGGTGACGGTGGATGTACTGGAGCAAGGGGAGACGAAGAGCAAGGTGGAGAGTTTGGGGCGGAAGTGCGTGACGATTGTGGCGGATTTGGCGAAATTAGCGGAGGTGCCGAGGATCATGGAGGTGGTGATCGGGCATTTTGGACGACTGGATATTTTGTTCAACAACGCGGGGATCATTCGGCGGGCGGACCTTGTCGATTTTACGGAGAAGGATTGGGATGACGTGATCAACATCAATCAGCGGACGCTGTTTTTTCTTTCGCAGGCGGCGGCGAAGCAGATGATCAAGCAGGGGCAGGGCGGGCGGATCATCAATACGGCGTCGATGCTGAGTTTTCAGGGGGGGATTCGGGTGCCGTCGTATACGGCGAGCAAGTCGGCGGTGATGGGGCTGACGCGGTTGTTCGCCAATGAACTGGCGAAGCATCGGATCAATGTGAATGCGATTGCACCGGGGTACATGGCGACGGATAACACGGCGCCGTTGCGGGCGGATGAGAAGCGGTCGGCGGAGATATTGGGCCGAATACCGGCGGGGCGGTGGGGTACGCCGGAGGATTTGAAAGGGGTGGCGGTGTTTCTGGCGTCGGCGGCGAGCGAATATGTGACGGGGTATACGATTGCGGTGGATGGAGGCTGGCTGGCGCGGTGAGGCAAGAGGGGGGACGATGGGACGTTGAACCTTGGGACTGGAGAGACGAGATATGTCGCAGGAAACGGCTCCGAAGCCGGAATTGAGTACGACAAGTTCGGGGCTGAAGCCGACGAATTTCCGGTGGGTGATTTGCGGGTTGCTGTTTTACGCGACGACGATCAATTACGTCGACCGTAGTATTTTGAACTCGCTGGAGTCCACGTTAAAAGATCAGATCAAGTGGAACGATTTTGAATACGGGTTGATTGGGGCGGCCTTTTCGCTGGCGTATGCCATCGGATTTCTGCTGATGGGACGCCTCATGGAACTGGTCGGCATCCGCTGGGGGTATGCGGTGGCGGTGGTTTTCTGGACGCTCTCAGCATTGTCGACGGTGCTGACCAGCACGCCGTTTCAGTTTGGCATGTCGCGGTTTTTCCTGGGATTGTTTGAAGCGGGGAATTTTCCGGCGGCGATTAAAACGGTCGCCGAATGGTTTCCACAAAAGCAGCGAGCGACGGCGACGGGGATTTTCAACGCAGGGTCGAATATCGGGGCAATCATTGCGCCGATTCTGGCGGTGTTGCTGGTGCCATTGTGGGGTTGGAAAGCGGCTTTCATGGTGACGCCAGCACTGGCCGTTATCTGGGTACTTTGCTGGGTAGCGCTGTATCGCAAACCGACTGAACATCGAATGGCCAATGAAGCGGAACGGGCATTGATTGCGAGTGACGCTCCGGCGGGCGCGGTGAATGATCAGCCGGTACGCTGGCGGCATCTTTTGCCGCACCGACAGGCATGGGCATTCATGGCGGGGAAGTTTTTGACGGACCCTGTCTGGTGGTTCTATCTGTTCTGGGCCGGAAAATTTTTCGCGGAACAATTTAAAGTGGAACTCAAGGGGCTGGCGGGACCTTTGATCCTGGTCTACGTGCTGGCGGACGTTGGTTCAATCGGAGGAGGTTGGTTTTCATCGTGGCTGATGAAGAAGGGATGGACGACCAACGCGGCACGCAAGACGACAATGGGGATTTGTGCGTGCCTGGTTCTGCCGGTGATTTTTGCGCCGCAGCTTCCGACAAACTGGGGTTCGGGATCTGGGAACATTGGGATGTGGATTGCGGCAACGCTAATCGGCATCGCAGCGGGTGCGCATCAAGGGTTCTCTGCCAATATTTTCACATTGACATCAGACATGTTTCCAAAGCGCGCGGTGGCATCCATAGTGGCGCTCGGCGGTCTGGCGGGGGCTTTTGGGGGAATCATCATGCAATCGGTGTCGGGGGTCATCAAGGAAGTTACACAGTCCTATCTGATCATGTTTATCATTGCTGGGACGGCCTATGTCTTGGCGTTCATTGTCTTGCATGCGTTAGCTCCACGAACGGAACGGGTCAATGAAGCGACGCTGGAGTCCAAAACTCTTCCCTGGCCAGCCGCAGCGGTGCTTTGGGGGCTGCTGGGGGCGGTGATCGGGATTCCACTTTCGTATTTGTTTCAGCAGCACGGCCATGATTTCACGACGAGCTTTCCGAATTACCTGGCTTCGATTGTAAAGGGGTGGATATTCATCCTGCCGGAGTACGCCAAGCGGGCGAATGGGTCCACGAGTGAAGCATTGATGCAGGTACGTGCGGGATTGCTTGTACCACTGGCGTGGACTCCGTTGGCGGCGGCGGGCGGAATGGCTTTGCTTGGCGCCGTTCTGCATGGCGTCATTTTGAAGTCGCCGAAGAATAGGGGGACGTGAGAAAGATGATATTTCGTCGCTATGGGTTCAATGTTGCGGCTGTTGCTTTGGGCATTGCGTGCACCAGTTTTGTTAAGGCAAATAATCAGGGTGTTGCTGGGCCGGCTCCGAGGACCAAGGCTGAGATTCTCGCCGTGATGGAAAAAATGGCTGACGCGCAATTGGCTTTGCCGGGGTATCGGGAACGGACGGCTTCGGATTGGGTGGCGGGGGCTTTTTATGTGGGGCTGGCGCGGTTGTCGCATGTGTCGGAGAGTCCGCGGTTTCTGGAGGCGGAGAAGGCGATTGCGGAGAAGAATGCGTGGGAGTTTAAGACGAATGCTTCGGCGCGGAATATTGCGATGGCGGACAATGAGACGATTGGGCAGTTGTATCTTGATCTGGCAGCGGGGGCGAATGACTTTACGAAGTTGGAGGCTTGCAAGAAGCAGTGGGATGGGATTCTGGCGGGGTTTGAGAATCCGACGCCGGAGGTGATTCGGTCGTGGAATGGGGATCTGGCGCGGGATGGGAAGGCGATGCCTTGGTGGTGGTGCGATGCGTTTTTTATGGCTCCGCCGGGGTTGGCGCGGCTGTCGGAGCTGACGTGGGACCGCAAATATATTGATGCGATGGATAAGCACTGGTGGGAAACTTACGACAAGTTGTATGACAAGGAGGAGCATCTTTTTTATCGCGATAGCAAGTATATGACGCAGAAGACGGCCAATGGGAAGAAGGTTTTCTGGAGCCGGGGGAACGGGTGGGTGGTGGCGGGGACGGCGAATGTGCTGACGTACATGCCGCGGGATTATCCGACGCGGGGCAAGTATGAGAAGATGTTTCAGGAGATGATGGAGAAGATCGCGACGTTGCAGCAGGAGGATGGGTTGTGGCGGATGAGTTTGATTGATCCGGCAGCGAATCCGAACGCTGAGACGTCGGGCACCGGGTTTTTCTGCTACGCGATGGCCTGGGGGGTGAACAATCACCTGCTGGAGCGAGAGAAGTTTGAGCCTGTGATCGACAAAGCCTGGGCGGCGATGAACCGGCACATCATGGTTAATGGGTTGATCGGGGCGGTGCAGCCGGTGGGTGAGCAGCCGATCACAAACAATTATGAAACGACATCGCAGCCTTATGCAGTGGGAGCGTTTTTGCTGGCGGGGTGCGAAATTATCAAGATGCACGGTGACGTGACAAGGTGAAAAGGTGATGACGACAAGGAGATTTTGATATGAAACGTGCAGTGGCATTAGCGGCTTTTGCGGTTATGGCGACCGGTTCGGTGGGGCTTTGGGCGATGGCGCAGGGCGGAGCGGCGAGCAAGCCTGTGTTGTGCATGGCGCGGTATGCGGGGCCGGCGAATGATCCCAAGGCCGTTCCGCCGCAGCGGTGGGATGATATTTTGTGGGAGAATGACCGCACGGCGCATCGGATTTATGGGCCTGCCGTGGCTAAACCTGCGCCGGCCGGCGAGGGGCTTGTGACCTCCGGCATCGATGTTTGGGTCAAGAAAGTGCGCACGCCTTTCATGGATAAGCAATTGGCGACCGGCTTGCAGCATGATGATCATGGCGAAGGGCAGGATTGCTACGACGTGCAGCAGACCTGCGGCTGCGGGGGTTTGGGCATCTGGGACGATGCTGGAAAGAAGCTGATTCGGTCAGCGAACTGGGCCGACAAGGGAGGATTCGTGAATGGGCCGGACGTGGCATCGTTCTGGGTGACGTATGCGCCGTGGGATGTCGGCGGCGGGCGCAAGGTGAAGGAGAAGCGAACCTTTACGCTTCCGGCGGGGACGAATTTTACCCGGATGGTGGATACGCTGGAGGATGCCGCTCCGGCGGATCATGAATGGCCGGAACTGCTCGTGGGCATCGGCATCGCGAAGCGCACAGTGGACGGCACAAAATTCAAGGCAGGCGACACGAAATGGGTCATGGACAAGGAAAAAGGAGTGATGATTTACTGGGAGCCGGAGCAGATTTATAAGAATGCCAGCGTCGGCCACACCGGCTGCGCGTTGGTGGTGGACCCCAAATCCATTGTCAAATTCGTGACCGATGATCCGGCGCAGAATCTGGTAATCGTCAAAGTGACGCCCGGCAAGCCGTGGGTGTATTACATGGGGGCTTGCTGGAGCCTGGGGTTGGATTTCCACACGGAAGCGGAATGGGAAAAGTATTGCACGGAGTTCAAGCCGGATTTTGATCCGGCAAAATAATGATCAGCCGCCATTGCGGATCATGTTCAGCAGGGTATTGAGGGGGGTGCTGGCAAAAAGAATCGTGGGGATGAAGAGCGCAAGATAAATAAGCGGCCAGAGCACCATCCAGCGCTGCATGACGTTGGGATGCTCGTGAAAGAGCCAGCGCCAGTTGAGAAAAAACGCACAGATGGGAGGAAGGATCATGAAGGCAACATCCAGCTTCATGAACTGGCGATCCCACTTCAGGTAGAGAAACAGATAATGCAGCCCGGCCCAAGCCAGGAGCAGTATCACGGCGATGCTGATGTTACGAAGAGTATGGGAATGGTTACTGTTCATGGATAATTCATTTGTCGGCATAACACTACCACGCAGAACAGCCAGATTTGTCGCATAGGTGATTTTCGCCAGTGCTTGAAGTAGTATGTGCCTGCTTCCCCGACATCCGGCATTGTTGTTTCAAGAGAATCGGAGGTCCCATGTCTATTTTAGGCGCTTCGAACGGACATCGGTGGCGTTTTTTCCGGGCTGGTGGCTTCGATCAGGTGCGGCTGGATTCCGGGGCGGATCTGGTGCATCTGGGGGAACTGGATCAGAAACTCTGGGTGGCGCTGGCCTGTCCGGCGAAGGGACTGGAGTTTGACGGCCGCACGCTGGAGATGATCGACACGGACCATGATGGGCGGATTCGCGCGCCGGAAATCATCGCGGCGACGAAGTGGACCTGCTCCATGTTCAAGAATCCCGATGAGTTGCTCAAGGGCGGCGCTGCGCTACCTTTGAGCGCCATCAATGAAGCGACACCGGAAGGGAAGCAGCTTTTTGCCTCTGCCCGCCAAATCCTGATCAACCTGGGAAAGTCGAGCGACGGCAATGCAACGATCAGTGCCGAGGACACCGCGGACACGGCCAAGATATTCGCGCAGACGCGTTTCAACGGCGACGGCATTATTCCGCCGGATGCATCGGATGACCCGACAATGCAGGCGATCATCAATGATGTGATTGCGTGCCTGGGGGCGGAGACGGACCGGTCCGGCAAACCAGGGATCAACAAGGCAAAGCTGGATTTGTTTTTTGACAATGCGGTAGCGTTTGCGTCGTGGAATGAAAAATCAGGCGCGGAGTCCACTCTGCCGCTGGGGGCGAACACTGCGGCCGGCGCCAGCGCGATCAAGGCGGTGGCGGCGAAGGTGGAGGATTATTTTGCGCGGTGCCGGCTGGCGTCGTTCGATCCGCGGGCGGTAGCGGCGGTGAACATGCCGGACGAACAGTATCTGGCAGTGGCGGGCAAGAGCCTCTCGCTGGCCGGGGCGGAATTCGCAGGGTTTCCGCTGGCGCGGGTCGAGGCGAACAGGCCATTGCCTTTGGTGGAGGGCGTAAATCCGGGCTGGAAGGCGGCGATCGAGGCGCTGCGCACGCAGGTGATCAAGCCGCTGCTGGGCGACAAAACCAGCCTGACGGAAACGGAATGGTCGTCGCTGGTGGCTAAGTTCGCACCGTTTGATGCGTGGCTGGCGGCGAAGGCGGGTACGGCGGTGGAGAAGCTTGGCCTGCCACGGGTGCGCGAAATCCTCGGCACGGATTCCGGAGAGAAAGCCAAGGCGGCGCTGGCCGAGTTGATCGCCAAGGATGATTCACTCAAGCCGGAAGCGGATGCCATCGCGGCGGTGGATCGGCTGGTGCATTACCATCGCGATCTGTACAAGCTGCTCAATAACTTTGTGGCGTTCCGCGACTTCTACAGCCGACGGGACAAGGCGGTGTTTCAGGTGGGGACGCTGTATCTGGACCAGCGGTCGTGCGAATTGTGCGTCCGCGTGGAAGATGTGGGTAAGCATGGGGCGATGGCGCATCTGTCGTACGCCTATCTGGCTTACTGCGACCTGACCCGAAAGGCGACGGGAGAAAAAATGCTGGTCGCCGCGGCTTTCACGGCGGGTGACTCAGACAACCTGATAGTCGGCCGCAATGGGATTTTTTATGACCGTTTAGGGCGGGATTGGGACGCGACGATCACCAAAATCGTTGATAATCCGATCTCGATCCGGCAGGCCTTCTGGGCGCCGTATAAGCGTTTCATTCGTTGGATCGAAGACCAGGTGGCTAAACGGGCGGCAGCGGCTGATGCGGCGTCACAGCAGCGGCTGACGGATAGCGCGGGCCATGTGGAAGCGACCGCTACGACACAACAAGCAGCTGCGCCTCCCAAGAAACTGGATGTCGGCGTGGTCGCGGCCATGGGCGTAGCGTTCGCCGCCCTGAGCACGGTAATGGCGGCCTTGCTGAACTGGCTGGCCGGCACCCCTCCTTATTACATTCCTCTGTACGTTATTGCGTTGATGTTGCTGATTTCGCTTCCGTCGATGATTCTGGCGGCCATCAAACTGCGACAACGTAATCTCGGCCCGATTCTGGACGCCAACGGCTGGGCTGTGAACGCCCGGGCGAAGATGAACATTCCGTTTGGCGGTTCGCTGACGCACATTCCAAAATTGCCGCCGGGATCGCATCGCGACATGGTCGATCCGTTCGCCGAATCGCATGCCGCGCGGAACCGGATGATTGCGGTGGTTGTGCTGATTCTGGCTCTACTGGGGTGCTGGTATTTCGGGCTATTTGAGAAGCTTATGCCGGATGTTCTGCCCAAGAGCAGCTGGGTGGAGCATCGAGAGCAGGCGGCGACGCAACGGGCGGCCAAAGAAGCGGATGAGCGGGCGGCGACGCAGCGAGCGGCTTCGCAAAGGGCGGCGAGTACGCCGGGGTAATCAGCGCCAGACGTCGGTGCCGTCGGATGGAAGCTTATTTCCGGCAAGGATAAAGCGGTAGAGTTTTTCCATGTTTTCGGCGACTTTTTCCCAGGTATAGTCGCGCAGAATCAACTCCCGCCCGGCCTGGGCCATGGCGGAACGTCTTGGGGAATCCAGCAGCAGGTGTTCGACTTCGGTAGTAAACGCCGCCATATCACCGCCATGCACAACGACGCCGCATTTTGGCTCACTCTCAAGTTCCTCAAAATTGCATTCCTCAGTCACCACCGACACGCATCCAGCGGCCAGGGCTTCGGTGATGGCCATGGAGAATCCTTCCTGATGCGAGGGGAGCACAAAGACCTCCGCATCGACCAGGGCTTCCCATTTTTTTTCATGCTGGAGCTGGCCGACGCGAAGCACCTGCTCCGACAAGCCATGTTGCACGATGAGGGCATCCAGGCCGGCAACATAGGCTGCATCCCCCCCACCGGCGATAGCCAGGCGCAGTTCCGGGTGTCTGGCCACCAAGGCTGCCCAGACTGGAATCAGGCGATCGAGGCCTTTTTTGGGATGAAGCCGCGAGAGGAAAAGGACCAGCGGACGGTCGCCAATCTGAGGATGCGCCGCGCGAAAGCGGCCTCTCGGCGGCAATTGCGCGATTTCCGTTTCACTCACGCCATTGCCGATGACAAATTTGGGCATCGATGCGATCCAAGGGACGGCGTTCTGGATCTCCGCGCGGTTCAGGCAATGAATTCCGGCAGATCGGCCTTCCACTTTTCCCTCGCGCCATCCCCAATACAGAAATTTTTTCCAGCGGGACCGATGATAAACGGAATAGCGGTCCAGCATGCCATGCGGCGCGACGACGTAAGGCGTGCCGGCCCGCCAGCAGGCACGGGCGGCGGCAAACGTGGGAAACTGCCAGATCGCGTGCAGATGAACGACGTCGAACTGGCTGATGTTGCCGCACAGCCAGGCATCGAGGGCCGCCGAACGAATGTAGGAAGAAGTTCCATCACACGGAAAAGTGTGCACCGCCACGGCCGGATGCGTGGCCGCCGGAGTATCACCCGGCTGGCTTGCGGCGGCGATGGCCACGGAGCAGCCGCGCTGCGCCAAGGCCCCGGTCAAACCCGCACAGACCACCGGCGGCCCGCCAGCCTCCACCGCCATGCTCGATATCACATGCAGAACCCGAAGCGACCCTGAAGCGGTTTGGGCCACCGTTACTTCTCCACGACATCATCATTAAGGAAAGACATGTCCGGTTTATCATTGGGCTGGAGCCGAAGAAGCTGTTCGATCCCTTTTTGGCGGGCCTGGATGGCGACCGCGTACTTGAAAAAATCATTGCGGTCAGAATTCACTTCCTGTCCTTCGATGATGGGATAAATCGTATCGACCCATTTGACGGTCTGGACATAGGCCGCGTCATACGCCTGCGAGGCATCGATGAATTTCTCACGTAGCGGCCGATTGTCCACAATTTTGCTCATATCGTGGCCATTCAAGTGCCATTGCACCAGCGCATCAAAGAGCTTTCCCTCTGCCAGCTCCGTCGCCTTGATCGCTTTGACTTCTTCGACGTGCTTGGTGTGAACAGTTTTGTTTTCCTTGAAGAGCCCCATGTTCGTATTGAATTGATCGATGGACATCGGGGCAATCATCTCGACATTGCGGCGAAGGTCTTTGACCTCGTCCACTCGCAATCCAAGTTTGGTCGGATCGGCCAGCACCGCCGCCGGATCTCCCAGAAAGGCGGAGTCGGTCCGCGTTCCGAAGAGCCAGCCCATAAGCTGGCTCGTGTAGTAGGTGTCGTCGCGGCACCAGAGCCGCAGAGCCATCGCCGGCCATGCATCGGCAATGGCGGGATTAAGATTTCCCGGACCGCCGTAGTCGAGCGAGCGGCGGAATTCGATGTAGGCGAAGTAAAAGGCGCTCACGCCATATCGGAACTCCACCGGATCCTGCGGCTTTTTCGTGTCGGCGCGATATTTGAAGATGTTGGGAGGCCGCTGTTTGCGTTCGTTTATATCGCCTTCATTCGTGATTTGGCCTTCGGTTGGATTGGGATCGGTAATTTTGATGCCCCAGCCGGTGCTGGAAGTGCTGCCGGAGGGGTCGGCCAGCGCCTCGGTGTGGAAATAAGCCCGATCGGTGTTGGGAGGTTCAGCGGTGACGAATGCCTTGACGTGGCGGAGGCCTTCGGTGGAATCATCGCCCTTGGCGCCGGGAGCCAGATCGTTGAGCAGGTGCATGCGCGACTGGTCGAGCCGCCAGTGCGCGCGATAGAAGGGCCGCTCAAAAGCGCCGCCCAGTTTCTGGAAATAGAGATCCCCTTCCTTCCACATGAGGAAAGAATTGTTGGGGATGTATTTTTCCCCCTTGTAGAGATAACTCATCCCGTCGAGGACCCATTTGTATTTGCTTTCCTCGGTGTGCCATTGCGCGGAGAGGTTGTAGGCCAGGTTCCAGGCGTGGTAATCGTAAACCGTGACAAAATAGGGCTGAAGATTTCCGATGATGATGTATTTGGTTTCGAGGTCCTGCCATTTGTGGTCGTTTTTGTCGTCTTCGGCCTGAATCCAGAGGATGGTGGAAATCAATCCGCGGAATCCGCCGATGGTCAGCCGCGGAAAGAGCGCGGCCATGTTTTTAAGCGATTCATTGGCGTCGGCGCCTTCGACCACCAGGGCGGGAGTGGGAGGATCTTTCCAGCACATTGGGATCCTAAGCTTAGAATTCCACGTGGACAAGTTGTCGCG
>JADMIO011583506.1_pt1 | contig 11535 bp, 4 predicted proteins | sample 8958161 | NCBI WGS metagenome assembly JADMIO01 (sample SAMN16585339, study PRJNA669376) | soil metagenome | isolation source: Crop rotation soil | place: USA: Cullars Rotation, Alabama | collected 2011
GCACAAATTCGAATCCGGTGAATTTCAAAGCCTGGATCGATTTCAACCGCGACGGAGAATTCGACGATGTATCAGAATTGATCTCCAGTTCAGGATCGATCGGGGTGTACAGCTATACAACCACATTTAAGACCCCGATACTGGCCAACAGTTTTGAAGGCCCAACCAAAATGCGCGTTGCCTCATCCTATGGTACATTCTCCAACACTCCCTGTGGTGTGAACGTGGTGGGTGAGTTTGAGGATTATGGCATCCTGCTGCTGAATGACGGACAGTTGCCTGTGATCAGCCTCATCGGAAACGATACGCTGAAACTCGAAAAGAACGCAGTGGTAAGCTGTTACAAGGAGATTGCCAAAACAACATTTACTGCAATAGATCCCACTGAAGGGGATCTGAGTGCCGACGTGAAGATCGTTAGTGATTTGGATTGCCAGGTACCCGGTACCTATTATATAGACCTGTCTTTAACAGATGCCTCTGGGAATATGGCAGTTCCACAACGCAGGGTTGTGATCGTGGTTCTGGACAAAACACCTCCTGTTCTGACCATGAATGGCCTGGCCAATGTATTGGTTGAGCAGTGCGACAACTTTGACGACCCGGGTGCTATCGCCATTGACAAAATAGACGGTGATGTGACCACTTCGATCAAGACCAGCGGTTCTGTGAACACTTCGGTAGTGGGCACCTATACCATCACTTACACTGTGAAGGATGCCCAAAACAATTCCACTTCTTTGACCCGCACTGTAAAAGTGCAGGACACCAAAAACCCCGGAATTTACCTGAAAGGCAACCGCATCATCGACGGGCAGATCATCAAGGTCCAGATCGGTGGTCTGTTCCTGGATGAGGTATATGCGGAAGATCATTGCAATGGCGCCCTTTCAATAGACAAGGTGGCCGGATTCAATGGCGTTGTGAACTCGCTGAACAGAGCAACTTACGGTGTGAATTATTACGCCAAGGATCCCTCCGGAAACAAAGCCGATGAGGATGGATTTACCGTGAATTACAGGGTGGATGATTACATCGCCCCTGAGATCATCCTCAATACCGGTGATACAGTAACACATATGGTCAACTCCGGTTACAGTTCGCAAAACGTGAGTGTTACAGACAATTATTATACTTCAGATAAGGTGAGTATTGCCCGCAGCGGATTTGTAAATGCGTTCAAACTGGGTGTTTATCCTGAAACATTTACGGCGACCGATCCCAGTGGAAATACTGCAACCAAAACCCGTTATGTCAAGGTGATAGACAGGGAAGCCCCCTCCATCATTACTTCGGCGGTTACGGTTTGTGTAGGTACCAATTTCTGGGCTATGTCTGACCTGGTGATCTCAGACAACTATTATTCAAATGAGGAACTTCTTCCATTTGTTGAGATCGTGAGCCACAACGTAAATGTTTGGCGCGCCGGCATCTATTTCATCAATTACCAGGTAACGGATCCGAGCGGCAACAAATCTCAGGTTGTTTTGAGGCCTGTGTTGGTGGCGTATCCTCCGAATTGCGTAAATGCCAATTTCGTGGGTACAGCAGATGTGAAACTCAAAGACATGCTGAATCTGCATCCGAATCCCACCCAGGGTCAGATCACAGTTCAACTGGCCCTGAACAACAACCAGCCCCTCACCGTGGAAGTGATGAACCACACAGGAGCCAAGGTAGCCGAGCAGAAAATTGAAGCGGGCATTCCAAGTTTTGGAATGGATCTGGGTCATTTGAGCAATGGTGTGTATATGCTGCGATTCAGCAACAACGGACAGGTTTATACCCACAAGGTCATCCTCAACAAATAAAAAATAGTAAGCAAATTCATAATAAAAACTAAGAAATGAAAACAATATTCAAACCAATCAGAACGATGCAAAAGTTTGTCCTTATGGCGATCCTTTTGTTAACCGCGTTCACCGCGAACGCCCAGATGAATGGAACCGTTACCATCGACAACACTTCGGCGGCATCGGCCACCAATTTCCAGAACTGGTTCTCCTTTTACCGCAGTTTGCAGGGATTGAGCCGCACGGATGGTGGTTCGACCCTCACCGCGGGTGTTTCGGGTCCCGTAACAGTGAACGTGATCACCGACGTGATGGAATCTACAGGCGTGCAGTTTCCTGCAATTACCGGTATGAATCCCACGAACACCATCACCATCAACGGTAATGGAAAATCGCTGATCTACACTGGAACACTCGAGGCCATTTCCTTTACCGGTGGGGATTACTTTACCATCAAAAATCTGGTGATAAGTGATACAAATAACACCACCGCTGTAATTGGTATTCGTTTTTCCAACAATTCGGACAACAACACAATTGATGGCTGTACTATCGAATTCACCAAATCGATTACAGCGCCGACTGCAGCAACGTCTGCGTACATTGCATTTGCTCCTTCAGCGACATCACTGACCGCTACCAGCACAGTGACTTCCGGTTCCTTCAACACCATTAAAAACTGTACCATGAGGACCACCAAGACAAATGCTCCCGGCCCTTATATCGGTATAGTAATTATCGGCAACAGTACCTTGGCTACGCAGCAAACGGTAGCCACGAACAACACGATCGATAACAATATCATCGGCAATTTTTATTTCTATGGTGTTTATCAGACAGGTAGCAATGGCAACCAAATCACCAATAACGACATATCGCGTTCCAATGCCAATTTGAACTCGCCAACCAGCGCAACCATGTACGGTATCAACAGTACCGGAAACTATTGCACATCGCGTTCGACCACGGTCAACAACAATAAAATACATGATCTGCCTTGGTCAGGTGCTACAGCGGTTTCCACAAACCCGGTAACGACAATGTATGGTATCCTGCTGAGCACTATCACAGGAACTTCTACGAACCAGGTTCAGATCAGCAACAACACGATCGATAAGATGTACATCAATGGTTCTTCACTTTTCTATGGTGTGAATGCTTCAAGTGCAACTTTCCTCACCGTGAACACCAACAAGATCAGTAACATTGCCAACTGGTCCACCGGAGGTGCTATCTACGGTTTCTACCTGGTTAGCGGAACATCAGTGACTGCAACTTACAACACGTATACCGCCATCAACTCTCAGTACTATTCGTATGCGTTTTCTACTACCTCATGTACCAATTCTACATTCAATTACAACACTTTGAATGACATCAAAACTGTACAATATTCCTACGGGTTTCTTGCAACAAGCACCAAAACTTCCTCTTTCAATTACAATACCTACAGGGACGTTGCAATTTCTGGAGCGGGCTACAGCTATTTTGTACAATCCAGCAGTTGTTCCACGGTTACATTTAACAACAACCTGATAGATAATGTTACAACCACCAGTGGTTATAACTACGGTATTCAGAGTAACACGGGAACCTCACTAACGATCAGCAATAACGTGTTCCAAAATTCCTCGACCAGCAGTTCCGGTTATATCTATGCGTTTCAACTGCAGAATAACGCCTCGGCAACAGTTTCCTCTAACTCAATATTGGGTTGCACTGCCTTTGGTACCGGGTATATTTATTGCTTTGACATGCAGGTTTCCACCACAGGGATGAACAACAACCTTATTTCAAACAATACCATTGAAAACTGCGCACTCAAAGGAACTTCCACCCAATATATCTATGGGTACTATCTGTATGCGTCGAGTACGACTTATTTGCCCGCCAACTGGCAGGTGATAAATAACGTTCTAAACAACTGTTACAGCACCAATGCCAGCATCACCACTTACGTGTATGCTTTCTATATGTACTATCAGCAGGATTTCGTTTTCCAGAAAAACCAGGTAACCAATTGCAAGCTGGCATACGTTTCAGGTGGTTATTTGTACAGCTTCTATATCTATGGAAGTTCCAGTTCAGCAGTAAACAAGTACAATATATTTGAAGACAATGTAGTTTCAGGGAACACCTGCTACTACAACTATGGATTTTACCTTTACTACTACAATACCTCACTTACCTACAACAACTGGCAGGTACACAGGAACAAAGTGGTAAACAACACAGTTTACTACTACATGGTTGGTATGTATTTGTATTATCCCTTCAACGTAGTTATGACCAACAACGTTATTGCCGGTAACAAACACCTGAACACATCGACCGGTTACATGTACGCTCTGTATTTGTACAATGGTACAAATATGGGAACCGGCATGAAGTGGGAGGTGCGCAACAATACCTGGCAGTATGACGCAACAACTGCACAAACACCCGGAAGTATTTACATGTATTTCTACCTGTATGCATACTACGTGGATGACTTCCGTTTTACAGGAAACATCATGGATCTGAAAGGCGGTTATTATCAGTATGTGTATATGTATAACTACAGCACTTCAGGTGTGGCTTTCTCAGGTGTTAAAGAGTTTGACTACAACGACTGGTTTATCAGAAACTGGAGCACTCCGTATTGGTATGTAAATGGTACCAACTACGCAGATTATTATGGTGCCAAGCAGGCAGGTTACACCGGTCCCAATGATCAGTACCTCGATCCTGAATTCCGCAACAAGAGTACTTTTGATTTCCATGCAAAAGCATTCCAACTGCAGAACTTTGTGCCATACAAATCAACTGTACCCAAAGATTTTGATGGCATTGCACGAAACACCAGTTTCCATGATGCAGGAGCCTTTGAGCAAAGCGCATTTGACATTCAAATGGTGTCAACAAACTTCAGTCTCCCAGATACTGTATGTTCAGGCTATTCCCTGGGCAACACATCCGTTATTATAAAAAATAAATATGCGGAGGATTCTGCCAGCGGATTTAACGTGAGTTACACCATCAATGGTGGTTCAAAGGTCAGCAATGTAGTTACCAAAAAAATATTGCCTGGCGACACTGCAAAAATCTTCTACAGCAAACCGGTGAAATTGGATGTACCTGGTAAAAACACTGTGGTTATGACAATTGAGCGCAATGATGACACCATGAGCAATCAGAGTCTCACCTTTGTGACCTTTGTGAAACCTGCACCGGGTGGTGGCGTGCTTACTCCCTCAGTTAAGCCAACCAAAACTATTTATCAGCCCATCAAGACCAATGATGTAACCATTGTGGGTCAACCGGTTATTTTTAATGTTAGTGCTCCCAGAATATATTCAAACAATGTGTATGGTTCAAAATGGAAGGCGAGTGTCTATGCCAAAACCAGCAATGGAACTTTGCGTCCTTCCAGCGAATCGATTGTGACCGTAACCCCGGTGGGTACAACACCTCTAGAGGTACAGTACAAAACCCAGGATTTGAACATAGAGGACAGTATGATCACTTTTGTGATCAAGATCACGGATCTGACCAATGGTTGTGATACATTGATCAACAGAAACATCCTGGTTTATCCAACCATCGTTTCAAAGTTCACTTTCCCTGCCAAAGTATGTGGTGGAGATGCTGTGTTGTTTGAGAACAAGAGTACCGTTAAATCAGGAACCATGGAATTCGCATGGAATTTTGGTACGGGAAATCCTAAGGATGTTGCAATTTCTCCTGAGCCAACTTTCACATTCCCTTCAACAGGTACCTATAAAGTGAAATTATTGATGACCACCTTGCCCTATGGATTCCCAACCCAGGACAGTGCGATGGTAGTAGTTAATGAGGTGCCCATCGTTCAATTCACCAAAAAGGATGCATGCGATGGCTACAATTTGACTTTCACAAATAATACAACACCTGCCAATTCAACCTATTTGTGGAAATTCGGAGACAATACAACCGCAACAACTGCAAATGCCACGCATAAATACACGAATACCGGAGTTTACAATGTATCGCTTGTTGCTACCCTTAATGGATGTTCAACTACAATGACCAAACGTGCCTACCAGTTTGAAGTGCCAAAAACAAGCTGGAGTAAAGTGAGCGGTCGTTGCGATAACGTACCCTTCCAATTTGCAAACACCAGTACAATCACTAACGGAACATTTGGAAGTCTTTGGTATTTCAACGATGGTACAGTTTCCACAGATGTAAGCCCAATTCATTTATTCGAAACTTCAGGAAACCTGACAGTGAAACTGGTTAATACGTCTGAATTTGGATGTAAAGACTCCGTGACCAAAGTGATCAATGTTCAGGAGAGCCCCAAAGTGAATTTCAGCAATTCAAATGCTTGCTCATTGACGCCAACGGTTTTCACCAACCAGACCCCTGCGGTTACCGGCACTATTGCCAGTTATGCATGGAATTTTGGCGATGGAGGAACTTCAACTGCAGCCAATCCAACTCACCCATGGGGTACACTCGGTCCAAAAACAGTGACCCTGAAAGTGAACCTGGATAACCTGTGCTTCTCAACCTTCAGCAAAACACTTACCGTAGGTGTTCAGCCCAAAGCTGAATTCAGCGGCAACAGTGTTTGCGCAGGTGAGCCCGTGTTGTTTGTAAACAAGACCACCTGGTCACAGGGTGATGTTTCTTATGAATGGAATTTCGGTGATGGTAACTTGAGTACCGCCCAGGTTCCACAGAAGAATTATATCACCACACAGACCAAAACATACAACGTTCAATTGAAGGCTACGATCGCCGGCGGTTGCTCTGATTCTGTGAATCACCAGATCACTGTAAACGAGTTGCCAAAAGCCTGTGATTTCAATGCAAATCCTGATTATGCATTCAGCTACTATGGAATGAAGTTCGATGTTTCTCCCGCGCCCGAATCAGGTGTTACTTACACTTGGGTGATAGAGAACGCCGGGCAGAAAACCGGAAGCAGCATTCAGCAGGATCTGGCCAAGGACGGTATCTACAACGTGACCATGGTTGCCAAAACCGCACAGGGCTGCGAATGCACAGTGACCAAACAAGTTACCATGAACCGCAGCCAGGTGAAAGGTTTGAATGAGATCGGCGCAGCCATCTATCCAAACCCAACCACCGGTGTGATCAACATCGCTCTGAAAGCCGAATTCGGCAAAAATGTTCAGGTTGTGATGACCACGCTGGCTGGTGCAGTAGTGAAAAACTTCAACACCGTGAACAACGGACTGATCACTTTCAACGCCGACAACCTGAGTTCAGGTATGTACATGGTGAAAGTGGTTTCAGGAAGCAATTCTGCTGCCAGCAAGATCAACATTCAGCATTGATCGCTGAATTAAAAGCATACAAAAAGGCCGTCCATTTGGACGGCCTTTTTTTTATTGACGGTTTGCCAATATGAAGCGTTGTAACGGGGTGATTCTGATACCGGGATTTAATTCGCGCTGTATTCGGTCTCTCTGAATGCAATGGAGGGATATCCGATCCATGCCTAGGTGTCGCGTTCAAAGTCTATTCGCCGCAGCCACTGTATGCCATTTTAAAATTTACCATATAGTAATATTGCTATATAGCAACTCGCTGAGATCCTCTCGCACTTCCGGGACCTGCACTCTTTAATTCTGCCAGCTGGACGATGAATCCTCTCTTAATTAATTGCCGCCGGCATCCAACCCATACAAACCGAGTGCGATATCGCCAGGGCAGCCAGATCCCAGCGAACACAAGGATCCTACGGTCATTTGGACAACCCACACACAAGGACAACAAGGACACCATTAGGATCATACGGATCACATTGACAACAGGCATCGTCATGTTCACACAGATTACCGGAACAACCAGGACATCTGTACACAGGGACATAGGACAATACACAAAACCGGGGCAACACACATCAGGACCTCACGGATCACATGGAACACGCATCATCAGGACCCTACGGATCCCTCGGGCAACACACATCATCAGGATCCCGCAGGTCACGCAGATCACCCGGATAACATTCATCATCAGCACAAGCCGGACACACGGATAGCAAGGACAATACGGACCCTGCACAACCCGGGCAACCCAGACAACCCTGACACATGGACACGTAGAGCATGGCAAGCCCGCCCGCCGGTTCCTGTTTTTTGCGCATGCGGAATCATCCCAATAAAAAAGGCCGCCCTGTCAGGGCAGCCTTTTATAATTCTTTTAAATAGGTCTTAGTAAGTGAGAACGAATTCCACCCTGCGGTTCAGCGCCTTGCCGGCGTTGGTTTTGTTGTCCGCAATGGGCTTGGTCTCTCCGTAACCGATCGCAGTGAGGCGGGATTCGCTTACACCGTGTTCGATCAGGTATTTTTTCACTGAATTCGCGCGGCTCTGGCTCAGGGTCAGATTCGCTGCATCGGCGCCCACATCGTCTGTATGGCCCTGGATCTCAACTGAAGCTTCAGGGAAATCGTTCAGGATGGTAACCAGGTCGTTCAGGTTCTTGAAGGACTCAGGTTTGATCACGTCTTTGTTGGTCTCAAAGAAGATACCCTGTGCCGCACGTTTCATTTTGGCGATCACTTCCTGTTTCATTTCAGGGCAACCTTTCAGCGCAACCACACCCGGTTTGTCAGGGCAACGGTCCGTGTTGTCATAAATGCCGTCACCGTCAGTATCGGGGCAACCTTCGCCGGCAACAGGACCTGCTTTGGTTGGGCATTTGTCTTTGGAATCTTCAGTGCCGTCACCATCGGTGTCGGGGCAGCCCTGGAATTCTTTCAACCCGGCAACACCGGGGCATTTGTCGTCTTTGTCGGCGATGCCGTCACCATCGGTGTCGGGGCAGCCTTTGAATTCAGCCAGACCGGCCACTGTGGGACAATCGTCGAGTTTGTTCTGTATGCCATCCTTGTCGGTATCAGGGCAGCCATTGAAGGCGCGCAGACCCCATTCTTTCGGGCAATCGTCGTCCGCATCATAGATGGTATCCATGTCGGTATCGGCGTTACAACCGTTGGAATCCACAAAGTTCCTGTACTTCTCAGGCGTGTTCTTACAAAGGTCAAACTTGTTGGGTACACCGTCTTCGTCGCTGTCTTTCAGGCGTTTACCACCTGAACCTTCGCCGAATGAATACGTGATGCCCAATGCATTGTAGGCATACATATCATTGGTGCGGTACATTTTGTGCACCAGCGTGTAATCCACCTGTCCGTTCTCACCATCCCAAATGTCGTTCATGGTGTAGTTGGCGGTCCAGGAGTAACGCAATCCCCACTTCGGTGTAAGACGGATGCTCAGTCCAAAACCACCCTGAAGGTTGGCGCCCATTTCCGTCAAAGCCGTGGAACGGTTCCTGATCTGGGTATGCACATAGTATCCACCAAAACCAAGGTGTATATAAGGAGAGAACATGGATTCGGAAAGTGCGGGCAATTTGAAGCGGCCACCCAGGGTCACATCAGCTGTATTGGCATGAAATCCTGCATATTTCCAGGGCACCGGACGGGGTTCAACCACAGAATAGAATCCAAGGTCACCTGCCGAAAAATTCACAACACCATCGAGCCAGGGGTACAGGTAGTAGCCGAAGTTCACACCGGCACCCTGATAATTGGGCTTTTTCCCAAAAAATAATGAAGAACCCAAATCACCTAAATATTCCCTGTAGCCTCCATTCACTTCTAAACACATCGGGGCATCCGACGTCTGGGCATTGGTGCTCCCCAGATTCAATCCCACTGCGGTAATCAGAAGCATTTTCGAAAGGTATTTCTTGATCATAAGTCTTAATAAATAATTACGTTTAGCTGACAAATATAAGCACTCATCTGTAAAATCAAGAAAAAAGTGTTTTTTTTTGATTTTTTTTACAAAGCCCCTAATTGTACACCAACAGCAGGTTTCCGCTCCTTTGTACCCGATATTGAGCAAGCCTCGAAGCGGCAGGTCCCTGAACGGGTATCCCGTTGAACATATACCTGCTCTCGCAACAGGTTTGGAAGCTTGAGGATAACTGCTCCCCGCATTTGATCTGTATGCCCATCGTATCTATCCACAGCCGGGAACAGGCGCTGTAAGGCTGATACGCGCAGGTGCGCTCGAAGGCATACCAGTTGTCATCGTAGTCGTGGATCACCAGCACCCCCTTGATGCCCCCCTCAAAATAACTGAAACTGCCCGGCCCGTTCAGGTGGGCGTTGGAGATCAGGTTCAGGTCTATCGTCAGGTTCACAGGCCCCGTCGGGATCTGCTCCACCCCCGCATTTTTTTTGCATCGAAATACAGAAAAAACGAATAAAAATAATACAATTACATGTAGGAATTTGTATGCGCTCTTGTTTACTCCGGAAAGGGTTTCCGCATGCGCAAAAGAAGTAAAAATCCGCTTGAAATTAATATTCATAGAAGCCTTTTCCCGTTTTCCTGCCCCAATGTCCCGCATCCACTTTTTGCTTCTGAAGCCTGCTGGGTCTGAATTTGGGGTCGTAGCCAAATTGCTCGTACATCGATGATGTAACCGCAAAATTGGTTTCCACTCCTATGAGATCCATTAATCGGAAAGGTCCCATCCTGAATCCACTGGATTCCATCAGTCGGTCTATGCATTCGAGGTCGGCCACCTGCTCCTCTGCGATCTTCAGGGCTTCCACATAGTAATGTCTGGCCACCCGGTTCACGATAAAACCGGGTGCATCGTTTGCTAATACGCCCGTCTTGCCCAGGTGCTTCACCCAGTTCATGGCCTTTTGCGCGATGGCTTCATCTGTGGACGCCCCGCGTATCACTTCCACCAGCTTCATGATATGGGCCGGATTAAAAAAATGGATGCCGAGGAACCGGCCGGGATGTTTCAACCCGGCCGCGATCTGGGTGATGGGAATACTGGAGGTGTTCGAAGCCAGGATACAATCCACGCTGTTGATCTCCTCGACAGCCGCAAAGAATCCCTGCTTCAGGTCGGCCCTTTCGATGATGGCCTCGATGATCAGATCGGCCACCAGGTCCTTTTCCTGGTCGCTGTATTTGATCAGTTTCAGGGCTTTGGCTTTGTCATCGGCGCTCAGCTTGCCCTTGTCCACGGCTGTTTGGAGTTGCTTCTCCACATATTCCCGGGCGCTCTTCAGCGCCTGCCCGTTAATATCGAACAGCAGGGTCTCATAACCCGCCTGTATGCTGCACAAGGCGATTCCCGAACCCATCACACCGGCCCCGGCTACTGCGATCTTCATCTTTGATTTTTTTACCTGGGCATGAGCCAGCCCGCCGGATTCTGCTTGGCCTGGCCCTGCCACAATTGGAATTGCAAGATAGTCTTTCCATCCCCATCGGTCCAAACCGTTCCCAGGGATTCTTTGGCTTTGATCACCTGACCCCGGCTCACGTTTACACTGCTCAAACGGCTGTACACCGTGTAATAGTTCCCGTGGTTGACCAATATGGCTTTTTCCTGACCGGGAATGTCGATGATGGCGCTCACCGTGCCGCGGAAGACCGCGCGCACCGTGGTTCCGGGCGAAGTGGTTATGTCCACTCCATTATTAATAATGGTGATGCCTGCCAGGTCGGGATGCGCATGCACTCCATAACCCTGAGAAATATAGCCCCGCTCCACCGGCCAGGGAAGTCCACCGCGGTTGGCGGCAAAATTGTCGTTGAGTTGCTGGGCCTCGGGCGTAAGTGAACTCACGGAGGCACTTTCCTTCACCGCTGCGGGTTTGGTACCCGGCTTGGCCCCGGGCTTGCCGGCGGGTTTTCCCGCC
>JADMIO010809423.1_pt1 | contig 11534 bp, 11 predicted proteins | sample 8958161 | NCBI WGS metagenome assembly JADMIO01 (sample SAMN16585339, study PRJNA669376) | soil metagenome | isolation source: Crop rotation soil | place: USA: Cullars Rotation, Alabama | collected 2011
ACAACTTGTCCACGTGGAATTCTAAGCTTAGGATCCCAATGTGCTGGAAAGGTCAGCGCCCAGAGCGCGGCCAGGAAGGCGACCACGCCGACGGCGTCGTCGAGCCACATCACCCCGGTGCCCAGCCGGCGCTTGGTCTGCTCGGCGTACTTGGAGTCGCGGACCTGCTTCTCCTCGGTGGTGTCGTCCCCGCGCACGGTCTTGCTGTCGTGCACGATCGGCCGCGCCGGCACGCCTTCGGCGACGCCGGCCGGCCCCGTGGAAGCCGACCACACGAGCATCATGGCGACGAACAACCCCGCCATCGTGACGATGGCGGTGCGCCCCCAACCGGCCGAGAGCCTCGCGGTCACCTCGTCACGGTACCGATGAATTCCCCACCGCCGAGAGGGGATTTGTGGTCACCCCCTGCGTGGTGAGAGGGGACTTGTGGTTGCGCTGGGTCAGTCGAGAGGGGAGTTGTGGTTGCCCTTGCTGGGTCGGGCCGACCAGAAGCCCCCGGTGAGCGGTCTAGGGGCAACCACAAAGCCCCTTTCACCTGGCGGGTCAGCCGGGGCGGGTCATGGACCTCACGTCGAGGGCGGCGTCGAGCTGCTCCTCGGTGAGGTCGCCGCGCTCGACGTACCCCATCTCGATGACCTGCTCGCGGATGGTCCGGCCCTCCTTGAGCGCGGCCTTGGCGACCTTGGCGGCCTCCTCGTAGCCGATGTACTTGTTCAGGGGCGTGACCACCGAGGGGGAGGACTCGGCGAACGCGAGCATGCGCTCCTCGTTGGCCTCGATGCCGGCGATGCAGCGGTCGGCGAGCAGCGGGGTGACGTTGGCCAGCAGCCTGATCGACTCGAGCAGGTTGCGTGCCATCACCGGCAGCATCACGTTGAGCTCGAAGGCGCCACTGGCACCCGCGGCCGTCATGGCGGCGTCGTTGCCGATCACCTGTGCGCAGACCATCAGGGTGGCCTCCGGCAGGACCGGGTTGACCTTGCCGGGCATGATGCTCGACCCCGGCTGGAGGTCGGGCAGCCGGATCTCGCCGAGTCCGGTCGTCGGGCCCGAACCCATCCAGCGCAGGTCGTTGCAGATCTTGGTGAGCCCGACGGCGATGGTGCGCAGCTGGCCGGAGAGCTCGACCAGCGCGTCCTGCCCGCCCTGCGCCTCGAAGTGGTTGCGCGCCTCCGTGAAGGGCAGGCCGGTCTCCTCGGCGATGTCGGCGATCACCCTGGCCGCGAACCCGTCGGGAGTGTTGATGCCGGTGCCGACCGCGGTCCCGCCCAGGGGCAGCTCGGCGACGCGGGGGAGGGTCGCCTGGAGGCGTTCGATCCCGAGGCGTACGACGGTGGCGTACCCGCCGAACTCCTGCCCGAGCATGACCGGGGTCGCGTCCATCAGGTGGGTGCGCCCGGACTTCACGGTGTCGGCGAACTCGTCGGCCTTGGCCTCGAGTGCCTGCGCCAGGTGGTCGAGCGCAGGGAGGAGGTCGTTCGTCGTGGCTTCGGTCGCCGCGACGTGGATCGAGGTCGGGAAGGTGTCGTTGCTCGACTGGCTCGCGTTGACGTGGTCGTTGGGGTGGGCGTCGACACCGGCCTGCTTGGCGAGGGAGGCCAGCACCTCGTTGATGTTCATGTTGGAGCTGGTGCCGGAGCCGGTCTGGAACACGTCGATCGGGAAGGCGTCGTGGTGCTCGCCCGCGATGAGGGCGTCCGCGCCGGCGGCGATGGCCTTGGCCTGCTCGTCGGAGATCACGCCGATCTCGGCGTTGACCCGGGCCGCTGCCTTCTTCACCCGAGCCATGGCGACGACGTGTGCCGGCTCGAGGGTCCCGCCGCTGATCGGGAAATTCTCCACCGCCCGCTGCGTCTGGGCGCGCCACAGGGCGTCCTTGGGCACCTGGATCTCGCCCATGCTGTCGTGCTCGGTGCGCGTCTCGCTCATGGTGCCGACGTTACTCAGGTGCGCCGCGAGCGGTACAGGTAGTACTGCTCCGAGCGGTCACCGAGCATGACGTCGTAGGTGTGCTCGGTGCAGTTGTCGTAGACCTTGTGCATCACCCGTTGCAGCCCGGGCGCCTGGCTCGCCGACCAGACCACGAGTGCACCGCCCGGGTTGACCATGCTCTTGGTGCTGGCGATCAGGTCGTGCTCGTAGATCCCCGCGTTGGAGTCGTGGACGAGGTAGCCGGGTCCGTTGTCGACGTCGAGCAGGACAAGGTCGTAGGTGCTCTTGGCCTCGGCGATCGCCATCATGATGTCGGCGTTGACCATCCGGACCCGCTTGTCCGCCAGCAGCGCCCGGCCGTGGGGGATGGTGCCGTCGCGCATCCAGCCGATGAGCGCTTCCTCGATCTCGACGACGCGGACCTCCTCGACGCGAGGGTCGGCCAGGACCCGCTCGAGGGTGTAGCCGAGCCCGAGCCCGCCGACGACCACGCGCCGGGGGAGGTCCACCAGCTCGAGGGCCGCGCCGGCCAGCTCCGTCTCCGTCGAGGTGTTCTTGCTGTCCATCACGAACACGCCGTTGACCCTCAGCTCCAGGGCGTCGGCCGCGTGCTCCTCGGTACGGCGTCGCAGCACCACCTCGCCGCGCTCGGACTCCGCGCGCGCCACCTCGACGTACTCCACTGGAGAAGTCTGTCAGCGCCCCTTCCAGACCGGGGGACGCTTCTCGGCGAAGGCGCGGAATCCTTCCATGTTGTCCTCCGAGCCGTAGAGGGCGTCGACGGTCGGGAGCTTGCGCTGGGTGATCAGGTGCATCGCCTCGTGGAAGGGCAGTCCCTCAGCCACGCGGGCCGTCTCCTTGATCGCGGCGAACACCAGCGGGGGGCCGGACGCGAGCAGCCTGGCCACCTCCCACACCCGTGCGAGCAGGGCCTCGTTGTCGGGCAGCACCTCGTTGACCACGCCCCAGCGAAGAGCCTCCTGCGCCGACATCCAGCGTCCGGTCAGCAGCAGCTCCATCGCCACGTGGTACGGCATCCGCTTGGGCAGCTTCACGGTGGCGGCGTCGGCGAGCGTGCCGGCATTGATCTCGGGGAGGCCGAACGTGGAGGACGCGGATGCGTAGATCAGGTCGCAGGAGAGTGCCAGCTCGAAGCCGCCACCGACCGCCATGCCATGCACGGCGGCGATCACCGGCTTGTTGAGGTCCGGAAGCTCCTGGAGCCCTCCGAACCCACCCACGCCGTAGTCGCCGTCGACCGCGTCGCCCTCGGCCGCCGCCTTCAGGTCGAAGCCCGCGGAGAAGAACTTGTCGCCCGCGGTCTGGAGCACGGCGACGCGCAGGTCGGGGTCGTCGCGGAAGCCGGCGAAGACCTCGCCCATGACCCGGCTGGTGGCCAGGTCGATGGCGTTCGCCTTCGGCCGGTCGAGGGTGACCTCGAGGATGCCACCTTCGCGGTGGACGCTGAGGACGTCGCTCACGACATCACGACCCGAGAGGCCGCAGCAGCGACCGCGAGATGATGTGCCGCTGGATCTCCGAGGTGCCGTCCCAGATCCGCTCGATGCGGGCGTCCCGCCAGATCCGCTCCAGCGGCAGCTCGTCCATCAGTCCCATCCCGCCGTGGACCTGGATGGCCTCGTCGGAGACCATCGCCAGCATCTCGGTCGACTTGAGCTTGGCCATCGCGATGTCGCTGTCGGTGGCCGTCCCCTGGTCGTACTTCCACGCCGCCTCGAGCGTCATCAGCTCCGCGGCCTTGAGCTCGACAGCCATGTCGGCGAGCTTGAACGAGATCCCCTGGAAGCGGCCGATCTTCTGGCCGAACTGCTCGCGGTCCGCAGCATGCCGTACGGCGAGGTCGAGCGCGCGGTCGGCGCGTCCGAGACAGGTGGCCGCGACCTGGAGGCGGGTGCTGCCCAACCAGGTGCCCGCGAGGTCGAGGCCCTTGCCCTCCTCGCCGAGCAACGCCTCGCCGGGTACCCAGCAGTCGAAGTCGATGATCAAGTTGTTGTAGCCACGGTGGGAGACGTTGCGGTAGCCGTCGTGCACCTGCACCCCGGGCGTGTCCAGGTCGACCAGGAAGCTCGACATGGACTTCGCGGTGTCCTCCGCTGCGGGGTCGGTGCGTGCGAACAGGATCACGAAGTCCGCCATGTCGGCGTGGCTGATGAAGTGCTTGGTGCCCTTGATCCGCCAGCCCGGCTGGCCGTCACGCTCCTCGTGCACCGCCCGGGTGCGCATGCCGCGCAGGTCGGATCCGGCGCCCGGCTCGGTCAACGCCAGGCAGTCGTGCCGCTCGCCCCGGACGCTGGGGTAGAGGTACTTCTCCTTCTGTGCGTCGTTGCCGCCCAGCAGGATGTTCGAGGGGCGTCCCACCGCGGAGTGCAGCGCGTAACCGGCGCGGCCGAGCTCCTTCTCGAAGAGCACCCAGGTGACGGTGTCGAGCCCGGCCCCACCGACCTCCTCGGGCATGTTCGCGGCGTAGAGCCCTGCCTTGATCGCCTTGTCCGCGATCTCCTCGGCCAGCTCTCGTCGGAGGACCCCGGTGCGTTCGACCTCTTCCTCGTGCGGGTAGAGCTCGCGTTCCACGAACGCCCTCGTCGTGGCGATGATCGCCTTCTGCTCCTCGGTGAGTGCGAAGTCCATCAGGCTCCTCCTCTCAATGCTGCCCTTGCTGCGGCTCGGCCCGTCCGGACCGCGCCCTCCATGTAGCCGGCCACCCACTGGTCGGACCCGCAGACGTAGAACGGCGGCTCGTGCGTGCCGTGCAGGGGACCCACGGCCTCGACGTCGCCGGGTCGCCAGTTGGTGACGTAACCCTGTGTCCAGGGATCGGTTCCCCAGAGCCGGGTCCAGGTCTCCTGCGGATGCAGTGCCTGGTCGCCGTACAGCTGCGCGACCTGGGCCAGCGCCTCCTGGGTGCGCGTCTCGGGGTCGCTCGCGACGAACGCGGCGTAGCGCTCGGGCGGGACGAGCGCGGAGAGCACCCCGTCGGCCTGCGGCCAGGTCGAGCCGAGCACGCCCTCGCTCTCCGAGAGGCCGTTCTGGCCGGTGTCGCGCCAGAAGGGCTGCTCGTAGGCCGCCACGAACTTGGCCGCCCACGCGTGCCGTTGGCGGCGCAGCGAGGCCAGGCGCTCGTCGCTCACGCCGGCGATGTCGATGTCGCGGGCGGGTCCACTGGGCACGGCGAGCACCACGGCGTCGGCGCGCACCTCCTCGCCCCAGCCGGTGGTGACCGCGCACCCCTGCGGACTGATCGCGATCGCCGCGACGGGCGTGTCCACGCGGACGTCGAGACCCTCAGCCATCCGCAGCGCCACCGAGGCCGAGCCCTCGGCCACCTTCAGGTTCTCCCACTGCTCGAGGTCGTAGGCCGCACTGCCGCCGCCCACGGCGATCTTGCGGGCGTAGGCGAACATGCTGGTGCGCTCGATCGAACCGTCGGAGAGGCTGAGGTGGACCAGCTCCATCGCGCGCAGGACGGCCGGTGTGGCGCCGTGCTCGCGCAGGAAGTCGCCCACGCTGAGCTGGTCGAGCCGGTGCAGGTCTGCCGAGGCGAACGGGTCCTCCGGGTCGATGCCCGCGACGACCTTCTCCAGCGCCGCTTCGACGACGTCGTAGGAAGCCACATCCTCGTCCGTGAACCAGGCGGGCGGTTCCCCGACGTCGACGGACTCCGGCACCTGACGCGTGATCTCACCGGGCTCGGCGACGTACGACGGCACGAGGCTCAGCCCCAGCTCCTCCACCAACCCGAGGTAGGACGTGTGCGCGTTGCCGACGACCTCGCCGCCGAGCTGGACGAGGCGGCCGTCGGCCAGCTCGACCTGCTCCACGCGCCCGCCGACGCGGTCGCGTGCCTCGAGCACCGCGACGCTGGCTCCTCCGTTGACCAGGTCGCGAGCGGCGCTCAGGCCGGCCAGTCCCGCTCCGACGACGACGGCATCGAGCTTCATCGGAGCACGACGGCGTGCTCGGGGAGCCAGCCGAGCTGCACGCGGGATCCGGGGGTCCAGCGGCCCTCGACGTTCATCCGGGGGAGGTTCTGCTCGAGCACGGTCAGGTGGACACCCGGCGCGACCTCGACGAGGTACTGCGTGGTGGCTCCGTGATAGGTCGAGGACACCACTGTTGCCGGGACCTGCACCATCGCGGGCGTGAGCTCGCTGATCCAGATCTTCTCGGGCCGGATCGCGACGCTGATCTTGTCGCCGCGGACGCAGCCGTTGCCGTCGACGAGCGGGATCCGCAGCTCCGGGCAGACGTCGACGGCGTTGCCATCATAGGTGCCGGCCATCAGGTTGCTGGTGCCGATGAAGCCCGCGGCGAAGATGGACGTCGGGTTCTCGTAGACGTCCTCGGGGCTGCCGCACTGCTCGATGACGCCGCCGTTCATGATCGCGACGCGGTCGCTCATGCTCAGGGCCTCGTCCTGGTCGTGGGTCACGAACAGGAAGGTGATCCCGACCTCGCGCTGGATGCCCTTCAGCTCGAGCTGCATGGATCGGCGCAGCTTGAGGTCGAGGGCCGCGAGTGGCTCGTCGAGCAGCAGCACCTGTGGGCGGTTGACCAGTGCGCGCGCAAGGGCGACTCGTTGGCGCTGGCCGCCAGAGAGCTGCGCCGGACGGTCCTTTGCGCGGTCGCCGAGCTCGACGAGCTCGAGGGCCTCGCCCACCCGCTGCTGCACCGTCCCCTTGTCGACACCCTTGCGACGCAGCCCGAACCCGACGTTGGCGCGCACGTCGAGGTGGTCGAAGAGGGCGTAGCTCTGGAAGACGGTGTTCACGTCACGCTTGTGGGGCGGGGTGCCGGTGACGTCCTCACCACCGACGCAGACCGTGCCGGCGGTGGGGTCGCTGAAGCCGGCGATCATCCTCAACGTGGTCGTCTTCCCGCAGCCGGACGGCCCGAGCAGCGAGAAGAACTCACCGGGTGCGATGTCGAGGTCGAGGTTGTCGACGACGGTGTCGTTGCCGAAGACCTTGGTCAGGCCACGCAAGCTCACCGCTGCTTCGGCAGTCCCGGGTTCGGTCGTGGTGTGGCTCATGGGGTTTCGCCTCCCGTGATGATGTCCATGCTCGAGGAGCGGCGGCTGAACGCGCGCGGCACGAGGATCGCCGCGATGATCAGGACGGCCGAGAACGCGAGCACGAGGGTGCCGACGGCGTTGATGGCGGGGGAGACGCCGAACCGGATGGAGGAGTAGATCCGCACCGGCAGGGGCTGCGGGTCGACGCCGGTGGTGAAGAAGGCCAGCACGAAGTCGTCGAAGACCAGCGCGAAGACGAGCAGGCCGGCTCCGAGCAGGGCCGGGACCAGCGTCGGCAGGATGACCAGCCGAACCGCCTGCCAGGGTGTGCATCCCAGGTCGCGCGCCGCCTCCTCGACCTCCGGCGACATCGCGGCCAGGCGACCGCGCACGATCACCGTCACGTAGGCGATCGAGAAGGTGATCTCGGCCAGCGTGACCGTGAGCAGCGAGAGCTTCATGCCCAGCCCGGTGAAGAAGAGCAGCGCCGCGACACCGGTGACGATCTCGGGGGTCACCAGCGGCAGCAACGTCACCGCGCCGATGGCGCGTCCCGGCCGCGATCGGATCCGTTCGAGACCGAGCGCCAGCATGGTGCCGAGGACCAGGGCTCCCGCCGCGGAGACGGCGGCGATGCCGAGGCTCGCCGTGAGCGATCTGATCAGGGTGTCGTCGTGGAAGAAGTCGGAGTACCACCGGGCGCTGAAGCCGGTGAAGGAGGCCAGCGACTTGCGGTCGTTGAAGCTGAACAGCACGACCGCCGCGATCGGCAGGTACATCCAGGCCAGGAACAGGATCGTGAACCCCACTGCCAGGACCGGGCGTCGCTCCTGCCGACTCACGTCTCCTCCCGGGCTCTCGTTGCGGTGGCTCGCAGGTAGAGCACCATCAGCAGGCTCAGCCCGAGCATCATCGCCACGGTCAGGGCGGAGCCCAGCGGCCAGTTCTGGCCCTCGAGGAACTGCTGCTGCACGAGGTTGCCGATCATGTAGGTGCGCGGTCCGCCGAGCAGCTGTGCGCTGACGAAGTCGCCCAGCGCCGGCAGGAACACGAGCACCATGCCGCCGTACAGCCCGGCGCGCGTGGCCGGCAGCGTGACGGTGAAGAAGGTCCGCAACGGGCTGTGGTAGAGGTCCTTGCCGGCCTCGATCAGCGAGGTGTCCATCCGCTCGAGGGCGGCGTACACCGGCAGGATCATGAACACCACGAAGCCGTAGACCAGCCCGCCGATCACGGCGTACGGCGTGTTGAGGAACTGGATCCCGTCGCCGAGGTGGGTGCTCCTCAGGCCGCTGTTGACGATGCCCTCGTCGGACAGCAGCGCCGACCAGGCGTACATCCGGATCAGGTAGCTCGCGAAGAACGGCACCACGATGGCCGCGATGAGGACGTTCTTGAAGCGCCCGCCGTGCAGCGCGATCGTGTAGGCGACCGGGTAGGCGATGAGCGCGCAGATCACCGTGGTAGCCAGGGCGAAGAGCACCGAGCGCAGGAACAGCTCGAAGTAGACCTCGTTCCAGATGGCCTGGTAGTTGTCCAGCCGGGTGCCGAAGACCGCCTGGCCGTTGCTCTGCGTGCGGCCGAAGGACAGCAGCACGACGATCACCATGCTGGAGAGGAAGAAGGCCACGATCCAGATCGTGGGGATCGCGAGCAGGCCTCCCCACAACCAGGTGCGCTGGCGCTTCTGCTGCCGAGGCATCAGGTCGCCTTCACTTCGGTCCACACGGCGGTACGGCGCTGCACCTCGTCAGCGGTCAGGAGCCGGAACACGTCGGGGTTCTCGAGCGCCGTCACGTCCACGTCGCACGCGGGGACGTCCTTGGCCAGCTGCTTGAAGTAGGCGGCGCCGCCCTGCGTGGGGAACGGGTAGAAGAGGTACTCGATGTTCTTCTTCACGTTCTCGGGCCGCAGCAGGTAGTCGATGAAGACCATCGCCGTGCCGGGGTGGCGGGCGTTGGCCGGGATCGCGTAGGTGTCGGAGTTGATCGGCGTGCCCTCCTTCGGCGACTCGAAGTTGAACCGCTCGGGGTGCTCGACGACGCCCTCGCGCAGGTAGAGGAAGTCGCCGCTCCACATGTGGTGGACCCAGGCGTCACCGCGGCTCATGTTGTTGACGTCGTCGGAGGAGTAGGCGCGCAGGTACTTCTTCTGGCTGATCAGCAGCTTCTTGATCTCGTCGAGCTCCGACTGCTTGGCCGTGTTGACGTCGTATCCCAGCAGCAGGGCGGCCATGGCGAGTGCCTCGTCCTGGTCGTCGAGGGTGAAGATGCGCTTGGCTGCCTGCTCGTTCCAGAGGTCGTTCCAGCTCCCGGTCATCGAGTCGACCTTGTCGGTGCGCCACCCGATACCGGTCTTGTAGACGGTGAACGGGACCGAGACCGACGACTTGGGGTCGTACCAGGGGTCGTTGAAGTAGGAGCCGGAGTAGAAGATCTGGTCGGCATTGGTCAGCTGGGTGTGGTCGATCGCCCGGAGCTTGCCCTCGGCGCGCATCTTCGCGACCCACTTGGCGATCGGGAAGACGATGTCGTACTGGTTGCCGGCGTTGATCTTGGCGTACATCCCCTCCATCGAGTCGAAGTTCGACTGGATGATGTTGACGCCGTACTCCTTCTTGAAGCGCCGGAGCACACCCGGGTCGAGGTAGTCGGCCCAGTTGAAGTAGATGAGGTCGCCGTCGATCTCCGCCTTCGCCGACTTCGGCAGCTTCTTCACGGGTGCCTCGGCCTCGTCCGTGGGGATGTAGGCGCACCCGCTCGCACCCAGTCCGGCGGTGGCGCCGAGGGCCAGGCCACCCTTGAGCAGGGAGCGACGACTGAGGTTGGCCGGCTGGTTCATGAGTGCGCCTGCAGCTCTCGACCTGCGAGGGGGAGTGGGCCGTCGTGTCCGACCAGGCGTCCGACGGCGGTCGCGAGCGTGCGCCGGGCCTCGTCGAGCGTGAGGTCGGGGCCGGCGGAGAGCACGCGCCCGCCGAGGCCGTCGCAGAGGGCGACCGCCGTCTCGGCCACCATGCGGATCTCCTCGTCGGGCAGGTCGAAGACGCCGGCCCGCACGCCGTCGCTGATGATCCCGGCAACCGCCGCGTAGTGCCCCTCGTAGAGCTCGTCGCCGACGCTGGCGAGCTGCGGCTGGCGCATGGACAACAGTGCGAGCTCCTGCCACAGGAGCCAGTCGTGGGTGAGCAGCTCGTCGCTCGGCAGGCACCGGTCGAGGTAGGCCGAGAGTCGCTGGGCCGGCTCGGTGCCCGCGCGGTCGAGTGCCTGCTCGGTGAGCTCGTTGGACACTGCGCTGGAGTAGGTGAGCACCTCCGCGAAGAGCTGCTCCTTGGTGTCGAAGTGATAGTGGAGCAGGCCGGAGCTGACCCCCGCCGCCTTGGCGATGCCGGCCATCCGCACCTGGGCGAGGCCGTCGCGCACCAGGCAGTCGGCGGTCGCAGCCAGGATGCGGTTGCGGGCGTCCTCGGCCGCCTGGTCACGCCTTGTCTGAGCGTTCACTCGAGCCTGGATCCGTTCTGACTGTTCAGTCAGTCAGCGATGCTAGGCTCGGGCGTGTGACGCGTCAAGGGTCACCCACCGATGGGCCCAGGGAAGGGCTGGGCGTGCTGTTCGCCCCCCGCTCGGTGGCCGTCGTCGGGGCCAGCGACGACCCCTCGAAGTGGGGCCACATCCTGGCGCGCCGGGCGCTCGAGTCGGGTGCGCCGAGGCCGGTCGCGTTGGTCAACCGGCGCGGGGGTGAGGTTCTCGGGCGACCGGCACACGCCTCGCTGTCCGACGCCGCTCGATCTCTCGACGGCCGGCTCGACCTCGTGGTCGTCTGCGTCCCGGCGGACTCGCTGGTGGCCACGGTCAAGGACGCCGTGGCCGCCGGGGCAAGGGCGCTGGTCGTGATCACGGCGGGCTTCGCGGAGCTGGGCGCCGAGGGCGCCGCCGTCGAGGCCGAGGCCGCGGCCCTCGTGCGCTCAGCCGGGGCCGTGCTGGTCGGCCCGAACTGTCTCGGTGTCGCCGACACCGGCACCGGGCTGCAGCTCGGCCACGCCGTGCTGCCGCCAGGAGCGGTGAGCGTCCTGAGCCAGAGCGGCAACCTGGTGCTCGACCTCGCGGGACTGCTGGTCGAGCGCGGCCTCGGAGTGGCCCGCTTCGTGTCCGTGGGCAACCAGGCGGACCTGGGAGTGGTGGAGCTGATGCGCGGGTGCGTCGACCACGACGGGACCCGCGCTGTCGCCGTCTACGCAGAGGACGTCGTCGACGGGCGCGGCTTCGTGGAGGCGGCGCGCGAGCTGTCCGAGGCCGGCAAGCCGGTTGTCCTGCTCTCGCCTGGACGGTCCCCGGCCGCCGCCAGGAGTGCCGTCTCCCACACCGGTTCGATGACGAGCCCGTCGCAGGTGGTCGACGCCGCGTGCGACGCCGGCGGAGTACGGCGGGTCGAGAACCCGACCCAGATGGCCGACCTGCTGGAGGGCCTCCTCGGTGACCGGCGGATGCGCGGTCGGCGGGTCGCGGTGCTCACCGCTTTCCAGCACAGTGGGATCCGAAGCTTGGAATTCACGTGACTTGAAGTCGCGGCC
>JADMIO011081549.1_pt1 | contig 11534 bp, 9 predicted proteins | sample 8958161 | NCBI WGS metagenome assembly JADMIO01 (sample SAMN16585339, study PRJNA669376) | soil metagenome | isolation source: Crop rotation soil | place: USA: Cullars Rotation, Alabama | collected 2011
CCGCCACTAATGAGGTCGAGCGAGGCAAAGCGCCGCGCGATGTGATAGGGCTCGTCGTAGGTCGTGGTCGCGGTGCAGACGAGGCCGATGTTCTGCGTCAGCGGGGCGAGCGCGGTCAAAAGCGACATCGGCTCGATCCAAGCCACGTAGGACGTGCGCGAGAGCGAATCGCGGTCGTAGCGCTCGCCGGACAGCGCGTCGGCTGAGAACATCAGGTCGAACAGCCCGCGCTCCGCCGTGCGCGCCATTTCCACATAGGTCGAGAAATTGAGCCCGCCGTCGGCCCAGGCGTCGCGATGCCGCCAGCCGGCGGTGTGGTGGCCGGCCGGCCGCAGGAACATGCCGAGCTTGATCTGGCGTGGTGCGCTCATACTTCGTGTTCTTTAGACGCGCCAGTGTGTGCCCGGTGCGGGGCTGATGGCAAGCGTTCAAACGGCGGCGAAAGAAGAGGCGAGTGCGCCCGTCAGCCGGCGCGCACCGTGACGAGGAATCTCTCGACCTCGCGCCGCAGATGATCGCTCTCGCCGGAAAGCGAGCGCGCGGCGGCGAGAACCTGCGTCGATGCCGAGCCGGTCGCCGACGCGCCATGGCTCACGTCGGCGATGCTGGTCGCGACCTGGCTGGTCCCGAAGGCGGCGTGCTGCACGTCGCGGGCGATCTGCTGCGTCGTCGATTCCTGCTGCTCCACCGAGGTCGCAATGGCGGCGGCGATCTGCGAAATCCGGCCGATCGTCTCGCCGATCTCCTTGATCGCAAGCACCGACTCCTGCGTCGCCGACTGGATGCCTGCGATATGCAGGTCGATGTCGCTGGTGGCCTTGGCGGTCTGCACGGCCAGCGCCTTGACCTCCTGCGCGACGATGGCGAAGCCCTTGCCCGCCTCGCCAGCGCGCGCGGCTTCGATCGTGGCGTTGAGCGCAAGCAGGTTGGTCTGCGCCGCGATGCCGTTGATGAGCTTGACCACGTCGCCGATCTGCAGCGCCGACTGCGACAACTCGCTGATGCGAAGGTCGGTCTTCTTCGCCTGTCTCACGGCCTCGCTGGTGATCACGCTGCTTTCCTGCGCCCGCAGCCCGATCTCGCGCACCGACGCTGACAGCTCCTCGGCCGCAGACGCGACCGACTGCACGCTCTCGGAAGCCTTGCCGGAGGCGGTCGCGACAACGCCGGAGAGCTGCTCGGTGTTTTCCGCGGTATTGGTCAAGGTGCTGGCGGCGGATTCCAGCCGGGCCGCAGCGGCGGAGACGGTGCCGACCACGCTGCCGACCGCCGCCTCGAATTCGTTGGCAAGATTGCGCATTGCGCTGAGCCGCGTTGCGGTGGCGCTCGCTTCCAGTTCGCCGCGTTCGCGTTCGAGCGCTTCCATGCGCACAAGACTGTCCTTGAACGTCTTGGCCGCGCGGGCATTGGCGCCGATCTCGTCATGGCGATCGACATAGGGAATGGCCATGGTCTTGTTGCCGCCGGCGAGCTCGACCAGCACTTCGCCGATCCGGCGGATCGGCCGGCCGATCGTGCGGGCCGCGAATGCCGCCGCGCCGAGCAGTACCAGAACGACGGAGAGGCCGACGGCGAGCCGGATGCGGGTTGCCTGCTGGGTCGCGGCGGCCGCTTCGGTCGTGGCCGCTTCGGCGAGGTCTTTGGCGGCGCGGTTGGCCTCGATCAGGAGGCGGCGCGATTCGTTTTCCGCCGGGTTAGCGCGCTCGCTCTGGAGGCTGTCCTGCAGGTTGATGGCGTCGGTGGTCTCCTTCAGTACGGCCTTGAACTCGGGAACGATGGCGAGCAGCCCATCGATGCCGGCCTTCACCGAAGCATCCGCCGTGGCGGTGCGGGCGTAGTCGAGCTGGCGCACGACCTGATCTGCCGCCATCTCGATCAGCCGCGTTTGCGCAGCTTCCCGCAGCACGAAATAGCTCCAGGCGGCCGTGCGCGAGTCCTTGAACGCGGATGCCGCCTCGTTCACGAAGCTCTCGACCTCCTTGTAGTTCGGCAGCGTTCCGAACGACCCGGAATTCAGGACGGTGGTCACGCTCCGCGTCCATTTCGAAGAGGTCAGGTCGCGCTTCTTGAACAGCGCGAGGATCTCGATCTGTATTTCGCCGATCTGGCTCAGCGTTTCGGCGTAGGTCGTGAATTGGCCACGGATCTTGGCGAAGCGCGCCCGGTGCTCGGGGCTCGCGCTCTGCGCTTCCAGCTTGGCTAGTTGCGCGTCGCCCGCGCTCGCGATCTGGCGCAGGCCGGCGCGGATCGTGGCGACCTGCTCGGGACTGCGGCTCAGCAAGACATCGCGGCCGGCAAGCTGGGCCTGCTGCAGCACCACCTCCAGGTTGACGCTCTCGAGCGCAATCGCCTGTTGCTGGTTCGCGGCTGCGATGAGCCGCTCCATGGTCTCATTGGTGATCTGTTCGTTGACGATCATCCCGGCGACCAGGACAACGCCGCTGCCCATCAGGATGCCGAGTTTCGTGCCGATATGGGCTCTGGCCGGGAAATTGAAGAGGCGCATGTTGACCCTATGCCTTTGCAGACTATCGGATGAGCGCCATTGGTAAACGAACCGTAAACAAGTCCGCTCCCAGAGTTCAAAGTCCTTGTCGCGTTGCTGATTGATGAAGGACGCGGACGCGCGCTCGATAGGCAAGAGCACAGATACGGAAATTCAACTCAGGCTGCCGTGGCAGTGCTTGTAGCGCTTGCCCGACCCGCACGGGCACATCTCGTTGCGGCTGACCTTGCCCCAAGTCTTGGGATCTTTCGCGTCGCGTTGTACCGGCGCGGCGGCGGATTCATCATCGGAAGAACCGGTGTCGTCCTGAATCAACAGCCGGCAGATGAACTTGTTGCGGGCGTCATCGAGATTGACCCGTCCCTCGACCGCGCTGCGCGGGACCGGGATGATCTTCTCGGCGTGGTAGCCGGCATTCGCATAGAGGCCGAACCGAAACCATGTGGTGAGCCGCGGGCGGGTCTGCGGGCGGCTGCCGCGATGGATCCCGAACGTGTCCGAGATGAACGTCGTACCTGCCTCGCCGGCGACCTGCTCCATCTTGTTGCCGAACAACTTGGTGTAGAAATCGGCGTTGCCATAGCCGTTGCCGCCACTCATGCGCCGCAGTGCGTCGAAATCATCGACGCCACTCAGCAAGCTCTCCATGTCGCCGCCTTCGCGCCGCTTCGAGCCGATGTAGGCGTTCATCATCGAGTGGTCGTGCGTCTGCGGGATGAAGTAAAACTCGCCTTCACCGGCCTCCACGTCGGTCCAATACACGAACACCACCAGGAATTTGTAGTCGTCTTCATCGCGGTGGTAGTCGTGCGTCAGCCCTGGATTGCTGATGGGGAAGGTCCAAAACGTGTTCATCGAATAGAGTGTCGGCAGGCAGCCGAGGTAGCCGCCGACGATGTCGAGAATGTCGTTGTTCAGTGCAAACTCGAGCAGGTGCGGACATTTGATGACCTGGTCGAGCGTGTAGGAACCGTAATTGAAATGTTTGGCCGTGTCCTGAGGCGTGCGGAGCACCTTGTCGCCATAGACTGGTGTGTGCGCGTTGTAGCATCGCGTATTGGAGAAATAGTTCACCACCTCGCGGCAGGCGTCCTTGGACGGTGCAACCGGGGATTTGACGATCCCGACGTCGCGCAATCCCTTCAGCAGTTGCGGGTACTTCATCCCGCGATAAGGGCTCATGGTAAAATTATTGGTGCAGGCCGCGATCATCGAGCCGATCAGATCGCGGTCCGCAGTCGTCACCCGGTTTTGAATCGTAACTAGCGCCTCGATCGCCAACCAGCTGTCGAACAGCTTGTGCTTCGGCACCAATGACATTGCCGCCACCTGCAATCAATCACGCAATTTGCAAGGCTCACCCCGTGAGAGCCGACGTACAAGATTAACAATTTTCGAAATGAGTTGGAAGGGTTCCCGCATTCATCGCGAGTTCCACGTGAGCCGGCACCGCAGACCGAAGCGGCGCCGCCTCAAAACGCATTCCCCATCGCCTTGCGCGCCGCCTCGATCGCGGCCGGCGGCAACGCATAGCTGCGCCGGATCGTGTCGGCGAGCTCGTCGCCGCCGACATAGTCGATGGAGAGCCGCGCGCGTTCGGCCTCCTGCCGGAACGCCGCATCGTTCATGGTCGCGAGGAACGCCGCACGCAGTTCCCGGACCCGCTCTTCGGGCACTCCCGGCGGTGCGAACACGGGCCGTTGCATGTCGGCGATGGCAAAGCTCGGCTCGAACACCTGCCTGATGAAATCGTCCTTGATGAATTCGGTAATGGCCGGCGTATCCGGAAAGTCGGCAAGCCGCTTCGAATAGACCGCAATCGGCACCGCGAACTTTCTGCCGGCGATCCAGCCCGGCAGCGTCGCCTTGATGGTGGTTAGGAATGGGCCGCACACGCCCATCACCTCGCCGCGCTCCATGGCGAGATAGACGCTCGAGCCGTCGGCATAGCCGGCGACGACCTTGATCTTGGTCCCGGCGAACATGTTGAGCAGCGCCGGGTACATCAGCATCACCGAGCCGACGCCGGTGCCGCCCACCACGAATTCCTTCTCGCGCATGTCGGCAAACGTCCTGATCGGCGAGGCGTGCCAGGCGAGGCATGTGCCGGCCTCGCGATCCATGCTGCCGAGCCAGTTGAATTTGGTCGGGTCGTAGGTCGCGCCCTTGTTGCCCATCAGCGGCGCGAGCGGCACGCCGAGCTGCACCATCCCGAGCGTCGTGCCGTCGCGCGGCGCCTGCGCGTAGAGCCAGTTCGCGGCCTTGACGCCGCCCGCGCCCGGCATCGATTCGACCACGATGTTGGGTTTACCCGCCAGATGCTCGGGCATGTGGCGGGCCAGGAGCCGTCCGTAGAGCGCATAGCCGCCGCCGACTCCGGTGCTGAGCACGAGGTGCACAGTCTTGCCCTTGTAGAACGGCTCTTGCGCATGCGCCGGCGACGCGGCGGCCGCCAGCAGCGCGAATGCAAATGGAATGAGCGAGTGCATGCATTTCATCCAGGCTTGTCGGGCGAGATTTGCACGGCAGCCATGTCCGTGCCAGCCGCCGTTTGACGCGCCGCGCGGGAGGTGAAAGAAGGTGCCTTTCCCGCCCGGACTGAGTTCCACGAGCCGCCGCGAAGAAACCTTGAACGACGCCGCCACCGCCAAGCCGCAGCAGGAGCAGCCGCACCGCGCCTTCGCCGCTCTGCGTGCGCCGGGCTATCCCCCGTATCTCATTGGCACCGCGCTCGCCATGATGGCGGACAACGTCGAGCACGTGATCAGCTACTGGATGATCTACGAAAAATTCCAGTCGCCAGCGCTCGGCGGATTCGCAGTGCTCGTGCACTGGCTGCCATTCCTGTTGTTCTCGGTCGCCTCGGGCGCGCTCGCTGATCGCTTTGATCCGCGACGCATCATTCAGGCCGGGATGCTGTTGTTCATCCTGTGCTCGCTCGCCTGGGGCGTGCTGTTCATAACGGACACGCTCACGGTCTGGCATGCAGCCGTGATTCTCACCGTTCACGGATTCGCCGGCGTGCTGTGGTCGCCGGCGTCCCAGATCATGGTTCATGACATCGTCGGACGCTCGGACCTGCACAGCGCCGTTCGGCTCCTGTCCATGTCGCGCATGCTTGGCCTTCTCGGCGGCCCGGCGGTCGGCGGCGCGCTGCTGCTGGCGCTCGGCCCCTCGTACGGCATTCTGGTCAACGTGCTGATCTATCTGCCGCTCACGCTGTGGCTGTGGCGCGCGCCATTCGGCCGCGCCTTTCGCAAGGAGGCGCCGGCGCCGGCGCGGAGCGGTTCCGGTTTGGCCGGGACTTTGGCGACCATTCGCGAGATTTCTGGCAATCGCATCGTGATCTCGATGACGCTGCTTGCGGGCGCCACCTCGTTTCTGGTCGGCAGCGCCTATCAGGCGCAGATGCCGGAATTCGCGCTCGACCTCGGCCACGCAGACGCCGATGTCTATTACAGCATGCTGCTTGCAGCCAACGCAGGCGGCGCGCTCGTCGGCGGCATCCTGCTGGAAATGTCCGGCACCCTGCGGGCGCGGCCGAAGACCGCGTTCGTGCTCGCGATCCTGTGGTGCTTCTGCATCGTGGGCTTCGCAGTCTCGAACATTTATCTCGTCTCGCTCGCGCTTCTCTTTGTGGCGGGCTTCCTCAATCTCGCTTATGGCGCCATGTCGCAAACGCTGGTGCAGATGCACGCACCTGATCACCTGCGCGGGCGCGTGCTCGGCCTTTACGGGACATCGCAAAGCGGGATGCGGGCGTTCTCCGGGGTCACCATCGGCATGGGCGGCAGCATCGTGGGCATCCATTGGTCGCTGGCGCTGAGCGCGCTGGCACTGCTCGTGGTCGTGCTCGGGCTGATGATCTATGACCTCAGGGCCGTGCGGCGTGCGGAGTGAATGCTTCCGCTACCGTGGAAAATCAGGCAAGATGCTCGTTGTCCATTGATCAAAATCGGCGCCGGCCCAGGGAGGTCCAATGTTCTCAAAAATCAACCACGTCGCGATCGTGAGCGAAAATTATGCGCAGCTCGCGCAGTTCTATATCGCAGCCTTCGGAATGAAGACTTCCGACAAGACCCGGCCCGGCCGCGCGGTCACCGTCGGCGACGGCTACGTCGGCCTCAACATCAATCCACGCCGGGCCGGCCGCGCCGCCGGCCTCGACCATTTCGGCATCCAGGTCGAGGACTGCGAAACCGTATTCGACAAGATGCGCAAGAATTATCCGTCGGTGAAATGGCTCAAGCGGCCGTCGAACCGCCCGTTCGCAGGCATCACCACCCACGATCCCGACGGCAACGTGTTCGACCTGTCGCAGAAGGACATGGCCAACCGTACCGCGGTCTACGTCGACAACACCGGCGTCGCCAACACCCGCCACATCAACCACGTGGCAATGCGTACAATGAATCCGGACGACATGGCGGTGTTCTATCGCGACGTGTTCGAGCTTGCGCCCAAGAACGTCGATAAGAAGCCCGACGACCGCAACCACTATCTCACCGACGGCCACATGACGCTCGTCATCATGCCGTGGGACATTACCGACTACGATGCGACCGGCATCATCACGCCGGGCATGGATCACATCGGCTTCAAGGTGGAGAGCGTCGAGACCTTCAAGGCCGACGTCGATCGAATCGTCGCCGACAATCCGCGGCTGGCGCCGAACCCGGTCGGCACCGGCAAGGAGGGCGCCGCCCTCGACAAGCTGTTCGAGCTAAGTTGCGCCATGGGGCAGCACCGCCTCGCCGATCCCGACGGGATCCTGATCGACGTGATGGACTAGGATACTGGCGACAACGCCTTCGTATCTCGCGCAATGACCCTATCGGAGGGTCGGATGGCATTCAGACGGCGCGACGTTCTGGCGGCGCTCGGTGGAGTGGCGGGCGCGTCGCTGCTTGCGGCGCCTGCGGTCGTTGCGCAGCAGGGCGATCAGGTCAAGCGGCTCGGAATCCTGCGAGGCACAAGCGAGGCGGATACGAATCTAGCCGCCACCAATGCGGTACTGCTGCAGGAACTGGCGCGGCTCGGGTGGACGGAGGGCCGCAACCTTCGCGTCGATTATCGACTCACCGGTAGCAACGATCCTGACGCGGTGCGCCCCCACGCGGAGGGGCTGGTCCGTTCCGCGCCAGATGTGATTTTCGCGAGCCCTGCGCCGGCAGTGCAGGCGCTGCAGCGGCTTACCCGTACGATCCCGGTGGTGTTCAGCCAGAGCGGCGATCCAGTGCAGGCCGGGACCGTGCAAAGCCTGACCCGGCCGGGCGGCAATATCACCGGGTTCATCTCGTTCGAGTCGTCGATCAATACGAAGTATCTGCAACTCCTCAAGGACCTGGCGCAGCAGGTGACCCGCGTGGCGGTCTTGCAGACGCGCGCCTCGGCATGGCGCGGCGACGCTGCAGTGGTCGAGTCGGTTGCCCGGTCCTTTGGAGTGACGGCCGTTGTTTCGATGGTCGTTCGCGACGATGCCGCCGAGATCGAGCGTGCCATTACAGCCTTTGCGCAGGAGCCGAACGGCGGCGTGATCGTGCCACCGGACAACGTGACGGCACGTCATCGCGCGCTGATCGTTGCGCTGGCGGCTAGGCATCGGCTGCCTGCCGTTTACAATAACCGCCCTTACGTCGAGGCCGGCGGCCTCATGTATTACTCGGCAAAGCTGGTCGACTACCGGGTGATCGCTTCCTACGTCGACCGCATTCTGCGCGGCGCCAACCCCGGGGATCTGCCGGTGCAGACGCCGACGAAGTTCGAATTGGCGATCAATCTCAAGACCGCGACCGGGCTCGGCCTGACCATTCCGCCATCGCTCTTTGCGCTTGCGGACGAGGTGATCGAATGACGCGGCGCATCTTGTCCGCCCTGCTGGGCCTTGCTTCTGCCGTCACTGCCGCAAACGCCGATCCAATCGCCGACTTCTACCGCGGCAAGACCATCAACCTCATTCTCTCCGCCGGCCCGGGCGGCGGCTATGCAAGCTACGGCCACGCGTTCGCACCCTATCTCTCCGCCCACATCCCGGGCAACCCGCGCATCGTCATCCAGAACATGCCGGGGGCAGGCGGCATCCGCGCCATGATCTATTTCCAGACCGTCGCGCCGAAGGACGGCACCACCATCGGCTTCGTGCATTCGAGCGTGCCGCTGTCGCCGCTCTATGGAGTCAAGGGCGCAAGATTCGACGTGCGGGAGATGAACTGGCTCGGCAGCCTCAATGCCAGTCCGGCGATCTGCGTGCTCTGGCACTCCTCCGCGATCAAGACCGCCAAGGACGTGTTCGAGAAGGAATTCTCGGTCGGCGGCACCGGCGCCGGCTCCTCGATGGAGACGATCCCGGCGGTGCTCAACCGGTTCTTCGGCACCAAGATCAAGATCGTCTCCGGCTACAAGGGCGGCAACGAGATCTACCTCGCCATGGAACGCGGCGAGGTGGACGGGCGTTGCGCCGGTCTTGTGGCCTCGATCAATTCGACGCGGCCGGACTGGTTCCCGCAGAAGAAGGTGCGGGTGCCGATCGTCGTCGACTTCAAGCGCAACCCGCTGTTTCCCGATGCGCCTGCGATCGTCGAATTCGCGAAAAGCGATTTGAGCCTGCAGGTGCTGCGCCTGCAGCTCGCACCGCAGGACATGGACCGGCCGTTTCTCGTGCCGCCGGGAACGCCGCCCGAACGGGTCGCGGCGCTGCGCAAGGCCTTTCTGGCCGCGGCGAAAGACCCCGGCTTTCGCGCCGACGCGGTCCGCATGGGGCTTGAGGTCAACGAAGTTCCCGGCGAGGTGGTCGCCCGTATGCTCAACGACGTCTATGCGCTCCCCGCTGAGGTCGTGAAGGTCGCAGGCGAAGCGATCAACCTGACGGGCGCGCCGGCGGAATAAGTGCTAAGACGAGCGTCGGCAAAAGGAGCAAACACCATGCGGTCGATCACAGCCACGCTTGCGGCCTGCGCGGTCGTTGCGACCGCGATGCCCGCCGCCGCCGATTCGATCGCCGACTTCTACAAGGGCAAGAGCATCAACTGGATTCTCTCCGCCGGCGCAGGCGGCGGCTATTCGAGCTACGCGCACGTGTTCGCGCCCTATCTTTCCGCTCATATTCCCGGCAAGCCGAACATCGTCGTGCAGAACATGCCCGGTGCCGGCGGCATTCGCGCGATGATCTTCCTGAACAGCGTCGCGCCTAAGGACGGCACCACTATCGGGCTTGTGCATTCGAGCGTCCCATTTGCCCCACTCTATGGAATCAAGGGCGCGAATTTCGACCCCCGCAAGATGCAATGGATCGGCAGCATCAATGCGGCGACCGGCATCTGCGTGTCGTGGACCGCCTCCGGCATCACCAAATGGCAGGACCTGTTCGACAAGGAATACATTGTTGGAGGCACCGGCGCGGGCTCGCAGATGGAGACCATGCCGGCGATGATCAACAAGCTGTTCGGCACCAAGATCAAGATCGTCTCCGGCTACAAGGGTGGCAACGACGTCTATCTTGCGATGGAGCGCGGCGAGGTGCACGGCCGCTGCGGCGGTCTGAAATCCTCGATCAAGTCGACGCGCGCGGACTGGTTTCCGACCAAGAAGGTGTCGGTGCCAATCCAGATTGCGCTCGAGCGCGATCCCGAATTTCCCGACTCGCCTGCGCTGATCGAGTTCACCAAGGACGAAAAAACGAAGCTCGTCCTTCAGCTCATCCTCTCGCCGATGGAGATGGATCGGCCCATCCTGCTGCCGCCCGGCACGCCGCCCGACAAGGTCGCTGCGCTGCGCAAGGCGTTTCACGACGCGATGAACGATCCGGGCCTCGCCGCCGACGCGAAGAAGGCCAATATCGATCTCGACGAAGTGACCGGCGAAAAGGTCGCGGCGATCCTCGACCGCGCCTTCAAGATGCCGCCGGATGTCATCAAGGAAGCGAAGGACGCGATGAATTTGACTGGTGGCGGGGAGTAGGGACCTCGGCAGGCCGAGTCTTCGGCGTCGCGACTCGTCATAGCCGGGCATAGGCATCCGAAGGACGAATTCGATTCGGTCGCCTATGTCCCGGCCATCGTGAGGACCTCAAGGCGCGGTAGCTCACATTACCGAGTGCGGGGCATGCTTCGAGGCATACAGCGCCCGACCATCACGTCATACTCGGTCAGCCCTGACGTTTCGGAATCCGTGCCGGAGCTGCGTCCGGACGCGTGCAGTTTTGCCACGCATTTCTGAATCTCGGCCGGACCCGACATCGGGCTTGCTGCCTGAGCGGTCGCAGCGGTGCCGAGAGTGATCGCTGCGCAAAGGATGAGGGACCTCGCCATGTTGGCCGCGAGAGCGTTCGTGGTGAGCATCGTCGTATCTCCTGTTTGCTGTGCACCCGCATTGGTGCGCTTGCGGGACACTAGGGCGCTCGCTTTCGAACGAAGGTGAATTGCTTCACACACATGATGCTTTGAGTCCGTGGAGCGGGTGATCTGCAGTCGCGTTCGGTGGGAAAGTGGAAACCGGGATTGGACCCCGTGAGGTGCCATTCGGCCGCCGACTGCGGCTTCCCTATTCCTTGCCCCCGGCCCCCCTTCCCATTACTCTAACCCTGCTTCGGCCCGGCCGTTCGGGCTGAAATACTAACACTATCAACAACTTATAGAACAATCGCCCGCGTTGAACCGGCCCGGGCGGCGCCACCCTGCGATACCGCCGTCAGACGATTGAAAGGCCCGAAAAACCCGTGCGCTACGTCTCCACCCGGGGCGAGTCCCCGCCGCTCGGCTTCGTCGAAGTGATGCTCGCGGGTCTCGCCCGCGACGGCGGGCTCTACGTGCCCGAGGCGTGGCCCAAGCTCGACGCGGCGACGATCGCGGGCTTCGCCGGACGGCCCTACGCGGAGGTGGCGCTCGATGTCATTCGGCCCTTCGTGGGTGAGGCCATTTCCGAGCACGAGCTCGCCCGTATGGCGCGCGAGGCCTATGGCAATTTCCGCCACCCGGCGGTTGCGCCGCTGATGCAGTACGGCGCCAACGACTTCATTCTGGAGTTGTTTCAC
>JADMIO011306080.1_pt1 | contig 11534 bp, 5 predicted proteins | sample 8958161 | NCBI WGS metagenome assembly JADMIO01 (sample SAMN16585339, study PRJNA669376) | soil metagenome | isolation source: Crop rotation soil | place: USA: Cullars Rotation, Alabama | collected 2011
AGGGCGGCCCGGTCCTGGGCTGCTTGTCGGGCTTGTCGTTCTTGCCGCCCTTGCCCGTGTCCGAGGAGGAGCCGGAGTCGTCCTTCGACGTCGTCTTGTTGCCCTGGTTCGCCTTGTAGATCGCGAAGGCGAGGACCGGGGCCATGAGCGCGAGGACGATCCCGCCGCCGATCACCGCGGCGCGGTTCTTCTCGTACCACTTCCGCGCCTTGGCCTGCGCGCCGAGCGCGCCCTTGGCGCCGACGAGGTCCTTGCCGGCGCGCGCGCGGATCAGGTCGATGAGGAGCGCGCCCGCGCTCGCGTAGCGCCGGTTCGGGTCCTTCTCGAGCGCCTTCACGACGATCGCGTCGATCTGGACCGGCACCTTCCCCGGGTTCAGCTTCGTCGGGAGCGGCGGGTCGAACGTGAGGACCTTGTGGCCGACCTCGGCCGCCGTCTCGCCGGTGAAGGGCCGCACGCCCGTCGAGCACTCGTAGATGATGCACCCGAGCGCGAAGACGTCCGAGCGCTGGTCGATCCCCTTCGCGTTCTTGTGCTGCTCGGGCGACATGTAGAACGGCGTCCCGAGCGCGGTGTTCGTGCGGGTGAGCGAGACCTCGTCGTCCTTCACCTTGGCGAGGCCGAAGTCGACGACCTTGGGCTTGTCCTTCGAGTCGAGGAGGACGTTCTGCGGCTTCAAGTCGCGGTGGATCACTCCGCGCTCGTGCGCGTGCGCCATGGCGCGGCAGATCCCCTCGACGATCTCGAGGCGCTTCGGGACGTCGTGCTTCTTCTTCGCGAGCGCCTTCTCGAAGTCCTCGCCCTCGACGAGGTCCATGACGTAGAAGTCGAGCGGCCCGGCGCGCCCGTTCTCGTGGATCTTGACGATGTTCGGGTGGTCGAGCTTCTGGACCGCCCTCACCTCGCGCAGGAAGCGCGCGCGCCGCTTCTCGGCGCCCGGGCGGTCGCCGCCCGCGAGGACCTTCATGGCCTGCTCGGCGCCGGTCGTCGCGTTCTTGACCCGGAAGACGGCCGCCATGCCGCCGCGCCCGAGGAGCGAGACGATCTCGAAGTCGCCGATCTTGTTGCCCGCCTGCGGCTCTCCGTTGGCGCCGAGCTGACCGACGAGCTCGTAGCTCTTGACGTCGGTGACCTCCTCGTCGTCGTCGTCGTCGCCCGAGAGCGCGCCGTCGGCGAGGAGCGCCTTCACGGCCTTCTGCGCCTCGTCCTGCGTCTCCATGGCGGAGGCGCGGTGCGGGTCCTTCTCGGCCGAGGGGAGAAGCTCGTCGGCGTGGAGCTGGACGGGCGGATCGCCCGGCTCGGCGTCGCCCGAGGGCGGCACCGCAAGGTCGACGTCGCCCGAGGACATGGAGGGCGGCTTCGCCTTCTTGTGCCGCGCCGAGCTGCTCGCGACCGACGGCGGGTTCGCCGGCGGCGCGGGCGTGAAGGCGGGCGGCGTGGGCGCCGGCGTGTTCGCGGGCCGCGGCGTGAAGGCGGGCGGCGGCGCGGGCGTCGAGGAGGACGCGAGGCTGTTCATGACGGGCCGCGACGACGGCGTCGGGCCGATCCGTCCGCGCGTCGTCCCGCCCGGAGGCGGCGGCGTCGTCGCGCCCGGCGGCCCGACGCGGAACGTCGCCGAGCCCGCCGCCGGGAGCGCGGGCTGGGAGCCCGAGCGCCGCTTGGCGGCCTCGGCGAGCTGCGCCTGCACGGCCTCGGGCGCCAGCTTCATGGTGCCCTCGCCGTCGGCGAGCTCCTCCGCGGCCGCTTGCTTCAAGGGCTCGCGGAGCGTGATGGCCAGCCCCGAGACGCTCGGCGAGACGCGGTCCGACGGCGGCCGCACTCCCGTGAGCTGCGTGAGCGCGTCGCGGTCGACGATCCCGCGCGAGGCCAGGTACTGCGCGAAGGTGCCCTTCACGCCCTGCTTGCGGATGATCTCGACGTACTCGAAGTAGGCCTTCTTCGCCCCCTCCTGAGTCGCCAGGCCCCGAGCCACGATGTCTCGGGCGAGCTGGGTCGCTTGCTCCTCGGCCTGCTTCAGGTCCACGTGCTTGAAATGTGGCGGCCTCCGACGCCTCTCGCAAGCTCTCGATGGCTAGAATCTTGCGCCATGATTCGACAGACGAAGATCGTCGCCACGATCGGCCCCGCCTCCGCGGACGAGAGCATGCTGCGCGAGCTCATGAAGGCGGGCGTCAACGTGTGCCGGCTCAACTTCTCGCACGGGACGCACGACGACCACGGCCGCGTCCTCGAGCGGATCCGCAAGCTCGAGGTCGAGCTCGGCCGCCCCGTCGCGGTCCTCCAGGACCTCTGCGGCCCGAAGATCCGCACGACGAAGCTCCCGAACGGGCAGATCGAGCTCCAGCCCGGCGAGGAGGTGACCATCGTCGCGACCGACGAGAAGGCCGCCCCGGACCCTCACCGGATCGGCGCGACCTACGAGGACCTCGCGAGCGACGCGTCGCCCGGCGAGCGTGTCCTCCTCGACGACGGCCTCATCGAGCTCGTGATCCTCTCGACGAGCCCCGCCAAGAAGGAGGTCCGCTGCCGCGTGATCTACGGCGGGACCTTGAAGGAGCGGAAGGGGATCAACCTCCCCGACACCCGCCTCCGCGTCCCGTCGGTGACCGAGAAGGACCGTCAGGACCTCGCCTGGGGCCTCGAGCACGGCGTCGACTACGTCGCCCTCTCCTTCATCCGCCACGAGGACGACCTCGTCGAGGTGCGCGAGGCCGCGAAGCGCGTCAAGTCGCCGCCCCGGATCATCTCGAAGATCGAGAAGCCGCAGGCCGTCCAGCGCATGGAGCAGATCATCGAGGCGTCGGACGGCATCATGGTCGCGCGCGGCGACCTCGGCGTCGAGATGCCCGTCTACGAGGTCCCGGCGATCCAGAAGCGCCTCATCCGCGAGGCGATCCTCCGTGACCGGTTCGTGATCACGGCGACGCAGATGCTCGAGTCCATGACCGAGCACCCGCGCCCCACGCGCGCCGAGGTGTCGGACGTGGCGAACGCGATCTACGACGGCACCGACGCCGTCATGCTCTCCGCCGAGACGGCCTCCGGGAAGTATCCCGTCGAGGCGGTCCGCATGATGGCGCGCGTCGCCGAGACGGCCGACCGCGTCGTCTGCGAGGGCGGCACTCCGCGCTACGAGAGCCGGATCGACACCTCGACCTTCTCCGACTCGATCTGCGACGGCGCCAACAAGATCGCGCAGGACCTCGGTGCCCAGATCCTCGTGACCTTCACGAAGACGGGCCGCACCGCCCTTTTCATGTCGCGCTACCGTCCGAAGACGCCGGTCGTCGCCGTGACCGACGACGTGCGGGCGGTGAGGCGCATGTGCGTCTATCGCGGCGTCGAGCCGGTCCTCGTCACGAGCGTCGAGCGCTCGGAGGAGCTCGTCGCGGCGACCGAGCAGGAGATCATCAAGCGCAAGCTCGCCCGCTCGGGCGACGTCGCCGTCATGGTCGGCGGCTCGAACCTCTCGACGCGGGGGAACGTGAACTCCCTCAAGATCCGGAGGATCGGGAGCGTCGACGACGAGAAGTAGGCTGCTCGAGAAGCTCGGCTTCCAGGGCGAAGCGCTCGCGCGGCTTCTCGCTTGGCTCGACGACGCGGAGGAGATCCCCGACGCGGAGCCGAGCGCGCTCCGGGCGATCGCCGCTCACTTCGCGCGGTGGGTTCGCTCGGGGCAGCGCAAGCTCGGCGCCTACTACACCAAGGAGGACGTGACCGACTGGGTCGCGCGCGCGACGATCGTGCCGCGCTTCCTGGACGAGATCGGCTTCGCGGACGCGGACGCCCTCGTCACGAAGAACGAGGATCTCCTCGCGCGGGCTCGGTCGCTCATCGGCTCCGCGTCGCCCGCGGAGCGTCTCCGGTTCCGCGCGGTCCTCGAGCGCCTCACCGTCCTCGACCCGACGTGCGGCTCGGGGGCCTTCCTCCTCGCGGCTCTCCGCGTCCTCGCGGCGCTCGACCGAGCGTGCCTCGGCGACGAGCGTGCTCCCGTCCTCGAGGGGATCGTACGCCGGAGCATCTTCGGCGTCGACATCGACCCCGACGCGGTGCTCGTGTGCCGGCTCCGGCTCCTCCTCGAGGTCGCCGCCGAGCGCGACCCGGCGTCTGTCGAGCCGCTCCCCGATCTCTCGGCGAGCGTCCGGTGCGCGGACGCGCTCCACGTCGCCCTCGAGGAGCGCTTCGAGGTCGTGATCGGCAACCCGCCCTACGTCGAGTGCGAGCCCTCGGGCTTCGCGCGCTTCAAGACGGCCGCGAGCGGCAACCTCTACGCCCTCGTCCTCGAGCGGAGCCTCGAGCTCCTCGCGCCGGGCGGGCGGTGGGGGTTCGTCGTGCCGCTCTCGCTCACGTTCAGCGAGTACCTCGACTCGACGCGGCGCCTCGTCGAGGAGAGCGCGGCCCGGCTCTGGTACGCGAGCTTCGACAACATCCCGGACCGGCTCTTCCCGGGCGGCAAGGAGAGCACGAACACGAGCCGGGCGAACCAGCAGAGGATCACCGTCGTCCTCGCTCGCGGGTGCACGGGCGCGCGCGAGGCGCCCCGGCGCTTCGCGACCGCGCTCCTCCGCTGGCGGGCCTCCGAGAGGACGAGGCTGTTCGGCGAGCTCCCTTGGGCCGAGGTGACGAGCCTCCCCTCGGTCCGAGGGTGGCCGAAGGTGTCGGGGGCGGGGGCCCGACTCCTCGAGGCCGTCGCGGGGTGGGGGCGGCTCGGCGAGCACCTCGCGGCGCGGCCGAGGAAGGCGAGGCACCGGCTCGTCGTGCCGAAGACGGCGGCGTATTACGTCGCGGCCTACGAGGACGAGAAGGCTCGCTCGAAGCAGATGATCTTCGGCTTCGACGACGCCGAGGACGCGGCGATCGCGCGGGTTTTGTTGAACAGCAATTTCTTTTTTTGGTGGTTCCGGGTGTTCGGGGACGCGTTCGACGTCACGCGGTGGCTCGTGGAGTCGTGTCCGTGGCCGCGCCCAGCGCGGCCCGGGGCGGGGGCGATCGCCGAGAGGCTCCACGCGGCGACCGAGGAGTGCACCGTCCACAAGGGGTATCGCGGCGTCGCAGTGCCGAATGTGAATTACAACCAGCGAATGGATCTGCTTCACGAGTGCGATGAGTGGGTGCTCGCTCACCTGCCGGAGGAGGCGCGGCCGGAGTGGGGGGAGTTGTTGCGCTACAAGTCGACGAGCTGGTTCTCGTTCGAGATCGCGAAGGCGGGGAGCTGGCCGGGAGCTGGAGTCCCCGTCTCGCCATTCAGCGAGCGGCGCCCGACCAGACCGTGACACGGTCCTTCCGGTCGCCGAGCACGGCGCACGAGACGACCGGATCGCGACGCGACTTGAACCCGAGAAGGAGCGTCGCTGCCGGCACGGTCCCGGCGACGCTCGACGTCGCGTAATAATGGACGTATTGCTCGACGGGCTCGTCCGTCGGGTGGGTGTAGACCTCCGGGCCGAGGCCGGTCGTGTTGTCCCAGTGGAGCCGCCCGCCGCTCCGGCTCGTCGGGCTCCGGTAGTCGACCTCGCCGCCGCCCTTCTCGATCGTGTGGAGGTCGATGTCGGTGTCGTCGATGCTCCAGAACAAGACCGACTCGAAGGCGGGACCCGACGCGCACTCCTTGGTGATCTCGCTCGCCCGCGCGACGCCCTGGGCGCCGAGCGCCGGGAGGAGCCGCGCGTAGAGCCGCTGCGAGCCGAGCTTCGCGAACTGGTCGTAGCGCGGATCGAACGAGCCGGCGAGCACGATCTCGTAGCGCACCGCCGCCTCGCCGACGAGCCCCTGGCCCTCGAGCGCGAGCGCCTCGCAGAGCCACGCCTGAGGCTCGAAGGGACGGAGCGTCCGCGTGCGCGCGAAGAGATCCGCGGCCTCCTCGTAGAGGCCCCACGACATGAGGCAGTAGCCGACGAGGCGGAGCGCCCTCTCGTCGCGCGGGTTCTCCTCGACGATCGAGCTCACGATCCTGAGCGCGTCGTCGGTGCGCCCGGCGGAGTGTCGCCGCTCGGCTTCGCGGTGGACTTCGATCGGATCGAGGACCGCGGGCCACGAGGGGCGCTCGAACGACCCGCGCGGCGGCCCCGCGTCGGGGCGCGCCCACGCCTTCGCGCGCCGCGCGCGCACCGCCTCGAGGAAGGCGCGCGACTCGGGCGCGAGGAGCGACAGATCGGGGGCGCCGACGGGCCGCTCGGCCGCCTTCGCGGTCGCCGCGCGGGTGAGCGCCGCCACGTCGACCGCGGCCGGCTCGAGCGCGTGGAGCGAGTACTCGGCGTCCGTCTCGAGGATCAGGAAGGAGGCGACGCGGTTCGCGAGCGCGAAGCTCTGGCTCAAGGCGAGGACGACCTTGTCCGCGGCCTCGTCGCGGAGCTCGACGAGCGCGCTCGCCGCGAGCTCGGCGCAGGCGCGCCCGGCGAGCGCATCACCCGGCGCCGCGTCCGCGAGCCCGAAGCTCTGAGGGCCGCTCTCCGTGCGCACCGTCACGGCCAGGCGGCGGGGATCGACTCCCTCGCCGACGCGGAAGCCGACCTCGAGGACCTGACCCGGGAAGATCGAGCGCGGAGCCCCCGCGACGACGAGGTCGCTCGCCGCCGCTCCCTCGACGGCGACGCCCTCGAGCCGCGTCGGAGCGGCGCGGTGGGCGAGGGCCGCCGCCTCGACCTCCGCGGCGGAGACGACCGAGACGACGCGACCCCCGCTCCGCGCGAGGCGCTCGACGAGGGGCCGCGCGATCGGCGCGTCGCCGATCTGGTAGGCGATCCAGCGCTCGCCGAAGAGGCGGGCGTGGGCGCGCTCGAGCTCGCGCGCGTCCTCGACGCCCCACGTCACCTCGGCGTCGGAGAGGAGGAAGAACGTCGGATGCTCGTCCGCCGCGACGATCCCCTCGAGGCTCGCGAGCGCCGCGTCGAGGTGGGTCGCCCCTTCGAGCCAGACGTGCTCCACGTCTCCGAGGACCGGCTCGCGAGCCTCGCGCGCGTTCGGGCACCAGCCCGCGGTCAACTCGCGCGCGCGGACGTCGAAGGCGAGGACGCGGAAGCGCCGGATCGTCTCGTCGCGCTCGAGGATCGCGCGGAGCAGGCGACCGAAGCTGGGCGCGAGCCTGGCGCGCTGGCTCAGACTCGTGTCGAGCACGAAGACGGCGTCGCCGGTCGGGCGCTCGGCGCCGCGCCGCACGTCGGGCGCAATCCGCGCGTGGACGAGCGAGCCCGGCAACCCGTCGCCCGTGGCGAAGCCCGCGCGCACGCGAGCGGAGCGCGGCGTCGCCGCGAGCAGGAACGCGCCCTTCTCGGCGGCGTCGGGCGTCGCGGTCGCGCGGGGGAAGACGCCGCCCTCGAGGGCCGTCTCCTTCTCGCCGACGAGGAGAGCGGGCTTCTCGTAGGCGCGTCCGTCGGCCGCGACCTCGACGCGCGCCGCGGGCGGGAGCGGCGAGGGGACGGGGAGGGCGACGACCGTGCGGCCGCCGACTTCGCGCGGGGTCTGGTCGAACGCGAAGACGACGCGCTTGCGGCCGTTCGGGGCGATCGGGAAGATCCGCGCGCTGAACTTGTTGCCGCCGCTCCACTCCATGAGAGCGGGGTCGACGCGGCGGCGCGTCGTCTGCTCGTAGACGGCCTTCCCCTTCGCCTCCTCGACGACGCGCGCGGGACGGAGAGCGCCCCAGTCCACGGTCGCGGTCGTCGTCTTCCACTCGGAGCGAGGCGAGAAGCCGGGCTCGAGGAGGAGGACGGGGTCGCTCGCGGGCGGGATCAGCGAGGTGAGGTCCTTCACTTCGCACGACGGGCCGTCTCCCTGGAACGTGCCGAGGTAGCAGGGGGACGCCCCTTCCGGGAGCGAGACCATGAGCGTCCCCTCGAGCCGCGCCGAGGACGTGTTGCGGAACGTGCAGTCGACGAGGACGCGCGCGCGCGTCGCGCCGAGGACGGCCGAGATTCGGATCGCTTCGAGCGGCAGGGCCTCGAGCGCCGGGCCGTTGGGCCGCGCGAGGAGCGCGGGCGCGCGGGGGCGGAGGTCCTCGCTCGTCGCGAGCCGCCGGGCGCGCGTGATCTCGGTGCGCGCGGGAGCGAGCGGTCGCTCTTGGCGCCGCTCGTGACTGTCCCCGGTCGGGATGACGCCGTTGGCCGGGAGCGTGTAAGTGTCGAGATCGAGGTTGCTCGGCCCGTTGTAGAAGATCACGCCGGACTGATTCGAGTCGAAGTGTCGGTCTCCGCTCGCCGACCCATAGAAGTAGCCTTGATTCTGGCCTCCTCCGAGCACCGAGTCGGTGAGCCCCCTCGAGCGCAGCTCGGTCAGCGTGGCGTCGTCGAGGGTTCCGTCTTCCGCCTTGTCTCCCTCGCGGAAGATCGGCTCAGAGCTCGCGACGGACTTGAGCGCCCCGATCGACGAGGCCTCCGATCCGTGCTTGCGCGCCTGGAGCGCGCTCGGGACGGCGACCGCGGCGCCCAACACCAGCGCGGCGACCGCGGTGAAGACGATGAGCCCTCGACGCATGCCTTCTCCCCTCTCGGGGAGGGATCACACCGGAGAACCGGCGCAGCGGTGTTTCTGAACGCAGTTGAGCTGTCGGGTAGGCCAGGGCGCTTACGGGCCCCTGGCCCCCCACAGATCCGGACGTGCGGATTTCCCGCATCCGGCTCTTCGAATCAGGGATTCGCTGCGTGACGCAACACGGAGTGAAAGCACTTCGGTTGAGGGAAGCGAAGCCTACGAAGCATCTCGGGGAACCACTTCCCGTTCTTCCTGTGCCGCTGCGATCGACGTTGGAGCCATTTGAACCAGACCCAGGCGAAGTTCGCGCGCGAAGCGGCGAAGGGCATACGAGTTCCCGGTTATCCCATAGTACGCGCAGTGCCCCACGAGCTTCTGCCCGAGCACCTTTGCCTGGTCCGCGACGCGCATGTGTCGGTGATCACGGCACCATTCGTAGATTCGCTTGATCGCTCGCGTGAATCGAGCAGTCGAGGTCCGACGCTGCACGATCGGCTTCCCCTTCTGGGTAACGCCCCAGTGATGCGTGAAGCCAAGGAAGTCGAACGTCCCGGGACGAAAGTCGTCGTCGCCTTCCGAGCGATCGGGTCGCTCGAAAGGAACGAGTCGAGTCTTCTCGGGGTGCAGCGTCAGACCGTATTTCGCGAATCTCTTCGGTAGCACGTCGAGCACTCGCCGAGCGTCTGCCTCCTCCGAGAAGGCGATCACGAAGTCGTCGGCATACCGGACCAGGAACGACCGCCCACGCAGACGCGGCTTCACGTCCCGCGCGAACCACTTGTCCAGTACCTCGTGCAGGTAGACGTTCGCGAGGAGGGGCGAGACGACACCCCCCTGAGGAGTACCGGTCTCCGGATACGTGAGGCTCCCGTCCTCCAGAACTCCCGCCTTGAGCCACTTGTCGATCGTGCGGCGCAGTACGCCGTCCCGCACCCTCTGGTCGAGGATCGTTCGGAGATGGCCGTGGTCGAGGTTGTCGAAGAAACCCTTGATATCCACGTCCAGCACCCAGCCACCTCGCATCTTCGTGAGTCCATGCCAGAGGAATTCGAGCGCTTGGTGCGCCGACCGGTTGGGCCTGAATCCGAACGAGCAGTCGTGAAAGTCCTGCTCGTAGACGGAGCTCAGCACCATGACCACCGCCCTCTGGAGGACCTTGTCCTCGAAGGTGGGAATCCCGATTGGCCGGGTCTTCGACCCGTCTCCTTTGGGGATGTGCACCCGCTTCACCGGCGGCGCTCGGTATGTCCCGGACTTGAAGCGGTCGAGGAGCGACCTGACATTCGCCGTCAGGTTCTGCTCGTAGTCGGCCGCCGTTTGTCCGTCGACACCCGTCGCGCCGTCCTTCCGCGTGCGCGCGTACGCCTCTCGCAGGAAGTCTTCGTCGATGTGATGCGACAGGGACCGGATCGCCATGTCCGGTGCTCCCCGAGCCAGTTCCGCTATCCGCCGGAGTTTCGTGGACACGGTCTCGGGCATCGGCAGGCCCGTCGTGTTTCCCTCCGTCGGTTCCATGATCCGACCTCTCCCTTCCCTCCACGGGGTCCTCTGGGCGAGTTCCCCCGCTTCGCGGGTACTACGAAGAAGTTCCGACGCCCCGATCGCCTTCTCGCGCCGCTCCGGTTTCCCTCGCGGTGCGATACCGACCCTGTCTCCTGTTCTCGCTCCGGTGAGCACGGAGACGACTCCCACCGGCCTGGGTGATGACGGGTCCCACCCGATTCGAGTCGGGACGACCTGGGCCTCCCAGGTTCCTGGGACGTCCCTTGTGCTCGCGCCGCGCTCTCAGACCCCGGCAGGCCTGCGCGCCGAGGCCTCCATGGCGCGTAGGTGTTGCCTTCCTCCAATGAAACGGTTTGGGCCCTGCGTCCTTACTTTCTCTTTCGAGGCTCAATCGCGCGGCTCGTTCACTTCCTGTCTACGCTTCGCAGCCGGGGTCACCCCCGGACCACGCAAGACTCGGTTCCGGCTGCTGGCCAAGCTTCACCGGGCGGGGCTCTCACCCGCTGGGACGCCTACGCAAGGTTTCTGACTACACGATCCATCCTCCTTGCCCTGGCTTACCCTGGCGCACTTCAGATTTGGAAAGCGGAAGGCCGTGTCGCGCCTGAGGAGGCCCGGGACTTTCAGAATTTGAAGTGGAAGGCCGTTGAGCGTTGCCGCGATCTCTATCGATCCGTCCGATCGGTGCCTGATTCAGCCCGTCTGCTTCTTGAACGCCACGCGGACACCCAAGGCCTTGGCGTAACGCATGAGCGTCGAGAGCATGACGTCGGCTCCGCCCTCCAGCTTGCTCACGGTCGCCTGGGTCGCCTTCATGCGCTTCGCGACGTTCTCCTGGGTCAACTTCTTCGCGACGCGCGCCCTGGCGAGGAGGCGCCCGATCTCCCGACGAGCCTCGGCTTCGGCGGCGATCCGCGGGAAGTCGGGGTTCCGCGCCGTCCGCTCGGCATCGAGCTCGTCGAGAAGGTCCCTCGACCGCCGCTTCGTCATCGGGGCGCCTCGTCTGCGTCGGACTTCACATCCGTTACTACATTCTGTCTTTCTTCTCGAACGCGTGAAGCGTGCATGGCACCGGGGCCGTACATCAGGGCGAAGAACGGTAGAGCCATGATCGCCAACGCGGCGAAGCCGACGACCTCCGCGACGAGCACCTTCAACATGAGAAAGCCGAACGCGGCAAGCGGTGAGAGTCCAGGTCGGCGGATCCGCAAACGGAGTCGACCCGTCGCATCGCACCCGAGCGTTGGGCACCGCACGAGCACGCATTGAGCGTGCGTCGCGGTGCCGCACCAGGAACATGCCACGAGGTCGCCGGCCGCCTCGGCGTGGCACACAGCACAGCGTTGGGCTCGGGTCCGACGCGCAACGCGCACGCGCACACCTCGAGGGTACCAGCCCCATGAAGGGCCGCACCCGCGACGCGAAATCCGTCCCCGCCGTCGCGCGGACACCCGCAACCGGGCGACCGCCACGCGCGACGACCCGGTGGCACCGATCCACCGCCCGACCGCCGCTCTCGACCGCCCGACGGAGATCTCCGCCGCGCGACAGCCGCTTCGCCGAGG
>JADMIO010835476.1_pt1 | contig 11533 bp, 6 predicted proteins | sample 8958161 | NCBI WGS metagenome assembly JADMIO01 (sample SAMN16585339, study PRJNA669376) | soil metagenome | isolation source: Crop rotation soil | place: USA: Cullars Rotation, Alabama | collected 2011
CTTTCCCGCCGGGATCGCGACCTTGTCGTCGCGCTTGGATCCGGCGACGAGGCCGGCGTTGGCGGCCGACACGTCGCTGCCTTCGGAGGCCAGGCGGTGCAGGACGACGGCAGCGCGCGCCGCGAGATCCTGCGCCAGCGCTCGGTCGCCGTTCACTTCCTTGGCGAGCGCCGCTTGCACGGCCGTCAGGTCCGTAGGACCGGTCATGGTGCCCTGGATGCGATCGCCGTAGTTCGTGCTGACGGTCGCGGCATCGGCGGTCGCGACGATGATCGCCACGTCCTTGAGGCGGTCGTCGCCGCGGATCTCGTCGATCACCTGCGCGGTCGTGATGTCGGGCAGCGAGTCGGCGACCACGACGAGGTCGACCTGCGGCGAACGGCGCAGCATGCCGAGCGCGCGCGCGCCGCTCGTCGAGCGGTTGACGAACACGCTCATGCCTTCGATCGGCGCGGCGGCCGCGTCGGCCTTCGCGGCGTCGGCGGCGATGACGACCGCGACGCGCATCACTTCGCGACCCGCGGCGTCACCCAGCGCGGTGACGACCTCGGGGGTGGGCGCGCGGTGGAGCCGCGCCATGATCGTGCCGAGCGCGACGGCGGCTTCGGAGCGGATCGCGCCGTCCGAGCTCGCCAGCGCCTGGTTCAGGCCCGGGGTCGGGCCCTGGGCCAGCGGAGCGAGCACGCGCGCGAGCGCGGAGGCCGTCGACGAATCGACGTTCTTCGTCGCCTGCTGCAGAGCCAGGTCGAGAGCCTGCGGACCGGCGGTGTTGACCGCGGTGAGCGCCTCGCCGACCGTGTTCTTCCACTCGCCCGCGTCCTGGCCGGCGGCGGTCATCGCGTCGATCTTGTTCTGCATGTCGACGTAGGCGCGCGCGATGCCCGCGAGCGCTTCCGTCGACGTCGGGTCCGCGCGCAGCGCCATGAAGTACGAGCGCTTGCTCATCTCGCTCGCGTAGAGGTTGCGCGGGATCGGGGCCGGCTCGACGTGGTCCTTCTTCCAGTTCCACACCGCGTCGCCCGCTTCGCCGTAGCGCAGGGCCGCGTCGTGGTGCTGGTAGTAGTCGTTGCCCGCCTGGAGGAAGTTCTCGACGGCGCTCTTGCGCGTCGCGTCGGCCGGGAGCTTGGCGAGAGCCTCCGCGGCGCTCTTGCGCACGACCTCGTCGGGGTCGTTGGTCGAGAGCCACTGCAGCGCGCCGGTCGCGCGCGCGTCGCCGATGTTGCCGAGCACGAGCGCGACGTTGCGGCGCAGGACCGGGTTCTCCGACTGGAGCGACTCGACGAGCGGCACGACGACGTCGGTGCTCATCTGCGCCAGCGCGTGCATCGAGAGCACGCGGCGGTCTTCGTCACCGCCCTGCTCCAGGAACGGCAGGAGGTAGGGCACGGCGTACTCGCCGTGGTCGGCCGAGAGGGTGCGGATCCCCTTGCGGCGCACGACCGGGTCCTCGCTCGTGGTCGCGTCCTTGACCGCGGCGACGATCGAGTCCTTGTCGTTGCGCAGGGCCTTGCGCTGCTCGCGCGACAGGTCGATCAGCCGGCGGGCGGCGAGCTCGAAGTCGCCACCTTCGCTGAGGAGCTCCACCCACACGTGCGGATCCGTGTTGGTCCACAGCTCGTAGGCCGACTTCTGGTCGGGGCTCATGGCCAGGACCTTCTGTATGGCCTTCAGAGCGTCGTCCTTGTGACCGCGCTCGTACATGTCCACCGCTTGGTTGAACGTGTCTTGCAGGTCGTCGACGGGGCGGGCCCAGGTCGGGGCCTGGAAGGCGGCCAATGCGATGCAAAGGCCGAGCGTCCGGCGCAGTCCGGTCATGATTGTCCTCTCGCGTGGAGTGGAAACGCGATGATGTCTGGGGGGATGGCTACAGCCGACGGGGAACCACGCGCGGTGGAGGGGGTCCCGTCGACAAGCGGTCGGGGATGATATCGGGGAGTGGTGCGGGTTCAAGCGATCCGACGGACGGGACCCGCGGGAGGGCCCATTACCCCCTCTCCGCGTACCGGCAACGGGTTTCCCTCGGAGAGTGTCGCGGGCACCTGACACCAATGACTCCTGGTCTCCAGAGGCACGTGCGATGCCGGGGCGCTCTCCGTCGCGCCCGTCGACTCGCCTCCGTGGTGCTCCATCGCGCTGGAGGGACTCATCCCGGGCTGATCTTGCCCAGGACCCTGCCTGCGAGGGCGCCGGTCGCGCCGCGGTGCGTGACCGGCCGGCCGAGGATGCAGCGCGCCGCGAGGACCGCGAACACGAGCGCCTCGCGTGCGTCGGGGTCGACGCCGGCGGCATCGCTCGATCCGACCGGGATGCGGCAGCGCTCGTAGAGCTGGAGCATCAAGGTCCGGTTGTGCACGCCGCCGCCGGCGACGACGAGGCGCTGCGCCTTCGGCTCGACGAAGCGCGTCAGCGAATCCGCGACCGTGTAGGCGACAAACGCGGTCGCGGTCGCCATGAGGTCGTCGGGCCCGTGCTCGAGCAGACCCTTCCCGCGCGCGCGCTCGATCACGTCCCCCACCCATGCTTCGCCGAACGTGTCGCGCCCGGTGCTGCGGGGCGGCCGTTTCGCGAAGAAGGGATGCGCGATCCACTCGCGCAGCAGCGCCTCGTCGACCGTTCCGCGCGCCGCCGACGCTCCGTCGCGGTCGCAGGGTGCGTGGAGCAGCCGGCGCGCGAGCCCGTCGAGCAGCGCGTTCGCGGGCCCCGTGTCGAAGGCCAGCACGTCGCCCCCCGATCTTGATTGCGCGGACATGTTCGAGCGAACGGCCGGCGTCGCTCCAACAGGCGGTCTTGATCGGGCAGACAATCCCCGCGCCGCGCGATCGTCGGAATCACTCGGTGCGGGCGGCTCGGGCCCCTGCAGGACAGTCAAGTTCCCCATGCCGCCCAGGTTGAGGATCGCGCACGGACGCGGCACGCGCTCGAAGATCACGCCGTCCGCCAGGGCCGAGACCGGTGCGCCCTCGCCGCCCGCCGCGATGTCGCGCTGGCGGAAGTCCGACACGACGGTGCAACGCACTTCCTCCGCGACGAAGTCGCCGTCGCCCAGCTGCAGGGTCGCGGCTCCGCTGCCTTCGTTGCCGTCGTGGTGCCACACCGTCTGTCCGTGGCTGCCGACGAGGTCGAGCTCGACGTCGTTGTGCTCCGCGAGCACGCGCGCCGCGCGCCCGAACGCGCGCCCGAGGTCGCGCGACAGCAGCGCCGTCTCGCGCAGGCCGCAGTGGGCACCGTCGAGCACGGCGCGCACGCGCGAACGCACGTCGTCGGGGTAGTGCACGGTCGCGAACGCGATCGGCCGCGGCGCCTCGATGTCGTCGCCCGCTGCATTCCTCCGGATGCGCGCGATCACGACGTCGATGCCGTCCGCGGAAGTGCCCGACAGGACGCCCGCGACGATCGCTCCGTCGCCTTGGAACATGGCATCGGCGTGCTCCATCGTCGAAGCAGCCTACCGCTGCGCGCCCCTGGAAGGCAGCGATCCGTCGATCGCTCCGATGACCGGCGTGCGTGCTCTCGATCGCGAGAGCGCAGGTTCTGAACGGGCTGCGCGTCGCCCGATCCATGCGTCGCCCGATCAAATTGCGCCGAGCTGCACGTGAGACGGCTGCGAGCTCGCTCGAGCCGATCGGCGTGAACGCGGCGGCGTGAGCGCGGCGGCGGGCGCGCAGGGCAAAAACGGAAGAGGTGGCGGCGAACGAGCAGGCGGCGCCGGTTGGCGCGACCTCGCGCAGGTTGGCACGCTGGTCAGCGAAGAGCGTCATGCATCAGCTCAGCGAGACCATCGCGCACTACGGCATCGGGCTCGTGTTCGCGAACGTGCTCGTCGAGCAGCTCGGCATTCCCCTGCCGGCGTTGCCGACGCTGATCGTGGCGGGAGCCTTGGCGGCGCAGGGCGAGCTGTCGGCGGCAGGCGTCTTCTTCTCCGCGCTCGCGGCGGCGCTCGTCGCGGACACGATCTGGTTCGTTCTCGGCCGGCGTCACGGACGGCGCCTCTTGAACACGCTCTGCCGCGTCTCGCTTTCTCCGGACGCGTGCGTGCGCCAGACCGAGGGCGTCTTCGAGCGCTGGGGCGTGCGGTCGCTGATCGCCGCGAAGTTCGTCGCGGGCTTCTCGACGGTCGCGCCGGCGCTCTCGGGGATGATGCGCGTGCCCAAGCGCAAGTTCTTCGCGTACGACGTCGCCGGGATCGTCATGTGGGCGGGGAGCGGCATCGGGCTGGGCTTCGTCTTCCACGGCGCGGTCGACGACATCCTCGATGTCCTCGACGGATACGGCCGAGGTGCGCTCGCGATCCTGGGCGGCGTGCTCGCGCTCTTCATCCTGCTCAAGTGGTGGCGCCGCTGGCGCTTCTTCAGGGCGCTGCGCATGGCGCGCATCACCCCGCAGGAGCTCCACGGACAGCTGGGCGCCGACATCAAGCCCGTCGTCGTCGACGTGCGATCGGAGGCCGGCCGGAGGCTCGATCCGCGCCGCATCCCGGGAGCGGTGATGCTCGACATGCAGGCGATCGGCGCGAGCCTCGCGCACGTTCCGAAAGGCCGCGAGGTCGTCGTCTACTGCACGTGCCCCAACGAAGCCTCCGCCGCCACCGTCGCTCGCGCCCTGATCGATCGCGGCTTCGAGAGGGTCAGGCCGTTGGAAGGCGGGCTCGATGCCTGGCTCGCCGCGGGCTTCGAGGTCGAAGGGACCGATCCGGCCACTGCTTCCGGTCCCTCTCGAAGCGGGTGAATCGGAACCCGACGAACGACCAAGCGCTTGTCACGGCTGCAGTAAGGTCACCGAGCAATCCAACTCCTTCGGCGGTGTGGCACTCTGTCGACATGGCCAACAACGCGACACCGGCGCAGAAGCGCGTGCCCATCCTCGTCGTGGACGACGACGCGGACATCCGTCTCGCGCTCGAGATGACGCTGCAGTACCAGGGCTTCGTCGTGTGGACGGCGAAGGACGGGGCGGAGGCGTTGAAGCGCCTCGAGACCGAGGAGAAGAGCGGACTGCGCGCGGCCCTCGTCCTCACCGACCTCAAGATGCCGCGGCTCGACGGCATGGGGCTGCTCGATGCGATCCTCGCCCGGCCGAACCCGCCCCCGGTCGTGATGATCTCGGGACATGGCGACGTCGCGACCGCCGTCGACGCGGTCAAGCGCGGCGCGTCGAACTTCCTCGAGAAGCCGCTCGACGACAACCGCGTGCTCGTGACGATCAAGAGCGCGCTGCGCGAGGACCGCCTCTCGAGCGAGAACCGCAAGCTGCGCAAGCGCTTGAACGAGCGCTTCGAGCTGGTCGGCACGAGCGCGGCGATGAAACGGCTGCAGGCGCAGATCGAAACCGTCGCCGCCTCCGACGCGTCCGTCCTCATCACGGGCGAGAACGGGACCGGCAAGGAAGTCGTCGCGCGCAACCTGCACGCGCTCTCCGACCGCGCCGACGGGCCGTTCATCACGGTGAACTGCGCGGCGATCCCCGACGAATTGATCGAGTCGGAGCTGTTCGGCCACGAGAAGGGCAGCTTCACGGGCGCGTTCGAGCGGCGCGTCGGACACTTCGAGGCGGCCAACGGCGGCACGCTGTTCCTCGACGAGATCGGCGACATGCCGCTCGCGGCGCAGGCGAAGGTGCTGCGCGCGCTCGAGACGCACGAGATCGTGCGCGTGGGCGACAGCGAGCGCATCCCCGTCGACATCCGCGTGCTCGCGGCGACCAACGCGGACCTGGCGGCCGCGGTCGAGGCCAGGACGTTCCGCCTCGATCTCTTCTACCGCCTCAACGTGGTGCCCTTGCGCGTGCCGCCGCTGCGCGAGCGCCTGCAGGACGTCGCGGACCTCGCGCGCCGATTCCTCGACGAGATCGCGGCGCGGTCGGGGCGCGCGCCGCACGGGCTCGAGCCCGGCGCGCTCGAGCTCTTGGGGTCGCTCGAGTACGCGGGCAACGTCCGCCAGCTCAAGAACCTGCTCGAAGGCGCGAGCGTCTTCGCCGAGGGCGGGGAGATCACGCGCGCCGACCTCGAGCAGATCCTGAGCACCGGACCCGCGCTCTCGCCCGCGCCGGTCGCGGCCGAGGGCATGGCGCCCGGCATCGACCCCTTCGCGTGCCCGACGTTCGAGGAGTTCAAGGAGAAGAGCGAGATGCTCTTCATCCAGCGCAAGCTCCTCGAGAACGAGGGCAACGTGAAGCGCACCGCCGAGAGGCTCGGCATGCAGCGCAGCCACCTGTACAAGAAGCTCGACCGGTATGGGTTGAAGTAGGTACGGAGGCAGCCTCTGTTGTCTACTCCGGCCCGCAGCGACTCGGCAGCTCCGAGAGGCGGGAAGGCCGGAGTAGACAACAGAGGCTGCCTCCGTAAGACCGCGGCACACGTACCCCCTCGCACGTGTGCCGCGGATCGCGCGCACCCTCTCGCGCGCGAGGACCGGGGTCGGAGACCGCCCCGGAGTTTCGAGATGCAGCCGGCCCGCGGTCGGACCGGCGGCGTGCACGTCACGGAATCAGGGAATGCGCAGCGTCTGTCCGGCGTGGACGGAGCTTTCGGAGGGGAGCACGTCCTTGTTCAGGGCGTAGATCTCCTTCCAGCGACCGCCGTCGCCGAGCTCCTGGTGCGCGATCTTCCACAGGCTCTCGCCGTTCTTGACCACGTGGACCTTCTTGCCCGAGGGCGAGGCCTTCGGAGCGGTCGCCTTCTTCGCGGCCTTGTCGGTGGCGGCCGCGACCTTCGGTCCCTTCGGCGCCACGGCCGGCGGGGTCGGCGCCGCGGCGACGGTGGGATCGGAGTCGAACACCGGCACGAAGATCTGGTCGCCCGGATGAACGTCCGTGCGCCCTTCGTTCGAGCGGCGCAGCACGGTGAACTTGTTCCAGTCACCGTAGTAGTTGTTGGCGATCAGGCGATACGAGTCGCCTTCCTTCCAGGTGTAGAGCTTCATGTCCGTCAGGATCGAGTCCTGCAGACCGTCGAGCTTCTTGAGCAGCGCTCCAGCGGGCAACCCGTTGGTTGCAACGGGGGACGCAGCGCCGGCGGCGCCGTTCGCCGGGGGCGGAGTCGCCGCGGGCGGCGTCGTGGGCTGGTCGTTGCCCGAAGGCCCCTTTCCGCCCGTCTCGATCGGCATGCTGATCAAGCCGGGGGCGCCGGCGGCGGGATTGAGCTTGGGATCGGACGGGCCGGGGTTCGGCGCCGGCGTCGGGCTGACCACGTGCCCGTTCGGGGTGGTCCCGGCCTCGACCACGCGCGTCTTGTCCAGCGGATCGTCGACGGTCAGGGAGACCACCAGGATCAGCGCGATCAGGAACAAGACGGAAAGAACGATGACTTTTTCGACCTTGCCCATGGCAGCGGCGCGATTTCCGTAAACCGGAATCCTCTAGAGACTTAGCGACGTCGCCTGCGCTTGGGGATCAGAGCGCGAGCGAGCAGGCCGGGTATCTCAATCGCGGCAGTCGCAGTCAAAGGGAAAAAAGGGATTCCTCCACCAGATGCGGTGGAAGGAGAAGTCGATCACACCGGATGCTGGGGTCGACGCGCGCCGCTCGCCCGCTCCGATCGACTCGGGTCTGCGATTGCACACTCGCGCTCCGAGCCCGACTTCTGAATCATCGCCGCGCATGTCCGACCAGCCGGCGAGCTTCGATCCACTGCGCGACAGCGATCGCTCCCGCGCTGCGGCGAGCGGTGAGGGCGCAGCACCGGGCCCCGTGTTCGTCTCGCGCGGCGCGGCGCAGCGCAAGCGCGCGAGCGATGCGCCGCGAGGTGCTGACGGAGTTGCGCTGCCGTCGCTGCGCGATGCGCACGTGCGCTGGTTGATCGCGCTCGTGCTGCTGCTGCAGGCGTACGCGTGGTGGCGCGTGTCGGGCTATCAGCTCGCCGACTCCGTCGAGTTCATGGAGCGCGCGCGCATCTTCGTGCGCGGCGAGGAGATGATCGATTCGGGCGCGATCCGTCCGTTCGGCTTCTCGTTCCTGCTCGTGCCGTTCTTCGCGCTCGCGGATTGGTTCGGCATGCACGACCAACGCGCGGTGGTGTGGTGCGTCGTCGTGTTCCAGATGCTGATCGGGTGCGTGCTGGTGTGGCGCAGCATGCGCATCGGAGCGATCGTCGCCGGTCGGACAGGAGCGCTCGCAGCCGGACTGTTCGTCGGCTGCAACCCCGTTTTCCTGCAGTATTCGACGCAACCGGTGTCGGATCTGGCCGCGGGAGTGTGCGTCGCGTTCGCCCTCGAGGGACTGATCGACCGCGGCTCGCTCGCGCGGTCGATGCGGTCCGGCATCTGGCTCGCGGTGGCTTTCGTCGTCGCCTACAAGACGCTTCTCATCTCGCTCGCCATCCTCGCGATGCTCGTCTTGCGCGATCGGTGGAAGAACTCGCAGACATGGCGTGGGGTGACGCTCGGTATCGCACTCGGTCTGCTGGCACAAAGCACGATGGATTGGGTGATGTACGACGGCTTTGGCGCGAGCGTCAGCAACTACCTCGTGCTGAACGGTGGCTCCATCGTGACCTCGTTCTTCCACAAGATGTGGATACGCATGCACTGGCGGTGGAGCGAGGACATCGCCGCGTGGGTCTACACCAAGCAGAGCGAGCTCATCGGCACCGCGGGCATCCAGGACACGACGGATCAGTCCGTGCGCGGCCTCCAGAGCCCGTGGTTCTACGTCGTCGCGCTGCCGACGATGATCGTGTGGCCGGCGCTCGCCGTGTTCGCCGCGAGCTTCGTGCGCATCCTGCGTCGCCCGAGCTGGAGGATGTGGTTCCTGCTCGGAGTGCTCGCCGCGTGCTTCATCGTCCTCAGCAACAAGGGCTCGAAGGACTTCCGCCTGTGGCTGCCGCTCCTGCCCGTGCTCGCGCCCATCTTCGGCTTCGGCTGGACACGGATCGTCGGCGCTCTGCGCGGCAGCACGCGCCCCGCGTTCGCGACGCTCGCCGTCGTCGGGATCCTGGCGTTCGCGCTGCGGCAGCTGCGCGCGATCAACGTCCGCCACTACGAGGGCTACTGGACCGCGATCGACTGGGTCGACGCGCGCGCGCGCGACACGCTGGCGCAGCGACGGGGGCGCGCGCGCGTCACCGGCGCGCTCGGTGAGCCGGCTCCGCTGCGCGTCGGCAGCGCCTACAACTGGGCCGTTTTCCTGCGCAATTCGCCGCTCGTCGAGGTCGTGAAGCTGCCCTGGCAGCTGAACATGTGGAAGCAGTACGACAAGAGCGCGAGCCATGGAGCTCAGGAGCGCGCCGACGACATGGACGCGATCGCCGAGCTCGACGTCCTCATCGTGCACCTGCCGATCCTGAAGGAGAACCCCGACCTGATGGGCTGGGTGAACGCGCACTTCGAGGTCGCCGGCGCGTTCTACGACCAGCGCACCTACGAGGAGATCGGTCCGATCTACGTGCTCGAGCGCCGCACGGGTGCGCCGGGTGCGCGCACGTTCTTCGACATGCTGTCGGGCTTCGAGTCCGATTCGCTGCCGCTGGGCGGGACGATGCAGCGCCGCATGGACTTCGTCGGCGCGGACGGCGAGCGCCTGCAGCTCCTCGACGTGTCGTTCGAGACGTTGCCGCCTCAGAACCTGGGCTGGGTCACGTACCGCTGGCGCGCGATCGCGCCTCTGAACCACGACTACTGGGCCATCGATCGCATCACGAGCCCCGACGAGACGAACGTGTGGCAGAACAACCACGCGCTCGCCTACGGCTGCGAGCCCTCTTCGCAGTGGAAGAGCGGCGACGTGCTCTCCGAGAGCTTCCTCGTCGTGCCCGCGGCGGATGCGTATCTGCCCCAGGGCCGGGTGCGGCCGCTCGGCGGCGGCTACCGGCGCGGCGATCTGATCCCCACGCGCACGTGGATGAAGGTGCAGGCGTTCGATCCGGCTTCGCTCGAGCCCAAGCAGACGCCGGTCGTCGTCGCCGAAATGCTCGCGGCACGCCCCGAAGAGCCTCAGCCCATCCGCGATCCGGACGCGAAGCCCGTGTACGAGACGCCCGACGGCATTCAGTTCAGCGCCGACGGCTTCGTGCGCGTCGCGGGTTTCTTCGTCCCGGTGCTCCCGCCCTGGCGGGTGCCCGACGACGGCCGGCCCGTTCCGCCTTGAGCGCGCGACGGCCTCCAGGATGCGGCACTTTCAGCGGGAATTCCCGCGCCACACGCTCACTCAGCCTTCATGCAGGCTTGAGGTTGTGAAGCGCGCGAAGTAAGGTGCCGTTCCATGCGCGCGAGCCACGTCGGCCGCGCGACACCGGGTCGAAGGCCTGCCACGCATCGGCGGCCGCCCGGTCCTCGTCCTCCTCCGACGTTTGCCTGCCGGCCGCGCATGAAGAGATCCCGACACTCCCGTTTCGTGCCCATCGCCGTGATGGCGGCACTGCTGTCACTCTCGTCGGTGATGCTGGGCGCGTGCGGCTCGACCTCCTCGAGCGATGCGAAGCCCGAGAAGTCGGGCCGGCCGCAGCGCGTGCGCCTCGTCGACTACATCAGCCGCGTCAACCTGGAGCTGGTGAACGAGTCGCACTCCGATCGCTCCGAGACGTACTCGAACACCGTCCCGCTCGCGAACGCGACGCGCAAGGTGACGACCGACGAGGTGCTCGACGAGGTGATCGAGCAGTACCGCAAGGGCGGCTTCTTCGAGCACGCGACGGCCGGATCCGCGCCGGTCGAAGCGCCCGCGAACGTCGGCAAGGCGATCGAGGTCGAGGACGGCGGGAAGACCGTGACGTGGATGGTGCAGAAGTCGGCGGTCAAGGCCGACCGCGAGCTCTTCGGGCGCTGCACGAGCTTGTTCGGCACCGTCTACAACAACACGTACCAGCTGCAGTCCGTCGACCGCGCGCCCGAGTGGCAGACGCCGAAGTCGCCCAAGAAGAAGGGCTCATGACCGCGCGCGCCCACCCCTCGGACCCGGCATCAGGGGGTGCGGCGTCTTCGAAGCGGCCGCGCGCGGTCGCCATCCTTCCCGCGCGGCTCGCGTCGACGCGGCTCGCGCGCAAGATGCTCCTCGACGCGACGGGCACGGCCCTGATCGTGCACAGCGCGCGCAACGTGCTCGCTAGCGGCGTCTTCGCGCGCGTCGTCGTCGCGGCGGATGCGCAGGAGATCGTCGACGTCGTGCGCGCGGGCGGGATGGAGGCGGTGCTGACGCGCGCCGATCATCCGAGCGGCACCGACCGCGTCCACGAGTGCTTCACCGCGCTGCGGTCGGCAGGCGAGAGCGCGCGCGTCGTCGTCGGCGTGCAGGGCGACGAGCCGGAGATCGAGACTTCGGACCTGGCGCGCCTCGTGTCTGCGTTCGAGGCCGACGCGACGGTCGAGATGGCGACGCTCGCGGCACCCCTGTCCGATCCCGCGCTGCTCGCGCAGCAAAGCGTGGTCAAGGTCGTGTGCGACGCGCGCGGCGACGCGCTGTACTTCTCGCGCGCCCCGATCCCCGCGCGCGGCCATGGCACCGACGGCGCGAGCGCGGGCGCGCGCCGGCACGTCGGGGTGTACGCGTTCACGCCGGAGGCCCTGGCCCGGTTCTGCGCGCTGCCGCGCGGCGTGCTCGGGGAAAG
>JADMIO011478765.1_pt1 | contig 11531 bp, 9 predicted proteins | sample 8958161 | NCBI WGS metagenome assembly JADMIO01 (sample SAMN16585339, study PRJNA669376) | soil metagenome | isolation source: Crop rotation soil | place: USA: Cullars Rotation, Alabama | collected 2011
ACGTCGGTCGCGTAGCGCTCGGCCTCGGCCCGTGCGTCCGCCTCGAGTGCCGCCGGCGGCGATTCGGCGGCCGATGGCGCGAGGGCCGGCACGTCGTCGGCGGTCGGCGGCAACGCTCGTTGGCTCGGCTCTTGGAGCTGCTCGATCGCCATCGAAAGCGTCCTGGCCACGCGCGACAGCTCGGACTGGGCTTGCCAGCCGGCTGACTCGGGCAAGCCCAAGGCCGAACGGAACGCTTCGCCCAGGGCCCGTGCGTTTTGGTACCGAAGGTCGCGGTTCTTGGCCAACGCTCGCGCGAACACCAAGTCGAGCCCGGCGGGCGCACCAAGGACGACGCGGCTGATCGGCGGCGGCGCCTCATCGAGCTGAGCGGCCCGGATCGCGAGCTCGGTGCGGTCCGGCGAATCGAACGGCGTCACACCAGTCAGCATCTCGAACATCACGATGCCGGCGGCGTACAGGTCGGCGCGAGCGTCGATGGCTTGGCCCATCACCTGCTCGGGCGGCATGTAGGCGCCGGTTCCAGGCGCCATGCCGCCGCTTTGCTTGGCTAGCTCGGCCGGCAAACGCGCGATGCCGAAATCCGTGAGCTTGGCGATGTCGTCGGTGCGAATCAGCACGTTGGCGCTCTTCACGTCGCGGTGAACGATGCCGAGCGCGTGGAGGCTCTCGAGCGCGCCCAGCAGCTGCGCCAGGTAGTGCCAGGCTTGTTCGTACGGCAGGCGCGGCAATCGCCCGCCGCGCTCGTTGGCACGCTGCAACAGCTCGGCGAGCGACTCGCCCTGCACCAGCTCCATGGCGATGCACAGCTCATGGTCGTGCTCGAACAGCCCGAAGTAGTGAACGATGTTCGGGTGCGCCAGCTTGCCCAACACCTCGGCTTCATGTCGGAACAGCTGCTGGGCGCGCTGACGCCCGCGTATCAGCGGGTGGAGCACCTTGAGCGCGATCGGATGCGGCGGATTCGCCCCAAACCGGCCGGCGGGATTGTAATAAAGCCAGCCGCGGTAGACGACGCCCATGCCGCCTTCGCCGATGCTGTGACCGAGCACGCACTTACCTAAGTCGCCCAGCTCGATCTCGGCGCCGGGTCCGATGCGCTCGTGCGGCTTGGGCACGGCTAGGCCACACTGCGGGCAAAACCGCGCTTCGGGCACCAGCACGCTCGCACATCCGACGCAGACCGACACAGCGCCTGCGAGCCTACCTCAACCCGGCCCCCGATGCTGGCCACGGTGCGTCCGAGAGTCGTGGCACGCCGCTACGGCCCGAGCGGAAATACGGCTGTTTGAAGCCACCTCCGCGCGGCGCCCCGCCGACGAAGCGCACGACTTAAAGCGATTGCAGTTCTTCGTGCAGTTTGAAAGCATGGCCTCCGCTCGGACCCTTCCGTGGCCAGCGCGTTCCCTCGAAAACTTCAGGAGCACTCCGTTGAACAGCCTCTCGACTCCCTGCCGCCGTCGCCCGCTCGCGGCGGGTTCGCGTTTTGCCTTACCGCTGCTCACCGCCGCTGCTGCCGGCTTCGGCTCGCTGCTCGCGACCGCGCCGGCTTTTGCCGAACAGCGCGTCGATCACTCAATCAGCGTGCAGCGCTTCCAAGCCGCACCTGGTCCCCGCAACTACTTCACCATGCGCGGCGCGCGCACCGACGGCGAGAAGGTGTGGAGCGCGGGCATCATGGTCAACTACGCCTTCGAGCCGTTGACCGTGCGCAGCTGCCTCAACGCCGAGAACTGCAGCGATAAAGGCGCCATCCAGGAAGACGTCAAAGTCGTCGAGAACATGCTCACGGGCGACTTTCTCGGCTCGTTCACGATCATTCCGCGCTTGCAGCTCGGCCTGCGCATTCCGGTGACCTGGCTCAAGGGCGTGGGCATCACCGAAAAAGGTCAGAACGAACCGGACGGCATCAACGCCGTCGGTGTCGGTGACACCGAGCTCGAAGTCAAAGGCCGCCTGTACGGCGATCTGAAGTCGCCGTTCGTAATCGGCGGCACCGTATTCGTCACGGCGCCGCTCGGCCAGGCCACGGCCAAAGACAAGTTCATGGGCGACAAGCTGCCGACGTTCGGCGCGCGCGCCATCTTCGACGGCGAGACGCAGGGCTTCTCGTTCGGCGGCAACTTGACCGGCGTGTATCGGAAGCCCGTCGTCATCGGCAGCACCAACCTGGGCTCCGAGTTCCGCTACGCGCTCGGCGCCGGCTACCGGGTAAGCCCCGTCTTCCGCGTGATGGGCGAGGCCTTTGGCACCACCCGCTTCACGACCAAGGCCGGTGAGAACACGATGGAGGGCTTGCTCGGCATCCAGATCCTGCCGCTCAGCTCTCCGTTCCAGGTGACGCTCGGCGGTGGCACCGGCATCGTTCAGGGTGTGGGCGTGCCCAAGGTGCGCGGCATGCTCGGCGTGCTGTACGTGGCCGAAGGCAAAGACAGCGACGGCGACGGCATCGAAGGCGCCGCCGATCAATGCCCGACCGAGCCCGAAGACAAAGACGGTTACGAAGACACCGACGGCTGTCCTGACCGCGACAACGATCTCGACTCGATTCCGGACAAGGATGACAAGTGTCCCGGACAGGCCGAGGACCAAGACGGCTTCGAAGACCGCGACGGCTGCCCCGAAGCCGACAATGACAAAGACGGCATCCCCGACACCGGCGATCGTTGCCCGAACGAGCCCGAGAGCAAGAACGGCTACAAGGACGACGACGGTTGCCCGGACGAAGCCGACACCGACAACGACGGCGTGCCGGACTCGCGCGACAAGTGCGTGAACGAGGCCGAAGACACCGACGGCTACGAAGACACCGACGGCTGCCCCGATCCGGACAACGACAACGACGGCATCCTCGACGCCGACGACGAGTGCGTCGACGAGGCCGAGACCAAGAACGGCTTCCAGGATGAAGACGGCTGCCCCGATGAAGATCCCAAGAAGGGTGGCAAGAAGAAGTGAGCTTCGGCAACCCGAGCGGGCGCGCGCACTCGGTGCGGCGCTCGCTGCTGCTGGGCTTTCTCGCTTCGTGTTTGCCGCTCGGCGCCTGTGCCGGAGCCGGCGGCGGCGGTGGGCAGAACGCGGCGGGTGCTTCGCATCCGCTCGTGGGCGCGCCGGCGCCGGCGTTCGAGCTGCGTGAGGTCGATGGCGGCGGCGAGCAAAGCCTCGGCGCTCACGCGGGCAAGGTGCTGATCATCGATTTTTGGGCGACCTGGTGCGAGCCCTGCAAGCAGTCGTTCCCCGCCTACCAAAAGCTGGTGAGTAAGCTAGGCGGAGACTTGGTGGTCGTCGGTATCAGCCAAGACGACGACGCCAAAGGCATCCCGGCGTTCGTTTCTGAGACAGGCGCAAAATTTCCCATCGTGTGGGACGACGGGAAGGCGGTTGCCAAAGCCTACGACCCGCCCACCATGCCGACTGCTTTCGTGATCGACAAGAGCGGGATCATCCGTTTCGTTCACGTGGGTTATCACGCCGGAGATGAGGCAACACTCGAAGAGGAAGCGCGCTCGTTGATGCGCTAGCGCGCATGTAGGGGTTGGGGGTGAGGAGTGAGGGGTTAGGCGAGCAAAGGCGAGCGAGGGACGAGCGAGTACCAGCGGAGAATCACTCCGGCGGGTAGGGATCCGCCGGGCCACGCGACGGAGTGATCAGTTTGAGCGATGTGGGAGCGCATGAGCGATGCCCCCACCGAAATGAGGGGTGCATCGCGAAGCTCCTTGCGAAAGGGAAGGGCCGCGTCAGATGATCAGTACACCCATTGTCGATGTTGCCTCTCCCTCGGCGGACTCTGATTGCGTTGTTCCTTCTGCTCGCGGCTCCGGCCGTGGCCCAACCTGCCGGCATCGACGAGCTGGTTAGTCAGCTCGCCGAGAGCAAAGACTTTCGCGTGCGCGTGCAAGCCGCGCTGCAGCTCGGTAAAAGCATGGATCCGGCCGCGCTCAAGCCGCTGGTCGAATCGCTCGAAGACGAGAACGCGTCCGTGCGCGCCGCAGCCGTCGCCGCCCTCGAGTCGCTCGGCGACCGGCGCGCCATCGAGCCGTTGAAAGAGCACCGCCTCGATCGCTCGGCGCCGGTGCGCAATCAAATCAAGTCGTCGCTGGCCGCGCTCGAAGCTCAAGACCCCAAGGTGCTGGTCAAGCTCGGCATCATGAAGAACGGTAGCGGCGTCAGCGGCAAGCGCATCGAGACCGATCTTGCCCAAGCCTCGCGCCAAAAGCTGAACGAGCTGCCGCGCGTGAAGGTGCTGGCCGAGGGCGACGACGGCTCCAACCGCAAGACCCCAATCGTGATGGTGACGGCCAGCGTCGAACAGCTGAAAGCCTCGCGTGAAGGCGAGGCCATCATCTACACCGCCAAGGTAGAGTACGTGCTCCACACCATGCCCGATCAATCGATCGCGGCGAAGGTCTCGGGCAGCGCCAGCGCCCAGGCCAGCGAGCAAGACGCCAACGATCAGGTCAAGAGCGCGCAGCTGCGCAAAGACGTGCTCGAAGCCGCCATCGCCAGCGCCCTCCGCCGCGCCCCGCGCGCTCTCGTTGCTGCCGCGCGGTTGTGAGCGTAGGCGCACGCGCAACCGCGGCCCTAACGCGCTACTGCGGGCTCGTCGCGCCCGGCTGCGTCAGCGTCTGCAGACGCTCGCGCCAATACGGGGGCAAGCCGTTCCAGCGCGGGTCCTTAGGTGCAACCTCGAAGGCTCGCACTAGCTCCGGCCACAGCAGAGTAGTGGCCGCGTCGCGCTGTACCCGTCGACTCGGCTCACCGACTTTCGTGAAGTGGCGGACCAATAGGTCGGCGACGGCTGAGTCCACTTGCCGTCCCAGGTGAGAGCGGACGAGCGCGTCCGCTGTCCAACCTTGCAGCGTTTCGAGCGAAGTGGACGCCACTAGCATGGGCGGGATTTCACGCGACCCCGGACCCGGCACGATCGACCTTTGCTCGAAATGGATCAACACTTGATTCGCGTCCAGGTCCATCAGCTCGATGAGTATCTGAACGGCGCTTTCGTTCCACGCGCGCGTGTTGAGAGCGCCGAGTGCCGCAACGCGCGCCTCCAACGAGGGCGCGAGCGCGAGCGGTCGAGCTTGAAGAGTCGGCCTGATCCAGCGCACCAACTCGTCTGAACAGTTGCGAACGGCGTCCGACTGGAAGGAGCGGCTCAACAGCAGCGCGGCCGCGGGCAGCTCGACCCCGACCCGCGATTCGTCGGCGTTGATCAGCTCATGTAGACGCTGACAGGCCGGATCGTCCCCGCGGCTGAGGTTCGAAGCAGGCGACTTTGCCATCGCCGTTTCGCACCCATAGGCGCCAAGCATGACGCACAAGGCACCCAGCCGCAGTTGAAACGATAGGGCGGTCAGGCTCGTCATGGCGCTCATCGACTTCGTTGCTTGCCATGGTCACGAGTGTCCGTCGACTAGGACGGGCAGGGGAGTGATTTGTCATGATGCCTTTTCCCAACTAGCTCCCGTGAGCCGCCGGAGCGCGCTGCGCATCAAGCTCTCCACGTCGCCGTCCGTGTCCACGTGGGCAGCGGCTTCACGAATCGCGTCGCGTGCCTCGCGTTCACCAAAACCAAGGTTTCTCAGGCCTCGAAACGCCCGCGCCGCCGCGTCGGCATCGCCGGCATGTGGCAGCGTGCCGTACGCCGTCCCATCTGCGTGCCGAAACCTCAAACCACCGTCGTCGCCTTTCTCGATGAGCAAGTCACCGCGGTGGCACGCGCGATGATGCGCGCCGCACAGCGTCAGTAAGTTGTCCGGCTCGTGACCGCCGCCATCTTCGCGGGCGCGCAAATGATGCACGTCCACGAACGTCGCGTGGCGACACCCCGGTACTCGGCAGCGATGCTGATCGCGGAGGAGCACGGTGCGGCGAATGGCGGGCGGAATCGTCTGCGATGCGCGTTCCGGGCGTGACCCAATCGGCCGTTGGCTATCGCGAGAGCTTTCAGCGCCCACGTGGGGTCCGCCGTTCACGTGGCCGCCAACGAGCTGCTGAGCATCGCAGCTGGCCATCTCTGCAACTTCCGCTGAAATTCGCAACGCCTCACCCTGTCCGGTCTGCGTCGCTCGCGCGCAAGCCTCGCAAACCGCAATGGCAACCTGGTAACTGGCTCGGCCGTCATCGGTTGGTCCACCGAGAACCTGTCGCGCCATTTGCAACAGCGCCGCGTCGTCGTCGAGCGACCCCCCGGCGTCACGCCGCAATTTGGCCATCGCTTCGCGAAAGGTCGCCAACACCTCGCCCGAAACCTCAAAACGCATGACGTGCCGCTCCGCCCGCCAATCCTTGGCGCTACCCGGCAAGTCCCCCGGTCGATGCCCCGAAACCAGCTTTTCCACCTCGCGCACCCTGCGCCCACGCGACGCCTCGAGCCAGTCGCGCTCCGTGGCGCGCGTCGCAACGCGCGTGAGCTCTCGCAGGGTCGACCAACCGGCGTTTTCCGTCGCGCAACGCCTGCGCCAGTTGCGGCAAGCCTTCCAGCGCCTCGGCAACTCGCAGCTTCTCCAACGTGAGCCGCGGTGAGTAGCCAAACAACCTCTCGATGTACTCGACGAAGCTGCCGTACCCGAGCCGTTCGTGCACGCGCGCCCGCTGCGCCGCCCGCAACTTCTGCCCCTCTTCGAAATCGAGCCCCGCACGAGCCCGTGCCAATCGACTCAATGCTTCGTGCACTACCCTCCAGCCCGACCCTTCCGCCAAAGCCGCATCGAACATCGGTCCTCCTCGTGTTCCGAGCTTGCTCCAGCTCTACCACGCGAAATTTCGAGCCCCACATCGCCGCGCCATCGCGCGTTCATGCATTGGAATGAGTTTTCATTCGAATCAGCGACGAGAGCCCGCTCTCGCCCCGCACATCGCGGCAGAGTGCCATTAGTCGACGCGAGTCTCGCTCTCGCGCGTCGCGTCGCACCAAACTGGTCAAGAGAATTGAGCGATAGCGAGCGGTTTTTCGTTCATCGTGCGGACCGTCCTTCGCGAATGCGCTACGGCGTCGGCTCCGCTCCGATGCCCACGTGGGCAAAGCCGCCTTGGCCGCCGTCGCTACGACCCGATAGCATTGTCAATGAAACCCGCGGCATTGGTGGCTGGCGCCCTTGTGGTGGCATGCCTCCCGTCCTCGTCAAACCAAATTCATTGCAGGTCGCAGCCTTGAGCGCATAACCAGGAGAACGGACCGCCTTGTTCACATCTCCCTATTTCTTCCCATTCCGTAAGGTTCACCTCGGCGTGCTGCTGCTGGCGTGTTCTTGTCATGCCGTACAAGCACCGGCTGAACGTTTCCCCTGTCTGGGGATAGAAGCGACTCCGGAGGAAGGGGAGGTACATTTCTCGTTCTGGTCCGATCGCGCTCGAACCAGGCCAGCCGCCGTGGATGGCATCTATGTGCTCAGAACACGCGACGGCGATGACGTCGGGCCGATATGCGTCCTCGAGTCGGAGCGTCCGCTTGCCCTCGATTGGAGGTACGGCGAAATACCTTCCGGATTCTCCAAGACGGGAACCTGCCCCAGCCTGACACCCGGGACCTTCCGCATTAGCGTATCCGGGCCTGGACGCGGTTCACGCTCCTTTATCGTGAGAAGTGACGGTTCGTTCGTCTGGAGCGGCTGGGCTTGTTAGTGATGAGGTTGCTCGTCTGCACGCTGTCATTGGCGCTTGGTCGTTGGCTGCCGCATTCGGTAGCGTCGCGAGCCCTCGGGATTGACAGGCCGCGCAAAGGGCCGGCCCTTCGACGTTCCCGCCGAAGGGCCTTGGCTTGCTACGTCTTCGAAGCGCCTGTGCCCTGGCTCACCAGAAGTATTCCCAGACCTGCGTGTTCGTCGCTTTGACGGCCACGTAGTTCGACCCATTGACCGCATTGCAAGTCCTGACGCCGAGCTGCATACCAAGGGCAGGGGCGCCGCTCATGTCGAGGCATTGGCCAAGCGAATGCACCTGTCCCATGATCGTAAAACGCGAGTTCAGGTGCGCGTCGCTGGCGGTCCACAGAATGATGCGGTTTCCGGAGTTGGTCGTGCCACCCGAAACGTTGAAGTTCTTGCCCCCGTACACGATCTTGGAGTTGGAGAAGGTGAACTTCTGAGTCGCGGCGGTGCTGCAGTTAGCAAGCTTGAGCTTCGTCCCGTCGGCCGTGGCACCTCCCGGTACGTCGACGCATAGGTTCGAGCCGTTCAACTTGATTCGGCGATCCCCATTGAAAAAGTCCCACGTCTTCAGGGTATCGGCACCTTCGTTGCATGGCGCAATGAACAACTCCGACCCGGCGCTTGCGGCGCCCACCACCACGCACAGGTTGCCCATGGCCAGCCAATTCATCTTCTGGAATACGAACTGAGAGTTGGCGTCATTCTCGCCGACGTCCCAGGAAATGATGGGTGTCAAAGCGTTCGGCGACGTGACACCACCCTGCACGTTCAGCACGCGCTCGACACCGTTGCTGTTGGCCGTCAGCAATAGCGACGTTTCCGAGCGACGCTTGAAAGTATCGTTCCAAAAGCCGTAGCCATCCCAAGCCACGACCGGCGCGCCCAGGTTGGTCCCGCCACCCGAAATATTCGGCGTCAAGCCGTTCACGCCAACGAGCGTACCCGGCGGCTTGAAACCGTAACTGGCGCGCAGCCCCACGATGTCCCACGAGCTGAGTTGGGTGGCCGTGTTACAGCCCACGTAGGCTGCCATCACCGAGTTGCGATAGTCCCCCTCGTACTCCAAGCTCGTTCCACCGGTGGTGCGCTGCACGCAGAACGCCGACTCGTCAGTCTCGTGCACGAAGCCGAGCGCGTGGCCAAACTCGTGCAAAATCGTGAGTGTTGCCGGAGTCGCGAGCGCGAAATCAATGCGGTTGAAGTCACCAGCCGGCGCTTTGCCGAAAAAATCGACGCAGTTGACGGCGTCGGTGCACTTGTACTCATGGCCGTTCGAACCGGCGATGCTGGTGCGGACTTGGATCAAATTCGTGGTTTGGGCATCGATCGTTCCACAAGTGCCGAAGCCGTTGAAATTGAGGGCACCCGCGGCTTCCCAACCATTCTCGATCGTATCTTGGATGACTTTGCGCGCCGGGGCCGAGACGGAAGCGTCGAAGCACACGGGCACGTTGCCCGACCAATGCGGCGCGCCTGTCGACTCCCAAAGCGCCTGACTCTGCGAGTCCACGTTTTCGGAAGACTCGTCGCTGTCAGTTGCGTAGCCACCACCACACGCGCTCGTGAGAACCGCCGCCGCAACCAGTGCCGAACGAACGACGGCCGCGGGTTGAACACAAACCGACGTTATAGCCAACTGATACATTCTCATCGCCACACCTCCTGGGGAGGCGCACTTTTCACGGCCCAGCCGAGCCGGCAAAATTTTTGGCGCTGCCACCGCTGCTCGCTGCTCGCTTGCTGGTGCTCGCTCGCTTGCTGGTGCTTGCGATGCCACTGCAGTCCTCCGTCAGACGACGACGCGAACATCAACGCGACTCTTACCTCGGAGGTTCGCTCCTATCTGTCAGGCCCAGGCGCCGGGCCGGCTCAGCTCTCGCGGCCATGCGGTAGCCAGCGCAGGCTTAGCGCTAATCGATGGCGTGCTTGCGCAGCAGCTTGTGAAACATCTGCCGCGAAATCTCGACGGAAGCGGCGGCCCGCGAGATGTTGCCCTGAGCCTTCTGCAAGACGAATTTGAGGTAGCTCTTCTCGAAGGCGTCAATCGCGTTTTGGCGCGCTTCGCGCAGCGAGAGCACCTGTTCGCGCACGGCCGGCTCGTTCATCGGCACGGTGGTAGCAGACCACTCGCCGAACGGTCGATCGGGCGTGAGCAGCAATCGCTGAACGGCGTTCTTGAGCTCGCGCACGTTGCCGGGCCAACGATGAGCCCGGAACATGTCCCAGACCTGCTTGGGAATCGAGTCGACAGAGGCGGACGGGTCGTGGTGGCGCATGAAATGTTCGACCAGCAAGGGCAAATCGTCCATGCGCGCGCGCAAGGCGGGGACTGAGACTTGGGCGCAGGCGATGCGAAAGAACAAGTCGTCGCGGAAGGTGCCGCGTTGCACCTCGGCCGCGAGGTTTCGGTTGGTCGCCGCTACCAGCCGCACGTCGATGGGAATGACTTGTGCCGAACCGAGCCGCCGCACCTCACGCTTTTCCAGTACCCGGAGCAGCTTGGGCTGGAGCTCGCGAGGAAGCTCGCCGAGCTCATCCAAGAAGATGGTACCTCCGTCGGCTTGCTCGAACACCCCGGCGCGAGATTCCACGGCGCCCGTGAATGCACCGCGTACGTGACCGAACAGCTCACTCTCGGCGAGATTCGGGGCGACGGCGCCACAGTCGAACACCACGAACGGCTTGCCGGCTCGCGCGCTGTGGTCGTGAATGGCTTCAGCCACGAGCTCTTTGCCGGCGCCGGTTTCGCCTTCGATGAGCACACTCACGTCGACACTGGCCAACCGCTGTAGGTCGGCAAATAGCTCACGCATGCGTTGGCTTCGACCGACCATTTGCCCGAAGCGGTCGAGCTCGAGCTGCTGTCGCTCCACTGTGACGTCCAGGGGAACGATGCTGAGCTCGGTGTCACCCAGCTGCAGCACCACCGAAGGCGAAGTGATCAGCGCGTCGAAGATGCGCGCCCCGGCGAACCACACGCCGTTTGTCGAGCCCTCGTCCCGCACGCGCAGGCCGAGCGCAGTCGGCTCGAGCGCGCAGTGCACCCGGGAGACCGCCTCGTCATTCAGCACGAAGTCATTTTCGACCTCGGTACCTATCCGGACCTCGCGCCCGGCGACGTCGATGCTACGGCCGCGATCAGGGCCCTGAATCACCGTGACTCGGACTTGACGGTAACGCGCAGTCCGGAGAGGGCCCCTGATTTGCGTGACATCGGGCATGGGCCGGTGGCCATGTTAGCAGACGCGGGCGGCTCTAGCCGGCCCGCCCGGGTTTCCAAGGCGATGCGGAAACCGGATAGCTCAAGAAACGCGGGCTTGTTCTGCGCGAGGAAGGATGTCAGAAGAGACGGGAGTGTCCCCGCGGCGATGTCATGGCTGATCCTCGCACTCGCACGCACATTCGCACTCCTACTTCAATCCGAGACACCCCGGGCGCCGTGGATTGGCAGCCTCAGGCCCACCCTGAACGGGTAGGGCCGGAGTTTCCCAGAGGAGGCTTCGAACGCTTGGGCCGCTATGCAATCTGCCAGCAGATCGGCGCGGGAGGAATGGCTTCCGTTCATCTCGGATTTCTGCTGGGTAGTGGCGGCTTTTCGCGCTTCGTTGCGCTCAAACGGATGCACCCCGAGCTTGCTCGCGATGCCTCGCTCGTGGCGCGCTTCGAGCAAGAGGTGCGGCTCGGGGCGCGCATCCAGCATCCGAATGTAGTGCAAGCGCTCGATGTCGTAGCGCGGCACGACGAGTTGCTCCTGGTGATGGAGCTCATACATGGTGAAACGTTGGCCGGCCTAGTCGAGGCGGCCACGCACGCTGGCGCGGCGTTGCCGATCGGCGTCGCGCTGAATATCGTGACCTCCGCGCTCCACGGTTTGCACGCGGC
>JADMIO010928714.1_pt1 | contig 11530 bp, 9 predicted proteins | sample 8958161 | NCBI WGS metagenome assembly JADMIO01 (sample SAMN16585339, study PRJNA669376) | soil metagenome | isolation source: Crop rotation soil | place: USA: Cullars Rotation, Alabama | collected 2011
AAAATGTTCCCGCTTCTGTCTACAATTCCGAATTTGGTACCTGTGCCCCCGATATCTATACCGATTGCCAGTTGTTGTAATGATGTTGCTTTCGCCATTTTATTCGTTACTTAATGTCCTCCACTGATCTGCTGATCGAAATCTATGCCTTGCGATTTCAGAACCTGACGGGATTTAAGTGCGTGCCATGCAAGATACGCAAAACATATCGCTGGAACGATGTAAGAGAAATGAGTGTATGAAGTATTCATTATCCCTCCGGGATCTGATTTGTCTATATCGCATATAGCGCCCTGTAATGGTGGTATAATGGCTCCGCCGAGTATCATCATAATAAGAAAAGCCGAGCCCTGACTGGTGTATTTACCCAGTCCTGCCACCGCAAGTGAAAATATGCATGGCCACATCACGGAACAGAATAAACCTCCGCTGATAAAGGCAAAAGTGGCTGTGTCGCCATTGGTAAATAAGCCTATGAGCATCGCGATAGTTGCCATAACAGAAACGGTTAAAAGCATCGCCACAGGCTTTTCGTTGGCATAAAAGAAAGCAACAATTAAAAACAAAATGCAAACAACGTAGATGTAGAGGTTTTCAACCTCGCTGCCCCGCAATACATTCACCAGAAGTATGAGCCCGAACATCAGGAACGGGATGATAAGGGTCAGTAATCTTTTTGTTGATTTTTTAAGGTTGAAAACAGCGATGGAAGCGGTAAGTCGCCCTATCATGAGACTTCCCCAGTACAATGAAATGTACTGAGAAATATATTTCTCAGTCAGCCCCCCGAATTCCGGAAGTTTCAACAGCGCGCCCATATTGCTTTGTACTGTTACTTCAACGCCTACATATATGAATATCCCGATCATGCCCAGCGTAAGCTGAGGGTATTGCATGGCACCCCATCCAGACCTGTTGTTCTTTGAAGCCACCAGGGTATAACAAAGTATGCCAATGGTGATAAAAAGAGTAATTATGATCAGCCAGGCTTTGGCGCCCTCACCAAAATATGTAACTATCCATTTATTCATGAAAAGCAGCACAAAGGTTGGAATGCTTATAATGATCAGGCTGATCATGGCTTTGGAGCTTTTCTCTATCTTTTCATGGCTGGTCACTCTTGGCAGCCGGGATATGGCGAAGAAAACAGCCACTCCTGTAAAAAGGGCGGCAAGGATGATATACAATGTTTTGATATTTCCGAGAGTGGCGGTTTTATTGTTGTCTGCCAGGCCACCGAATAATACGATACTTACTACAAGCGGTCCCAGTAGTGTGCCTATGGAATTGATACCACCGGCAAGGTTCAGGCGATGTGCTCCGCTTTCGGGCGAACCCATGGCAATGGCAAATGGCTGCGCGGCTGTCTGCTGAAGAGAAAACCCGAGCGCTATCGTGAAGAAAGCGATCAGCACCATTGTAAATGTTGCAGATTCGGAGGTAGAGATAAAAGCCATTCCGATCGCACCCATTACAGATATGAGAAGTCCGTAGATTATGCCGTTTTTGTATCCGATCTTATTAAGAATGTCTACCCTCGTAACGGAAGAGAGGATATATAACACCAGTGAGCCGAAAAAATAAGCGCCGTAATAAGCGGTGTCGACCAGTTGTGATTCGAATTGATCTAACTTAAAATGAGTTTTGCAGAAAGGAATGAAAATACCGTTAGAAGCTGCGACAAATCCCCAAAAGAAAAATACAGTGATCAGCGTTCCGAACTGGGACCATTTGGTTTGTTCATTCATGTATGTGCTGATTTATTTAAGTGCTGAAAATACAAACAATTATCAAGCTAAAAATTTTTTAATTACCTGCTAAAACCTTCCTAAATTGAATGGGTATAATATGGAGATACTTCATGTAAGCGCAGAATGTTACCCGGTGGCAAAAGCCGGCGGGTTGGGTGACGTGGCGGGCGCATTGCCGTTATATCTGAATAAGGCCGGTCATGTTGCAAAGCTGGTAATGCCGATGTATCGTACCAAATTTTTATACGCACACAAATGGGATGTTGTTCATAAAGGGTATAGCAATCTTGGAAACCGGTGGTTTGAATTCACAGTTATCAAAGAAACCGATAATGTGCTGGGGTTCGATTTGTACCTGCTCGATATTAACGGCCTGCTCGATCGTGAAAAAATATACGGATATGATGACGACACCGAACGATTTACGGCTTTTCAGATAGGAGTGCTCGATTGGGTCACTGCATGGCAGCATCAGCCCGATATTATCCATGTGCATGATCATCATACCGCTCTTATCCCATTTATGGCGGGCAATTGTTATAAATATGTTCTGATAAGAGATATACCAATCGTACTTACTATACACAATGCCGAATACCAGGGTGCGATGGGATGGGATAAAAGCATTTACATACCGCCATGGGATATGTGGAACTGGGGAAAGCTCGACTGGAACAACAGCATCAACCCACTTGCCAGTGGCATTAAATGTGCATCAACAGTAACTACTGTGAGCCCGAGTTATCTGCAGGAATTGAAATACATGAGCAATGGACTTGAACCGCTCTTTGAATACGAAAAAGGAAAATGTGTTGGTATATTGAATGGAATAGATTCAAATGTGTGGGATCCGCAAACAGACACCTACCTTACATATCATTATGGAGTGAACGACGCAGAAGCAGGGAAGGCAAAAAATAAAATGGAACTTTGCGAACGGTTCAATCTCGATTTTCAAAAACCTCTCATCTCATTTATCGGGCGATTGGTTGGAGAAAAAGGTGCCGACCTTCTGCCTTCTGTGATCGCTGATTCGTTTCGTTACATTGGAAGGAAAATGAATTTTCTGATACTGGGCAGTGGCAGTCCGCAAACTGAAAGTCAGCTGGAAGGCCTGCTTTCACAGGCTGCAGGTGATTATAACGTCTATATAGGATATAACGAAGCCTTAAGCCGATCTATATATGCAGGGTCCGATTTTTTGTTGATGCCATCTAGAGTAGAACCGTGCGGATTGAACCAGTTATATTCGATGCGGTATGGAACAGTGCCTATGGTGCGAAGAACAGGTGGATTGAAAGACACTGTTATAGATTTTGAAGAACCGGATGGCTATGGTATTTGTTATAATTACACTGAAACCGGTGATATCTGCCAGGGAGTATGGAGAGGAGTAGAATTATACAAAGACAAAAAAAGGATCAACAGCCTGCGCAAACAAATGATGCAGCTCGATTTTGATTGGAAAAAAAGTACTGAAAAATATATTGAAGTGTATCAGCAATTAAAACAATAATGTAAACGGTTATTCTATGTCAAAATCAATATTAGCAGTTATACTGGGAGGAGGAGCTGGAACAAGATTGTATCCGCTGACAGCAAGCCGTTCCAAGCCGGCAGTACCAATAGCAGGTAAATACAGGCTTGTAGATATCCCTATTTCGAATTGTCTTAATTCTGGCATCAGCAGAATGTTCGTGCTAACGCAGTTCAACTCCGCTTCGCTGAACAGGCATATCAAGAACACTTATCATTTCAGTGCATTCAGTTCTGCGTTCGTTGATATACTTGCGGCCGAACAAACTCCTGATAATCCAACATGGTACCAGGGAACTGCAGATGCGGTAAGGCAGGGATTAAGGCATATCAGAACTTTTCCAAGCGAATACGTGCTAATATTGTCAGGTGACCAGTTGTACCAGATGGATTTTATGGAAATGCTGAATAGTCACATTGAAAAAGGAGCAGAAATATCTGTTGCTACAATACCTGTCAATGAACGTGATGCTCCTGATTTTGGAATATTGAAAAAGAACAATGAAGGATTTATTACGTCGTTCATAGAAAAACCCAAAGGTGCAGAACTGCTGAACGAATGGAAAAGTGATACAGGCTCAGACATGCAGACAGAAGGAAAACACTGGCTGGCATCAATGGGCATCTATATATTCAACAGAGATCTCATGTTCGACCTGCTTGAATCTGAATTTAAAGAAGGAACAGATTTTGGGAAGGAGATCATTCCGCAGTCGCTCAAAAAATACAAAGTAGCGAGCTTTCAATATGAAGGGTACTGGACAGACATTGGAAATATATATTCATTTTACGAAGCTAATCTGGGACTTACCAAAGATGTTCCTGATTTTAATTTATTCGATAATACAAGAAGCATCTATACGCGTGCGCGTATGCTTCCACCTGCAAAGGTAAGTGGCACTACTCTTGTAAAAACCATCATTGCAGAAGGCTGTATCGTTAATGCTGCACGGATCGAGAACAGCGTTATCGGTATCCGGTCCCGCATAGGTTTTGGATCTACCATCATCAGCAGTTATCTTATGGGAAATGATTACTTTGAAACCATCGAAGAAATAGATGATGCACATCAGCATGGTATTCCAAATGTAGGTGTAGGTGAAAGATGCCATATCGAACATGCGTTGGTAGATAAGAACTGCCGAATTGGTGATGATGTTCAGATCAAGGGAGGATCACATCTTGAAAATTCCGATCATTCTTTATATACGGTAAAAGAAGGGATAGTAGTCATTAAAAAAGGAGCCATCGTGCCGAATGGTTTTGTGATCGGATGATATAAAAGTTATGTCTCAAAATACTTCATCTGGGTCCTCCGCGGCCATTGGATTAACTCCGAAGCCACGCCTCTCCGTGTGGCAGATATTTACCATGAGTTTTGGATTTATGGGTATTCAGTTCGGCTTCGCTTTGCAGAATGGCAACACGAGCAGGATACTGCGTTCTTTTGGCGCTGATGTGGAACAGTTGCCTATGTTCTGGATCGTTGCGCCACTGGTAGGAATGATCGTTCAGCCGCTCATCGGACATTACAGCGACAGAACATGGAACAGGACTGGCAGAAGAAAACCCTATTTTCTTACCGGCGCATTGCTTTCTTCCGCAGCACTGATATTTCTACCCAATTCCGGCAATTTATCTTCCGTCATTCCCGCGTTATGGATAGGAGCAGGCATGGTGATGATCATGGATACTTCTTTCAATATAGCCATGGAGCCATTCAGGGCGCTTGTTGCAGACAATCTGCCTGACAGGCAGAGAACGCTTGGCTTCAGCATACAAACATTTTTAATAGGGTTAGGTGCTGTACTCGGTTCTGCACTTCCGCAGTTGCTTGCCGATAACGGTGTAAGTATGGCAGCGGGAGAGAACCAGGTGGCGGATAATATCAAATATTCGTTTTACATCGGCGCAGCAGTATTTATTGCGGCAATACTTGTTACGGTTTTTTTCTCTAAAGAATATCCTCCTCATGAATACGAACGGTATCATGGAAAGGCGCAACATACAAAGGCCGGCGTCAGTGAAATATTCCGCGACTTTGCAAGAATGCCCAGAACGATGAAACAATTGGGACTTGTACAGTTTTTCAGTTGGTTCGCGTTGTTCAGCATGTGGGTATTTACTACCGACGCCGTAGCAACGCACATATATGGTTTAACCGGCGATTATGTACACACCGTTGAATACAATGATGCCGGTAACCGGGTAAGTACAGCATTCGGAGTATATAATTTTGTTGCAATGTTCTATGCATTGATGCTGCCGACTATTGCAAAAGCCATAGGAAGAAAACTGACACATGCAGTGTCACTTGCGGCAGGCGGCATCGGACTCATTTCTATATATTTTGTAAGGGATATCCATATGCTCAACTATTGCATGGTAGGTGTAGGGCTTGCGTGGGCATCCATACTGGCTATGCCGTATGTAATATTATCTTCATCCATACCTCCGGGTAAGCTTGGAATTTATATGGGAATATTTAATTTCTTTATTACACTACCGCAGATCATCAATGGATTTGTTGGCGGATGGGTAGTAAAGAATATTTATAACAGCCAGTATATTTATGCTGTTGTGCTTGCGGGAATATTTCTGCTATGTGCAGCAGTGAGTGTGATATATGTATACGATCCGGGTGATGAGAAATTAAAAATAAAGGAAACTCCTTCAATAATTTAAAGATGGGCCGTGCGGAAAAAAAATATGAAGACATACACTTTGTCGATTCCACAAAGCCTGTATGGAATTATTCTTTATTTAATGCAGAAGACATAGCTAATTTTCAAAGAGGTACTTTATATCGCGCGTATGAATTGTTTGGCGCTCATCAGGTGGATGTGCTAGGCACAACCGGATACTACTTTGCAGTTTGGGCTCCTAACGCCACGTATATCTCCGTTACTGGCGATTTCAATAATTGGGATCCGCATGCGCATCCTTTATTAGTTCGCCTGGAAAAATCGGGAATATGGGAAGGCTTTATTCCGAATCTTGCACAGGGACAAAAATATAAATACCATATACACGGTTTCAACGGAAGCATTAATGACAAAGGTGACCCCTATGCTAATTATTGGGAAACGCGGCCTGCAACCGCAAGTATAACCTGGAACCTCGATCATAAGTGGGATGATAAAGGGTGGAGGAAGCACAGGAAGAAACACAATTCGTTAAAAGCTCCATGGAGCGTATATGAAGTGCATCTAGCAAGTTGGATGCGCCCAAATAAATTCGATGAAGAATCTTATAATACATACGAATTTTTTGCAGACAGGCTTGTCTCCTATGTGAAGGAAATGAATTTCACTCATGTTGAATTAATGCCTGTAATGGAACACCCTTTCGATGGCAGCTGGGGTTATCAGGGCACCGGATATTTTGCGCCTACATCGAGATATGGGACCCCACAGGATTTTATGAAACTGGTTGAGGCATTTCATGAAGCAGAAATAGGAGTGATACTCGACTGGGTGCCGTCTCATTTTCCATATGACGCACATGGGCTGTTCATGTTCGATGGTACTCACACTTATGAGTATGCGGACATGCGCAAAGGATTTCATCCCGATTGGAACAGTTACATTTTCAATTACAAAAGAGGAGAAGTAAAATCATTTTTGATATCTGGTGCGCGTTTCTGGTTCGATAAATTTCATATTGATGGTATGCGCGTGGATGCTGTGAGCTCAATGCTGAAACTGAATTATTCACGCGAAGAAGGAGAGTGGGAGCCCAATGAATTTGGCGGTGATGGTAATCTCGAAGCGATCGAGTTCATTACGCATTTGAATGAAACAATTTTTCGCGATTTTCCTGATGCACAGATGATCGCTGAAGAAGCAACAGACTGGCCGGGTATCAGCCGTCCTACTTTTGGCGGAGGTCTTGGATTCGGTATGAAATGGATGATGGGATGGATGCACGACACCCTTGATTTCTTCAAAACAGATCCTATAGAAAGAAAGAATCATCAGAACAAGTTTACGTTCAGTATGATGTACTACTATGACGAGAATTTTATGCTGCCGCTAAGTCATGATGAAGTAGTGCACGGCAAAAGTCCCATGCTATATAAGATGCCGGGTGATGAATGGCAGAAGTTCGCGAATCTCCGTTGTTTATATGCTTATATGTTCACACATCCGGGAGGAAAGTTGTTGTTCATGGGAAATGAATTCGCCAGCACTACAGAATGGAATTATAAGAGCGAACTGCCCTGGCAGTTATTGCAATTTGAACCGCATAACAAACTGAAGCGTTTTGTTTGCGATCTGAATACTTTGCTGAAAGACGAACCTGCGTTGTATGAAAAGCAGTTTGCTGCAGAGGGATTTGAGTGGATAGATCTGAATCACAGAGCAGAATCAGTGATCGTTTATAAAAGAAAAGGCAAGGATCCTGATGACGATCTGCTTATCATACTTAATCTTACACCAGTAGTAAGAATGAACTGGAAAGTGTACACGGCAGGAAAAAAATCATGGAAGGAGATCTTTAACAGCGACAGCAAAAAATATTGGGGCACCGGAGATGTGTACAATCCGGAAATTTCGACTATTCTTGTGGATAAAAAGGACAAAATGTATGAAATAAACGTACATCTGCCTGCGTTGGGTGCAGTTGTTCTGAAATAAGCTCAAACAGTTCACTATGAAAAAGACTATCCTGTTTTTACCGGTATTATTTTTTTGCATGATCACTTTTTGCCAAACGCAGTCTTCATTCCTGACAGGAAGAAAACATTACCAGGAAGAAAACTATGCAGAGGCGATAAAATATTTTACACAGGCTGCTACAGAAGAGCCGAACAATGCGCAGGTTCCCTATTTTACGGGCAGAGCATACCTCGATATGAGTAATTATAAACAGGCTGCTGCTTTTCTTGAAAAAGCCATTGCAATGGATTCATCGCGCAGCAACTGGATATACGAATGTGGTTTAGTGTATTATGCAATTCCTGATTACAAAAAATCTTTACAGTTCATAGAACTGGCAGGAGTAAAAGGTTATAAAAGAACAAATGATTATCTCGAAAACCTGGGAAATGCTTATATCAATACCAATCAGCATGAAAAGGGTGTAGAAATATTAAAAGAAGTTTTAAAGAAAAAACCGACAGATCCGGAACTTTTATACCAGATCGGCCAGGCATATTATAAAATCGGTAAATACCAGGAAGCGATCGATCACTGGGATCAGATACTTGCACAGGATAAGAACAATGCAGAAGTTTTATACATGATCGGTTTATCTTATCAGAAAAAAGGCGAGACGCAAAAGGGACAGCAACTGTGCGACAAGGCTATCGAAATGGATCCCTCATTAAAAAACAAAAGGCAGCAGCGGGGCGGTTCGTTGTAATCATGAATATTAAGAATTTTCTGTTCCGCATAAGTCATTGGGAAACCTGGCCCTACCTGGTAAAATATATTCCCTTAAGTCCGTTTTGGTTCTGGTATTGTCTGCGCGCTCGTTCATTATGGTTTTTTACTCCTTCAAACCCATCTCTTACATTCGGTGGGTTCGAAGGTGAAAGCAAAAAGGAAATGTATGATCAGTTGCCGCCGCACTCTTATCCTCCTACGGTTTATATTTCCCATGGAGTTTCATTCAATGAAGTGGTTGATGTATTCAATACAGCGAATTTTAATTTTCCTGTAGCAGTTAAACCCATTGTAGGCATGATGGGTTTTATGTTTCGCAGGATACATTCTTTTGATGAGCTGTCTGCCTATCATAATAAAATGCCGGCAGATTACCTCATACAGGAATTTGTATCTTATCCCCTTGAAGTAAGTGTGTTTTATTACCGGTTTCCTAACCAGGAACATGGAACTATCTCAGGGTTCATAAAAAAAGAATACCTGGAAGTTGTTGGTGATGGAAAATCGACATTGTGGGAGTTAATACTTAATTATCCAAGGGTGCGGTTCAGGCTTGAAGAAATGCGATCAAAGCATAGTGATAACCTGGATACTGTTCTTGCACCGGGTGAAATTTATTATCTGTCTTACTCTTTGAATCTAAGCAGAGGTGGAAAGCTTGTAAGCCTCGAAAGTCATAAGGATGAAAACCTTTTAAAAGTCTTTGATGAATTAAGTCAGTACACCGGCAATTTCTTTTATGGCCGATATGATATAAAGTGTGCATCTGTTGAAGACCTGAAGCAGGGAAAAAATTTCAGTATTCTTGAATATAATGGCAGCGGTGCCGAGCCTCATCACGTATATGGTAATGGAAACACGCTGCTGCAGGCGTATAGAATATTATTGCACCATTGGAAGATACTATACAGAATCTCAAGGTACAATAATCGGCAGGGCATATATTACTGGTCATTCAGGAAAGGCTGGACGTTTTTACAGAATGCAAAAAGGCATTTTAGAGTTTTGAAGCAGATTGATCGGGAATTTCCTGTCTTTTGATATATTTTTGAAATAGGATTGAAAGGTTTGGGCCATATGACAATTTCTGAAAAGGAAACAATCGAGCAGGAGTATATCAGCTTTATCAGCAATAAAGCTTTTCCATGTATAGCCGCCCATGCTGCAGCATCCAGGCAACATATAAAATGCTTCATTGCCGAACATATGGCCTGCGCATTCGAAGATGAGAATATTCTTCAATTCTTATATGAATTTGTAGACAGTTATCGAAATTCAGACAAGCTGTTTCATAGTGCAGCAATCATTTTTAAAAATCCGGTTATAACAGGCGAAGATATATTTGAGCCTTTGCTTTGGCAGCGTCTGCAGGCTTTATCAGATATGGATTCATTACAATACAGGTATGATAAAAGGGTAGATGCAGATCCGGCTTCACTTACTTTTAGTTTTAGTCTTAAGGAAGAAGCATTTTTTATTATCGGGATGCACTCTGCAAGCAGCCGTGCTTCCAGGCAATTTAAATATCCGACAATTATTTTTAATGTGCATGCAGAATTTGAAAAGCTAAGAGAGATGGATAAATATGATAGTATGAAAGATATTGTACGTAAGCGTGATGAAATTTATTCAGGTTCTGTTAATCCCATGCTTGATGATTTTGGCAGGTCTTCCGAAGCATTGCAATACAGCGGAAAACAATATAACGCAGGCTGGCAATGTCCTTTAATAATCAGACATGGAACAGATTAATATTATTCCGCCAAGGAGCGGCGTTGCATTTACATTGAAAAAGGGTCAGCATCTTAAAGTAGTGGACATACAGGGAGAACAGGTTTCAGATTTGATCTGTTTCAACCTTCACGACAGATCCGAATATCTTTCATCGGGCAGAACTATAGATTATGCTGAAACGATATTTCTTACCAGGGGACATCCCTTTTATTCGAACAGAAGTAATATCATGTTCGATATGGTGGAAGATACCGTTGGCCGACATGATTTTTTACTGACTCCCTGCAGCGCAGATACTTTTCGTATCATATATGGTCATGAGAAACCTCACCGCGGATGTTTTGGTAATTTGTGTGAGGCATTGCAGCCGTTTGGTATAGCACCAGATGCAATACCTGTTACCCTTAATTTATTTATGCATGTTAAAATAGAAGAGGGGTCAGGAAAAGTATCTGTGTTGCCACCGTTAAGCAAGGCGGGCGATTATGTTGTGATTGAGGCGAAAATGGATCTGATCGTCGGACTCACAGCATGTTCTGCTGAAATGTCGAATAATTATGCGTTCAAACCTATCGGTTATTATATTTCGAGTTAAAAGGAGGAGTTCAATGGAGCGCCTGCCTACGGCGCTCCATTCACATTTTCCGACTTATTTAAATTTCCGAACGACCCCAACATACACGCCTGTGCTGGTTATGGGCATGCTTCCGATGCCGATATTTTTCAAGGGAACTTTTACGTAGGGCTCAACTCTCAACTTCATTTTTGAAGTGAGATTATGCTGATAGCCTATGCTTAGCTGCGTATTTGCAAACAGATAATTGCCGGAATTTTTATACGTCTTACTTCCCTCATATACAGCTCCTCCCGATGCCTGCGCAGCATAATCATACTCTTCTTTTTTCATAAAATAGGAGGTAAGGCCTGCAGATGCAAAAAAGGATTGCTTCGCTATGGAAAAATCATAGAGCAGCGAAAGTGGCACTTCAATCATTCCACAGCCGCCATCGAGGTAAATTATATCGATCGAAGGTGGAATACTTGTACCTGTTTTATCGAAATATTTTCCATCGGTGTAGTATTTTTTCGACGACCATTGCACCCCCGCCTCAGCTGCCC
>JADMIO010647655.1_pt1 | contig 11529 bp, 13 predicted proteins | sample 8958161 | NCBI WGS metagenome assembly JADMIO01 (sample SAMN16585339, study PRJNA669376) | soil metagenome | isolation source: Crop rotation soil | place: USA: Cullars Rotation, Alabama | collected 2011
GCCGCGACTTCAAGTCACGTGAATTCCAAGCTTCGGATCCCACTGTGCTGGAAAGCGCGCGGCCCCTCTACCCCGAGCCGCGCCCGGCCACAACTCGGACCGCGCCGTCGACGCCATTCTCGGTGCCGCGGCTCGGCACGCTCACCTTCATCTGCTCCGAGGTCGTGTTCTTTGGTGCGCTGGTCACGACGTTCATCGTGTACCGACACGCCAGCCCGAGCGGTCCTGGGCCGGGCGTGGTCGACGTCGGGCGCACCGCGCTTTTCAGCCTCGCCCTCTTTGCCAGCAGCGCGACGATCTGGCTGGCCGATCGGCGACTGGCCGCCCAGGACGACCGCGGCTTCATGCGCTGGTCGATCGTCACGGTCGCGCTGGGCCTCGTCTTTCTATACGGGCAGTTGTCCGAGTACGTGCGCATGTACGCGGACGGCATCCAAATAGGGACGAACCTCTTCACGTCGAGCTTCTACACGCTGACTGGATTTCACGGCCTGCACGTCGCGATCGGGCTGGTCGCGTTGATCGCGGTGGCCGGGCTCGCCTGGCGCGGCGTGTACGCGCATGGCCGCCACCACGCCGGGGCGGTCGCCGTCTCGACCTACTGGCACTTCGTGGACGCGGTGTGGGTGGTCGTGTTCGCGGTCGCCTACCTGTGGACGCTGGTCGGCTGATGGCGGCGCACGGCTCGATCTGGCCGTTCGTGCTCGCCGGTGGCCTGACGCTTGCCGCGTTCGGCGTCGTGACCCACCCTCTCTTCACGTTCGTCGGCGCGGCGCTCTTCACGGCGGCGGTGGTCGGCTGGGTGCGCGAGGTTGTCCGGGATGGATGAAGTCGCGAGCCGGCGCCGATTCCTGAGTCGGCTGAGCCTGGGGCTCAGCGCGGCGGCCGGCGCGGTCGTCAGCGTGCCAATCGTCGCCTATTTGCTGAGCCCGCTGCTCGGGCCACGCTCCCAGGACTGGAGCGACGTCGGCGAGGTGGGAGCCTTCAGAGTCGGCGCGACCGTGGAGGTCGCGCTGCAGGATCCATCGCCGCTGCCCTGGGCGGGACAGACCGCGCGCACCGCGGCGTGGCTGCGGCGTGACTCCGAGGCGCAGTTCACCGCCTTCCAGGTGAACTGCACCCACCTGGGTTGCCCCGTGCGCTGGGAGGAGAAGGCGAGCCTCTTCCTGTGCCCCTGCCACGGCGGCGTCTACTACGCGGACGGCCGCGTGGCAGGGGGGCCACCGCCCCAGCCGCTGTTCAAGTACGAGGTCCGGGTGCAAAACGGCAAGGTCCAGGTGCGCAACCCTGGCCTCCAGGTGAGCTGAGTGGGGGCCTACCCGGACTGGTCGCGCTCATCCCCCACGCCAGACGTGTTTCTTCCCACCCGCCCGCCCTGTCTCAGCGGCGAACACTCGCCGCCCCGGTCCGGCGCGGCCAGAGCCCCTGGCGCGGAGCAATAGGATGCCCGTCATCCGCTCCGTCTGGTCCTGGATTGACGCCCGGCTCGGGTTCACCAGCGCGATCTTGCCGATCCTCGAGCACCCGGTTCCGAAGTCGATCAACTGGTGGTACGTGCTCGGCAGCGCGACGATGGTCGCGTTCGTCGTTCAGGTCGTCACGGGCGTCGCGCTCGCGTTCAGCTACGTCCCGGCGCCGAACTCGGCCTACGAGAGCCTCGAGTTCATCACTCGCGGCGCGATCCTCGGGTCCGTGGTCCGCGGCATCCATTACTGGGGCTCGTCGGCGATGGTCGTGCTGATCTGCGTCCACATGGTCCGCACGTTCCTGATGGGCAGCTACAAGTTCCCGCGCGAGCTGAACTGGCTGACCGGCGTGGCGCTCCTCGGGCTGACCTTCGGCATGGCGTTCAGCGGCCAGCTGTTGCGCTGGAATCAGGACGCCTACTGGGCGGTCGTGGTTGGCGCCGAGCAGGCCGCGCGCGCCCCGTTCATCGGGAAGTTCCTGGCGAGCGTGCTCGTTGCCGGGCAAACGGTCGGCGGCGCGACGCTCACGCGCTTCTACGCGACCCACGTCTTTCTCTTCCCGGCCGCGATGTTCGGACTGATCGGCGTGCACCTCTATCTGGTGGTGCGCCATGGCATCTCCGAGCCACCCAGCCGCACACCGGTGATTGACCCGAGAACCTACCGGGCGCGGTACCACGCAATTCTCGAGAAGGAGGGCATCCCGTTCTGGCCCGACGCGGCGTGGAAGGACGTGGTGTTCGCGCTGGCGGTCGGCACGGTCGTACTGTTGTTGGCGATCGTGGCCGGTCCGGCCGAGCTGGGCAAGCAGGCCGATCCGACGATCATCGGCGCCGATCCGCGGCCAGACTGGTACTTCCTGTGGTACTTCGCGCTGCTAGCGCTGCTTCCCGCGGGAATCGAGGACTGGTTCATCATCGGCTTTCCGCTGCTGCTTGGCGTGGTGCTCATAGCCCTCCCGCTGGTCGCGCCAGCCGGAGAGCGACGAGCGCGGCGCCGCCCCTGGGCGGTCGGCGTCGTCGGCTTCTCGGCGGTCAGCATCGCCGGACTGGTCCATATCGGCACCCTGGCTCCGTGGTCGCCGAACTTCGATCCGCCGCCACTGCCCGCGAGCGTCACGCAGACGCTCTCTGGGCCGGGCGCGCACGGCGCGATCCTGTTCCAGGAGAAGGGCTGCATCAATTGCCACAGCCTCGCCGGTGTCGGCGGTCAGCGCGGTCCAGACCTCACCCGCATCGGCGGACGGCGCGCGGCTGGCGAGCTGACCACCCGCATCCTGGCCGGGGGCCAAAACATGCCTGCCTACGGATCCAGCCTGGCGCCGGGCGAGCTAAGCGACCTGGTCGCGTTCCTCGCGTCGCAGCGCTAGCGGCGTCGCGGTCGCACCGGTACGAGCACGGGAACCGCCTGCGGCTGGCCAGCTCCGACGAGCGTTCGCCACAGGTCCTCCAGCCAGCCGAGCAGCCCTTTCATACCTTCCCGGTCTCCACCTCGGTGAGCACGTTCCAGAGGACGTAGTCGACCGAGTCCTTCGCGACGTAGAGCATACCGGGGCCGGCGACCGTGTCGCCGCGAGCGGTCAGCTCACCCCCGTCGAGGTCATTCAGGTCGACGCAGGTCGCGCCCTGCTCGAGCCCGGAGCCCTCGGGCACGATCGGAATCTGCTTCAGGTCGTCGTCGACCAGGTTGGAGAGCCGCCGGTGGATGGCTTTGTGGTCGGAGGCGGTGCGGGTGGGCGCAGCCGTAGCGGTCGGGTTCAGGTCGGCGCGCCACTCCGCGGGGTGCTGCTCGCCCGCCCGCGGAACCCTATCCGGCATCTCAGCCTCCCTTGGCCCCGCCGGACTTCTTCGCCTGCCCGACGTCCATCTTCACCGACTTCTTGGGGTTGTTGTTGCCGCGCGAATCCTCGTGCCCGCGGGGGTGCTGGGGATCGACCGCGGCGTCGTGGTGCTGGCCTTGCTTCGCCATCGCGCGCTCCTCAGTGATCGCCTCGCGAAATCCGCAGGGGGCGTGCCAGATGGCGCCTGGCATCGGCCTTGCTTCGCGTTAGCCAGAGCCCCCCGTCTAAGGAGGTAGCGAAATGCCCAAGCACACGATCGCGGAGCGCGTCAGCCAGGAGCTGCATCGGGAGGCGAACCTGCACGTCGCCGTCGAGGCAAAGGACGACACGCTCGTCCTGAGCGGCATGGTCGAAACCGCCGAGGATCGCGACACCGCGATCGACATCGCGGCCCGCGCCGCGCCGGGCTATCGCATCGACGACGGGATCGAGGTGATCACCTACCTGCCGCACGAAGGCGCGACCAATCAGCTCCCGGCCGACGGTAACACCGCCGACACGGTCGCGAGCCTGGACGATCCGAATACGGAGCTCGCCCCCGACTTCCAGTCCGGGAGCGCGAACACCGATCCCATCGACGTCATCGAGAACGGAGACGACGTGTACTTCCCGCCGACCGATCCGGTCGTGACGACCGACGCGCGCGGCAACACACAGACCCTCGGCGGAACCGAGGCAACCTCGTACGGAACCGACGTCGCGCCCAGCGCCTCGACCCGTGTCCTCGGCGACGAGGCGATCGCCGACGCGGTCCGCGCCGAGCTTGCCCAGGACGCCGCGACGAGCCAGCTGACGGTCCGCGTTGACGTCGTCGACGGCGTCGCGCGCCTACGCGGGACCGTGCCGGACATGGTGGACGCCGAGAACGCCGAGGGGGTCGCCGCGCGTGTCCCGGGTGTTGTGGAAGTGCTCGAAGAGCTCCAGGTCGATAACCTCTGACGTCAGCCGCCTGGCACACCGCTTGCTTGCCCGATCTGCGAGCAGGAGGCGCGCACGTGGCGGTCGACACCTTCGACAACGTGAAGCAGGCGGTAACGGGCGGCATCGAGCAGTCGCAGGGGATTCTCGAGCCATTGGCCGAGCCGCTCCAGAACGCGATCACCAAGCTGATCGAGGCCGGCGGCGAGCCGGCGCGGAACGTCAAGACCTTCCTCAACGGCACCTGGCTCGGGCATCCGCTCCATCCGGTGCTGACCGACCTGCCGATCGGCGCCTGGACGAGCGCGCTGCTACTCGACCTGGTCGGCTTCAAACGCGCCGCCGACTCGATGGTCGGTTGGGGCATCGTCGCGGCGGTGCCGACCGCCCTGGCTGGCCTGGCCGATTGGCACGACACGATGGGCCAGCCGCGTAAGGTCGGCATGGCCCACGCGACGTTCAATAGCCTGGCGCTCGGCTCGTACGTCGGCTCCTGGTACGCCCGGAAGGGCGGAAACCGCGCGCTCGGCGTCGGGCTGTCCACGTTCGGCTTCTTGCTGAGTATGGGCGGCGCCTACCTCGGCGGCGAGCTGGTCTACCGGCTCGGCACGATCGTGGACCGCACCGCCTTCGACCCTGAGACCGACGAATTCCAGCAGGTCGCCCGGGTCGACGAGCTTACCGAAGGTCAGCTGCACGGCGGCGAGATCACGGTCGACGGCGTGCAAGTGCCGATCGTGCTGCTCAAGCGAGGCGACACGATCCATGCGCTGCACGGCCGCTGCTCGCACATGGGCGGCCCGTTGGCCGAAGGCAAGGTCGTCGACGGTCGCTGCGTCGAGTGTCCGTGGCACGGCTCGGTCTTCGACATGCAGGACGGCGCGGTCCTTCAGGGCCCGTCGGCCTTCCCGCAGCCGTACTACGAGACGCGCGTTCGCGACGGGAGCGTCGAGGTCCGGCTAGACCCACATAGCCTCAAGCACAGCTAGAGATCTCGCCGCCGGAAAACCGCGACCGCGCCGAGCAGGCATAGCACGACGTAGCCGGCCGCCCAGACAACGAAGCTGGTGGCCGGCGGGTCTGCGGAAGCGAACGGCACGAACTGCCGCCCGGCCGGCAGCAGCGCGAACATGAGCGGCGTCATCAGGTAATACGACGCGCCGCGCCACAGGCCGTCGCTCGGTACGAGCAGGCTCACCGCGATCCCAAGGTTCACCATGGCCGGGATGCCGACCCCGCCGCCGATCCATTCGATGATTCCGGCGAGCCAGGCCAGGCCGAAGAGCGAGAACCCAACCACGCCGTTGGCAATCGTCGGCAGCGCCGCGCTGCCGAGCAATGCCAGCGTCGTCAGCAGCACGGCGCCGAACACCATGAGCGCGATCGCCCGCAGCGCGTCGCCCGGGACGTAGTCGGCCAGCAGCCAGGCCATCAGCAGCACGGCACCGACCATCGCGGTGACGTAGACGGCCATCATGAGCACGTAGGCGAGCCAGCGGCCGATCACGAACTCGGCCCGGCCGAGCGGCCGCGCCATCACCGCCAGCAGCGTGCCGGTGTCGAGCTCGGCCGACACCGCGCCGACCGACAGGAAGAGCGCGAGCAAGCTTGCCAGGAAGTTGACCGCGTAGAGCCCCAGGATGGTCAGCATCGTCGAAGCGAAGATCGGCGCGCCTCGGTTGTTTGGGTTGGCTGCGTCCGCGGCCGCGAAGCCGTAAACGAACCAGAAGCCGAGCCCATACAGCAGCAGGAACGCCGCGCTCAAGCCGACCGCGGCCAGGACCAGCCGCCGTGAGACCGCCTCCTTGAGCGTGAAGCGCGCGATCAGCAGCGCGTTCACGCGTCGCGTCCTTCGACGAGACCGACGAAGACGTCCTCGAGGGTCCGCTGCACCGGGACCGCCGCGTTGACCGCCACGCCAGCGCCGACCAGCGCTGCCACGACGTCGGACGGCGAGCTGCCGTCGGCCAGGACCAGCCGCGCCAGGTGCCCGTCGACGCCGACGACGCGGCCGAAGTGCGCCAGGACCCCCTGCGCGTGGTCGTCGACGCAGCCGAGGTCGAGCCGAAGTTCGGCCGTACCGCCGACGAGCTCATCGAGCGAGCCGGCCGCGACGACCCGGCCGTGGTCCACGATCGCGACGCGGTCGCAGACCATCTCGACTTCGCTGAGCAGGTGGGAGTTCAAGAACACGGCCACCCCCTCGGCGCGCAGTCCGCGGATGAAGTCGCGCACGTCGCGCCGCCCGATCGGGTCGAGCGCTGACGTCGGCTCGTCGAGCAGCACCAGCTGTGGTCGGTGCAGAATCGCCTGCGCCAGCCCGATGCGCTGGGTCATCCCCTTCGAGTAGCCGCCGATGCGGTCGTCGCCGCGGCCGGCCAGTCCCACCCGCTCGAGCACCTCGGGTATCCGCTTGCGGCGCTCCTCCGCGTCGACGCCCGCCAGCCGTCCGTGGAAGTCGAGCAGCTCGTTGCCGGTCAGCCACTCGTGGAAGCGGAAGTTCTCGGGCAGGTAGCCAACCGCGCGGCGGGTCTCGGGTCGATCGACCGATCGACCGAAGATCGTCGCGCGTCCGGCCGTCGCACGCACGAGGCCGAGCAGGATCTTGACTGTGGTGGTCTTGCCCGCGCCGTTCGGGCCGAGAAAGCCGAACACCTCGCCCGGCCGGACGGCCAGGTCGAGCTGCTCGAGGGCAAGGCGACGGCCGTACTCCTTGCGGAGGCCAGCCGTCTCGATGGCGAGCGCTATCGCAGGCTGTCCGCGACGCGCTGGAGCTCGGCACCGGCGAAGGTGCCGGCCACGCCGTTCACCTGGCCGTCCCGCTGCCAGATGACCGCGCTGCCGAGGCCGTGGCGCTCGGTCAGGAGCAGCCCCGGACCGCCCGCCACGGTGGTCTGCGCCGAGCTCATCTGCTCGGCCGGGATCGGAATCGGCAGCGTCGTCCGCCAGTCGCGGACGTCGCGCAGCTGTCGAACGGCGTCTGGCGGCAGCCCGGGCAAGCCGAGCAGGAAGTCGCGCAGCTCGTCGAGGGTGACACCGCCCTCCGTCCCGGCCGTGATCTCGCGCGCCTGGCCGACGATCAGCGCCTTGACGTTGCGCGGATCGTTCTGACCGTTCGGCGAGCCGTACTGAAGCGCCGCGACCGCCGGCACGGAGACGACGAGCGTCGCCCCGTTGAACTTCGGCGGCAGCACGATGTTCGAGCGCCCGATCTCGGCGAAGTACGCCCGCGCTTTCGCTTCGTCGAAAGTGAAGCGCAGCTCGTGAGCCGGGATCACGCGATAGACCGGCGTGGTCGGGAGGCCACTCGGCAGCGCTGCCGCCGCCGGCAGCTTGACGGTGAAGCCGACACGGGTGCTCGCCTCGGCCGCGCTGGCGACCGTGACGGGGGCGGGCCCATTCTGACCGCTCACGGTCCCGAGCCGCCCGAGCTGGGCGAGCGGCGAGCCGCCGGTGAGGCTGCTCGGGTCGATGGTGATCGGCTGGATCGTCTGGCTGCGGAACTGCGCGAGGAACGACGCGGCGGCGATGCGGCCGTCGGACGTCCCGACGACCACACCCAGCGCAACGGCCGCCGCCAATCCGGCCGCGGCGACCCGCCACCGACTCGCTGCGCGCCGCGGCGGCGCTTCGACGATACGCAACGGGGGCCGCGTCGCCACCGGGGCGAGCAGCCCGACCGCGCCGCCCGCGTGTTCGGCATTGGCTCGCAGCGCGGCAACGTCGTCCCGGCACGTTGCGCACCCATCGAGGTGTGCCCCCACCTGGGCCTGATCCGGCGCCTCGCCGTCGATCCAGGCCCGCAAGGTTCCTTCTTCTGGGCAGCTGATCACGATTCGCGCTCCTTGTAAGCTTCGCGGAAGGCACGCTCACCGCGCGCCAGCAGGACTCCGACCGAGCCGATCGCGACGTCGAGCGTTGTGGCGATCTCGGCGTACGAGAATCCGGAGTGCCGTAACAGCAGGCACTCGCGCTGTCGCTCGGGCAGCCCGGCGAGGGCTCGGCGCACGGCCGCGGCCTCTTCGGTCCGATCGACGGTCGTCTCCGGACCCTCGACCGAACCGTTCGTCTCCAGCCGCGCGGCTCGCTCGAGCCGTTCGCGACCACGCCGCTCGTCGCGGACGCGGTTGAAGGCGAGGTTCAGGCATACGCGCCGCAGCCAGGCAGCCTGCTCCGTCTCCGGCCGCTCGAGCATACCGGAGTCGTTCAATCGGACGAAGGCCTCCTGGGCGATCTCTTCGGCCTCGGCACGATCGCCGAGCACGCGGAAGGCCAGGCTCTGTAGCTCGCCGAACCGGCGGCGGTAGACGTCGTCGAAGGGGGTCACCTCGACCGCGATCGTTTGGCTGCGCACCTCGGATATAGGAACACCGCCCCCACGAGGTTTCTTACATCATGGGTGAATGGCCTTCCCGACCCTGGTGGAGCGCGCGCTCAAGATGATCGAAACCGAGGGTCCGCTCGGCGAGACGGAGCTGGTTCGGGCTCTGTTCGGCAACGCGGTCGGCCCCTGGCCCACGCTCGTCCAGCGTGTGCTCGGCGAGGATCCGAGGGTCGTGCGGCTGCCGGACTCCCGCTACGCGCTCGCCGAGCAGCAGCTCCCGCCAGCCGGGCTGATCGTGCTCGCGACCGGACCCAAGCCATGGAAAGACCCGATCGTCGCGATCGGCGCGGCGCGCTGGCGCGGCGACCGGCTCGAGACCGACGAGTGGTTCGTCCAGCCGAACGAGCCGTCCCGCATCCCGCAATACCTCGCGAAGTACGGTGTGACGCAAACCGCGCTCGAGGACGGCATGCCGCTGGAGCGCGCGCTCGAGCACCTGCTCGATTTCGTCGGCGAGGCGCCGCTGGCCGGGCTAGACGTCGCGGTCGGGGTGGCGCGCCTGCAGTTCGCGCTCCGTGCGCTGGGGCGCCCCGCGCTGGCCAACCAACTTCACGAGCTGGCCGTCGCCGACGACGAGCGGCCGGACCGGCCGGACCTGGTTCGGCTGGCGAAACGGTCCGGGCTGCCGACGCCAGAACGACCGCGGCCGAGCACGCTGGCCGCTCTGGCGGCGCGGCTGGCACGCCCCGGCCGCGCCTCCGCTCTTCGCGAGCCAGCCGGCCCGTACGTCGTCTCAGCTCTCGACGCTACCGGCTGGCGCCACCTGCTCGACGCCAGGCTGCTCGCCGAGCTGCCCGACTCGCCCGGCGTCTACATCTTCCGCGACGCTGCGGACCGCCCTCTCTACGTCGGCAAGGCGACCTCGCTCCGCGGGCGGCTGTCGAGCTACCTGACCGGCAACTTCCCGCTGGTGCGCAATATGCCCGGGCTGGTCGAGGCAACTGCCCGCGTCGACCACGAGCCATTGCCCTGCGAGCTCGCCGCGCGCCTCCGGGAGGCGGAGCTCATCGCCGCCGAATCACCCCCTTACAACGTCCAGCGCCAGGTCGAGCCGCGTCTGGTGAGAGCAAAGCTGGCGTCGAGCGCGGAGGTACGTGCGGACGGGAGGCGAGTGCCCAGGCTATGCATCGACGAGAGCGTGGACGCCGTCTTGACGACGGCAGCGGCGGCGAGTGCCGCGCTCAGCGAGGCGCGCGCGAGCTGGTGGCTGGCGCGCCCAAAGGTCGGTGAACGTCCCACGGCTGACGAGGTCCAGAACGCCTTCAAAAAACGCGCCGCCGCGTTCGAAAGGGCAACGCGCGGAGCCTCCCTCTACAACGCTCTGCGTGCAGAGGATCTCACGACCGGGTTGCTGGTTGGCGCGCCAGAGCGACCGACGCGGCGACGTAAAGAGATGGACGATGAGGAGGATGGCTGGACCCGCGAGCGGGTCGACGAGGAGTGGCGCCGCCACCGCCGAACCGTGGAAGAGCGCGAGCCCGCCTGGGCTGCCCTCCTGGTCGATGGCGGCGGCCTCCGCGCCTGTGTACCGCTCGACGTAGCGCCGACCAGCCCAACCGAGGTGGAACGAGCGCTCGCAAGCGTGCCTCTGCGCGAGCCGAGCGCGGGTCTCGCCGTCCTCTCAGTCCTGCTCGCCGCGCTGCGCCGCGGCGAGCCCGGCGTCGTCGCCTGGCCGCGCCGATGAGCGCCGTCGCCACCGCGCCTACACCGACCTTGCCCGACACCTACAACCGCCGCCGAAACGCCGGCTTCCTGATCGCCGACCTGTCGATGTTCATCACCGGCATGGCGTTCGCGTCGCCCAGCACGCTCTTGCCAGCATTCGCCGAGCGACTGGGCGCCTCGAACCTCGTCATCGGCGCGATCCCCGCACTCATGGCCGTCGGCTGGGCGCTCCCGTCGATATTCGCCGCCAACCACGCTCAGGGCCTCGAGCGGAAGGTGCCGTTCATCATCCGCTACACGGTTTTCGAGCGCTTTCCCTACCTCGTGCTCGGCCTGGCCGCGATCCTCGCCGCCGAGCGCTGGCCGACCGCCACGCTCGTCTTGCTGCTGGCGATGCTCCTCTGCATGACGACCGCCGGAGGCGCGCTCATGCCGGCCTGGCTGGATGTCATCGCCTACGTCGTCCCGGCCAACCTGCGCGGCCGCTTCTTCGCGCTCGCGAACGGGAGCGGCGCCCTGCTCGGCATCGGCGGCGCGGCCGCCGTCGGCGCCATCCTCGACCGCTACGGATACCCGCTGGGCTACGGGATCTGTTTCCTGATCGGCGCCGCGTTCCTGGTCGTCTCCTACTTCTGTTTGCGCCAGGTCGACGATCCACCCACGACCGTCCAGACCGAGAGGCTCCCGACCACCGAGTTCCTGCGCCGCCTGCCAGGCCTGATCCGCGACGACCGCAACCTGCGCAACCTGTTGGTCGCGCGTTCGATCGTCGTCTGTGGCCAGATGGCGACTGGTTTCTACAGCGCCTATGCCCTCAAGGAGCTCGACGCGCCCGACGCGCAGGTCGGTCTGTTCACGGTCGCGGTGCTCGCCAGCCAGACGATCGGCACCTTCGCGCTCGGCTGGTTGGCCGACCACCGCGGCCACGTGCTCGTCCTGACCATCGGCGCCGTCGGCACGGCAGTTGGCGCCGCGGCGGCGCTGGCCGCGCCATCGTTGGCTCTTCTGTACGTCAGCTTCGCCTCGATGGGGCTGAGCATGGCCGCGACCAACGTCTCGGGCTTCTCGATCGGCATGGAGATCGGGCCGGAGGCCGAGCGTCCAACCTACGTCGCGATCAACAACTCCGCGCTCGCCCCGGTCCAGTTGCTGGCGCCGCTTGCCGGCGGCCTGCTGGCCGACGCGGCCGGCTACGGCGCGCTCTTCGGCGCGGCGGCCGCGTTGGCTCTGCTCGGCGCGGCCGGATTGTGGCTCGG
>JADMIO010803763.1_pt1 | contig 11529 bp, 8 predicted proteins | sample 8958161 | NCBI WGS metagenome assembly JADMIO01 (sample SAMN16585339, study PRJNA669376) | soil metagenome | isolation source: Crop rotation soil | place: USA: Cullars Rotation, Alabama | collected 2011
CTTTCCCGCCGCCACCCCGCCCCTGCAAACAGCCTACGAATACTGGGAACGCGAACGCCGCGGCATGAAACGCTTCGACCCAGCCCACGAACTCGATAAAGACGCTGACCTCATGCGCGAATCCCCCTGGAAAGCCAGCGACCATCCCACCTGGTCCCAATGGCTCGAATCACAATCCCACCCCCTTCAACTTCTCCACGACGCCGCCTCGCGCCCCGCCTACTTCATCCCGCTCTTCCCCAACAGCGGCTCCACCATCGCCCCAGGCGCGGGCATCAGTTCCCTGCTTCCCTCCCTGGGCTACACGCGCCAACTGACGAACACTGCCCTCGCAGATGCCATGCGCCACGCCGGCGACAACGACGACTCCGCCTTCATCGCCCGCACCAGCGAGGTCCATGCCGTCGGCAAACTTCTCGCCCAGCGCCCGCTCGCCGTCGAATCGCTCGTTGGCATTGCCATCCAGAAAAGCGCCTACCGCGCCTATGCCGACCGCGCCCAGTTCCCGCTCGCACCCGCATCGGCCCAGAAACTGCTCGAGGCCCTCTCCTCGCTGCAACCCACCGCCGACGTCTCCGCAACCGCAGACATTGGCGAACGCTACTGCCACCTCGATTTCGCCTGCTTCGGCGCAACCTACGGCATCCACAGCCGCCTCGAGATGGGCAACATGGTAAGTCAAGACGTCGCTACACGCTTGCAAGATGCCCTCGTCCCCGTCTCCTTTAACCGTTATCTCCGCGACACCAACACCTACTTTGATGCCGCCACCACCGCCCTGCGTCTTCCCACATTCCTGGAGCGCCGCCGCGCCCTGCAAACGTTGGACGCCTCTCCGGATTCCGCCACCTTCCATCAACTCCGCAGCCTCCTTCGCGACAATTTCGGAGGCGATGTACCCGATCAACTCACGGTCCTCAACGTTGAAACCCAGCGACAAGCTGCCGCAACCCTGCGCGACCTCGCCCGCCTCGCCCTCGCCCTACACCTCTACAAATCTCAGCACACCACCTACCCCGACACCCTCGAATCCCTCGCCCCCTTCTTCCCCCAGGGCATCCCCACCGACGGCCTCACCAACTCTCTTCCTCTGTACCTCCACACCCAAACCCAAACCACCCTCTACTCCGTCGGCCCCAACCTCACCGACGACCACGCCGACCCCAAAACCGACCTCGTCATCACCCTCCCCCAATAACCTATACCTCCACTCGCTCGTCCTCTCTGTGTTCTCGGTCTCCTCTGTGAGAAACACGTCTCTTCCAATCTGCATGTGTTCCGAAAATTCACTGTTGTGTCCAAATAGAAATGACATCCCCTTGTCCAAATAGAAGTGTCACCCCTTGGCAGGTTGGGTTAGACCTGCCGGATGGGAACACTTTTGATGAGCGTACTGGAGCGGCGTCGTCTGGGCGTGATGGCCCAGGTGAAAGCCGGGCAGATCAGCGTTGCCAAAGCCGGGCGTGTGCTGGGCATATCCGAACGCCAGGTGCGGCGTATTTGGAAGCGTTACCAGGAGCAGGGCGATGCCGGGCTGGTGCATGGTCTGCGGGGCAGATCCAGCAATGCCGCGGATCCGGAGCGCAGGAAAGAGGTTCTGACGCGGTATCGGCAGAGGTATCTGGAATTCGGGGCCGCCCATGCCGCCGAGCACCTGGGAAGGGACAGGCTTCCCGTAGGGCGTTCCACGCTCTGGTATTGGCTGGACCAGGAAGACCTGGTGGTCAAACGCCGCCGGGCGGCCAAACATCGCGTACGCCGGGAACGCCGGCCGTGCGTGGGCGAACTGGTGCAGATGGATGGCAGCACCCACGACTGGTTCAGCGGCCGGGGAGATCCCTGTGTCCTGTTCGTGATGGTCGATGATGCCACCGGCCGGACGCTCTGCCGGTTTTATGAATCGGAAGACACGGTCGGGGCCTTTGATGTATTTGGCCGGTATGCCAAATCCCATGGCCTGCCGCAGGCGCTCTACGTGGACAAGGATTCGATTTACCGGGTCAATGATCCTGAGGCCCGGGAAAAAGGGGCATTGTCCGGCCATATGCCCCTGACACAGTTTGGCCGTGCGATGAAGCAGTTGGAGGTCCAGATCATCTGTGCCGATTCACCGCAGGCCAAGGGACGTGTGGAACGCAAGAATGGCGTGCTGCAGGACCGGCTGGTCAAGGAACTGACCCTTCAGGGGATCTCGACGATCCCGGCAGCCAACGCCTTTTTGGAGCAGACGTTCCTGCGGCAATTCAACCATCGATTTACCCGAACGCCTGCCAGCGGAGTCAACCTGCACCGGCCACGACCGGGCAAGCGGGAACTGGCCGATATCCTGTGCGTGATCGACGATCGGACAGTGGGCTTGGACTGGTGCGTGACCTACGCCGGACGCATCCTGCAGATAGACAAGAAGCATGAAGGCCTGGCCCTGGCACGCCGCCGTGTGGAAATCCTGGTGCGTGCCAATGGCGCATTGGTGCTGCGTTACAAGAAAACTCTCTTGCGCTGGCGTACCGTGGCGGCACGCCCGGCCCTTCAACCCCTGCCGCAGATGAAAACGGCTGTCAGGGTACCCTGGCGGCCCGGATGGAATCACCCGTGGAATAAAGCCGCCCGTCAAGCCCGCTCCGCTCCGGTCAGGCTCGCTTCGCTCGCATGACCTCCGCTCCGCGGGCTTGACGGCCCCAAGGGGTGACAGTTCTATTTAGACCATAACCCCTGACACTTCTATTTGGACAAGACATGTTCCGAAAATTCACTTGCCCCCCGCCGCCCGCACCCTCTACCATCCCCTTCGCACCTCTCCTCATACCCGGAGCGAGACATGTCCACACGTTCCCTGATCGCCGCCACCCTCGCCCTCTTCCTCACCACAAAAGCCCTCGCCGAAACCCACCTCTACGTCGCCGACCACGAACTCAAAACCCTCATCAAAATCAAAGACGACGGCACCCTCCTCTGGTCCGTCCCCAACAACAACGGCCACGACGTCCAGCTCCTCAACAACGGCAACCTCCTCATCGTCGCCACCAATTCCCCCGACGGCGAAGTCCAGGAAGTCTCCCCCGATAAGCAAATCGTCTGGAAAATCGGCCGCCCCACCATCGGCAGCTCCGAAGCCGCACAGCGCCTCCCCAACGGCAACACCATGGTTGCCGACAACCGCAAACATGCCGTCATCGACGTCAACCCCGCCGGCGAAGAAGTCTGGCACTTCGACGTCCCCAACTCCAACAACCGCCCCCAGCCCACCATGCGCCAGGTCCGCCGCCTCGACAACGGCAACACCCTCATCTGCGCCAGCACCCTCGATGAAGTCTGGGAGGTCTCCCCCGACAAAAAAATCGTCTGGAAATATGCTGTCCCCTTCCCCTACCTCGCCGTCCGACTCGATAACGGCAACACCCTCATCTCCTCCGGCGACGGCTACGGCAGCCCCCGCGGCTGGTTCGTCGTCGAAGTCGACAAGGAAGGCAAAACCGTCTGGAAATACGGCGGCAGCGACGCCCCGGCCGACCAGCAGCTCCGCTTCCCCACCGGCCTCGTCCGCACCCCCGAAGGCAACACCTGGATCGCCGAAGCCCAGAACGCCTCCATCAAACTCATCTCCCCCGACAAAAAAATCCTCAAACTCATCAAAAGCCCCGCCATGAAACACCCCTGCACCATCGTGGTCGTGGATGAACCTGCCGCACCATCCACGGCTCCAGCAAACGGCGCATCCACTCCCGCACCTCGATAAGGACGATCCCTCAAATTTAGCCTTTTTTCTTCATCCTTTAGCCTTCCGCGAACTTTCCCCTTGACACCTCCCGCCCTCACTGTCTACTGTTATACAAGTGTAATCACTTGCGGGACCACAAACCATGCTCATCCGCATCGAACCCGCCTCCGGCATCCCCATCACCCGCCAGATCGTCGACCAGATCCGCGCCCGCTGCGCCTCCTCCCTCCTCAAACCCGGCGACCGCCTGCCTTCCGTCCGAGAGCTCGCCCGCCTGCTTGCCGTCAACCAGAACACCATCCTCCGCGCCTACGAACGCCTCACCGCCGAGGGCGTCCTCGAACTCCGCCACGGCGAAGGCACCTTCGTCGCCGACTTCGCCAAAACCCGCCACCTCAAGCGCGAACGCGCCGCCCTCGAAGAAGACGCCGACCGCCTCGTCCGCCGCGCCCTCACCCTCGGCCTCTCCGAAGACGACCTCCACAACCTCCTCCACGCCGCCCTCCGAAAACAGGTCAAAGAAGAATCCAACGCACCCCCATAAACCTCGCTCAACGCGTCGTCCGCCTCTGTGCCCTCTGTGCCCTCTGTGGTTTAAACCCAACGCACCACCAACCCAAACCCATCGCTCAACACTCGGGAGAACGCATGCCAAACCACATCGAACTCCTCAACATCCAGAAATCCTTCGGACGCAAGCCCGTCCTCCACGGCGTAGACCTCGCCGTCCCCCAGGGCAGCACCTACGCCTTCCTCGGCACCAACGGCGCCGGCAAAACCACCACCATCCGCCTCCTCATGGGCCTCCTCAAACCCGACGCCGGCAGCGCCCGCATCAAAGGCCACGATCCCCAAACCGACCCCCTCGCCATCCGCCGCAGCGTCGGCTACCTCGCCGAAGACCAGCAGATGTGGCCCTGGATGAAAATCGCCGAACTCCTCCGCTTCCTCGCCCCCTTCTACCCCACCTGGGACTGGCCCCTCGTCCACGACCTCCTCGACAAATTCTCCCTCGCCTCCAGCACCAAGGTCCGCCACCTCTCCAAGGGTCAGAACGTCCGCCTCGGCTTGCTCCTCGCCCTCGCCCACAAGCCCGACCTCGTCATCCTCGACGACCCCGCCCTCGGCCTCGACCCCATCATGCGCAAAGAATTCCTCCGCGACATCGTCACGCACTTGCAAGGCAAAAACGCCACCGTCTTCTTCTCCTCCCACCTGCTGTATGAAGTCGAACCCGTCGCCGACATCGTCGGCATCCTTCACAACGGCCGCATGGTCTGCCAATCCCCCACCGAAACCCTGAGAGATGAAGTCAAACAACTCCTCCTCAACCCCAACACCTGGCGTGACGCACACCCCGCCCTCGCATCCTCCGAACCCAATGCCATCCTCGACATCAAACACGACGGCCCCCGCATCGCCGTCACCGTCCGAGACATCCATAAAGCCCGCCCCCTCCTCAAAGGCGCCATCGAAGAAGAACGCTCCCTCAACCTCGACGAAATCTTCGAAGCCTTCGTCACCGGCAGAAAGGAGGTCCCCGATGCTCCGCTCCCTGCTCTGGAAAGAGTGGCGTGAACACCGCTGGAAAGCCCTCGGCATCCTCCTCACCTGCCTCGCCTTCCTCCTCGCGTGCCGCCTCTTCATTACGCGCCACCCGCTCGAACTCTTCCAATATGCCATGAACTACCTCTCCTTCCTCCTCGCCGCTTTCATCGCGATGGAGGCCTGCACCGAAGACCGCGCCAACAAAACCTTCGACACGGCCCTCAATCTTCCGCTTCCCGCGCCCGCCATCTTTTATCACAGATGTCTCTGGGACCTCCTCACCCTCACCCTCCCTATGCTCGCGGCCCAGCTTAGCGCCTACCTCTTCTTCGACGCCACGGCCCGCTCCCTTCCGGGCGTCCTTCCCACAAGTTCATGGCTCCTCCTCCCCGCGGCCAGCGCTTGCTCGTTGTACGCATGGATCGTCCTCTGCTGCGCCCGTTTTCGCGCCCAGGTCAAAGTCGCCATCGCGGCACTCTTCATCCTCCTCGCCCATTACCTCGCCTGGATGTTGCTGAATCATCTCCTCAGCCTCCTCCTCGGAGACTTCTACGCCTACACTCCTCGCCCCCTTTGGGATGCTCACTATGAGAGGTGGCTCCACATTGCCCGCCTCTGCAACGCCGTCTTCTTCGTCTTCAGCCCCATCACGTTCTTCCTCAGAGGCGACATTTTCGCCCCTGCCGCGCCCTCTCTTGCCCTCGTCTGCTCGCTCGTGCTCCTCATCCCCGCAAGCTACCGCTATGCCACATCCGCTCCCCGTTTTGTCCGTTTCGGGCTCCGTTTTCCAACCCCCTCCGCCCCGACGCGAGCCCAGCGCTTACCCATCCTCTGGAAAACGTGGGGTGAATCCCGCCACTTCATTTGCCTCTACCTCCTTGCCGCTTTCCTCATCATTTCCTACAGCAATGCCACCACCTATTCCCTCTTCTCCCGCGGCATCTGGCTTGCCAGCTTTGGCAACGTCAGCTTTATCTACGGGCTGGCATCCCTCCTCTCCTATGGTTCGCTCTTTGCCGCCCTCATCATCGGCGGCAACATCGGCATTACCGACTTCGAGCATCGGCTCGATCACTTCTGGCTCTCCCGCCCCCTTCACCCTCCTCTCTATTTCTATAGACGCTACTTCTCCGGTCTCCTCATCACGCTCACCACCTTTATCGTTCCGTGCCTCTTCTACGTCCTCCTTGCCCTCTACGGATATCTCCAGTCGCCACGCGGATATGCCTTCCGTTATGGGTTCGATTCCTATCCCCTCCAACTCGCCGAAATCCCATTCCAAACCGAATTCCAATCCTTCTGGACCGTCCCCCAGCTCTGCCTCGTCTACGGCATCTCCGTTTTCTCCGCTGCCTTCATCCGCCAGCGCATCCTCGCCATGCTCTTGGCCGCCACGCTCTCCTTCTTCGTCCCTCTCGGCGCTTTCGTCCAACTCCTCGCTTCCGACTTCCACCTTCTTCCCCTCGGCAATGCGTTTCGCCACGAATACGCCTTTCCAGACCATCTCCGCGCCTACCTTTTTCTGTCCCTTTTTGTCCTCCTCCCCCTCTCCCTCCTCCTCGCCAAACTCGCCTCCTACCCCTTCCTTCACGACTGGAAATCCCACCTCGAACACCTCCTCTCCCGCCTCCGCCCCCCCCGATCACTCGGACCCTCACCCAAAGCACTCAATGCCGCCCTCTCCGTCGTCGCCCTCTGTGCTCTCTGTGCCCTCTGTGGTTAAAAAGATTTCGCCCTGAGGAAAACCATGCAACATCTCCCACCGGCACCCATCGCCCGCTCTCTCCTCTGGAAAGAATACCGCGAACACCGCTACAAAATGCTCGGCATCCTCCTCACCTGCCTCGCCTTCCTCTGCGCCTCACGCCTCGCCCATTACGACCTCGCCATCTTCCAGTTCACCATCAACCTCCTCGCACTGCTCATCCCCCCATTTCTCGCCATGGAAACCCTCACCGAAGAACGCACCAGCCGCACGCACGAAACCACGCTCTCCCTTCCAATCCCCGCAAGCCGCGTTTTCTTTCACAAGTGCCTCTGGGATATGGCCACCGCCTCCCTGCCAATGCTGGCGGTGCAACTCCTGGGCTACTACCTCGTCTACGGCGAGCCGCCCCGCTTCACCGGTTATCAGCCCGCTGCCTCCTGGCTCATGCAACTCCCCGCGGCAACCTGCTGTTTTTATGCTTGGATCGTGCTCATCTGCGCACGCTTCCATTCCCAGCTCAAGGTCGCAATCGTCTCGTTCCTCATTTTCATCGCGCACGTGGTCATCCTTTACGCTGTTGAATCGATGTTGTATGGCTCCTCGTCAGCATCAAACGGTGCTGCCCGGATCACAACGTCCTACGAAGTAATCGTCTGTGCCTTCAGCCCCCTGGGCCCCTATCTGTTCGCCGACCGAACGCTCCTGCCCCTCGCTCCGCTGACATCCACCGCGGCAACCCTGGTCTCGCTGCTGCTTCTTGCCTTTGCCAGCCGCCGCTACGTCCACGTCGTGCCACAACGTGCCGCCCTGCGCCAGCGGAGATCCCCATCCCTTCCTAAACTGCGCAGGCACGCGTTTCCCATCCTCTGGAAAACCTGGGCGGAATCCCGCGCGTTCGTTCTCCTTTATCTCCTCGCCACAGTGATCCTCGTCGTTCTCAACACCTTCACTCTTTTCAATGAACACATGTACCGCTTCTACGGTCAGTTTTTCGTCCAGGTGCGATACTTCCACGAGCTCACATCCCTTCTCTCCTTCGGCGCACTCTTCGTCGCCCTGATCATCGCCGGCAACATCGGCATGGCCGACTTTGAACACCACCTCGACCAGTTCTGGCAATCCCGCCCCATCGGCCCTTCCCGCTATTTCTACAAACGCTTCTTTTCAGGCCTTCTGCTCGTCCTCCTCGTCTACCTCCTTCCCAACCTGCTCCATGCTGGCCTCGCCTCAATCGCAATGATTGACCATCCCTACTCAGACAGACCATTACTGAATCCCCACGATTACGGCTGGACGCATCTCTGGTACATCCGCAGCGGCACCGAACTCGAAGCCTTCTGGGCCCTCCCCGAACTCTGCCTCTTCTACGGCATCTCCGTTTTCTCCGCCGCCTTCCTCCGCCACCGCGTCCTCGCCATGCTCCTCTCCATCCTTCTCTTCTTCCTCCTCCCCATCGGCACGTCCCTCCAGGAGACAGTCATGAACCTCGGCCTTTTGTACAGATCCGTCTCCATCTCCGTGCCGCCCATGTACCACCTCGCCGCCTATTTGTTGCTCACCGCCTTAGTACTTCCCGCCACCCTCCTCCTCGCCAAACTCGCCTCCCTCCCCTTCCTCCACGACTGGAAATCCCACCTCGAACAACGCCTCTCCCGCCTCCACGCGCCACCACCATCCAAACCCCTCACCCAAACTACCTGAATCTCGCAATCTTCGTCGCCGCCTCGGTGCCCTCTGTGCCCTCTGTGGTTAAAAACAACGTCTCGGAAAAATGAACCACCACGCCCGGCACGAAGCCTCCTCCAGACAAGCAAAACGCCAAAAGGCAAGACGCCTTCACCCCGCCCCAGCACCTAAAAACCGCTCCACCATCTTCCCAACCCCCACCGTCGCCCCCTCCCCGCGCATCGCCGCCCTTTCGATTAGTGCTTCCATGCTCCGCGCCTCGTTCTGCGTCGGCTGCCGCCCATGACTCTCCCGCAGCATCCGCCTCAGCCCCTCCCGCGCCCCATGCCGAATCCTCGCAAGGATGCCCTACGTCTGCCCCTCCGGCACGGCCTGGATCAGCCGCGACTCCAGGATCTTCACCAGCGCATCATCCGTCCCAATCCCCTCCGGCGGCCGCCAGCAACTCGCATCCCCCGGGTCCGCGCACCCGCCGCCTCGCAAACCCATAACGGGGACCGCTGTTCCAATGCCACAATACCAGCAGAACCGGCGCTACATAAAAATACGAGGTCAACATCCAGTGCCACTACGCGTTCCCCGCCTTCCCCGCAAAAATCAATCCCCCAAACGCCATCACCAGCATCCACCCCGCGCCAATCATCGACCGCCGCATCCCACGGCTCTCCGGCTCCGCCGCCACCGATTTGTCCAAAAGATCGCTCTCCTCCTCCCCCAGCGCCTGCAACTCCGCAAGGTCACCCTGAAGCTCGTGACCATCCACCACAATCGGCATCTGCACGTCCACGCTGCTCATCCCACCATCTTACCAAACCGCCCCTCTCCCCCGCGGCAACGCCTTCTCCTCCTCCTCCCCGCCCATCCACAGCCCCTGGGCCCCTGATTCAAGCCAACCCCACCCTCTCAGTCGATAAACAGAAGTGCGCCCTCGCATCCGCACGCATAAGGAGCCCTGCATGACCACGCTCTCTCCCGCAACCATTTCCGCCCTCCAGACACTCGCCTCCGAATCCGCCCTCACCCCCTCCGCAAAGTCATCCCACTTCGAAAACCTCCACCAGACCCTCCTCTCCTTCCTCACCGGCGTCCAGCCCCTCACCGAAGCCGACGCCCTCCTGCTCACCCGCGCCCGCTTCACCCCACCCGCCAAACCATCGGCACTCCTCCGCCTCAAAGCCGCCCTCTCCTTCAAAACCCTTCACCCCGCCTTCCCGCGAGAACTCTCCACCCACGCCCTCGCCCTCCTCTGGTCCCTCTCCCTTACTTACGTCCTCACCGCGCTTGTCTACATCCCCGCCATCATGTTCCCCGCCGCCAGAACCGCCATCCGCCATCAAACCAACCTCGCCACCTGGCCTAGCATCGTCATCGCCGCCCTTCTCTGGCTCACCTTCTTTACCCTCTACGTCACCCTCCGCCGCAAACGCCCGTCCCATTTCTCCCCAGCCTCCCCGCGCTTCTGGCAACGCACCCTCCTCTCCCTCGCCACCGCCCTCGCACTCCCCCTCGCCGCCATCCACCTCTTCAACCTCCTCTTCGGCGCCTGGTCCGTCGGCAAATACCCCGAAGGCCTCCTCCTCTACCTCCTCCCCAATGACCCCCTCTGGATCCGCGCCGGCGGCAGCCACCTCGCCGATGTCCTCATGCTCGCCCTCTGGGCCCTTGGTACCACCGCCCTCCTCCTCTACTTCCTGAATACCACCAAAGAAAATAGTCTCCTCCCACGCACCCTCGCCCTCGCCGCCTTCCTCGCCACCCTCCTCTTCCTCCGCCTCGTGATCAATGCCGCCATCTTCCACGCCCGATGGTCCCACGGCCTTTTCGGCAATTACCTCCAACCCACCCTCACCCACACCCTCTTCGAGTTCACGGTCTTCTTCTCCCTCCACTCCCTCGGCATCCTCCTGCTGACACTCCTGATCACCACTACTCAATTCCTACTCCGCCGCCGCTCATTGCTCCCGAACTGACGCCACCGGCGCATCACCCACCGTTCCCGCCACCGCTTTCTCCTCCCCGTGGGCCTTCGCCGCAGGCACCCCCGCCGACCTCACCCCCTCCGCCCATATCGCATTCCCCAGCCGCGCCAAAAACACCATCCCCAGAATCTGCAGCAACAACCACAGCAGGTTGACCCCCTGATACAGCAGGCTCAAGCCCCATCCCACCCGCATCACCGCCTCCAGTATCCCCAGCACCCACGAAGCTATCTCCATCCGCACCACCCATCGCGCCATGAACTTCCCCCACCACGCAATCCCATCATTCGCCACCCGCCCCGACAGCATCCCCAGCCACCGCCACAGCGCAATCGTGCTCACCGTCACCACCGCGCTGCACGCCCATCCCAGTGCCCTTCCTCCCCATGTCCACGGACCTGCGAACTGCTGCCACACATAAAGCGCCAGCCCTAACAGCGCCGTCCACCGCGCCACGCTCGATACCGTCCGCCGAAATTGCCGCTGTATCCCCTCCGCCTCCCACGTCGCCATCCATACCCCCGTCACCATGATCCCGCGCGTCACCAGCGGCATCACAAACATCCCCCACCAATAAACCTGGTACACCTCATAACTCACCCGATACATCGAAACCAGCGTCGATCCCAATCCGCTCACAATAACCATCACCAGCATCAGCACCTCCGCCACCACCAGCACCCGCGTCCCCCGATACACCTTGTGCACCCAGAACGGATCCCGATACCGCAGCAACTCCCGCCCCAACGACTCCGCCACCGCCCGCCCGCACTCCGGACATTTCCCCTCCCGCGATATCCCCCGCAACAAATACCCGCACCCCCGGCAAGGCGCCTCCTCCGCCACCACCGCGCCAGGAACTTCTACCGCCGCCGGCGCTTCAGAATTCA
>JADMIO011701167.1_pt1 | contig 11529 bp, 11 predicted proteins | sample 8958161 | NCBI WGS metagenome assembly JADMIO01 (sample SAMN16585339, study PRJNA669376) | soil metagenome | isolation source: Crop rotation soil | place: USA: Cullars Rotation, Alabama | collected 2011
GGCCCCGCCGGTTTGTGGGTCGGTTTTCAATCCGTTTTACACGAAGGCACGAAGAGCACGGAGATCGATCATTCGGGAAGCGGAGATTGATCTCTGTGTTCTCCGCGGCTCCGCGTGAGCCCTTGTCTGGTTTCCGGCCTTCTGCGAATCTTCCACTCGCTCACGCTCGCAGCTACGAGAGCCCGGAGCGGCGGGGCCAGCGGTCCCGCCCTACCTTCAAACCGCGCACCGCGCGGACTAGCGTGTCGCGCGACGAAAGCTCTCGATGAATCCCGCCAGCTCGGAGCGCGGAATTTCCGACACCGCGATGAAATTCAGTCCGCCTTCGCTCCAGAACTCCGTGTTGTAGCCCGCGCGCTGATCGTGCCGCGTCGAGATTTCCGCACCGCGACTCGGCCAGACGAAAACATTGATCGGATGCTGCCGGCGGTGAAACACCAGCGCCGCCGCCGGGCGTCCGTCAAAATATTCAAGCCGGCCCCCATCGAGCGGAAATCCCTCGGCCGCGAGATTCGCCACCGGCGGCGAAAAATCGAGTTTCCCCGTGAACCAGGGTTTCACCGTGTGTTGGTCCATCGAGACGACATCGGTGAGATGCCCCGTCTGCAGCGAGCGAATGTGTTCGGAAATCGCCTCGTCGAGCAGCCGGTTGCCCTGCGCGCGCGCATGCCCCGCAAGATAACCGACGGAAACCGCCAGGACGACCGACGCCGCCAGCGCGCCCCACTGCCAACCAAAAAACCTCCGGTTTTTTTGCGGAGCGATAATCGCAGCAGGCGCAGTCTCGGTCCGGAGAGCGCCGCGGATTTTTTGGGCAAGTTGCGGCGGAGCTGTAAAGCGTGGCAGCGCGGCACGCAAAGCGTCGCGGCGCGCGCGCACGCCGGCCGCGATTCGCGCGCATTCCGCGCAGCCGCGGAGATGTGACTCGATCTCGCGCTGCAGCGTGGGATCGAGTTCGCCGTCGATGCTGGCGTCGAGGTGGCGGCGGATTTCGTTACAGTCCATGGGTTGAATCCTTTCCCGCGAGGGAACGCGCTTCGGTTTCGAGTTTGCGCCGAGCGCGGGCGAGGCGGGACATCACGGTGCCGACGGGAATTTCCGCCACGGCCGCGATTTCCCGATACGCGAGTCCCTCGAGCTCGTGCAGCACGAGGACCTCGCGAAATTCCGGCGCGAGTTTTTCCAGCGCCGCCTGCAGCAGTGCGCCGTGGGTTTCACGCCAGATGGCCGCGTTTGTTTCAGCAGGATGGTCCTGCGACGTGCTGTGCATCTCGTCGTCGAACGGCTCGGGCGCGGCGGCCTGACGGCCCTGCCGAAGCCGCGAATAACAAACATTGCGAACAATGGTGAGCAGCCAGGCGCGGCCGTCGCCGCCGCGAAATCGATCGAATGAGCGGTGCGCGCGCAGGAACGCGTCTTGCACCGCGTCTTCCGCGTCGTGTTCGTGACGCAGCAGCCAGCGCGCGAGATTATAAGCGGCATCGAGATGAGGCAGCATGGTGGGTTCGAAGCCCGGCGACGGATTGGGTCCGGCATCTTCCATTTATAGGAGTACGCGCGCGCCGGGCCTTTTATTCCCGAATCGCGGAAAAAAATGATTTTCCCATGGCGCGGGAATAGTTCGGCCGGCCCGGGAGTATTCAACGGCAAAGGGCGCGCCGTGCGCCGTCACTCCGAAGATTTCTCCATGAATCCACACATCCTCCACGATCACAGCGGCGACGGCGTTGACCGGCGCGGCTTCCTAAAATGCATGGCTTGGGCCGGCACCGGCGTGCTCTGGTCGCTCAGCGGCGGCATTCTCACCTCGCGCGCGCTTGGCCAAGTCCCCGCCTCGGGTGCAGCCATCCCGGTCATGCCCGCGAGCACGTTGAACTTCGTCCAGATCAGCGACAGCCACATCGGCTTCAAGAAACCGGCGAATCCCGACGTGGGCGCCACCTTCCGCGAGACGATCGCGCGCATCAACGCGCTGCCGGCCGCGCCGGAATTTATTTTGCACACGGGCGATCTCACCCATCTCGCCGAGGCGGCGGAATTCGACGCGCTCGAGCAAATGCTTAAGGACTGCCGCACCAAGCAGACGTTCTACGTGCCGGGAGAACACGATATTCTCAACGACAACGGCGCGCAGTATCGCGAGCGCTTCGGCAAGGGCGCGCGCGGACAGGGCTGGTTCAGCTTTGATCAGAAGGGCGTGCATTTCATCGGGCTCGTGAACGTACAAGGCGTGACCGAAGGCGGGCTCGGCGTGATCGGTGGAGAACAGCTCGATTGGCTCGAGAAAGATTTGCTGCCGCTCAAATCCGACACGCCCGTCGTGGTTTTCGCGCACGTGCCGCTCTGGATGGTTTATCCGAAGTGGGGCTGGGGCACCGATGACGGCGCGAAGGCGCTCGCGTTGTTGAAACGGTTTGGATCGGTGACGGTGCTCAACGGGCACATCCACCAGGCGCTGCAGAAAATCGAGGGCAACATCACGTTTCACACCGCGCGTTCGACGGCGTTTCCGCAACCTGAGCCAGGCACCGCGCCGAAGCCGGGTCCGATGCTCGTCGAGGCGCCGAAGCTGCGCTCGCTCCTCGGACTGACGAGCGTTTCGTATGTGGAAAATCATCCGATGCTCGCCGTCGTCGATTCGACGCTCGCCGGCGGTTGAGGTGCGACGACCGATGGACCCGATGCTTTGGGCAAAGGTGCATGGAGCGACGACGCATTTTCCGTTCGCGCTCGTGCTGTGTTCCGCCGGCTGCGACCTCGCGGGCTTCGTTTTCGCCGGCCGGCCGGCGGAGCGCGACCTGCACGCAGCCGGTTACTGGACGCTGCTCGCGGGCGCGCTCGGAAGTGTGCCCGCGATTTTTTCAGGACTCGTGATGACGCGAGGGAGCGTGCTCGGACACGGGGCATTGCGATGGCACCACCTATTTGTCTGGCCAGCCTTTGCGCTGTTGATCGCGCTGGCGGTGTGGCGGGTCGGCGTCGGGCGCGGCATCACGCGTCCGCTGCTGGCGGGCTATCTGGTGCTGATGCTGGTGAACGCCGCGTTGATTCTGAGCGCGGCGTATTGGGGCGGGGAATTGATGATCGCGCGCTGATATGACCCTTCCTTTTCGTAGCACGATCGCGGCGGCTGTGGCCGTCGCTTTTGCATCGCTCGCCTTATGCACCGCCTTCGTGACGGCGGCGGAATTGCGTCGGCGCGAGCGAAAGATGTCGCATCAACAGCCGACCGAGGAGCGCTGGTTTGAGCCGGCGACGCCGACCTCGCCGGAACTGGTGGCGCGCGGACGCGTTCTGTTTCTCGACAGCTGCGCGCACTGTCATGGTGCCGACGCGAGGGGTGATGAAGGCCCGGATCTGCATGGCGTGCAGGTGAGTGATCGTTACATCGCGCGGATCATCACGCATGGCATCAAAGGCGAGATGCCCTCGTTCGCGAAAAAGCTGCACGAGCCCGAAATCACCGCGCTGACGGCTTACGTGAGGTCGCTATAGGCCAGCGGCCTCGCTGGACCGATCTTTCAAACCGTTTTACAGGAGGGCACGGAGAGCACGGAGGTCGATCATAGGCAGAGTGGATTGATCTCTGTGTTCTCCGCGGCTCCGCGTGAGTCCTGTCTGGTTTCTGGCCTTCGGCGAATTTCCACTCGCTCACGCTCGCAGCTACGAGAACGCAGAACGGCGGGCCCAGCGGTCCCGCCCTACCTTCAAACCGAGCGCGCGAGCGCGCTGGCCCACGTGAATCGCAGAACGACGCGGGTTGACCGCGCGCACTCGTCCCGACATTGCAGCGGATCACGCATGACCCTCACCGACAACCGGCCGCCTCGCATGATTCTCCAGGATATCGCTCACCGAGCGATGATCGCGCGGGGGCTGGCGCCGGATTTTTCCCCGGCTGCCAAGGCGGAACTCGCCGCCATCAACGGCAACGGCCCGAGCGCAGGACCCTCCACGCGTGATTTGCGGCGCCTGCTTTGGTGCTCGATCGACAACGACGACTCGCGTGACCTCGACCAACTCTCCGTCGCCGAGACGCTGCCAGACGGAGCCACCAAAATTCTCGTGGCGATCGCCGACGTCGCCGCGCTCGTGCGACAAGGAGCCGCAATCGACGCCCACGCCCGGCAGAACACGACCTCGGTCTATACGGTCGCGCGGATTTTCCCGATGCTGCCGGAAAAACTTTCGACGGATCTCACCTCGCTCAACCTCGACGCGGAGCGCGGCGCGATGGTCGTCGAGATGGTTTTCACCGCCGAGGGCGCGCTGCGGAGCTCCGATGTCTATCCCGCGCGAGTGCTCAATCACGCCAAGCTCGCCTACAACAGCGTGGCCCCGTGGCTCGAAGGCACAGCGCCCGCGCCGGCCGCTGTCACCGCCGTGCCCGGGCTCGCGGAAAACATCCAGCTGCAGGACCGCGTGGCCCAGCGACTACGCTGGCTCCGGCACGAGCGCGGCGCACTGACCTTCGAAACAATTCAGGCGCGTCCTTCGTTCGAGGGTGAAAAACTCCAGAAAATCGAGGCGGAGAAAGCCAATCGCGCAAAGCATCTGATCGAAGACCTGATGGTCGCCGCGAACGGCGTGACCGCCCAATTTCTCGCGGCGAAGAAATTTCCCTCGATCCGCCGCGTGGTGCGGACGCCGGTGCATTGGGACCGGATTGTCGAGCTCGCGGCGCAACACGGCGCGATGCTCCCGCGCGAACCCGACGCGAAGGCGCTGGAAGATTTTCTCGTGAAGGCGAAGCAGGCCGACCGGGTGCGGTTTCCCGATCTGTCATTGAGCGTAATCAAGCTGATGGGTGCCGGCGAATACGTGGTCGAGCGCCCCGGCGAAAATTCCGCCGGGCACTTCGGCCTCGCGGTGCAGGACTACGCGCATTCGACGGCGCCGAACCGGCGCTTCCCCGATTTGATCACGCAACGCTTGTTGAAAGCCGCCATCGCGAACCGTCCGCCGCCGTACGCGAACGACGAGCTCGCCGCGCTCGCGTTGCATTGCACCGAGCAGGAGGACGCCGCGAAAAAAGTGGAGCGACAAGTGACGAAGTCCGCCGCCGCGATGGTGCTGCACGCGCGCATCGGCGAGCAGTTCGACGCGATCGTCACCGGTGCGGCCGACAAAGGCACCTGGGTGCGAATCCTGACGCTACCCGTGGAAGGAAAACTCGACGGAGGTCCCGGCGGATGGAAAGTCGGCGACCGCCTGCGCGTGGAATTGGTGAGCACCGACGTCGACCGCGGATTCATTGATTTCCGGGCGGTGCGCTAGGGGAAACAAAGGGGTCTCGCGAAGGGGCGAAGGGCGCGAAGGAAAATCGATTAGGTTTTCCTTCGCGCCCTTCGCCCCTTCGCGAGACACCCTACAGATCCACCCTTCGCAAGACGGTGAGGCGGACGGTCCCGCTTTCGTCTCCCAAGGTCCACGTCCCGTTCAATTCCTGCGCGGTGGGATCAGGCAACGAAATCGAAAACTTCCGACCCATCTGCAGCAACGGGTCACCGGCCTGCACCTCGTCGGTCTTCGTCCAGATTTTCTCGGTCTCGCGGAGAACAACCGCGCCGTTCACGACGTCGCCCACGACGACATTCGCCGTGACGCTTCCGAGACGAACAACTCCGCTCACCCGATCGGGTCCGGCGCTCTTCTTCTCCCCGAAACTAAATTCGATCGTGTGCATCGGCGTGCGCGATGACGACATCACGCCGTACCACGCCACCCGCGACCCGATCGTCGCGGCAAAAGATTCGTCCGCGGCCTTGGCTTCCGCCGAAAGTGGGAGGGTTCGAGCCGCGACATTGCCCGCGCCGGGCGCGCTGAGCGGACTCGCATCAACTTCGGCCGCGGGCGCGGCCGCGTCGCCAATTTGCGGTGGCGTCGCGACAGCCGCGGGAGGCGGCGGCAGGGCAGGCTGCGCTGAATTTGTGACGACCTGCGCGCGGGGCTTCGTGGGCGCGGACGAAACCGTTTCCGACGGGGGAGTTGCTGGCGCTGGGTGCGCCCGGATCCAGAGCTCGCGTCCGCCGGCTCCGAGCAGAACGCCGACAACCAATCCGCCGGCGAAAAATTTTCCACGATGCGAGCGTTTGGTTACCGGACGGGATGCGGCCAGTCGTTCCGCGCTGCGGAAAACCGTCTCACTATAATAGCGAGCTGTCGGGTGTTCTCGCTCGGCCTTCACGCGGCGCATCCAACGCCGCATGGAAGGAAAGTCAATCGGCCAGACCAGGTTGTCTCGCGAAGGAGACGAAGGCAGATTGTCTCGCGAAGGGGCGAAGGACGCGAAGGTCAGGAATCAGAAATTCCCTTCGCGCCCTTCGCCCCTTCGCGAGACCCCCTTTCCGAAATAAAAAACCCGTCCCTCGCGAGAGAGACGGGTTTTGAAAAAACAGGATCGCCTTACTTCTTCTTCGCGTCAGCGACCGCCGCCTGCGCCGCCGCCAAACGCGCGACGGGCACGCGATAGGGCGAGCACGAGACGTAGCTCAGGCCGATCTTGTGACAGAACTTCACCGAGTCCGGATCGCCGCCGTGCTCACCGCAGATGCCGAGTTTGATGTCGGGGCGGGTCTTCCGGCCTTTCTCAATCGCGATCTGCATCAGCTGGCCCACGCCGGTCTGGTCGATCGACGCGAATGGATTCTTCTTCACGATCTCCGACTCCGCGTACGCGGGGAGGAACGAGCCCGAGTCGTCGCGCGACATGCCGAGGCAGGTCTGCGTGAGATCGTTCGTGCCGAAGCTGAAGAACTCGGCCGTGTTCGCGATCTCGTCGGCCGTCAGCGCGCCGCGCGGGATCTCGATCATCGTGCCGACGGAATAATTGATCTTCACCTTCTTCTCCGCCTGCACCTTCGCCGCGACCTCGTGAACGAGTGCGACCTGGAGATCGAGCTCCTTCTTGAAGCCGACGAGCGGAATCATGATTTCCGGCTTCGCTTTGTAGCCCTGCTTCGTCGCATCCGCCGCCGCCTCGAGCACCGCGCGCGCCTGCATCGCAGTGATCTCGGGATACCGGATGCCGAGACGGCAGCCGCGGAAGCCGAGCATCGGGTTGAACTCATGGAGCTCGTGCACGCGATGGATGATCTTCTCGACGGGAACGAGGAGCTTGTTGGCGAGATCGAGCTGGGCCTCCTTCGTGTTCGGGAGGAACTCGTGGAGCGGCGGATCGAGGAAACGGATCGTCGCCGGGAACCCCTTCAACGCCTTGAAGATTCCGAAGAAGTCTTCGCGCTGATACGGGAGCAGTTTCGCGAGCGCGGCTTCGCGGGCCTCGAGATTGTCCGCGAGGATCATCTCGCGCATCGCGTCGATGCGGTCGCCTTCGAAGAACATGTGCTCGGTGCGGGTGAGGCCGATGCCGACCGCGCCGAACGCGACCGCGATGCGGGTCTGCTCGGGCGTGTCGGCGTTGGTGCGGACCGACAGCTTCGTGGCCTGCGAGCACCACTTCATCAGCTGCGCGAAGCTCTTGAACTTTTCCGTGGCCATCGCGGCTTTGTCGCCGTTGACGAGGCCGGCGATGATTTCCGACGACGCGGTCTTGATCTGGCCGGCGTACACGGTGCCCGCGGTGCCGTCGATCGAGAGGTAGTCGCCCTCGTTGAACGTCTGCCCGCCGACCGTCACGGTCTTGCGGTCGTAATTGATATCGAGCGCGGACGCGCCGCACACGCAGACCTTGCCCATCTGACGGGCGACGAGCGCCGCGTGCGACGACACACCACCGCGCGCGGTGAGAATGCCCTCGGCGGCGATCATGCCGCGGAGGTCCTCGGGCGACGTCTCGATGCGGACGAGGAGAACTTTTTCGTTCTTCTCGGCGGCGGCGACGGCGCGGTCGGCGTTGAAATAAATCTTGCCGGTCGCGGCGCCGGGGCCCGCGGGGAGGCCGGTCGCGATCACCTTCGCTTTCTTGACTTCAGCGAGGTCGAAGATTGGGGCGAGGAGCTGGTCGAGCTGATCGGCGGGGTTTCGCGTGATCGCGGTCTGCCAGTCGATAAGCTTCTCCTTCACCATATCCATCGAGAACTTCAACGCGGCGGCGGCGGTGCGCTTGCCGTTGCGCGTCTGGAGCATGAACAGCTTGCCGTCCTGGATGGTGAATTCGATGTCCTGGACGTCCTTGAAATGCTTCTCGAGCGTCGCGCGAACTTTCAGCAGTTCGGCGTACGACTTCGGCATCACGTCCTTCAATTTGATGACGGGCTCGGGCGTGCGCACGCCGGCGACGACGTCCTCACCCTGGGCGTTGACGAGGAACTCGCCGTAGAACTCGTTCGCGCCGTTGGCCGGGTTGCGCGTGAAAGCGACGCCGGAGCCGGAGGTGTCGCCCGTGTTGCCGAACACCATCGCCTGCACGTTCACCGCGGTGCCCCATTCGGACGGAATGTTGTACTTGCGGCGATAGACGATCGCGCGGTCGTTCATCCAGGAGCCGAACACCGCGCCGGCGGCGCCGCGCAGCTGGTCCCACGGATCATTCGGGAATTGTTTGCCCGTGCGCTCCTGCACGAGCGCCTTGAAACGCTTCACCAGCTCCTGCTGGTCCTCAGCGGTGAGCTTCGAATCCTCGATATCGTCGTGATATTTCTCGTGTTTGAAACCGTGGATGACCGTCTCGAACGGTTCGTGGTCTTCGCCCTCGCGCTTTTGGACGCCGAGCACGACGTCGCCGTACATCTGGATGAAGCGGCGGTAGCAGTCCCAGGCGAAACGCGGATTCTTCGTGGCGTTCTCGAGCGCGATGACCGACTGGTCGTTCAGGCCGAGGTTCAGAATCGTGTCCATCATGCCCGGCATGGAGTCACGCGCGCCTGAGCGCACCGCGACCAGCAGCGGCATCCCATCCGTGGCGCCGAACTTCGTGCCCATGATCTTTTCCATATTGGCGACGCCCGCCTCCATCTGCGCCTGGAGTTCCTTCGGGTAGGTCTTCTTGTGTGCGTAGAAATAAGTGCACACTTCCGTGGTGATCGTGAACCCCGGAGGCACCGGCAGTCCGATGCGCGTCATTTCCGCCAGGTTGGCGCCCTTGCCGCCCAGCAGCGGCTTCATCGAGCCATCGCCGTCGGCTTTTCCATTCCCCCACGTGTAAACGTATTTGGTGCCTTTGGAGGCAGATTTTGCGGACGAGGCTTTCGCCTTCGGAGCGGGTTTTTTAGCAGAGGATTTGACGGCCATTTGAGTGATGAGTTGAAAAAATGAACACCGCGCCCCAAGGCGCGAAAGGGGAGGATGCAAAACGCCCCCCGCCGGGGCTGTCAACGGCGCAAGGTCACGGAGGCCATTTTGCCAAAAAACGCGCAGTCTCGACCGTCGCTGGCGCGGACTCGACCACCGCAAGACCTATGGCCCGACCCCCTTGCCACTGAGTTATTCAGCTTCCGCTTGCGGGGCGGACCGCCTGCCTATTGGTTACACAAATGGCAGATACCCCCGCCTCAGGACTATCACCGGCGGTGGTGGTTGCGATTTTCGCTCTATTGGTGGCCATCGCTAGTTTCTTTAAGGAGCAAATACTAAAGCTGCTTTTCGGACGTACTTATATGGTACGCGCAGGTCACGCGGAGCCCTACTACCAGCAGATGGGCGACGAGACTAACATCGGACCGTGGTATGTCCGCCTTTCCCTTGAAAACACCTCTCTGCTTTTGGAAAAGAGAGTAACGGTCACCATAAGTAACCTGGCGAAGGAAGGCACCGCGGTTCCGGGTTTCGTTCCAGTGCGCTTGCTTTGGACCCACGTAAATAAACCTGTGTTGGATTTTTTGGCGCCGAAGCAAACCTCGTTCGTAGACATTGGCTTCATTGACCGAAGCAATCCGATTGGAGAATTGGTTTTCAATGTGACCCATGAGGCTGGGTCCAGCGTTGCGGCCACGAACCTCATTGGAGGCAGCCGCTATTCTTTCGACTATCAAGTTTTTGGCGAGGATGGACAGCACGCACAGGGCGAAATTGAATTTTCGTTGGCCGACGATTTTGTGCACGGGCAAGATTGGCGCACCCCGGCCGCGAGCGGATTTGAAATAACGCTTACCAATACAACGCCGGTATCGTGGTGGCGCTTTTGGGCTGGTTGAAGCTAAAGATCACCTCACATGAGCACCGCAGATGAATCGTCACAGGGTGATCTAGCGGAACTAGCCTTTTTGAAAGAAGCAGAGGCAGCCTTGCGCGACCTGTTCGAACGAGCGAAAGCAAAGAGTGAAGTGCAGTTTGCGATGTCGCTCGCTCCGGAATTTAGGGGAGCTCAAGATGACGGTTGGTGTACCGCTGATGAGGTTGACCGAGCAATCCCCCAATACCTCGAATTCATTAGCGACCTGAAGCACTACAAAGATTTTCGAGCCCGGGTTGCTTTGAGTTTTTATTGCCACTTGTCCGAGGCGTCCGGATTCTACGAAATCCCGAAAAATATGCTGCGGCTCGCGAGCGGTGAGGACTACAACACCCGCCCCTTTGCCCACCTTGCGAAGCACAGGGCGGATCGGGGAACCACGATTTCACCCAATGCCAACGCGATCTTCAAAGATCTACTGGGGCATGCGAGCGAACTGAACCTGACATCCTTGGCTAACGCTTTTCGTGATGCTTTTGATACTAGGATCAGGCACGCGTACGCCCATGCCGACTACGTTATTTGGACAGACGGATTGCGTGTGCGGAATAAAAACGGCGGGCATCCTTTCAAAATATCTTGGGAGGAATTCGAGCGAAAACTTAACCGCGCAATTCATTTTTACTACTTGCTGCGAGACGTTCGAAATGAATACGTCAGCTCATATAAGGAACCGAAAATCGTTCTCGGCAGAATTAATAACAAGGACCTCGAAACGAAGTGGCGAATCGCACTTGAAGCAGACGGGAGTTTTTCACTTTCGACTGGCTCGTGCTAGGGCAGCAGAAGGGGTCAGGCTGGGCTTGCCCCGATTTTTCGGACACGATCTGCGGGATGATTTGGTTTAGTTTTGTTTGGTTTCGAACGTAACGGGACTGACGTAGCCCAGGCTCGAGTGGAGCCGGCGGCGATTATAAAACGCTTCGATGTAGTCGAAGATGGCGGCACGCACCTCGGCCTTTGTGGCGAAGCGGCGATGATAGACCAGTTCGTACTTGAGGCTGCTCCAAAACGACTCGATGTGCGCGTTGTCGTAGCAGTTGCCCGGGCGGCTCATCGAGGGAATGAAGCCATGCGCGGCGAGCAGAGCCCGGAAGGCCGCGCTGGCAAACTGCGTGCCGCTGGCCGACCGAAGGGGTCAGGCCGCAACATGCAACGTGCGCGTGCTCCGATTTGGGTAGCCGGTGGAATGGAGCGGGCTGGGGGATTGGCTATTGGGCAAGGGTGGCACGGAAGTTACGGACCAGCCGAAGGGGTCAGGCCGCAACATGCAACACGCCGTGCCCCGATTTGGGTAGGCGGTGGAATGGAGCGGGCTGAGGGATTGGTTATTTGGCAAGGGTGGCACGGAAGTTACGGATCCAGTATCCCGGTGCGATTTACCACGTCATCAACCG
>JADMIO011288162.1_pt1 | contig 11528 bp, 12 predicted proteins | sample 8958161 | NCBI WGS metagenome assembly JADMIO01 (sample SAMN16585339, study PRJNA669376) | soil metagenome | isolation source: Crop rotation soil | place: USA: Cullars Rotation, Alabama | collected 2011
GTTTCCACGCCGGTAGAGAAGTCCCTCGGTCACCGCGAGCTTCTGCGCGAGCTTTTCCGAGAACGGGGCGCGATGGCGCGCGATCAACGCAGCCATCTCGGGATCGGGCGGGAGCAGCGCGCTGTATACCGGCACCAGCCGATAGCGAAAATCGGCGACGCGGCCGCCTTTCACATCGAGGTCGAGGACCGCGAGAAACTTGCCGTTTGTACCTGCGTTGGTGACGAGTGTCTTGCCACCCGCGTTGTCGACGATCGTCGGCTGGGGTACGCCGTCGTGCGTGTGACCGCCGAGAATCGCATCGATGCCGCGTACGCGCGTGGCGAGCTTCAAGTCGACGTCCATTCCGTTGTGCGACAGCAGCACGACCGCCTGCGCACCTTTGCCGCGCGCCTCGTCGACGACCTTTTGCAGCGTCTCGTCCTGGATCCCGAACGTCCAATCCGGGACGAAATAGCGAGGGTTTGCGATCGGTGTGTACGGAAACGCCTGGCCGACGATCGCGATCGCCACACCATTGATCGTGCGCATCACGTAAGGCGCGAACACCGGATCGCCGAAATCGGCGGTCTTCACGTTTTGCGCGATGAAATCGATGCGGCCGGCGAAGTCCTTATCGATCACTTCCTTCACGCGATCGGCGCCGAGCGTGAATTCCCAGTGGCCGGTCATCACGTCGACACCGAGCGCTTTTTGCGCGTCGATCATGTCCTGGCCCTTCGTCCACAGCGCGGTCGCCGAGCCCTGCCAGCTGTCGCCGCCGTCGACGAGCAGCGCGCCGGGACGCGACGCGCGCAGCTTCTTCACGAGTGTCGCGAGATGCGCGAAGCCGCCAAGCTCGCCGTACGCGCGCGCCGCTGCGACGTAATCGAGATACGTGAACGCGTGCGCTTCGCGCGTGCCCGGGCGGATGCCGAAGTGCCTGAGCAGCGCCTCGCCGACGAGATGCGGCGGACGACCGGTCGCCGTGCCGACGCCGAGATTCACATTCGGCTCGCGGAAGCGAATCGGATTCAGCTGCGCGTGCGTGTCGGTGATGTGGAGCAGGCTCACGTTGCCGAACCGCTCGAGGCCGTCGTAGAACGCCGAGCCGTTCGACAAGTCGAGCGCCGCCTTTGCGCCGACCGGAAGCCCGGCCGCCGCCGCCGCCGCAATCGCCTGGAGGAATTCGCGGCGATTCACGCGATAACCTTTATGGAGCTACTGCGCGATCCGATTCTGCGCGCCGCGCTCGTCCCTACTTGTTGACAGGCGAGTTCGGGTCCATCAGCAGCGCGACGACGTCGGCGATCTGCTTTTCGGTCAGGATTCCCTTGTGGCCGAAGCGCGGCATGTTCGTGCACGCGTTATAGGCCTCGGCGTTGTAGATCTTGCCGTAGGCGTATTTGCGCATCTCGTCGGTGTAGCCGCGCTGCTTGCCGAATTGGTAAAGGCTTGGACCGATCGTCCCGAACGAAAGCTCCTGCGGCGCGAGCTGGTGACACGCGTAGCAGTTGGCGCCGGCCGCGGCCTTCGGGTCGTCGGAGTACTGCATCCCGCGACCCTCCTGCGCGATCTTCTCGCCATTCTTCCAGTCGCCGACCAACTTGCCGTCGGCGGGCCATTTGATCGTCGCGAGGTTGGCTTTCTCGATGCGCGCGGCGATGTCCTTCGGCACCGGTTTCCCGGTGTACTCGCCGCACGTCTTCTGCGTGTCGTCCTGATCGAGCCGGTCGAGTTTCGCCTGGCCCTGGTCACGAAAGGACGCCTTCATCACCGCGGCCGCTTTCGCGGTCGTCTCGGCATCGCTCGGACCGGTGGCGCACGCGGCGAGGATTGTCGGCACCGCGGCGGCCGCAGCGAGGTTGCAAATCAATGGCGTCAGCCGCATCGGACGTCCTCTCTAGCGCTTGATCGCCGGCGCGTCGAACGCGGCGCCGTTCGCATTGTGCGCGAGGAACGTCGTCAGCGCGACTGACGCGTCGGACGCGAACACGAGCTCCGGAAAGCGCTGCTGACGGAAGCAGTCGTTCAACCGCCACTGGAACGAGCGCAGCTCGCCTTGCGACACGCGGTACGCGGGCCAGGTCGTGTACGCCTTCTGCGCGCCTTCCTTGGTCGTGAGATTCGGCAGATCCTGAAGTCGAATCCGCTTGCCGTCCTCGCCGTGGCACGTCGCGCACGCGAAATCGTGCGTGCCGCCGCGAAAATAGAACATCTTTTCGCCGAGCCGGTACGCTTCCTGTTCTTTTGGATGCCTGAGGGCAACGTTCATCTTGATGCCGCGCGATTGCGAGGTCACGTAGGCGACATACGCTTCCATGTCTGACTTGTGGCTGGGACTTCCGAAGGCCCCGCGCTTCGCTTCCGCTTCGCTCACTCCCTGCAGCGTGACCATGCACCAGACGAGCCGCGACTCGAGGTCCATCACGCGGTCGGCGTCGGCGAAGTAGCGCGGAAGCTGTGCGTAAGCTCCCTTGACCACGCCGGGGCCCAGTCCGAGATCGCACGCTTCCAGCGACGCGGCCTTCGGACCGTGCTTCTGCTTCCACAGCTCCTCGCCGCGCGCTTCCCACAGTTCGGCTGGATTGCCGTCCTGGAGCGCGGCGCGGTACTTGGCGATCTCGTCGACGGTGTTGCCCTGGCCGAACGCGATCGCCGCGCCGAGCATCAGCGCGCATAGGGCAGCCTGCGCAACGCGCCGGGCTATCAATCGCATGATTCCTCCTGCTTGATCGGGTGCCGCTGGGAACACTGCCGACTAAGAGACGATCGCTGCGCTCGCGACGCGAGCAATGCGGGCGAAACCTCCCGTCACGCAATCACCGCTTCGTCGGTGCGCTTTTCGCCCCGGTTGTCGGTCCATGTGATCTGGACCTTGTCGCCTTTCGCTCCACCCTTGAACTTGAACGACAGGAAAGGATTCTTCGACACCGCCGGGCCCCATTCGGCACTGAGCACCGTCTTGCCGTTCCACGTCGCGGCGACCGACTGGATGTGCCACGCGGGAATCGTCTTGCCCTGCGCGTCCTTCCGCTGCCCGGTCTCCATCTCGTGACTCATCAAAACCTTGACTTCGGTCGAATCGCCGACGACGTTCGCCCGGATTTTCATCGGATCTGGCATTTCAATCACTCCTCGAGTTCGACTTGTGCGGGGTGCTATCGCTAGCCGCCGCAGCCGCCGAGCGTGACCTTGATCTCTTTCGACGCGACGTAGTACTTGCCGTCGGCCTTCACGAGCGCGTAAACGTTCGAGCTTTGCCCCATCTTCACCCGCGTGTTGATCGCGGGATCCGTTCCCGGCGGAATGTCGAAGACCGCCGCGAGCATGTTCGGATTCTTCTCGATCAGGATCGCCATCGACTCGGTCTTCGGGATCGAGCTCGTGATGCCGATCGGAACCACCGCGCCGTTTTCGGCGATGTCGGGCGTCGATACGAACGCGATGTCCTTGCTCTGCGTCGGCGCCGAGCCGCCTAGCGCTTTCATCGTGTCGTCGAGAGACTTCGCTTCGAACGCCGCCTTGTTCCATTCCGCCGCCAGCAAATCGCCCGGCCGCAGCCATCCCGCTGCGGCAAGGAGCGTAAGCAGCGTAAGGCCGCCGCCGGCTTTCAATACCTTCCTGCGCTTGCCGTCCATCGTGTTCTCCAAAAATCCGACCGTATATTGTATTACGTCGCGGCAGTCCGGAGATAAGTAGGGTCAGAGACGAATTTTCCAATGTCGGGCGAACTAAACACGCTCGGAAAGTCGTCTCTGACCCTACTTATTCACCGTCCACCGCCCAGGATCCAATGGACGATCGTCCGCGCCTCGGCAGCGCTCACCTGCGACTGCGCGGGCATGGCGACATCGCCCCACGCCCCGGAACCGCCATCACGCACCTTTGCAACGAGTCGCGCTTCCGCTTCCTTGGCGCGCGCGCCGTAGCGGGCGGCAATATCGCGAAACGCAGGTCCGACGACGCGGGTGTCGACAGCGTGACAAGCCATGCAGCCCAGCCGCTTGGCGAGGTCGACGCCGGCGACACGTTTTGCTGCCGGATTCGCCGCGGCCGGGGCCGCGCCGACCGTCGTCAGCCCCTCGATCGCCCCCAGCGCGCGGCGCTGGTCGGCGAGATTTCCGTGCTGGTCCAGCGCGTACGCCGGTATCTCCGACGACAGCCGCACTTCGGCGGCGCAGTTCTTCATGCAGGCGACGTTCGCAGTGTCGGGCTTGCCATCGCGCCGCATGAAGCCGTGCGCGGTGGTGAAGCCGTCGCGATTCGGCATTCTGAGCTTCGGCAGCGAATCCTGGTCGAGCACCGCATCCGCCCCGACGATGTCGTTGAGATTCAGCACGTACGCCGTAAGCGCATAGACTTCATCGGCGGTGAGCGATTGCGGCGCGTTGAACGGCATCGCGCGCCGAATGTAGTCGAAGAGCGTCGTCGCATAGTTCAACTTGCTGCCGGTCGTCCGGATCGGCGCATCGGAGGCGAGCGATCCTACGCCGCCCGCGATTTGCAGATAAGCGTTGCTCTCGCCGAACGTGCCGTGACAGCTCGCGCACTTCGCGTCGTAAATGACCTGCCCGTCGGCAACACTGCCGCGCCCGGGAGGCAATCCCGTGCCGTCTGGCTTGACGTCGATGTCCCAGCCAGCGATCTCCGCGGGCGTTGCCGGCTTCCCGAGGCCGAATTTGCCTGCCGCCTGCGCCTGCGCGGCGCACGCCGACGCCGCGAGCGCGACGCCCACGCACATGATCCGGATGCAAACGCCGCTACGACCTGACCTGGACATTGCTCACTTCGCCGCCTGGATCGACGCGCCACGTCTGGATCGCGTTGTTGTGGTAGATCGAGCGCGTTCCGCGCACTTCGCGCAACTGCCGATAGCTCGGCTGCACGTAGCCGGTCTCGTCGATGACGCGCGACTGCAGCAGCGCGCCGCTTCCGTTCCACGTCCAATCGATCCGGAACCGTGTCAGCGCCTTCGTGTAAACGGGGTCTTGCAGGCGCGCGGTGCGCCAGTTGCGCCCGCCGTCCGTCGAGACGTCGACGCGCCGGACGCGCCCGCGCCCCGACCAGGCGAAGCCTGTGATCTCGTGCGCGCCCCGATCGAGGATGACCTGACCGCCCGAGGGCGACGTGATCACGGATTTCGCTTCCTGGATCCACGTGTACTGGCGATGGACGCCACCGGGCATCAGGTCGACGTAATGCAGCGACTCCTCGCGCGTGTTCCATGGCGCATCGCCGACCTTGAGGCGGCGCAACCATTTGACGCTCGACACGCCCTGAACCCCCGGAACGACGAGCCGCAGCGGATAACCCTGCTCGGGCCGTACCATCTCGCCGTTCTGGCCGTACGCGACGATCGCATCGTCGAGCGCCATCGAAACCGGTATCGAGCGCGCGAGCGATGCGCCGTCGGCGCCTTCGGCGAGCACGAACTTCGCGCGCCGCCGGTCGATTTCGCATTCGTCGAGCAGCGTCGAGAGCAACACGCCGGTCCACTCGCTGCACCCGATCATTCCATGCGAGTACTGGACCGTCGGCACGGCAACGTTCGCCCATTCCATCCCGGTGTTGGCGCCGCACTCGATGAAGTGAATTCGGCTCACCGAGGGAAAGCGCAGGATGTCGTCCATCGTGAAGATCCGCGGGTTCGAAACCAGCCCGTGGATCATCAGTCGATGCTCGTGCGGATCGATCTCGGGCATTCCGGCGTGATGACGCTCGAAATGCAGCCCCGACGGCGTCACGATGCCGAAAAGGTTCTGCAGCGGCGTGAACGACACCGACGAATGCGGCGTCCGCGTGAGTCCCGGACTGTCGCGGCGCACGATCTTCGCCTCGTACTTCGACGGCATGCCGTAGGGATTCGCGAGAATCGGCGCGCCCAGCGTTCGGCTCCACGCAGGAACATTGGGTGGGAGGTTGCTGGCGGCCTCCTGCGCGAGCGCGCGCTCGATCGTGAGCGCGCTGCCGGTTGCGGCCGCCCCGCTGCCGAGCGCGACCGCGCGGCGCAGGAACGTACGGCGGCTCGATTCGCGCGCCATCAGTGCTGCTCAACGAAAGCGAGCAAGTCCTCGCGCAGCGGCGCACGCGCATCGATTCCGCCGGCAATGTGCACGCAAACCGTTCGACACACGTCGGCGAATACCCGATCGGTCACCTTGTAGAAAACCGCATTGCGCTCCTTGCGCCGGCTCACGACGCCGGTGTCACGCAGCAACGCCAGGTGCCGCGACACGTTCGTCTGCGTCGCGCCGGTCATGGCCACGATCTCCGATACCGAACGCTCCTCATTGCAGATCGTGTGCAATATCTTGAGGCGCGTCGGCTCCGACAGCAGTCCGAAGTATTTCGCGACCGCGGAGAACACTTCGTCGAGCTCGTCGATCGCACGGGGTGCCCTGGGCGCACGTCTTTTCATATCTGCATGAGCATATGCGCATGTGCTCATTCTGTCAAACGTGGCAACGGAAGACGCGCGTATTCACATGCGCGAGCTTCGATGCGGAGAGTCACCCGATGACGCTCGAGAATGCCTCGTTCCCATTCGCCCCCGCACGGCGCCGCACGCTCACGCGCGCTCGGCGTGGCGGCATTTCTTCCTGCGGTGTCCGCGATCGCGCAGTCGACGATGCTGCTTCCTACGCCCGGCCAGCCCGACGGGCCGTTCTATCCGAAGACGTTACCTGCGGATCGAGACTCCGATCTCACCCGGGTCGCAGGGAGAGCGGATCGCGCGTCGGGCACGCTGCTTTATCTTTCGGGAACGGTCGTTGCGCGCGACGCGCGACCCGTGGCGAGCGCCATCGTTGAGCTGTGGCAATGCGACGTCCACGGCCGATATCATCACGCGGGCGACGAAGGCGTTCCGCGCGATGAGAACTTCCAGGGCTACGGCGTTGCCACGACCGACCCGGCGGGACGCTACGCGTTCAAGACGATCCGGCCAGTGCCCTACTCCGGTCGAACGCCGCACCTGCATGTGCGTGTGCGCCCTTCGAGCGGCGCGTCACTGACAACGCAGGTTTACATAGCCGGCGACAGCGCGGATGGCGACTTCGTGCTCGCGGGGTCTCCGTCGGAGTACGCGAGCGACTTACGATTGCGCTGTCGCCCGCCGCCGGACGCGAAGCCGGCGCACTGGCCGGTACATTCGATGTCGTAGCGCGCTAACCGCCCGCGCGGTCGTGAGCACATCGGTTGCCGCGACATCGCGGTTTGCGAGCGCACATCCCAAAAGTGCGTCGCAGTATAAAATGGCGTGGTAGTTCGAACGGTTCTCGAGCAGTTCGATCGATATTCAACCGAACCCCGATCCTCGCGGTTCATGTCCGGGGCGCCATGCTACGCAAGATAGCCAAGAAAATACTTCCACCGTCGCTGTACAACGGCGCCAAGCGCGCGCTCGGAATGCCGATCTACGAGACCGAGGCTGCAGGACAGAAAGGCAGCGAGTACTACGACAAGACATTCGATGCCGACGAATATTGGCGCCGGCATTACACCGAGGTGCGGGACTATGCGTCGTGGACGGTGATCATCGATCGTCTGCGCGCGTGGCCGGTGCGCAGCATCCTCGAAATCGGGTGCGGGTCCGGCCTTCTTGCCGCCGCCATGCGCGATGCCGGCGTGTTCGAATCGTACTGCGGGTTCGATTTCAGCTCGCACCGCCTTTCACATGCGCACTCGATCTGCCCGGATCTGCGCTTCGAGCACGCCGACGCATTCGCGACCGACCTGTACGACACAGTCGACTACGACTGCGTCGTGACCACGGAATTCCTGGAACACGTCGAAGGCGATCTCGCGGTGATCTCCCGACTCAAGCCCCGCACGAAGCTGATCGGCATCGTTCCCAACATGCCCTGGGTTTCGCACGTCCGGTATTTCAAGGACAGCGACGAGGTGGTAGCTCGTTACGGCCCGTTTCTCGACGACCTGACGGCGACCCCGCTCCTTCTGGATCAGAAGGGCAACACGAATTTCATAATGCAGGGGATACGCAACCGCCGCGACTATGTCGAACGTTGATTCGAGGTTGTCTGCGGCTGAAGGATTCCCCGCCCAAGCTTCGCGACGACAGTCGTTCGCCTAATGCAGCGTCGCGCTCGACAGGAAGCGCAACTCCTCGCCCGACTTCAGACGGTAGACGCCTTCGCCGATGTGTTCGGCACCGTCGATTTCCCCGCGCGTGAACATGATTTCGGCATCCCCGTGCTTCGCTTCGATCACGATGTCGTCAGCGACGGTCGCATCGTCGGGAATGCGCAAGTACTCGGTCGCGAAAACCACGCCGTCGATCAGCAGGTAATCGGCGTTGTCCATCGCGCTTGCCAAGTGCATCAAATGAACGCCCGTCGCCATGATTCCTCCAGTAGAAGGCTGAAACACCCGCCTTTGCGGCCAACCCCCTGCAGCTCGAGTTGATGACTGCTAGCGTCTCAAGGCCCAAAACGCGGGAATGCCAGCGGAGGTTGACCCCCGGCGTCGCCGGGCCTCTGAAGAAGGCGTAGGACGAAAAGTCCCGAAGGTAAGTCGGGCCAGAAACGAGTTTGACGACTCTCCGCGAGTCCGACGCCAGCGTAAGAAATCGTCTCTGACCCTGTTTTTACTTGCACTTTACTTGTCGCGCACGAGCTCGCGAACAAAGTTGGGCAGCGCGAGAGCTGCCCGATGCATGTCGCCGTTGTAATACTGAAGGTGCGCGATCTTGCGATCCGCAATCCTGCGCTCGATCTCATCGGTTGAAACGCTCGTCGGATCGAGCGTCGCCGACGCGCAAGCCATCATCCACATCCCGCCGTACAAGGGAACCGATGTCAGATACGGCGTCACGACGGCAAACGCGTCGCGCAGATGGGCGAGCGTTTCGCGAATGCGATCCGGATGCGCGATCGGACTCGCGATATGCAGCGTGAGCGCGCCCATCGGATTGAGACGTGCGGCACACGCGCGATAGAAATCCGGCGTGTACAAGAGCTCCGACGGTCCACCCGGATCGGTGAGATCCAGCACGATCAAATCGTAGCGCTCGGTCGCCGTGCGGACGAATTCGAAGCCGTCGCCAATAATGAGCGAAAGGCGCGGATCATCGAGCGCGCCGCGGTGGACGGCGCCAAGATACTTACGCGAGATGTCGACCACAGCGCCGTCGATCTCGGCGAGTGTCACCGCGCGTATCGACGGATGCTTGAAAAGCTCGTCCGCGGATCCGCCGTCGCCGCCGCCGATGATGAGTGCGCGCTCGGGCTTCGGGTGCGACAGCGCGGCGAGGTGAACGAGGTTCTCGTGATAAAAGAACTCGTCACGTTCGGATGTCATGAAGTGGCCGTCGAGCCGGAAAAGCTTTCCGAACGGCACGCTGTCATGAACTTCGACGGCCTGAAACGCCGAGCGGAACTGCTCGAGCCTGCGCGACGACCGGATGTAGAACCCCCAGTCGTTGGTCAGCTGTTCCGTCATCAGGTCGGGCGCGAGGTCCTGCGGCGCGCCCGCGCCAGGCGAGGCCTGCCCGTCAGCCATCCACGGTCCCGCGATGGATCACCTGGTACTTGGTGCGCGCCGGCTTGAGCAACGCTTCGAGAGCGCTAAACAGCCGCTTCGCCTTCTCGCTGTTGTCGGTCGCGAGATTGCACACGTAGACGTCAACGGTGACGAAACCGCGCTCCGGCCACGTATGAATCGCGAGATGCGACTCGGCGAGCAGCACGGTGCCCGTGACGCCCTGCGGTTCGAACTGATGGAATGCGTCGCCAACGATGGTGAGCCCAGCGTCGCGGCTCGCAGCAAGGCATACGGCACGAAGTGCTTCGCTACGCGTGAACTCCGGCGTGTCGGCAGGGCATCCGTACCATTCGCCTAACAGATGGATTCCGTCCATTAGTCGTCCCCCTGGCGCCTCCAACTTCAGGAGGCAGATGCGGTGGATTGCGTTTCACAAAAAATGCCCCGCGACTGCCACGGATGTCTGCGGCGGGAAGTGGGGCGCCTTCGCTACTTGGCATCGCTGCCGTGCACAGTGTTGTAAACCTGCGATTATTGCATAAAGTGCTGCCGGAGGCGATAATTTCAAGTTCCGCACGCACAAAGTTTGCTTGCGCGGCGCCGCTAGCTTGGTGAAACGCCGCGCCATCCCGAATCCTCCGCTCGCTGATCTGCCAAAGAGCCCATGTCCGCGCCGACTCGAGATGCAAGTGTTTCCGATTCCCTGCTTGCGAACGCGATCCGCGCTCTGGCGATGGACGCCGTCGAAGCGGCGAAGAGCGGCCATCCCGGCATGCCGATGGGAATGGCCGAGATTGCGGTCGCGCTGTGGCACCGTCACCTCGTGCACAACCCGGCAAACCCGAACTGGACCGATCGCGACCGATTCGTCGTCTCCAACGGTCACGGCTCGATGCTCCTGTACGCGCTGCTCCATCTCACCGGCTACGACCTTCCTCTCGACGAGATAAAGCGGTTTCGGCAACTCGGCTCGAAGACGCCCGGGCATCCGGAGCACGGCTTGACGCCCGGCGTCGAGACGACCACGGGCCCGCTCGGCCAGGGCATCGGAAACGGCGTGGGAATGGCGATCGCCGAGAAGCTTCTCGCCGCCGAATTCAATCGGCCCGGTCACGCGATCGTCGATCACCGAACCTACGTGTTCTGCGGCGACGGCTGCCTGATGGAAGGCATCTCGCACGAAGCCTGCTCGCTCGCGGGCACGCTGAAGCTCGGCAAGCTGATGCTGTTCTACGACGACAACGGCATCTCGATCGACGGCGAGACGCGAGGCTGGTTCACCGATGACACGTGCAAGCGCTTCGAAGCCTACGGCTGGAACGTGATCTGCGGCGTGGATGGCAACGACGTCGAAGCGGTCGACGCGGCGATCCGCAAGGCGCAGGCGGTCACCGACCGGCCGTCGTTCATCGACTGCAAGACGGTGATCGCCAAGGGCGCGCCACACAAATCGGGCACCGCTGAGGCGCATGGCGCGCCGCTCGGCGAGAAGGAAGTCGCCGCCACCCGCGTTGCGCTCGATTGGCGCTACCCCCCATTTGAAATTCCCGAGTCGATCTACGCAGGCTGGAACGCACGCGACGCTGGCGCCGCTGCCGAGGATCGATGGGCGAAGCGCTTCGCCGAATATCGGAGTGCCTTTCCCGAGCTCGCCGCAGAGTTCACGCGTCGGACGCACGGCGAATTGCCGGCGGCCTGGGCGCAGACCGCGGCCGCGCTCGCGCAGGCACAGGCGACCAAAGCCGAAGCGATCGCGACTCGCAAGGCATCGCAACAGGCGATCGAAGCGTATGCGAAGACGCTGCCGGAACTGCTCGGCGGCTCTGCCGACTTGACCGGGTCCGTATTCACCAACTGGTCTGGGAGCAGGACGGTGACGGGAACCGATGCCGGCAACTACATCTACTACGGCGTCCGCGAGTTCGCGATGTGCGCGATCGCGAGCGGCATCGCGCTGCACCGCGGGCACATTCCCTATGTCGGCACGTTCCTGACGTTCTCCGACTACGCGCGCAACGCCCTGCGAATGGCGGCGTTGATGAAGC
>JADMIO011827308.1_pt1 | contig 11526 bp, 7 predicted proteins | sample 8958161 | NCBI WGS metagenome assembly JADMIO01 (sample SAMN16585339, study PRJNA669376) | soil metagenome | isolation source: Crop rotation soil | place: USA: Cullars Rotation, Alabama | collected 2011
CTTTCCCGCCCGCCTCCGATGCGTCCGTGGCCACCGACGCCGCCAGCAGCGGCGGCTGAGCACGCGCCGCCATCGATCTTCCGGGTACCGATCTTTCGGATACGCTGGGGCGACGTGGACGCGCGCCCCGGATGCTGACCGATGACGGATTCCTCCACCGCCGCGAAACCGTCCCCGCGACGGGCGCCATGGTGGGCGCTGCTGCTCGGCAGGCTGCTCGATCCCTGGATCCGCCTGCGGATCGAGCCGGCCGATGAAGTCGCCGCGCTGGCCGCCGACGGCCGGCCGCTGTGCTTCGTGCTCGAACGCTATGGCCTGTCGAACGCGCTGATCCTCGAGCGCGCCTGCCGCGAGGCGGGCCTGCCCTCACCGCTGACCCCGCGTGCCGACGACGCGCTCGGCCGCGAACGCGCCTACGTCGCGCTCTCGCGGCGGCGCGGCTCGTGGTTCGGGCGGCCGCGCGCGCGCACCCATTCCGAGGGCCTGGCCAAGCTGCTCGAACGCCAGCGCGCGCTGCCCGACCTCGACATCCAGCTGGTGCCGGTGTCGATCTTCGTCGGCCGCGCGCCCGATCGCCAGTCGGGCTGGTTCTCGGTCCTGTTCTCGGAGAACTGGGAGCTGGTGGGCCGGTTCCGCCGCTTCCTGTCGATCCTGCTCAACGGCCGCAACACGATCGTGCAGTTCGCCGCGCCGGTGCCGCTGCGCGCGGCGATCGCCGAGCAGCTGCCGCCCGAGCGCACGGTGCGCAAGCTCTCGCGCGTGCTGCGCGTGCACTTCGCGCGGATCCGCTCGGCGATCATCGGTCCCGACCTCTCGCACCGCCGCCTGCTCGTCGACAAGGTGCTGGCGACCGAGCCGGTGCGCCAGGCCATCGCCGACCAGGCGCGCAAGGACAACAAGTCGCTCGAGGACGCATGGCGCAAGGCGCATGCGATCGCCTGGGAAATCGCGGCGGACTATTCGCATCCGGTGGTGCGCTCGCTGTCGTTCATGCTCACGCCGTTCTGGAACCGCGTGTACGACGGCGTCGAGGTCCACCACCTCGACCGGCTCAAGGACATCGCGCCGGGCCACGAAGTGGTGTACGTGCCCTCGCACCGCAGCCACATGGATTACCTGCTGCTGTCCTACCTGCTCTACACCCACGGCATCGTGCCGCCGCACATCGTCGCTGGCGTCAACCTCAACATGCCGGTGATCGGCTCGCTCCTGCGCAAGGGCGGCGCCTTCTACATCCGCCGATCCATCCGCGGCAGCGCGCTGTATTCGTCGATCCTCAGCGAGTACGTCGCCCTGCTGGTCGGCGAGGGCTTCTCGCTGGAGTACTTCATCGAGGGCGGGCGTTCGCGCACCGGCCGCCTGCTGCAGCCGCAGGGCGGCATGCTGGCCATGACCGTGCGCGGCTTCCTGCGCGAGCCGCGCCGGCCGATCGTCTTCCAGCCGGTGTACGTGGGTTACGAGAAGCTGATGGAGGGCAAGAGCTACCTCGACGAGCTCACCGGCCGGCCCAAGCAGAAGGAAACCATCTGGGCCCTCATCCGCGGGGCGTACGGCGCGTTGCGCGAGAACCACGGCCGGGTCGCGGTGAGCTTCGGCGAACCGATCCGGCTCGACGACGTGCTCGCCGAGCACGCCGCCGACTGGCGCGAGCGCCCGATCGGCAGCGACGAGCGACCGAAGTGGATGCGCGACGCGGTCGACGACCTCGCCCAGCGCATCCAGGTCAACGTCAACCGCTGCGCCGACGTAAACCCGGTCAACCTGCTGGCGCTGACCGTGCTGTCCGCGCCGAAGCACGCGATGGCCGAGGCCGACCTGCTCGAGCTGCTGGCGCTGTACAAGCGCCTGCTGATGGCGATCCCGTACTCGGACCGGGTCACCGTCACCCACATGGAACCCTTCCAGATCGTCGAGTACGGCGAGCGCATGGGCATCCTCGAGCGCACCCAGCACCCGCTCGGCGACGTGCTCTCGATGGACGACCAGACCGCCATCCTGCAGACGTACTACCGCAACAACGTCCTCCACCTGTTCAACGCGGTCGCCTGGGTCGCCTGCTGCTTCCAGAACAACCGCCGGATGAGCCGCGAGGGCGTGGTGCGCCTGGGCCGGATGATGTATCCCTTCCTCCAGCACGAGCTGTTCCTGCCGTGGACGCCCGAGCAGTACGAGGCGCGGGTGCAGGCGACGATCGAGCAGTTCATCGCCGAAGGCCTGCTGACGTTCGACGCGAACTCCGGCTATCTCGGCCGCGGTCCTGGCCAGACCGACGAGGTGTTCCGCCTGCGCACGATCGCGCACAGCCTGCAGCAGGCCTTCGAGCGCTACTTCATCGCGGTCGCCGTGCTGGTGAAGAACGGCCCGCGCACGCTCTCCGTGGGCGAGCTCGAGAACCTGTGCCAGATGACCGCGCAGCGGCTGTCCCTGCTGTATGCCGACACCGCGCCGGAGTTCTTCGACAAGTCGCTGTTCCGCGGCTTCATCAACAAGCTGCGCGAGCTGGGCGTAGTCAAGACCGACGAGAACGGCAAGCTCGACTTCGGCGAGCAGCTCGAGGGCTGGGCCAAGGATGCCAAGGTCATCCTCGGCCGCGAGCTGCGCCACACGATCCTGAAGATCACGCCGGAATCGGCGCGTGCGGCGGGTGCGGGGCCTGCTTCCTCCTGACGGGTCTGCGGTGCCGTCATCCCGGCGGCTTCAAACGGCGAAGCCGGTCAAGGCGGGATCCATCTTGATCTTGAATCAAGAGCACAATGGATCCCGGCGTTCGCCGGGATGACGAACGCCTTTTCGGCTATTGAGCTTGGCCGCGGGGAAAAACCTCCGCTTCAAACGGACTGGCTGGCGCGCGCGCCGGAGCCGGATGCTCCCTTCCGCCCCTGCCGCGCCAGGTGCACCAGCAGCAGCGAGATCGCCGCCGGCGTCACGCCCGGGATGCGCTGGGCCTGGCCCACGGTCTGCGGACGGACGCGGGCAAACTTGGCCGTGACCTCGGCCGACAGGCCACGCACGGCGGCGTAGTCGAAGTCCTCCGGAATTTCCGTGTCCTCGTTGCGCCGCTGGCGGGCGATATCGTCGGTCTGGCGCTGCAGGTAGCCGGCGTACTTCACGCTGATCTCGACCTGTTCGGCGACCGCCGGATCCTCGCAGGGCGGACCGATGCCTTCCACGCTCGCCAGCGCGGCATAGCCGAGCTCGGGTCGCTTGAGCAGGTCCAGCGCCGAGGCCTCGTGGCCCAGGGTCAACCCGAGCGCCTGTTCGAGTTCGCGCCCGAGCGCATTGCCCGGTGCGGCGTGGATCGATGCCAGCCGCGCCGTCTCGCGCGCGATCGCCTCGCGCTTGCGCTCGAAGGCTTCCCAGCGCGCGTCGTCGACCACGCCCAGGCGGCGGCCGGTTTCGGTCAGGCGCAGGTCGGCGTTGTCCTCGCGCAGCTGCAGGCGGTATTCGGCGCGCGAGGTGAACATGCGGTAGGGCTCGGTGGTGCCGTGGGTGACCAGGTCGTCGATCAGCACGCCGATGTAGGCCTCGTCGCGGCGCGGCATCCACGGCTCGCGTCCTTGCGCGGCGAGCGCGGCGTTGAGCCCGGCGACCAGTCCCTGCGCCGCGGCTTCCTCGTAGCCGGTCGTGCCGTTGATCTGGCCGGCGAAATACAGGCCTTCGACGGCCTTGGTTTCCAGCGAGGCCTTCAGGCCACGCGGGTCGAAGTAGTCGTACTCGATCGCGTAGCCGGGGCGGGTGATGTGCGCATGCTCGAAGCCGCGGATGCTGCGCACGAGCTCGACCTGGGCGTCGAACGGCAGCGAGGTGGAGATCCCGTTCGGATAGATCTCGTGGGTCTCCAGTCCTTCGGGTTCGACGAAGATCTGGTGCGAGGCCTTGTCGGCGAAGCGCACGACCTTGTCCTCGATCGACGGGCAGTAGCGCGGGCCGACGCCCTCGATCACGCCGGTGTAGAGCGGCGAACGGTCGAGCGCGCCGCGGATCACCGCGTGCGTGCGCTCGCTGGTGTGGGTGATCCAGCACGAGACCTGGCGCGGATGGTCGGCGCGCGAACCCACGAAGGAGAACACCGGCGCGGGATCGTCGCCAGGCTGCTCTTCCATCACCGAGCGGTCGATCGTGCGGCCGTCGATGCGCGGCGGCGTGCCGGTCTTGAGGCGGTCGACGACGAAGCGGCCTTCGCGCAGGCGTTCCGCCAGCGCCGCCGAGGGCGGTTCGCCCGCGCGTCCTCCAGCGAAATTCACCTGGCCGACGTGGATCTTGCCGGCAAGGAAGGTGCCTGCGGTCAACACCACGCAGCGGGCGTCGAAGCGCAGGCCGCCCTGGGTGACGACGCCGGCAACGTACTCGTTTCCGCCGGCGCCCGCCGCGATCAGCAGGTCGTCCACGGACTGCTGGAACACCCAGAGATTTGGCTGGTTCTCGACCGCATGGCGGATCGCGGCGCGGTAGAGCGCGCGGTCAGCCTGGCAGCGGGTCGCGCGCACCGCCGGCCCCTTGCTGGCGTTGAGCCGGCGCCACTGGATGCCGGCACGATCGGCGCACAGCGCCATTGCCCCGCCCATCGCGTCGATCTCGCGCACCAGGTGGCCCTTGCCGATCCCGCCGATCGCCGGGTTGCAGCTCATCGCGCCGACCGTCTCGATCGCGTGGGTCAGCAGCAACGTGCGCGCGCCTGCCCGGGCGGAGGCCAGGGCGGCTTCGGTACCGGCGTGGCCGCCGCCGACCACGATCACGTCGTAGCGATGGGCGGAAACATTCATGGGGGTGGGAGTTTACGCGCGGCGGCCAGGAGGCCGTGAGTCACGAACGGAACCTCGAGCCACGGCAGGCCGCCGGCAACTCGTGACCCGCTACTCACATCCAGCTTGGCACGCTTCGTGCTTTATACCTCATGCACCCGCGGCTCCCACAGCCGCACGCTGGGCCGGCAATAGGAACAGGGACGGTTGCAGCGTCACGGGGCGTGGCCGGGAGTCTCGGGGGAGGCTCCCGGCCAAGTTTTTTTGGGGATCCCGATCTGGTTTCTGGCGGACGCGAACCGTGCTGTTCGCGAATCCGGGCCACTTCCGCGGAATGCCGGCCCGGCCGGCTGAAGAAAAGCCGACGCCCGGCAGGTTTTTCAGGAACAGGGGGGATCCTTCGTAACCGTGTGCCGGGCGTCGGGCAGCTGCGGCGCATGTCGCGCCTTGTCAGTCACGTCGAAAAGCGACGTAGTGTGTCAGTTTTCCGCATCTTCTGCCTGTTCACAACGCAGGTGCAAGCGCGAAAAGGCCATCACGGTCGCGGGTGTTGGAATCCGTGATCAGGCGCACGATTTTCAGGGCCGTGGCGGGGCGGGGCAGGGTCCGGCGCGCGCTGGCTTGGCCGGTCATGCTGCTGTGCCGCATTGCGGTGGAACCCCGGGGCTGCCGCCACCACGTCCGCCACGTGCCCGTCGTGATGGTGGTGGTGGTGCCAGTACCACCAGGGCGGGCCGTAGAACCACGGGCTGTAACCGAATCCCCACGGCGAAAAACCGGGCCCGTACCAGCCGTAGCCGTAACCGAAACCCCACTGGCCGTAATTGGCCATGACCTGCGGGTCGTTGTACCAGTAGTCGCCGTAGCCGTCGTGCGCGGCCACGTAATAACCGTCGCCCGCGGCATTCGCGGCCTGGCCACCGCCGTGGGTTTCCGTGGTCGCGCAGCCAGCGAGCAGCGCTGCGCCCAGGGCGATGGCGACGATGCGATGACGTTTCATGGCGGCGGTCCCCGTGATGATCCCGAGTCTTGGCTCGACGCGGTGAATCCGTGCTTAATTGAACTGGATCGCTTCCCTGGTCCGGCGCCCCGTCAGGCCACCGGCTCCTTCAGCAGCCGGCCCAGCAGGTCGTTGGCATCGCGCGAGGCGAATCGCCCGCGCAACCGCTCGAGGTGGGCTTGGGCGAGCACGTCGCGCCCGCAGGACCAGCGTCGCCAGCTCTCGAACCCGGCCAGCAGCCGCGCGGCGACCTGCGGGTTGATGCTGTCGAGCAGCGGCAGTTCCTCGACCAGCAAGGCGTAGCCGGCGCCGTCGGCGCGGTGGAAGGCGGTCGGGTTCATCCGCGAGAAGCTGCCGAGGATCGCGCGCACGCGGTTGGGATTGGTCGGCGTCCACCAGTGCGAATCGATCAGGCCGCGGACCCCTTCGACAGCGTCCGCATGCGGGCGGGTCGCCGCAACGGCCAGCCACTTGTCCGTCGACAGCGGATCGTTCTCGTGGCGACGCGAGAACGCGGCTTCGGCGCGCCCCGCCGCGGATGAATGGCTATGGACAAGGCAGCGCAGGGCGCCAAGGCGATCGGTCATGCGCGTGGAGACGTCGAACTGCGCGACCGCCAGGCCATCTTCCGGTTCCAGCTCGGTGAGCCAGGCCAGGCAGCCGTTGCGCAGCCGGCGGGCGCCCATGGCCGCGCCTCCGAGTCCGTCCGCCGCGAGCGGTGCGAGCGCGTGGTAACGGTGGCGGAGCCGGCGCTCATGCTCCCGGGCAAGATGGCGGACCAGGTTCCTGCGCGCTTCCAGCAGGCCATCGATATCGACCCTGGGTTGCGCGTCGGCGAGGGTGTCGAAGTCTGGCAGGGCCATGCACTCGGCGACAAAGGCCGGATCGCCATGGTCGTCGTCGAGCAGCCCGCCGATCGCCGCCGACAGGGCGGCGGTCGCATCGGCCTGCGCCTCGAAGCGCCGCAACAGCACGCCGGCGGCAAGCCGCTGCAGCATGTCCCAGCGACCCAGGCCATCGCGTTCGCTGCGGGCCAGGCGCGCGAGGTCGGCAGGCGCATATTCGAAATTCACCTTCGCCGGCGCACTCAGGCCCTGGTTGAAGGAAGGCAGCGGGCGTGCGGCCAGGCCCTCGAAGACCAGCGTGTGCGCAGGCGCGGTCAGTTCGACCAGGCCATCGCGGATCGGCGCATCGCCGGCCGACGGCGCGACGGCGATTGCCTCGCCATCAGGGCCGTGGAGGGCGACGCGCAGCGGAATGTGCAGCGGCGACGTGCGCGTCGCGGCTTCGTCTCGCTGGCGCTGGCCGATCCGCAGCGTGTAGCGGCCGTCGGCGAACTCGTCCTCGATGTCGACTTCCGGCGTGCCCACCTGGGTGTACCAGCGCGCGAACTGCGACAGGTCGCGGCCCGACGCCTGCTCGTGCGCGGCGATGAAATCCTCGATCGTCGCCGCACGGCCGTCGTTGTCGGCGAAGTAGCGGTCCATGCCGGCGCGGAACGTCGCCTCGCCGAGCAGGGTGTGGAGCATGCGCACGATCTCGGCGCCCTTCTCGTACACGGTGAGCGTGTAGAAGTTGTTGATCTCGCGGTAGCGCGAGGGCCGCACCGGGTGCGCGAGCGCGCCGGCGTCCTCGGCGAACTGGCGCGCGCGCAGCAGGCGCACGTCCTCGATCCGTTTCACCTGCCGCGACTGCAGGTCGGAGACGAATTCCTGGTCGCGGAACACGGTCAGGCCTTCCTTGAGCGCGAGCTGGAACCAGTCGCGCAACGTCACCCGGTTGCCCGACCAGTTGTGGAAGTACTCGTGGCCGATCACCGACTCGATGCCCTGGTAGTCGGCATCGGTCGCGGTCTGCTCGTCGGCGAGGATGTAGCGGGCGTTGAAGATGTTCAGGCCCTTGTTCTCCATCGCGCCCATGGTGAAGTCCTGGGCGGCGACGACGTTGAACACGGACAGGTCGTAGCAGCGGCCGAAGCGCGACTCGTCCCAGCGCAGCGCGCGTTCGACCGCGCCGAGCGCATAGCCGCAGCGGCCGACGTCGCCGGGCGCGGCCCAGACCTGCAGGGCGACGGCGCGGCCATCGGCGGTGACGATGTCCTTGCGCACGCAGTCGAGGCGGCCCGCCACCAGGGCGAACAGGTAGCACGGCGTCGGGTGCGGGTTTTCCCAGGTCGATTCGTGGCGGCCGCCGGCCAGGTCGGCCTGCGCAACTGGATTGCCGTTCGCCAGCAGCACCGGATGGCGCGCCTTGTCGGCGCGCAGGGTGATGCGCCAGGTCGGCATCACGTCCGGGCGATCGGTGAACCAGGTGATCCGTCGGAAGCCCTGCGCCTCGCACTGCGTCAGCAGCGATTCGCCGCTGCGGTAGAGGCCTTCGAGACGGGTGTTGCGCGCCGGATGGATGCGGCAGCGGGTTTCGAGCACGCACTCGCCGGCCAGGCCCGCGATGACGAGGCGCTGGCCATCGAGCTGGTAGCGCGATGCGTCGAGCGGCTGGCCGTCGACCGCGATCGCCAGCAGTTCCAGCTCCTGGCCGTCGAGCTCCAGGGGCACGCCGGGTTGGGCGGGATCGGGGCGAAGCTGCAATCGCGCGGCCACTTCGGTGGCTTCGGCGTCGAGTTCGAAGGCGAGGTCGGCGTGGACGATGCGCCAGGCCGGTGCACGGTAGTCGGACAGCAGGGTTTCGGTCTGGCCCGAGGGCCCGGAGTCTGTCATCGAGGAACCCGCACCGGGGGAATCGCCTCGTTACACTATCACGCCACCGTGAACGCCAATTCGACGCCCGTCGCAGAAATGCAGCCGCACCACGCCGCCATTCAGGATCACGCCGCGGTCGCCGCGCCGCGCCTTCGCGACATCCTCGACGCCGCCGCGCGCATCGCGCCGTTTGCGCAGGTGACGCCGGTGCTGCGTTCGTCGGGACTCGACGAACTCGCCGGCTGCCAACTGGCCTTCAAGTGCGAGAACTTCCAGCGCGTCGGCGCGTTCAAGTTCCGCGGCGCCTGCAATGCGGTGTTCTCCCTGCCCGGCGATGTCGCGGCCCGTGGCGTCGCCACCCACAGCTCGGGGAACCACGGCGCCGCGCTGGCGCTGGCGGCGAAGCTGCGCGGCATCGCCGCGCACGTCGTCGTCCCCGCGAACGCGTCGCGGGTGAAGCGCGATGCGATCGCGCGCCACGGCGCGCGCATCATCGATTGCGAACCGACGATGGCCGCGCGCGACGCCGCCGTCGCCGACGTCATCGCCGCGACCGGCGCGACGCTGGTACATCCGTTCGCCGATCCACGGGTGATCGTCGGACAAGGCACGGTCGCGCTGGAACTTCTGCGCGAGTGCCAAAGCGGAGCTTCAACGGGACTCGATGCCTTGGTCGCGCCGATCGGCGGTGGCGGATTGCTGTCCGGCTGCGCGATCGCCACGCGCGCACTGTCGCCCCGCACGACGCTGTGGGGTGCCGAACCCGCGACCGCGGCCGACGCCCACGATTCCCTGCGCGAAGGCCGGCTGATCGACGACCGCGTCCCCCAGACGATCTGCGATGGCCTGCGCGGGCACCTCGCGCCGATCACGTTCGCCGTCCTGCGCGGCCACCTCGAAGGGGTCCTGCTCGCTTCCGAAGCCGAGATCATCGCCGCGATGCGCCTGCTGTGGGAGCGGCTGAAGATCGTCGTCGAACCTTCATCGGCCGTGGCCCTTGCGTGCGTGCTGCGCGAGCCGCGACGATTCGCCGGCCAGCGCGTGGGCATCGTGCTCAGCGGCGGCAACGTCGATCTCGACGCGCTGCCTTGGAAGGCCTGAGGAAGCGGTCTTTCTGGCACACTCCCCCCGACCGTCCTTCCACGATGGAAGACGCGCCGCATCCGCCCACACCGGAGCCGAGCCATGAGCGCCAACGCACCCGTCGACGAAAAGGAGGTCTGGAGCGGGTCGCCGTCGCAGCTCAGGCACCTGGGCCTGTACGTCCTGTGCGCCGTCGCGACCCTCGTCCTCCTCGTCGCGTCGATCAAGCTGCGCGGCTCGAGCGTGCCGGCCTGGATTCCGCTGCTGTTGGTCCTCGTGCCCGTGTTCTTCGCGGGCAAGCGCTTCCTGGAGACGCGCTGCGAACGCATCACCCTGACCGACCAGCGCCTGATCCTGCGCCGCGGGATCCTCAATCGCACGACCGACTACGTCGAGCTGTACCGCATCAAGGATTCGAACTTCACCCAGCCCTTCGTCGAGCGGATGCTCGGCCTGGGCACGATCCGCCTGCGGACGACGCAGGACAGCGCGCCGAACGTGGAGCTGTCCGGCATGCGCGCGCCCGAGGCGCTGTGGAACCAGATCCGCGGACTCGTCGAAGCCCGTCGCGACGCGAAGGGCGTGCGCGAGATCGACATGAACAGCGAGGCGGGCGGCTGATCTTCGATATTGTCGTATAGCAATTGGAAGCAAGGCTTCCACGCTGGCGGGCTGCTCGTTGAAGCAGGGCTTCCGCGCTGTCGCGGAAGCCTTGCTTTTCACGTCACCACGCCAAGCCAAGGAAAACGAAACTCAGCCGCCGCGCCTGCGAATCGGTATCGACGCCAGCGGCACCCTCGCGATCTCGCCATCCTCTTCGCGCAGGGGCTGCCCCGGCGGCGGCGCCCAGGCTTGGGCGTAGACCACTTCCCATGTGCTCGGCAGGACCCCGTCGCGGCGCATCGATTCGTAGGCGTCGAACACGCGCTGCATGCGCGCCTTTCCCGTCAACGAGCGACGGCGATCCGCGCGGGCGTTGTGGGCACCGAGTGCGCGCAGTTCGCGCATGAGCGAGCGCACGTCCGGATAAGTCAGGGTGAACCGGTCGCGGTGCAGCACCGGGTCGCGGAAGCCGGCGGACTGCAGGGCGTCGCCAACCTGCTGCATCTGCGCGAACGGCGTCACCGGGTCGCCGGCTCCGGCATGGGCGAAGGCTTCGCGAAGTTCGCGCAGGGTCTCGGGACCGAACGTCGAGAACAGCAGCAGGCCGTCTGGTCGCATCACGCGACGGAAACCGGCCAGCGTCCGTGGCAGGTCGACGACCCACTGCAGGCACAGGCTCGAGAACACCACATCGGCGCTGCCATCGACCAGCGGCAGCGCCGACGCATCGCCACAGACCGCATGCAGGCGCTGCGCGCCCGGCTTCCACCACGGCTTGCGCGCCGCGGTCCGGCGCAGCATCGGCAGGGCGAAGTCGAGCGCCAGCACCTGCGCCTTCGGCCAGCGTTCGTGCATCGCCTGCGCCGCGCGACCGGGGCCGGAACCAAGGTCGAGGACGCGCTCGGGCTTGCGTTCGGCGAGGGCCTCGAGTTGTTCGAGCAGGCGCGATTCGACCTCGCGTTGCAGCGTCGCCACGGCGTCGTAGCTGTCGGCGGCGCGGGCGAAGGCGCGGCGAAGGCGCGTCTTGTCGATGCCTCCGTGGGGACTGCGGGAATCGTTCATGGTTCCCCTCGACAGGCTCGGGGCAGGATGGGCTCACCACGAACGGGATCTCCCGCCGGTTCACCGCGAATGAAATCCTCGTTGGGCTCCCTCCGAACCGCTCGTGAGTCGTTCACTCGCGCGGGAGAGGCATTTCCGGTCATCTTCAGGAATTCGAGGATGGCATCAGCCAGCGCATCAGCGTGGGTGAGGAACGGCGCGTGGCCCGAGTCGAGTTGCACGGTGCGTGCATCCGGCGCGAGCGCCGCGGCGGCATCGACGGCGCGCGGGTCGACGAGGCGGTCGCGTCGCGCGCCGATCCACAGGCTCGCCACGCCGAGCGCCGGCAGCGGGAAAG
>JADMIO010909377.1_pt1 | contig 11525 bp, 8 predicted proteins | sample 8958161 | NCBI WGS metagenome assembly JADMIO01 (sample SAMN16585339, study PRJNA669376) | soil metagenome | isolation source: Crop rotation soil | place: USA: Cullars Rotation, Alabama | collected 2011
AGCGGCAGGGTTCAGGCCCAGCTGGTTTCCGATCTGCTCGACATGAGCCGCATCATCTCCGGCAAGATGACCTTCGAAGTGCAGCGCGTGGACCTTCAGGACGTGGTGAAGGCGGCGGTGGCGGCCATCCGCCAGTCGGCGGAAGCGAAAAATATCCGCGTTCAGCTGCTGCTTGATCCGTCTGTCGGGGCTGTGCGCGGTGACCCCGCCCGCCTCCAGCAGTGCCTCTGGAATCTGCTCATGAATGCGATCAAGTTTACGCCCAAAGGCGGGCGCGTGCAGGTTTCAGTGGCGAAGGTCAACAGCCACGTCGAGCTCTCCGTTTCCGACACCGGCCAGGGCATCGCACCGAGTTTTCTGCCCCACTTGTTCGAGCGATTTCGTCAGGCCGATGCCTCCACGACACGCAAGCACGGCGGGCTGGGGCTGGGACTTTCTATTGTGAAAAACCTCGTCGAGCTTCATGGCGGAACTGTCCGCGCCAGCAGCCCCGGCGAGGGGAAGGGCGCGACTTTCTATATCGACCTGCCCATCATGGCCGCCGAGCTTCCACCTTCGCACCTGGAATCAGAAAAGAATGCGGCACAGCGCGAAAGTCCCGCTCACGATCCTGCACTCCTCAAAGGAATCACCATTCTGGCCGTGGATGATGAGCCTGAGTCGCTGAAGCTGATCCAGCGCTTGCTGGAAGGGGCCGGTGCGCGCGTGCTGATTGCCGATTCAGCCCAGGAGGGTTTCGAGCTGCTCACCCAGGAGAAGCCCAATATCCTGTTGAGCGATATTGGCATGCCTGAAGAAGATGGCTACAGCTTTATTCGCAGAATTCGCAAGCTCAAAGCCAATGAAGGAGGGCACACGCCGGCCGCCGCCCTCACCGCCTTCGCCCGCACTGAAGACCGCACCAAGGCGCTGCGCGCCGGTTATCAGATTCACGTTGCCAAGCCGGTGGATCCCAGCGAGCTGGTCGCCGTGGTTGCCAGCCTCGCAATGCGCGGGTAGGAATCCTGCATCACACGCCCAATGCGGTAATTCTCTGTATCACTCGGAGGAGCTCGTCGAATTCAGTCGGTTTGGCCAGGAAGGCATCGAACCCGCTCAATCTTGCGCTTTCTCTATCATCTGCATTTACATAGGCCGAGAAGCAAAGCGCTGGAATGCGGCCACTGATCTTCCGCAGCTCCGGCAGAAGGTGACGGCCATCGCCATCCGGCAGCGCCAGGTCGCAGATGAGCAGGTCAAAGGCGCACTCTCGCGCTGCCTCGCGGGCGCGGCGGCAATCTTCGGCGGCTAGAACCACGTGGCCGACAGACTCCAAAATCCGTCCAAACACGTGCGCGGTGTCAGCGTGGTCTTCCACGAGCAAAATCCGCATCGAGCGGCAGGAAGTTGAAGATGTGACAGTCTCGAGTCCCATTGTTCATCATCCTCTGGCGGGCAAGAGGACAAACGTTAGGAGAAGAGGCTTTGTTGCCCGAGAGCAAATATACGTGAAATATGGGGCGATTGTCAAGATTTTGCACTTCTGCCAGGCCGCTGCGGCGCAGAACAGATTTGCACTATACTTGCTTGCGGGTGGCAGTACTCCCCGGCTGAAGTTCCCCCCCTCTTCAGCCAACTGCCGCCCTTTTTTTTTCGATGAAGCAAGCAGTTAACTTTTTTGTAATCAGCAACATCCTGATTTACGGCCGCCGAGGCCTGCGCGATGATCGCAGCAGCATGATGAGTCATACCGGAATCAATCAGGTGATTTTGTACGTTCCCCTTCTTCCCTCGGGCAACCTGCTGCTGGTCGAGCGCGTCGATGGCCGCGTCTATATCATCCGAAACGATCAACTGCTGACGGACAATTCCTGGACCAGGGAACAAGCGACCGATGCGCTGGCGGCGTTCAAAAAGATAATGGAAAAATGCGCGCCGAAGCGCTTTCCCGGAGTTTGATCTCGCTGCAGCCGTGACTCGTGTTTCCCTACGGCTTCACTTCATCATACGTCGCCGGCAGCGGCGTGTAGCGGTCGCTAAACCGCAATCCGCCGTGGCCGAGGTTGGGGTCGAGCTTGAAATTCAGCTGGCCGTTGGTGGTGATCTTCAGGGGTTGCTTGAGCGACACGACCGAGCCGGTGATGGTGGCGTCGGTGCTGCCCTGGAGGGTGACGCGGTCGCCGACGATGTGGCCGGCGAGGCTGCCGAAGTTACCGGTGAAATTCACGTCGAAGCCGGGGGCGATGATGAAGCTCCCGGCCAGGTCGGCTTTGATGCCGGCGAACTGGGGGAGCGGCGGAAGCTGATCGACGCCGTTCTTGGCGCCGCCGTTGCCCTGGAAGTTGAGCACGTTGGTGACAAGATTTCCGACGCCCAGGTCTTCGCAGACGATTACGCCGGTGATGCTCACGCCGCCGTTGAATTTGACGCTGTTGGGCTGCTGCACGTAGATGATGCCGCGCATGACGGTGCCGGCGTTGAAGTTGGGGTTGGTGTTCGGAGGGATCAGGACGTTGTCGTATGCGCCCAGGCCGCCGACATAGACGTTGGTGGCGTATTTTTTGTACTGGAGCGTGCTGGGCGTTGGAAACTCGGGGACGTCGGCGGCCGCCAGGTGCTTGACGTGGTTGGCCATGATGCTGGCCTGATTGTTGGTGCCGCCGACGGAGGAGCCCAGAGAGATACTGGGGTTGACGCCATTGAGCACAGTGATGTCGCCGGCGATGCTCGAGGGCAGGAGCGTGCCAATGGTGACGGAGGGATTGGTGCTGGAAATGCTCAGCACGTTGGCGTGGGCGGCCGGCGTGCCCTGGATGGGAATCGGCGTGTCGATGATCACGGTGCTCTTGGAAGCCATGCCGTTGTTGTTGAAAAAGTCGGTGGGGCGCTCGGTGGTGTCGTAGGTGAGTTGAACAGCGGCGCGGTCGGCATCGGCGATGGTGCTGTCGCTGTAAGCGCCAGTCACTTTCACGACGATGCGCCGGGCGGAGCGGGTGATGGTGGCGTGGAATTTCGAGCCATCGGCGTTGAGCTTGATGTATTGATCGGGCTGCGACGGCACCTCGATTTTGGTTGCGCCGGCGTCAATCCCGACGAGCTTTGCGCCCATGTTGGGCGTGCCGTTGAGCTGGGCGGAAAGGTCCTTGTGGATTTCGGTGAGAATCGCGGCGTCGGCGGTGGTGGGAGGAATGGCCACCTGGAAGAGCTGGAAGCGCATGAAATCCATGCCGGATTCCGCAGCGCCCAGTGCCTTGTAGCGGCGCAGCTCGTTGGTGCTGACCTGGGCGTTGGTGTTGGAGGAGGCGTAGAAACCGACGGCCAGGAGAGCGAAGAGGACGATGTACAACATCGCCAGGACGGTGACGACGCCGCTGCGTTGGCGCGCAGCATGCGGGGATAAGCGGATAACTCCCATGGGAATGACATCCGATTCAGTGGGGGGCGATGTCAAATTGTAATGTTTGTTTTGTTGGGTGAAGAGTTATCGCCTTTTCATTCAGGGGAGATCAAAGTCTCATAAATTGTCACACTCCCTTCTCCGGGCACGCCGGTAGAGAGAGAGTAAGTGGGATGCTTATTGGATTTCCTCGTAGGTGTTCACGTCGGGGGCGTAGCTGCTCATGCCGCCGGGCTGGGGGAGGGCGTCGTCGGCGTGCATGCCGCCGCTGGAGCTGTTGTTGATGGACTTGGCGATGATGCGGCCGAACTTCTGCACGCTGCCGCTGACGTTGAAGGTTGTGTCGGGAGCATACAAGTCGCCGACGCAGACATTGGTGCCGGTCCAGGTGGCGGTCGTGCAGGTGGGGAGAAAGAAGAGCGTGCGATTGGCGGGCTTGTTCTGGAAGGCGTTGATGACGACGCTGCCGGAGACGTTGTAGCTGTTCTGGATGTAGAGGGTGACGGGTCCCTGCCAATTGATGGTGGCGGTGCCGCCGAGGGTGAGGTTGCGGATCAGGTAGGTGCCGCCGGCGAGATTGACGGTGCCGCTGCTCATGTTGACATCGCCCAGGTCGGTGATACCGGCCGGAAGCGTGACGCTGGGATAGCTTACAGGAGTGGACATCGGGAGTTTGAGGCCGGTGACAGTGGCGCTGTCGTTGAGGGTGACGGTCTTGAGCGGGCCGGGGCGGGCATCGCCGTTCACTTTGGCAGTGTTGCTCAGAACGATGTTGCCGTTGGAGGAGATGTTGCCGTTCTTGCCGGCGGTGGCGGGGTTGTAGGCGCCGGTGTTGGAGTTGTAGCTGTCGGTGTAGGCATTGCTGCTCATGGTGACGCTGTTAAGTCCAATGAGCACATGCGAGCGGAAGCTCTGCTTGTATTCCATGCGGACGGCGCGGGTCATGGCGGCGCTGGCCGATCCGCCGCGGACGGTGACGATGAGGGTGGAGGTGCCGGGCTTCTGGGTGATGGTGGCGCGGAAGCGGGTTTTGAGCTTGGAGTCGAAGGTGATCCAGCCGGTGGCGGAGGGGATGTTGATTGCGCCGTTGGCGAGGGTGACGCTGTTGGTGCCCATATTGGGGGTGCCGTTCAGCTCGTTGCCCAACACGAGGGCGGCATTGGTCAGAAGGTTGGTGGGGTTGGTCCCATAAGGGAGGGTGACGTTCATCATCTGGTAGCGCATGAACTCGGAGCCGGATTCGGCTGAGGAAAGGGCGTAGGCCGCGTCTTTTTCGGCGAAGGCAACCAGGGATTGGGTGTTGGTGGAGGCATAGAAGCCGACGGCCATGGTGGCGAAGATCGAGAGGTACATCATGGCGACCAGAGCAGCAGCGCCGCGGCGGGTGGTTGTCTCTATATATACAGTGGAGTTCTGCATGGGGAATGACATGCAATATAGATACCGGTGGAGTCAAATTGCTTCCTTATATAAGGAAGGGCGCGCAATTGGGCGCTGACTGTGGCGGGGAAGGTCCGATAGCTTTTTCGGAATGCTGAGGTTGAGGATCTGGCTGGCGATGGCGCTGGTGGTGATGGGCGGGTGCGCGCAGAAGGCCGATGAGGTGATCGATCAGGGGAGTGAGTCGGTGGATTCGTGGGGGAAGACGCTGGAGATGACTTGCGGGCAGTGGGCGGAGCGGCGAGTACCGACGATTTATGTGAAGCAGATGATGAAGGGCGGAGAAGAGGTGCTGGGAAAGCAGCTGGAGGAGTTGGAGAAGGTGGGAGGGGATCCGGAGGCGCAGAAGGTGATTCGCAGGATTCATCGGGTGCGGTTTTGGATTGAGCAGAATCAGGGGAAGCTTGGGGATGCTGATGCGGTGAAGCGAGCCGAGATTTTGGCGGCCCTGAAGAGCGCCAGGGAGGGGCCATGAAGAAGATCTTTGAGCTGGCGCTGGGGGTGGTGACGAGCATGGGGGGGTTTTTGGAAGTGGGGTCGATGGCGACGGCGGCGCAGGCGGGGGCGGAGTTTGGGTATCAGCTGTTGTGGGCGGTTTTGCTGGGGACGATTTGCGTGGCGTTCCTGGTGGAGATGGCAGGGAGGATGGCGGCGGTGTCGCATCATGCGCTGCCGGCGGCGGTGCGGGAGCGGTTTGGATTTAACTATTTTGTGATTCCGCTGACGGCGCAGACGATCGTGGATTACCTGGTGCTGACGAGTGAAGTGGGCGGGATGAGCCTGGGGCTGCAGCTCTTGACGGGGATTTCGTTTCAGTGGTGGGCGGTGCCGTCGGCGATGGTGGTTTGGGTGCTGCTGTGGAAGGGAAATTTCAATGTCATTGAGTATGGGGTTTCATTCCTTGGGTTGATTACTGTTGTGTTTGTCGTAGCGGCGATCAAGGCGAGGCCGGAATGGGCGGCGTTTGGAAGAGGGTTGGGGCCGTCCATGCCGCGGCATGATCGGGCGCATTACTGGTTTTTGGTGGTGAGCATTTTGGGTGCAACGATCAGCCCGTATCTGTTCAATTTTTATTCGTCGGGGGCGATTGAAGATGAGTGGGATGAGAAGGACCTGGGGATCAACCGCGCGACGGCGGGATTGGGGATGGGATTCGGCGGATTGGTGTCGATGGGGGTGCTGGTGGCGGCGGCGGCGGTGCTGCATCCGAAGGGAATTGAAGTGGAGAAGTTTGAGCAGATTGCGCTGAGTGTTTCGACGCCGCTGGGGAAGTGGGGGTACTGGCTGATGGCGGCGGGGGTTTTCATCGCCTGCCTGGGGGCGGCGCTGGAGCTGAGTTTGGATTCGGCGTACGTTTACGCGCAGTGTTTTGGATGGGCGTGGGGGGAGAACAAGAGCGCGGGGGATGCGACGCGATTTTCCAGCACATACTCGTTGTTTATTTTATTGTCGCCGATTTTGCTGGTGATGGGTTTCGATCCACTGAAACTGACAATGTTCTCGATGGCGCTGACGGCGGTGATTCTGCCGTTCATTGTGCTGCCGTTTCTCGTGCTGATGAACGATCCGGAACATGTCGGGGAACACCGGAACGGGTGGATCGGAAATTCGATCGTGTTTCTGGTGATCATCATGGCGGCGGTTTTGGCGGTGGTGGCGATTCCGCTGGAGATATTTGGAGGTAAATGAAATGAGTCATCCGATTCATCTTGTTCGCGATGTGCTGGATCATCAGATGATCGACAGGAAGGATGATCCGATGGGAAGGATTGATGGGATCGCGATTGAGGTGGAGGGGGGGAAGCAGCCGAGAGTGGTGGAGTTGCAGGGAGGGATTGTGGTGCTTGGGGATCGGCTGGGGAAGAGGATTGGGAAATGGGTGAAGTTATTCGCGATGAAGTGGGGGCTGGTGAGAGGAGAGAGGACGCGCGTGAAGTGGGAAGAGGTCAGGTGGACTTTCAGTGAGACGAAGGTGGATGTGGATGCGGATCAAATGCCGGCGCTGGCGTGGGAAAACTTTCTGGGGGAGAAGGTGATTGCGAAATTGCCGAGGAGCAAGTCATGAGACTGCATCTTGAGAAGTTGGAAGGGAAAGTGGTGACGGATTCGGCCGGGAAAAAAGCCGGGAGGCTGGAGGAGGTGATTTGTGATCGGGAGGGAAATATTCAGGAATACGTTTTGGGGAAGGAAGGATTATGGGAGCGACTGGGGATTGCGGGACTGTCTCTGATTTTTCTGGGGAGGAAGAAGAAGGGGAAGCACGTGCCTTGGGAGAAGATGGATCTACCGCAGCTGAAGCTAAAGTGCACAGTGGAGGAGTTGTAGGGTTCCCTTCGCGAACCGGTTCGCGAAGCGAACCCTACGAAGTTCAATGCACATGATCCTTGTGTGAGCCGCCTTGGCCGGCGGGGGTTGGCTCGGGGTTGGCTTGGAGGTAGGCGTCGACGTCCTTTGTCACAATTAAGCGGCCCCACATGAGTTCCCAGTGGCCGGGGAAACTGCAGAAGTATTCGTAGTCGCCTTCCTGTTTGGGGGCGGTGAGTTTGAGGGTTTCTTGTTGGCCGTTTTCTAATAGCTTGGTGGCGGCGAGGATGTCGCTGCTGCGGGGGACGTAGGAGCGGCCCTGGCGATCCAATTGGTCGGGCATCATTTCGGCGGAGACGTCGGCGATTTTTTTGCGGGTGTTGGGTTTGACGACAAGCAAGTTGTGGGGCATGAAGTCGGCGTTTTCGAGGATGATCTCGAAGGGCTTGCCCTGTTCGACGACGAGGCGTGGGGTGTCGTAGCGCATTTGCTCGCGAACGGTGCTGATGACGAAGACGTCGACGCGGAGGTCCTTGAGGTCTTTGCGCAGCGGCGCGGCGTCAGCGGGAGGAAGAAGCGAGACAAGGTCGCCGGCGGTTTGGAGGGTGCTGAGATACTCCTGAGTTGTCCGCTGATCCTGCGGAACTTTTTTCGCCCAGGCGACCAGGGCGCGGGCGACGGGGGCGGCCTGGTCTTTGGCCCACGCTTTGCGCGGGAGGTTGCGGATGCCGCGGGCGGCGGCGGGGACGATGGTGTTTTTCTCGATGAGAGTTGCGAGCGCGGCGAAAGTTTGGGGCTGGTTTTCGGGCATGCTGACCAAGGCGTTGATGGCGGCGCGGCGGAGCGCGGTTTGGGAATCGCCGCCGCCGATGGGGATGCGGACGGAATCCCTGGGGGCGGGGATTTTGGTTTTCTCGAAAATCTTGTGATGAGAGGAATCGAAGACGGTCAGCGTAAAACCTTCGAGGCGGTTGGCGAAGATGCCGTTGGACTCGGTGCGGTTCCAGACGGCGATGGATTCGATGGCGCGATCGCCGCCGAGATCGAGCTCCCACCAGGGATTTCGTTCGTTTTCGGCGGTGTGAGTTTGCGAGCCTGCGCCGAAGAGGCCGTTGGTGTTGCCGTCGATGGCTTTGGAGGCGTCGCCGCCGTTGGAAGTGCTGGATTGCGTGGCTTTGCCGGACGTGGCGATGTTTTGGCCTTCGGAGAAGACCTGGACTTCGGCCAGCGTGAGCGTGCCGCGGCGCGGAAGTTCGATGCGGACAAAGCGGGCTTGTGTGCCGGGCGCGGCTTTGAGATTTGCAAATTGGGCCGGAAGCTCGGGCGCGACGAGGGGTTTGACCAGGTCGTAGGCTTTGTTCCGGATTTCGGGGTCGAAGATCATGGGGATGCCGCCTAGCAGGTCGGTCATGGCGGTGGCGGATGGGGAGGCGTCTTTCCAGACTTGATCGAATGCGCCGTCGGCGAGGGCGAGCGCGCCCCAGGCGGCCTGACGGATTTCGGAGGCGTTGGATTTGGTGAGCGCGGCGATCCGGTCGCGAATGGGCTTGAGATCTTCGGGCGGTTGAAGGGGGAGGAGGCGGGCGAGGGTGGAGGCGGCGCTGGCGTCGGTTTTGCCAATGGAGTTGAACATGTCGAGGGCCACGGCGGCGCGGGTGGTTTTCTTCTGCGTGGCGAGGGTGTTCAGGGCTTCGCCGCGGAAGGCATCGTTGATATCGACGCGGAGGATGATCGCCTGGAGGGTGACTTCGGACTTCGGGAGCTTGAGGAGCTCGTTGGCGTTCATGGAGCGCAGGAACTTGAGGCCCATCGCGTTGTTGGGCGCGGCGGCCTGGCCGGAGGCGATGGCCTTGCGCCAGTAGGGCTCGAGCTGGCGCATGGTTTCGCCGATCACGTAGTCGAGGTAGTAGTCGGTGGGTTTGGACTGGGCGGCCATGACAATTTCGACGGCGCGGCCGTCGGTGAAATAGCTGGCAGCGCGGACGGCTTCGAGGCGAACGCGGGGACTTTCGTCGGCGCCTTGCGTTTTCAGCAGATCAATGGCGTCGGGGATGCGGTCGCGCCAATAGCAGAGGACGCGGGTGGCGGCGGCGCGGGCGTTGGGTTCGGGAGATTTCAGCATGCGCGCAAGGAGCTTGGCATCGACGAGGTTATGCCACTGATGCACCCAGAGGGCCTCGGTCATGTGGTGCTCGTAGGCCGGATCGTTTTTATCGAGAGAATTGGCCCACTGATCGACGGCGGCGATGACTTCATTGGAGTCGCGCTTGCCAAGCTCGACTTTGGCCCATTCGCGGACCTGATTTTCCGGCTCTTTTAGCAGCGCGAGAAGATCGTTGATGGGCGCGCCGTCGATCTTGAAGGGCTTCATGAGCGGGCGGCCTTCGTAAGTCATGCGATAGATTCGGCCGTGCTCGTGATCGCGATTGGGGTCGCGGATGTGGTGCTGCATGTGGCCGATGAGCGGATTTTGCCAGTCGATGATGTAGAGCGCGCCGTCGGGCCCGACGGATGCGCCGACGGGACGGAAATTCGGATCGCTGGATGAGATCACGTCGGGCAGGGACGTGCCCCAGAGGCCGGAGCCATCGTGTTTGACGAGAACGCGATAAATGCCCTGGAAGCTGATGACGTTGAGGTTGAGAAAATTGCCTTGCCAATCGTCGGGGAAGTGGCGGCTGGTGAGAATGGTTGTGCCGGGGCAGGGGCGAGACGGGCGCTCCCAGAATTGTTTGAGGCTCTTATGTTTCTGTGGGTAATCAATATGACCTGAGAATGCGGGGCCGAAGTAGGTGTTGTTGCCGGTGGCGTCGGTGACCAGGTCGTTGCCCCAGTAGTCAAAGACGCGGCCGTGGGGATTGGCAAAGCCATAAGCGATATAAGTTTCAAAACGACCAGTGCGGGGCTCGAAGCGATAGATGGCGGCATCGTTGTTGCGCACGGGGCCGGCGGCGGTTTCGACCTGGGTGCGATGGAAGACGCCGTCGCTCATGTAGACGCCACCGCCGGGATCGAGGCACATGGAGTTGGTGGTGTGGTGGGAGTCGGCCGAGTCCATGCCCATGAGGACGCGCTCGACCGTATCGGCGCGGCTGTCGCCATTGGTGTCGCGGACGAACCAGAGGTCGGGGGCCTGCATGATGAGCACGCCGTCTTTGTAAAACTGGAAGCCGGTGGGGCAATTTAAGTTGTCGATGAAATGGGTGCACTTGTCGGCTTTGCCGTCGCCGTCGGTGTCTTCGAAGATGAGGATGGAGTCGCCGGTGCGCGAGGTGGGGGTGCGCTCGGGGTAGCTCGGCCAGACGCTGACCCAGAGGCGGCCTTTGGTGTCCCAGTTCATCTGCACGGGCTTGATCAATTCGGGCCATTGCTCTTCGCTGGCGAAGAGATTGACCTTGGTGTGCTCAGCGGGCTTCATTTTGGCGATGGCTGCTTCGCCGGAGAGGAAGGGATATTTTCCGCCTTCGAGTGGGCCGGGTTTGTTGGTGGGGAACTTGGTGACTGCGGGGAGATTGGCATCATCGACCTTCAGATCGCCGCCCTGGGCGACGGCGAAGATGCGCAGGTCGCGGTTGGCGGTCATGACGTCGCGCTGCGACATTTCCTCCTGCATGACGTCGTAATTGGTAATCTCTTTGCCGTCTTTGAAGGGGAATTTAAGGCGTGAGCGGCCGCCGTAGACGTTGTAGCCATCGACGGTGCGATAGCGGGAGTGCCACATAGCATTTTTGTCGGCGATGGCTTCGCGGAGCTTCTCGAAATTTCCCTCGGGAGGAGTTTCATCGAAAATGCCGCGGAAAATCTCGGGGGCGAGGAGTTTGTCGCCGGTGTCGGTGAGATAGACGCCGTTGACGGTGAGGGATTGGTTTTGGGGGGCGGATTTGGCGTAGAGGATCTGGGATGGAGTGAAAAGATCGACGAATTGGACCCCGTTGGCCTTGGCGATCTCGGCCATGGCTTTGGTGTAGAGCTCTATGTTTGCATTGTTTGCTGTGGGGTCGAAGAAATTCTTGTCCTGGTTGCGCTCGTTGGCGATGGGGGAGAAGAGGACGACGCGGGGAGCGCCTTTGCCGGAATAGTTGCTGCTCTTGAGCTCTTTGAGGTACTTGTCGAGGTCGGATTTGAACTGGTCGAGGCCATCGGGACCTTTGAAGCTTTCGTTGTAGCCGAAGAAGGCGAAGATGACGTCGGCTTTGACTTTTTTGAGCCATTCGTCGGGGGTGCCGAAGTTTTCGGAGCGGTGGCGGAAGGCGACTTCGTCGCCGCCGACGGCGAGGTTGCGGACGATGAGGTTGAGCTTGGGGCTGCGGGCGTAGATGAGGGTTTCGAGGTAGTTGGAATGCTGCATACGGTCGGCGATGGCGCTGCCGACGAGGGCGATGTGGTCGTCTTTTTTGAGCTCGAG
>JADMIO012736586.1_pt1 | contig 11522 bp, 12 predicted proteins | sample 8958161 | NCBI WGS metagenome assembly JADMIO01 (sample SAMN16585339, study PRJNA669376) | soil metagenome | isolation source: Crop rotation soil | place: USA: Cullars Rotation, Alabama | collected 2011
CTTTCCCCATAGGCGCCGCTCGCCATGACCTGCCGAATCTTTTGCGCGAACGAAAATACCGCATCGAAGACCTGGCCGCCGACAGCGGCTACAAGCCGCTGATAGTCCACGGAGTCCTCCGCGAACAAGTCCTCAAGCTTTTCGAGGATGTGAAGAAGTAATGTTCCGTATTTACCACGTTCAAGGTTTATCGGCTTTTGACCATTGAGGTATGACAGATGCGCGCTCGTCTAGTGTAGAAAGGTATTGCGTCAGGCCCGAATTGCTGACGAAATCCAACTGAAAGCGAGGCGACAATTCCTCTAAGGACTTCACAATCGCTGCCTCCTCTTTATAGGTTGGCATGTTTTTATCAAGAGTCGGATTCAAATATGCTTCAGACTCAATCTCCACGGGGAATTTTACATGCGAGTCTTCTAGAATCGTCGCGATACCATCATAACTAACCGTGAATATTTGCCCGCTAAACAATGCAACGGGTAAAAATAAAGCTGTTTTTTTGCCATCCTTGTGCCTAGCGTGCCTCGCTAGCACGGCCTTCGGAAGTTTTTCTAGGCAGGTCTCAATTTGAATAGAAGTCGATTTCTTTTCAAGGTTTAGATCAAAAATCGTATAGTTTTGTGCGAGAGGAAACTTTTTGTCAAAGTAGTGAAAATCGTGGAAATACCACATCATCTGTTCAATGATTGGATAGTGTTTTAATCTACGGTTCCCTCGAATCGCCTCTCTGTCAGAACATGTGAAAATCCAGACATCGCGGTCACTTTTCTTGCATTCAATAATCAAATTTAGCTCGACGTGGTTTACGTTTTTCTTCGCAACAATATCAATCTCACGTCGTTTGCGGGATTCTATGTCCAGGAAAGTCTTGCCAAGCTCTACCTTAAAACCGGCGTGTTTTAGGAGTTCAGCGACCTGCATTTCAAAAATAAATCCGGTTTGAGTGATAAATCTCTGAATATCGGCAGGCGTGAGAGGCTGTCTAACCATTGCGACACAATCCTATACCTGCTGTAAAACCGGGTCAATTAGAGCAAAATACAGGAGACTTTGACGGTGTCGCCGGAGTCGATGCCCTCGGCGAAGCGGACGGATTTCTTGAGGGGCAGGATATAGGGGCCTTCTTTCATCGGGAAAAGGGAAGTGTCGAAGGTGGTTTTGCCTATCTTTGCCCGGACTTTGACGGCGCCGAAACCGCGGCGCTTTTTGGCGGGCTTTTCGCGAAGCTTCTTGGACTGTTTGTCGTCGAGGTAAGCAAAGTACCATGCGGCATCTCCCGGCCACATGACGACTTTGGATTTAAATGTCAGCTTTTTCACGCTCGGCCGAAGGTTATCCGACTATTGCGGCGAGAATCCAAATGGCGACGGTGAGTCCGGCAAACGTGGCGACAGTCTTGAAAAACATATCTATGGCCTGTTTGTGGTGGCCTTCGAAGAAAAGCTGTGCAGGGACGCCGAGGAATAAATAGCCCATAAGTGCGGCGGAAAGCACGAAAAGCGAAAGGAACATTATCGGGGCAAAAATAGGATCGCCCTCTCCAAAGATGTAACGGCCGTTTTGGAGGAATGTGCCGATGAGCGTTACGTATGCGAAAGCCAGTATCGCGTTGTAATACGGATTCTTGTTCATATATCCATACTACCCGCTGCGGCGCTGTGCGCAACTTATGGTTTGGCAGCCTCGCTCAGTATTTTCTCAATAGTATTCCAGTTGCGCGCCGTAATTTTCGGTCCGAGGACTTTGTTCAGTGCGGCCATTGCGTCCGGCGTACCTTCATCCTGTGTCAGCTCTACTACGGTAAAGACCGCATCGTCTTTCATGCGCGTTATTTTCACATTGGCCGGCAATTCCGGGATTTTGACCCCGCGGGAGAATTCATACAAAAAGGTTACGTAAAGCCGCGTATTCGGCGTGACATCCACACCTTTGAAAGGCCTGAGCGCTGCCATTTTCTCTAGTTCATCTATAGTACGCACGAAAACCGTGATGTCCCGCTTCCATTTCTTTTTCAAAAAAGCCTCTATTTTTTCAGTTACCGAATCGGGATTTTTTTCGTCGGATTCGAACATCACGTTGCCGCTCGCAAGTACCGTCTTTACGTTCTTAAAGCCGGCTGTTTCAAAGGCTTTCTGGAGGTCGCTCATTTTCATGAGAACATTGCCACCGACGTTTATACCTCGCAAAAAAGCCACGTATTGCATCTATGCATCCTATAGTAGTGTGAGACACTGTCAAAGCTTGGTTTTCTGGGCTTTTCCAGTAGTATAGTCCGGATGCAAAAGAAAAAAGAAAAAGTTGACCTCGTAAAATTCATTTTGAAACGCAACGAATTGCAGTCGAAGGAATTTTGTTCGGCTGGTGCACAGCTCTCGCGCAGGCTCTACCGCGCACAGCATCCGACGGACATCATCGCTCTTAAATGCATGGACGGCCGTTTGAACCTCGCCATCATGACGAACACGCCGCAGGGCATCGTTCAGCCCTATAGAAATATCGGCGGCAAGTTCGACCTCGGCTGGCCGTTCTTCGGACGCTTGATACTCGACCAAGTCGAGTATGCGGTCGCCAAAGGCCGTCCTGTTTTGATACTCTCGACGTATCATTTTTCCCGGGGAGACCATCACCGCGGCTGCGCCGGATACGGCTACGATACCAAGGGGGCAATCGCGGGCGCAGAGCGTATGCGCGTACAGCTCGAAAAAGCGTTCGGCGGAGGAAGTCCCGTATACCCGGTCTTGGTGGGCATCGAAACTGACCAGGATGCGCTGGTTTTTCACGGCAAGAACGGAAAATCATTCTCCGTGGCAGACATGCTCGCTGTTTCCTCTGACGACCTTCGTGCGGAGCTTGTAAAGACATATCCCGACATGTCGGCGCAAATGGTAGAAGACCTTTTGCCGCTTGTCGTAGGCAATCAAAAGCATGTGCAGGAAATTGTACATATGCAGCGTCCCGTCATCGACCTCGAACACCGCGAGCAGATAATAGCGCTCGGGCGCGGCTTCGACTGGTTGCACCTGCCAAATCGCGCGCTCATCATCGGCCCCTATGACCCGCGATGGGAAAACGCGGTCGCGACCGCGGGGAGCATCATTGTAGGCAATATGAAAGCAAAAAGAATACGGGAGGAGGAAGGTGCGCTCCTTTTAGTTTCGGCGCCATATCGCGATGTGGGTGCCGAGCAGGGAGTTGAAGTTGAAAAAGCGCTTTACCTGGCCCGAGAAGGCGAACGAGTCCTTCGAGAAAAAGTCCCGAACTTGATGAAAAAACTGCGAGTGCTTGTCGGCACTGTTGACCTAAATACACGCGCTTTCAACATTCTAAAGAAAGCATAAATTGCGTATAAGAATGGGCCCGTCCGAGGACGGGCCCAGGTGACAAGAAGGGAATCGTCTGCACTAGACGTTCTGCTTCTCCGCAAGTCGCTCGAACTCAATGCGGCGCAGGAGCCAAAGCTGATGCGGTCCCATCGGGTCGTCGGCCTCGGGGTAGCCGGTGAGGTTGAAGAACGGAAGTATCTTGTGGTTCTGGAACATCTTCGGGAAAACCGCCCGAGTCTGGTCCTTGAAGAGGCCGGTATGCAGGAAGTTCGTCCAAATGGATGTTCCTGTCTCCCGGCACATGCCGCATTTGCAGTGGGGCATGTACGCAACGTTCTTGACTCTTTCCGACGTCTTGATTTTCAGGATGCCTTCCAGCCTTCCCCAGATGAACTCGTCGAAACGAACGATCTCGCTTCCTTTGAAAGAGAGCCGGTGGAAAGCTGATGCGCTGCATCCAGCCGCCGGTCCGCCTTCCACCGTAATAGGGTGGGTGCAGGTATCTTCGCCATTGACGCGCTGTGCCAGCGACTTATACGCCGCAATGATAGGCGGAGTGTCGTCTCCGTCGCCGCACATTATTTTTGCCCAACCGCTCCTGGGAAGCCGTTCTTCTTCGATAGGAATTAAAGCCCCCGCATCCCGCATCTTGCGGAAGGCCCCGTACTCTTCTTCTGTCATCACTGGCATTTCGAGCCGCTCCTTTGTTCAGAGTATCTTGACCTTTCTGGCCGTCCGACATTTTACTCCGAGAGCGAGCTCTGGCAAGGGTGTTCATGAATAAAAAGAGCCGCAAAAGGTATACTGCATGCATGGCTAAAAAGCGTGCCAAAGAAATACCGGTCGCGCTCCCGATACAGCACTGGAGCTACTCGTCTTTGATGGCTTTTTTGCGCAATCCGCTGGCTTGGTACAAACGGTATGTCCAAAAAGTCTATGACATACCGCGAAATCCCTCTGCCGTCGTCGGCTCTGCCGGGCACTTGGCGCTCCAGCATTTCTACAGCGGGATAGATAAAAGCGGCTCGATCGACCTCGGACTCGAATATCTCAGGAACATTGCAGACTTTGAGATAAATTTCGGTAAAGCCAAAACGAAAGACGCCATCCGCCATAAAAGGCTTTCGATGGAACAAGAGTATCTGCAAGCGATAAATTTCTACTTAGAAAAGCCGCCGAAGCACAAAGTGGTCGGCGTGGAGGTCCGAGCAAATGCGACCGTGCCCGGGATTCCGCTTCCGCTCCGGGCAGTGTCGGACTTGGTCGTCGAATCGAAGGCTCAGCGAGGGGCACTTGATGTGGTGGACCATAAATTTGTGGATACTTTTAGTCCGTCCGGAAAAGACAAAACCCTTTTTGTAATGCAGGCCATTTTCAACTACTATACGGTGCGCGAGAAATACAAGAAACCAGTGCGTCGATTCCTCCTCTACGAATTAAAAAAACGCCGCAACCTGGACGGCTCGCCGCAGATGCGCCGCTACATAATAGATTTTAAGAAGCAAGAAGAGGCTTTCGACGTCTTTCACCGGCTCATCAACGATGCAACGCGCCAGCTTTCATATACGCGGCATTTTCTGCCGAATCCGAGCGATATGTTCGAAGGGGAGAATTCTTTTGATATCTATAGGCTCGGCCTCTTGGACTAAGCGAGCATCGGAAGGATGTAGACCTGCCAATTACGACCAAGATAAAAGCTTTTCACCTCGGAGAGCCCTTTTTCGCGCCTCTCTGCGATTATTTTTTTGAAATGTTCCTGCATCAGGTCGTTAATGGCTTCTTCGAATACTTCTGCTTCGCTTTGGCGCTCTGCCGTGCGCAGTTCGTACGCCCGTATGAAAGCACCGCGTAGGTATTTCGGCATTGTACCTACTGCTATCGCGTTTTCCGGCGAATCATTCTGAAAAGGGCATGACGAGGTATTCTTGGCATCCACAGTAAGGAGCATTTTCCAGAAGCGCAGTCGGGCTCTGCGCTCTTCTCGCTGAAGAAGATTTATGACCCGTGACCCCATAGGCAGTTGCTTTACCTCGCCCTGACTTTTAGCTTCATCTCACGCTTCTTGTTTATCTTCGGCAAACGTATCATGAGTATGCCGTGGCGCTCGGAGGCCTCCGCCAGGTCGACGTCGACTTCTTCCGGGAGGAGTATGGTGCGTGAAAAAGAGCCCCAATAGAGCTCTCTCTGGAAGTAATGTTCTTCGTCTACTTCCTTTTCGTCCTGACGGGAGCCTGAGATGGTCACCATCTCGCGGGTGAGCGATATATCTACGGTGTTCGGCTGTACCCCGGCGATGAATGCCTTGATGACTATCGCATCCGGCGTCTGATACACGTCTACGGCCAATTCTCCCGTGGGTTCTTCCGCCGGCTGCTGCCATTCGTTCTGCTGACGAGTGACTATATGTGCGTGGCGTTCCTCGCCGCGGCCTTGGAGGGGTACGCGTTGAGGTTCTTGGACCGCGTAGTCTTCGTACTCATCCGCTGTGCCGGTAATTCTCTGGAAAAACGATGGTTTTTTGGCCGCCATAGGTTTTGAAAATAGAGTCTGCCTTATCTGACAAGTTTAGGGTGAATCCGCTTCACGTATTCGAGGACTCCAAGAAGCACGATGACCCCGACCCATACGAAGGAAAACGTCCTTAGGAGCGTTTCCTCCGGTCTAGACAGTATAAAGAAGTTAAAGCTCGCATGCAAAACGGAAGCGAGGATAACTCCGATGACTGCCGCAAGGCGGCGCGTAGGCTTTTTCTTGTAGAACGTTACCCCAAGACATACTCCGATGGCGGCGGAGGAGATTACGTGAAGAAGTGTCGCCCCCACAAAGCGCAAATTGCCGGTCATTATTATCTCCATAGGGCTGGTACCGGCGATAGGCGAGAGGAGGAAGAGGGTGTTTTCTGCCGCCGCGAAACCAAGCGCTACGGTGACCATATAAATGACCGGGTCTATCGGCTCATCGTCTTCTTTGCGGCGCAAGACGGTGGCGTATGCAAAAATAAACTTCAGGACTTCTTCGATGATGGACCAGGCGGTAAAGACGAGGACGGTGCTTGCAAAGAAAGGCTGTACGGCCTTTTCTACCGGCACAGCGACCGCGACGCAAATCATGCCGGCAATGAAGGCAAGGGCTATCAAGCGGCGCGGTTCAGGATGCTTCGAGTCTTCGCGGAGCCAAAACCAGAGCCACGCAAGGGCCGGGAGTACTCCACCGAGAGCTGCGGCAAACACGCTCAAGAGCTCGGTCATGAAGTAATTATACCCTCAAAATTAGCTAGTTCGGCCACTTGGCAACCATCAATTGGTCACTTTCTTTTTCCGGAAGTTCCTGCCAGATGGCTTCGGTAACGAAGGGCATGAACGGGTGAAGGAGCTTAAGGATTACAAGTAAGTTCTCGTAAAGCATTCGTTGTTTCGATAGTTTTGTCGCTTCGTCAGAGTCTCTTAGCATAGGTTTGGAAATTTCGATTATCGTTGCGGCAAATTTATCCCACGCATAGTGATAAACCTCATCTGCTGCCAAATCTAGTCGGAAGTCTTCAATATATTTCGTAACGTTCCTTGCAATACCTTTCGCTTCCGTTATAGAGACTTTATCCTCCTCAAGTAGCTGGGCAGAAGATGCTTCTACGCTGTAATTCTCAAGGACGAATCGCGAAATATTCCATAGTTTGTTAGCAAAATGTTTGAATCCGCGTACGCGGTCTTCGGAGAGTTTAATGTCGGTGCCGGGCGCGGCGCCCATGATGAGAGATAGGCGAGTCGCGTCCGCGCCGTATTTTTCTATCATCACTAGCGGGTCGATGATGTTACCGAGACTTTTAGACATCTTACGACCCTGACCGTCACGCACTAGGCCGTGGAGATATACGTTTTTGAAGGGGACTTCTCCTACCAAAAAAGTCGACATGAGAATCATTCTCGCCACCCAGAAGAAAAGAATATCGTAACCAGTCTCGAGTACGGCCGTCGGATGATATGTCTTCAAATCTTCAGTCTCTTCAGGCCAGCCGAGAGTACTGAATGTCCAAAGTCCCGAAGAAAACCACGTATCCAAAACGTCCGGATCTTGCTCCCATCCTTCTCCGGGGGACTGCAACTGCACTTTTATCTCGCCATCTTTGAACCATGCAGGAATCCGATGCCCGAACCAAATCTGTCGCGAGATGTTCCAGTCGCGGAGGTTATCTATCCAGTGGTAGTAGATGCGCTCATAGCGTTCGGGCATTATCTTTACGCTCGAGTTTTCTACGACCTCTCGCATTTTCTGCTTCAATGACGACTTCGAGCCGTCGGGGAAGGCAACGGTCTTGTTGACGTCTATGAACCACTGCTTTTTTATCTGCGGCTCTATCATACCTGCTCCGCGACTATTGGTCGCCACATTGTGCATGTAGTTTTCGTCGACTTTCACGACAAGGCCTTTTGATTTTAGTTTCTCGACGATGGCCGCGCGCGCCTTTTTGATGTGTTGGCCCTTGAATTCTCCCGCGATGTCCAAAAGTATGCCGCGCTCGTCGATAACCTGCTCTTTGTCGAGTTTATGCCTTTCTGCTATCTCAAAGTCGATATTTGAATGTGCTGGAGTAATGGTCATGACGCCTGAGCCAGTTTCCATGTTGGCCGCTTCGTCTTTTATGACCGTCGCCGTGATAGGACCGTTTATCCATTCGAGGTCTATTTTTTGCCCGTGCTTGTATTCTTTATAGCGCTCATCGTCCGGATGCATCACGACGTACTTGTCGCCGAATTTGGTTTCGGGACGCACCGTGCCTATGACGAAAGGTCCGTACTGGAAATAATAGAACGGGTCTTTTTGTTCCACGTATTCTATTTCGTCATCGGAAACGGTGGTAGGAAGCTTCGGGTCCCAGTTCACTATGCGATCGCCTCTATATATAAGACCGGCGTCGTACATCCGCACAAAAGCTTCCATGACGGCGCCGTACCTTTTTTCGTCTAAGGTGTACGCATAGCGGCTCCAGTCGAGGCTTGAGCCCATGCGCTTCACCTGGTTTACTATGGTCGTTTTGCTTTCTTCTGTGAATACTTCGATACGCTTTAAAAGTTGTTCGCGGCCGAGGTCGTAGCGGGTCTTCTTTTCCTTTTTGTAAATATCGCCTTCGACGCGAGCCTGTGTCGCTATCGCCGCTGAGTCTGTACCGGGAATCCAGAGCGTGCGTTTGCCTTGCATGCGCGCCGTACGTATAAGAATGTCTTCAATGGCAAGCATCGCCGCATGGCCCATGTGCAGGGTGCCGGTCACATTCGGCGGGGGGAGAACAATTGAATATGTTTCAGCGTCTTTAGCAGTGACGCCTTTTTGGATGCAAACATCAGGATTCGCATAGCCCATTTCATCCCAGAGTGCGCTAATACGTGCCTCTGCTGCGGTAGGATCGAAAGGTTTTAAAAATACTTCAGGGGCATTGCCTCGCTTCTCCATTCGTGTGATGGTAGCAAAAAAGGTCTTAATTCGCGAGCTTGAGATTGCCGTTGGCGCGCAGTTCCGCCGCGCCGATGAATTCTTTTTTCTCAGCTCTGAAGTAGCCGGCAAGAGCTATCATCACGGCATTATCGGTCGCGAATTCGGGTGACGGGAATAGGATATGCGGGCCGTTCTGGAATTCTTCGGCGAAGCGCTTTCGCAGATAATCATTCGCCGAAACGCCGCCGCCTACTATCACCGTCTTTGTTCCGTATTCTTCGACGGCTCGTTTCGTTTTCGCCAAAAGCACGTCGACTATCGCTTCTTCTGCTTCGCGAGCGAGCGCACTTTTCAAATCGTCAGTATGAGTGGTCCAACCATCGACGATTTTCTTTACCGCGGTCTTGAGCCCAGCAAAAGAGAAGTCAAAAGATTTGTCTTTTATCATGGGGCGGGGTAATTCTGCGCCGCGCGCCAGGTTTGCTTCGCGAGCGGCGTTGGCAAGTTTCGAGATTTCCGGTCCGCCCGGGTAAGGAAGTCCTATGAGGCGCGCCGATTTGTCGAATGCTTCGCCCGCTGCGTCATCGCGCGTGGCGCCGATGGTCTCGTACTTGTGCCATTCTTTTATCAGAACCAGTTCTGTATGTCCGCCTGAAACCAAAAGAGCAATCGACGGCTTGTCTATGGGTGCGAGGGAGCCGTTTTTGGCGCGGGCGACGATAATGTGACCTTCGAGATGGTTTACTGCAACTAAAGGTACTTGCCAGACATCGGCAAGGGCCTTTGCAAAGTTGATGCCGACCCAAAGCGCCGGCTCGAGCCCCGGGCCAGCCGTAACGGCGATGCAATCTATCGCAGGCTTCCCGTACGCGCGTAAAAACTCGGAAAGATAGGTAAAAAGTTCGTGTTCGCGGGTGAGCAGGGCCTCTAATTCCTCAATTTTCTTTTCGTCCGCGGAAGCTTGGCCTTCGTGCAATTCATTTCCTTGGCGAAGTGCTTCCATAAGTACCGGCACGAGGTTCCTGCCGTGTTCGCGTTTAGCGAGGTTGGGGAAGATGCCGCCATAGCGGGTGTGGAGGTCTGCTTGCGAAAGGAGCGCATTCCCAAGCACTTTGTACTGAAAATCCTTTTCTCCTTCTCCGGAAGCTTCGATGACGGCTACGCCTGTCTCATCTGCTGAAGTCTCGATACCCAAAATTCTCATATGCTGCGCATGGTATGGTTTACATCTACAATGAAATCCAATACTACCACGGTATCCATACGGGACATCTTCCGCTCCTATTGGCGGCACGCGCGCCAATATTCTCTCCAGATGTCCGGGGTCTTTATCGGCACTATCGCCGCCCAGCTCTGCGGCATTGCGATACCTATTTTTCTTGCGCGTTTCATCAACGACCTGGTCTTTGTCAAAGCGGGAAGCAAGCCCGCGACTGTTTTGTATGTCTCGTTGGGATTCGTAAGCCTGTTTTTCGTCCTCCAGTGGCTCTCGCGCCGCGTGTTCGGCATCAGCATCGTCCTTTTCGAAAGCCGCGTCATGCGCGACCTGTACGACAGCACGTTCAAATATCTCATTCAGCATTCCCAGCAATTCTTCGCTTCGCAATTCGCCGGAACGCTTACTCGACGAGTAAGTAAGTACGTCGCGGCATTCGAGACTCTTTTCGACTCACTGACTCTTACCTTCGTGCCGACCGCCGTCTATATTTTGGGCGCGATGATAGTCTTGTTCCAGCGCAACATGCTATTAGGCCTGGGACTCTTGGTCTGGACCGTCATCTTCGTCGCCTTTCAGATAACGGTCTCGCAGCTCCGCCAGCCCGTGAGAGTGCGTCGCGCAGAAGCGGACAGCAGGACCGTCGGCGGGCTTGCCGATGCGATAACCAATCAGCAAGCGATAATGCTTTTTGCGAACCTTCGCTATGAAATAAGCCTTTTTGGGAACTTGACGCGCACCTGGAAAGAAGCGACAGACCGCACATGGCTCATCGACGAATATATCTGGGCGGGGCAGGGCTTCTTTATGATACTCATCCAGGTCGGCCTCCTTTTCGGAGCCCTGCACTTATGGCTCGCGGGAAAGCTGGTCGTCGGCGACTTTGTGCTGATACAGGTCTACGTGCTCGGCATTATCGATAACCTCGTCGGCATAGGCCGCGAATTACGCCGCATATATGAAGCGGTCGCGGACGCGGGAGAAATGCTCGAGATACTCATGACAAAACATGAGATACAGGACTCTCCGCACGCCAAAGCGCTCGCGGTACGATCCGGTGAGATACGGTTCGATTCGGTTAATTTTTCTTATGCGGCCAAGAACGAAGCGGTGCTAAAAGATTTTGACGTGCATATCCGCGGCGGCGAGCGAATCGGCCTGGTCGGCAGAAGCGGCGCCGGCAAAAGCACTTTGACGAAGCTTCTTTTGCGAACGTACGACCTTACGAACGGCACAATCTTAATAGACGGGCAAGATATCTCGATGGTTACGCAGGACAGCCTGCATCAGGCGATAGCGGTCGTACCGCAGGAATCGATCCTTTTCCACCGTTCGCTGAGGGACAATATCGCATACGGAAATATTGACGCGGAGGAGGAAGATATCGAAAATGCGGCGAAGCTCGCCCATGCGCATGATTTCATTTCCTCGCTTCCGGCCGGCTATGAGACATACGTAGGCGAACGAGGCGTGAAGCTCTCCGGCGGAGAGCGACAGCGGGTCGCCATCGCGCGCGCCATCCTGAAAAATGCGCCGATACTTGTGCTGGGGGAAAG
>JADMIO010787699.1_pt1 | contig 11521 bp, 8 predicted proteins | sample 8958161 | NCBI WGS metagenome assembly JADMIO01 (sample SAMN16585339, study PRJNA669376) | soil metagenome | isolation source: Crop rotation soil | place: USA: Cullars Rotation, Alabama | collected 2011
GGGTAGCCGACAATCATCTCGTACAGGATGCAGCCCAGCGCGTAGACGTCGGACCGGTGATCGATCTGCTGGCCGCCGCGGCACTGCTCCGGCGACATGTAGAACGGCGTGCCGAGCACGGCACCGGTGCGGGTCTTGACGTCGGCGGCGACGTCACCGTCGAGCAGCTTGGCGATCCCGAAGTCGAGCACCTTGACCCGCACGCCGTGGACCAGCTCGCGATCGGGGACGAGGAACAGGTTGTCGGGCTTGAGATCGCGATGGACGATGCCGCGCGCGTGGGCGGCGTGGACCGCGAGCGCGGCCTGGCGGCCGATCGCGGTCGCGAGGTCGAACGGCAGCCGGCCGTCGCGGCGGAGTCGCGACGCGAGCGACTCGCCGTCGAGGTACTCCATCACGATGAACGCGCCGCCGGCCGCGTCCTGACCGAAGTCGAGGATCTCGACGATGCCCTCGTGCTTGATGTGCGCCGCGGACCGCGCCTCGTTGAAGAACCGCATCACGAGCTCGGGGTTGGTCGCGAGCTCGGGCCGCAAGGTCTTCACGACGACGCGCTTGCCGAGCACCTGGTGCGTCGCCTCGTAGACGACGCCCATGCCGCCCTCGCCGAGCTTGCGCACGACGCGGTAGCTGCCCAGCGTCGCACCGATCACGTCCGCCTCCGCCTCGCCGCGTCGTCGATCACGATCGCCAGGAGGACGTAGAGCAAGACGCCGTTGAGCGTGTGCCACAGGAAGTGCGTCCCGATCGGCACCGCACCGCACACCGCCTGATCGATCGACCGCAGGGTCAGCGACGTCGCGAACAGCGCCGCGGCCACGGCGACCCGGCGGCCGACGCCGGTCCAGGTCAGCGCGGCCATCGCGATCATCGTGATCAGCGTCGGGACGTAGGTCTGCGAGTTGTTGAGCCACGCGCGCGGCACCAGCGAGCTCGCGGCGGTGAGCGCCACCATCCCGCCGACGGCCGCGGCGGTCGCACGGCCGGGCAGCCCGAGCACGCGGTCGCAGAAGTACGCGAGGTAGAACAGGACCAGGACGCCGATCGGCGCGACATCGGCGACCATCGCCCACCGCGTCGCGATGCTGTGGAACAGCGCGCTGCCGAGCGCGATCACGACCAGCAGCGCGAGCATCGCCTCGATCGCGCGATCGCGCACGCCGGTCCGGCGGTAGCGGAGGTAGGCGGCGACGGCGGCGACCAGGAACGCGGCGTTGGTGACGAAGTTCAGCGGCTCGGACAGCAGGCCCGGGCCGGTGCGCTCGCAGTAGTCGTCGACCGGGGCCGACCAGTCCACCACGCCGTCATCATGCCGTCATCATGGCTGGATCGCGAGCACCGTTCCGCTGAACGTGCCGGTGATCGGGGCGCCATTCGTCATCGTCGCGCCGTCGAGGTGGAGCGTCCCGTCGGTGACCGCGCCGACCAGGGTCGGGATCGCGAGCGGCGCGCCGCGCGTGACGAGGCCGGTGACGTGGGTCCAGTCGAGCGCCTGGTCGGTCCCGGGGCGGAACCAGCGGTCGGGATCGGCGACCGACAGGGCGATCGTCTCGAACGTGCCGTCGGCGAGCTTGCCGATGATCGTGATCTGCGCCGGCTGCGGCGCGCCGAGCAGGCCGAGCCCCGACGTCGCGCCGACGTCGACGAACACCAGCGGCGCGCCGTCGATCGTGCCGGTGATCGTGCCGTCGCCGGCCGCGAACGGGGTCCACGACCCGTCGGTGCCCCACGTCGTCGAGAAGCTGCCGGCGACGTTGCCCGCGGGCACCAGGCACAGCGGGTGCGGCTTGATCGGCGTGGTCCAGTCCGGCGGCGTCGGCGACTGCTCGGTCGTGATCGCGTTGCGGCGGTTGGCGATGAAGTCGCGCACGGTCTGGACGTCGGCGGTGAGATCGCGGCCGGCGACCGGCTGGATCAGCGCGGCCATGCGATCGACCTCGGCGGTGAGCGCGGTCTCGTTCCACGCCGTCGCGAGCAGATCGTGCATCGCGGCGACGTAGCGGTCGCGGGTCTCGGGCAGGAGGTAGAGCCGGCGCGCGAGCATCGCGGTGGCCTGGACCGAGATCGGGCTGAACAAGTTGAACGGGCTGCCCGTCGACACGAACGACATGTCCGGCCCCCACGGGATGAACGTCAGCTTCCCGGACGTCGGGTCGTGATAGACGAAGAAGTTGTTGGTGTCGCTGGTGAAGCCGTCCCAGTGCGCGACGAGGATCTCGGCGGCCCAGAACCGGATGAACGCGTCGACGTCGATCACCGTCGAGAGCCTGGCAAGGAGCTCGGTGTCGGGCGCCTCGAGCGCGGTCGTCAGCGCGGCGAGGTCGCTGCCGTCGGCGGTCGACTCGTTGGTCTTGGGCTCGAACGACGCCTCCCAGCCGGCGCGGAAGTCGCTGAGCGTGCCCTCGTACAGGTTGCCCTCGGGGTCGGCGAAGTGGCCGCGCAGGAACGTCTTGTTCACCGCCTCGACGTCGACGTAGACGCCCTTGTCATCGCCGTTGACGGTGACGTGCGCGAAGTTGCAGCGCGGCGCCGCGAGGCCCGCGAGCGCGAACACGTGATAGCTCATGCAGGTCCGGATCAGCGACGCGTCCTGCTTGCTGTTGTTGAGCGTCAGGCCCTTCTCGCCGTGGATCGACTGATCGTCGACGTACTCGTCGAGCTTGATCTTGAGGCTCGGCTTGTGTGCGTCCATCGAGCCGAGGAAGCCCTTCTTGCGCAGCCCGACGTCGGGGAAGCTCGTGCCGTCGATCGTGACCGCGGCGTGGAAGTACGTGAACGGATCGGGATACGGCCCGCTGCCGCAGGTCGAGAACAGCGCCGGGATGGTGCGGGTCTGATCGCCGAGCGCGACCCAGTCGTCGGGCGCCATCGTGATCGCGACCTCGACGACGTGATCGGGCGCGAACAACGGCCCCGCGAGATCGACCCACGCATCCGGCGGCACGACCTCGGCGTCCGGAGTTCCGGACGCGTCGGGATCCCCGCCGTCGGACGCAGCATGGCAAGCGCTGGCAACCACACAAGCCGCGATGACAACCCGCATGCGGCTCGAAACAGCACCGCGAATGCCAGCCCAACCCCGCGGAAGGGCGACCTGGCATGTCTGGGATTCCTACGGGTGTGAAGCGGGCTTCACGCCGTATCCCGCCGGCGCTAGCCGACGACGAACCGCCCCGTCGGCGGCAGGACGGCGCGGCGGCGGAAGATCAGCGAGTGGTTGTTGGCCGGCATGCCGACGACGTGCTCGAGGGCAATGCCGGCGGAGGACGCGGCGACGGTGAGCTGGCGGATGTCGCGCACCCCCCAGCGCGCGTCGCGCTTGCGCAGCGAGTCGTCGAACTCGACGTTCGACGGCGCGGTCACGCCGTTGAACTTGTACGGGCCGTACAGGTAGAGCAGGCCGCGCGGCGGCAGGACCCGCCCGGCGGTGTTGAACAGCGCGACCGCGGCGTCCCACGGCGCGATGTGGACCATGTTGATGCAGACGATCGCGTCGGCCTGCGCGATCGGCCACGGCTGGGTGACGTCGAGCTGGAGCGGCGCGCGGATGTTCGGCAGCTGGGCCTCGGTGGCCCAGGCGTGGATGCTCGCGAGCGCGTCGGGATCTGCGTCGGTCGGCTGCCACTCGAGCTTCGGGAACGCCCGGGCGAAGTGGATGACGTGCTCGCCGGCGCCGCTCGCGATCTCGAGCACCAGCCCGGTCTCGGGCAGTTGCTGCGCGAGCACGTCGCGGATCGGGTCGCGGTTGCGCGCGGTCGCCGGCGACGACTGCTTCATGTCCCCAGTATCATGCGCGCATGACCGCATCGGCCAGCGCGTTCGTCACCGAGCTCGAGGCGTGGAAGACCGAGCGGTTGGCCGCGATCGTCGACGCGGGTCGGACCGCGATCGGCGAGGCGGCCGGTCCCGGCGCCGATGCCAAGCGCCTGCTGCACATCGCGCTCGCGAACGAGATCAGCGTCAGCGAGCTCGCCGCCGCGTGGATCCCGACGACGCCCGAGGTGGACGTCAAGATCGCGTTCGCGCGCCAGGCCGGCGACGAGGCCGGCCACTTCCAGCTCGTCGCTCGTCGGCTCGCCGCGCTCGGCGTCGATGTCGATGCGTTCACGCCGCCTGCGGCGAATCCGATGTTCCAGTACATGACCGCGCTACCGACCACCGTCGAGCGCATCGCCGCCGGGCTATTCACGCTCGAGTCGATCGCGTACGGCGTGAACCAGAACTTCATGGCACTGTGCGCCGCACGCGGCGACGACGAGACGGTCCGGATCTACCGCGAGTACATCCAGCCCGACGAGCGCGCCCACCAGGAGCTCGGCCAGGCGCTGCTCGCCAAGTATGCCGTCACGCCCGAGCAGCAAGCGGCCGCACGCGCCGTCGTCGGCCGCGTCCTCGACATCGCGGCCACCGCCCGCGCCGCGGCGGCCGCGAAGCTCGGCACCGCGTGCTTTCCCGGCTGCTGACCGGCCCAGCCGAAACCCACGTGGGTAAATTCAATCGAGCGGACGCGCGGAGCTGCCGCCGGTCGCATCGAAGATCGATCGCATTCGATCGACGTCGGCCTGCATCCGGTCGAAGCTTCCCGGATACGGGATGTGCTCGCGGTCGAGCTGCAACGTGACGTCGTTGGCGAGTCGCGCGATCGCGACGGGGCTGAGGTCGAGGTCACGGGTGCGAGCGAACTGGGCAAGCGCCTCGCCGAAGTGCGCCGCGGTCGCGAAGCGGGCGTCCGGGTCGCGAGACAGGGCACAGCGCAGGATCGCCAGCAGCGTCGGATCCGCGCCATCGATCGGTCGAAACGGCGCGGCACGGACGAGTTCCACGGTCTGGTAGTCCGTCGCGCCCACGAACAGCCTTTCACCGGCGAGCAACTCCCACAAGACAATACCGGCGGCGAACACGTCGGCCCGGTGATCGACATCAAGCCCGCTCGCCGCCTCGGGTGAGAGGTAGCTGAACTTGGCCGAGACGGACTCGGTCTCGCTCATGGCCTTGATCTTCGCGAACCCGAAGTCGGTCAGCTTGACCTCGCCGGTCGTCGAGACGACGACAGTGTCGGGATTCACGTGACGATGAATGACCTCCGGATGCGCGTGGGCCAGCCCCTTGCAGCACTCGATCATGATGTAGAGCCCGGCCGGCGGCGGGATGCGATCGCGGCGGCGCATCACGGCTCGCAACGGGCAGCCCTTGATGTACTCGGTGACGACGAAGTGCTCGGCCTCCGGCGTCGCGCACACGTCGACGAGCTCGACGATGTTCGGGTGGACGAGGGCCCGCGCCGGCCGCAAGACGTCTCTGAGCTCGGGCCAGAACCGATCGGAGCGGATGTACCCGCCGATCAACGTCACTGCGACGTCGCGCACCGACTCGTCAACGACCCGCATTGCGCGAAACCCTCGCCGCCCGCCGCCGACCGGCTCGATGACGGTATAGCGAGCGCTCACCGCAGCTCGTTGGTCCACATGCAGCGATAGTTGTACGGCGTCGTCGGGCCGGACCAGCTCATGTACGTCGAGTACTGATCGTCGAAGGCGGCGTCGACGCCGGTCCAGCGCACGACGTGGTAGTTCGTCATCGCGAGGTCCGAGGTCATCAGCCACGCGTTGGTGCCGTTCGGGAGCCCGGCGCGGATCGCTTCGGCCAGATCGCGCTCGGTCGTCAAATGGCCGCCCTCGCGGCGGCACGCGTCGATCGCGGTCTCCATCAGATCGGTCGGCGGCGTCGCGCCGCGGTCGAGGCTGTCGAACCACATGATCGCGGGGCGGTCGCCGGGCAAGGTCACCGCGTAGCAACCGCCGTTGCACGTCGTCGGCGCGATGTAGTTGGGATCGAGCGGGTAGTAGACGCAGCGGAACGGATAGCCGGGGTCGGTCTTGTACGCCCAGGTCACGACGGTCGGGTAGTCGAACGGATACCGCGGGTCGATCGCGCTCCAGTGCATGATCGTCGCGAGGAACTGCGTGCCGTTGTAGCCGACCTCGTCGGAGGTCCACAGGTTCGAGCCCGAGCCGCTCGGCAGGCCGGCGAGGATCAGCTCGCCGAGCTCGGTCGCGCCGGCGAGGTGACCGCCGCGCGCGAAGCACGCGAGCTGCGAGTCGATCCACGTCGCCGCCGGCGAGTCAGCCGACTCGCCCTTGTAGCCGTCGCCGCGCGCGCTCACGAACTCGCCCGCGATGGTGTTCGGATGCGTGCCGGTCGCGAAGCCCCAGCCGGCGCAGCGGAACGGCTGCGGCGTGGTCGCGTCGGCGTACGACACGTTGCCGCTGGCGGCCCACGCCGCGACGGTCCACTTCAGCGTCGTCGACAGATCGTAGCGGGACTGGTCGGCGGTGTGGAGGTAGTTGCCGGAGCCGAGCACGCCCTTCTGCAGCGACTCGATCAGCTCGGGCACGCTCGCGAGGTGGGCGTGATCGGCGGCGCACTCGGCGATCGCCGCGCTCTTGCGCAGCGCCGGCCGGTCGGTGTTGTCGAGCAGCATCTTGCCGTTGGTGAAGCACGGCGAGCCGGCCGGGCCGTTGCAGTGCGATCCGCTGAAGTACGCCGGCGCGTCGGGCGAGCACACGCAGCGATAGGGCGTCGGCGTCGTCGTCGCGACCGATCCGATCGTGCCGTCGTTGAGCTGGACGGTGACCTGATCGGTCGCGTTGTTCGGCGTCGACGTCCACAGCGCGTTGGTGTCGGCCGCGGTGCCGATCCCGTCGGGCCCGCTGCGCGCGCGCCAGACCTCGGTCGCCGTCGGCAGCCGGCCGGCGAACGCCTCACACGCCGCCGTGGCCTCGGCGATCGTCCCGGCGGTCCGCTCGCCGCCGTCCCACTGGACACCCCAGCCGTCCTCGACCACCGCGCCGAGGCCGACCCGGCATGGCACCGCGCACTCGCCGGCGCGGCACTCCTGATCGGCGTCGCACGCGTGATCGCAGCTGCCGCAGTGATCGTGATCGGTCATCGGATCGGCGCAGCCGTCGGTGCACACCAGCTCGCCGACGCCACACTGCACCGCGTCCGGTCCGCCGCTGCCGCCGCCACACGATCCGATGACCAGGAACGCAGAGCAGACGACGGCGTGGCCCCTCATCGACGTCGATCATAAGCCGGTATTCATCGGTCGCGTGCGGATTTCACGACCGCGACAACCGGGTCGCGAAACGCGGAGTTTCTTGCCACTGCACCGGTGCACCCGAGGTGCACCAACCGGGCGGCGCGTGATGTCCGAACCGTCTTCGTCGACGACACGACCGCGCGAACCACGCGAATCCGGCCGGCGCGCGCGGTGAGCCGCGCTCGGTGCAGCGTCGGAGCTGACAGGCCGATCACGGCAAACGTCGCGGCACGTCGGTTGCTGAAGACCGCCGGGACCCGCGGTGCGTAAGGCGAGCCGCGGGTCATTCGTTGACCGCCCGCCGTTGATCGCCGCGTTCGTCCGCGCGGCGAAAGGGAGAAGCTCTGCCATGAAACGCGTCCTGTTCCTGACCGCGCTGTCCGCGCTCGGCGCTGCAGCGTCTGGTTGTGCCACTGCCGTCCCCGACGGTGATGACTCCGGCGACAAGCTGTCGGACAGCGCGATCGCACAGATCGATTCGCTGCTGACCGAGAAGGCTGCGCGAACGCCGGCGCAGAAGAAGATCTCGTCGCAATTGCTCTACGCCCACAGCGGCCGGTTCGCGCTGCCGGCCGAGACCAAGGGCGACGATCAGATCCGCAGCCTGATGCCGATCGATCCGACCGGCCGCGTCCTCGTCGACGTCAAGGGCGACTGGAGCGCGGGCCTGCGCACCAAGGTCGAGGCGATCGGCGGCACCGTCGTCACTGCCTCGGAGGCGCACGGCAGCGTGCGGGCGTGGATCGCGCTCGATCGAATGGAGGAGCTCGCCGCCGACGACGCGGTCACCGCGATCCGGCCCGGGCTCGCCGCGACGACGATGCACTCCGACAACCCGAGCGACGGCCTCAAGGGCCGCACCGGGACGTACGGCGAGCGCGTCGCCGCGGTGCAGGCGTTCCAGACCGCGATGACCGAGCTCGAGACGACGCCGTCGGTGGAGTCACCGGGCGAGACCAACGCCGCGCCGAGCACCGGCTCGGTGACGTCCGAGGGCGCGCACGCCCACGCCGCCGATCGCGCGCGCAAGTGGTTCAACGTCACCGGCGCCGGCGTCACCGTCGGCGTCGTGTCCGACAGCGACGATCTGAAGGAAGCGTCGATCGCCTCGGGCGACCTGCCGGCGAGCACCATCACCGTGCCCGGCCAGGACGGCCGCCCCGGTGCCGGCGAGGGCACCGCGATGATGGAGATCGTCCACGACGTCGCCCCCGGCGCCAACCTGGTGTTCGCGACCGGCATGGGTGGCCCCGAGGCGATGGCGGACAACATCCGCGCGCTGCGCTTCACCTATCACTGCGACATCATCGTCGACGACTTGATGTACTACTTCGAGTCGCCGTACCAGGACGACATCATCGCGGCCGCGGTCGCCGATGTCGTCGCCGACGGCGCGCTGTACTACTCGAGCGCGGGCAACGGCGGCAACTTCGACGACGGCACGTCGGGAACGTGGGAAGGCGACTACAAGAGCGCCGGCACGCTCGCGACCTTGCCGGCGTCGGGCTACACCGTCCACGACTTCGGCAACAAGGCGATCTCGGATCGGATCGAGACCCAGGGCGGTCCGCTGATCCTGCACTGGTCGGATCCCGGCAGCCTCGATCACCCGCTGTCGAGCAACGACTACGACCTGTTCGTGCTCGACTTCGATCTGCGCAACGTCATCGTCGCGTCGACCGACGTGCAGGACGGCGACGACCTGCCGTTCGAGTACCTCGGCTACACGATCCCGCCGAACTACCGGATCGTGATCGCGGCGCACCCGGGCGCGGCCAAGCGCGCGGTGCGGACCGAGCTGTTCGCCGGCGAGCTCGGCATCGCGACGAGCGGCAACGTCTACGGCCATAGCGCCGCCAGCGAGGCGACCAGCGTCGCGGCCGTCGGCGCGTACGAGGTCGATCCGGTGTCGGGCGAGTTCATCGCCGGAGCGACCACGCCGACCGAGCTGTTCTCGTCGGACGGCAACCGCAGGATCTTCTATCACCGCGACGGGACGCCGATCACGACCGCGGTGCTGATGTCGAGCGGCGGCGAGACCCGCAAGAAGCCCGACATCTCCGGCGCCGACGGTGTGTCGACGACGCTGCCGTCGTCGTCGGGGCTGTCGCCGTTCTACGGCACCAGCGCCGCCGCGCCGCACGTCGCCGCGATCGCCGCGCTGTTGAAGTCGGCGGTGCCGACCGCGACGCCGCAGAAGATCCGCGACTCGATCCGGCTCGGCGCGCTCGACATCGAGGCCGCCGGCGTCGATCGCAACGCCGGCAACGGCGTCGCGCAGGCGCAGAACGCGCTGACCCGCGTCGGTGCGGTCAAGGCGGTGTACCTCGAGGTCGGGACCGTCGCGGTCACGCCGTCGACGAGTGACGTCGTGATTCCGGGTGGCGGCGGATCGATGTCGATCCAGCTCCACAACGCCGGCGGTGCCGGCGCGTCGGCGGTGTCGGCCACGCTGAGCTCGCCGTCGCCGCAGGTGACGATCACGCAGGCGACGTCGAGCTATCCCAACGTGCTGACCGGTGGCAACACGACCAACACCACCGCGTTCGCGTTCACCGTCGCGCCCGGCGCGATCTGCGGCGGCCGGCTGCCGTTCCAGCTCACGCTGAACTTCACCGGCGTCGGCACGCACCCGACCGTGCTCGACTTCACGATCCCGACCGGCCGTCCGGCGACGACCGCGACGCACTTCGCGTTCACCGGCGCGACCGCGATCCCCGACAACAACGCGCTCGGCGTCGACGTCCCGATCTCGGTCGCGATGACCGGCCCGGTGAGCAAGGTGGTGTTCCGCGCCGACGGCGCGACCTGCACCGCGACCCAGGGCGCGACCACCGTCGGGATCGATCACTCGTGGCTCGGCGACCTCGTGATCAAGCTGCGGTCGCCGTCGGGCCGCACGGTCACGCTGGCGAACCGGCCCGGTGGCGTGAACAACAGCGGCAACAACCTGTGCCAGACCTTCCTCGACGACGCCGGCGCGACCTCGATCCAGGACATCGTCGCGACCGGTAACCCGTGGACCGGCACGTTCAAGCCCGCGAGCCCGGAGGCGGCGTTCGTCGGCGAGACCGCGGCCGGGACGTGGATGGTCAATGTCTCGGACCTGGTCGCGACCGATACCGGAACGGTGCGGGCGATCAGCCTCGACCTGACGGGGTTCTCGTGCACCCCATGAAGACTGGCGTGATGTACGAGTGGTCCTAGGGGGTTAGGAGAGAGAAAAAACGAACGTTTGTTTTTTCGTTGACCGGGACGGCGCGGGAAGCGTAGAGGTCGTGGGGTGTCCCCCGCTCACGCCGCTCGCTCCCGCGCCGTCCGGCTGAGCTCGGATGGGATCCTCGACGCGGCCGAGCGGCTGTTTGCCGCCAAAGGGTACGGCGAGGTCTCGCTGCGCCAGCTGATGGCGGCGGCGGGCGTGTCGACCACGGCGTTCTACGCCCGGTTCGACTCGAAGGACGCGGTGTTGATCGCGCTCGCAGAGCGGTTCTTCACCACGCTGCACGAGACCGCGGCCCGCTCGTTCGGCGAGGTCCGCGGCCTCGGGCAGGGGATCGAGCGCGGCGTCGACGTGCTGTGCGATCACCTCGACGGCCGCAAGGCGATCGTCCGGCTGGTGATCGCCGAGTCGGGATCGTCGGTGCCGACGCTGTCGGTGCGGCGCAAGTCGTACGGCGTGCTGGTGGCGTTCCTCGCCGAGCGGTTCCGCGGCCTGCACGCGCGGGGCCGGCTGCACGCGCCGGATCCGATCGCGCTCGGATGGGCGATGGTCGGCGCGCTCGAGATCCAGATCCTGCGCTGGGCGGTGTGGAACGAGCTCGAGCTGCCGGAGCTGCGGGCGCAGCTGCTCGCGACCGCGCGCGCGATGTTGCCGCGGGTGCCGAAGGAGACGTCATGAAGCGATTCATCCTGGGCCTGGGCCTCGCACTGCTGGCCGGCTGCGATGACGGTGCGCCGTCGGCGACCGTGACGATGATCGCGACCGACGCGCCGCCGGCGTACGGCGAGGCGCCGTTTCCGACCGACGCGGTCCGCGACGGTGATCACCTCGGCGTGATCGCCGGCCTCGACACGATCGTCGGTGGTCACGTCGACCTCGTCGCGGAGCACCTCGCCGCGCTCGACGGGTTCGGGCTGCGGCCGGTGGTCGAGTTCTTCGTCGACGGCGCGGTCGATCCAGCGGTGATCCCGCCGACCACGACGGCGCTGACCGATGCGCTCGCGGTCGTCGACATCGATCCGGCGTCGCCGGAGTCGGGCCGGGTGATCGCGATGGAGTGGCGCTACGACGCCGGGCGCGGGTCCGTCATCGGCGCGCCGGTGCTCGGCGATCAGCTGCGCGAGGCGACGCGGTATGCGGCGGTGATCACGACCGACGTGGCGGGCCGCGCCGCCGCGCTCGACGAGCTCGCGACCGCC
>JADMIO011281707.1_pt1 | contig 11521 bp, 12 predicted proteins | sample 8958161 | NCBI WGS metagenome assembly JADMIO01 (sample SAMN16585339, study PRJNA669376) | soil metagenome | isolation source: Crop rotation soil | place: USA: Cullars Rotation, Alabama | collected 2011
TCGAGGCGCATGGGCTCAAGGACTCGGGCAAGCGCCTCGCCCAGCTGCACGACCCGACCGACAACCTCCTGCTCGCCTTCACGAAGGAGGGCGCTTGAGGCGCGTGCTCGCCGCGCTCGTAGCCCTCGGGATCGCCGCGGCCGGCGCGCAGCCGCTCACGGCGCCCCGCGAGCACGTCCGCGGCCCCGAGCAGACCTTCCTCACGTTTCCCGAGTGGTTCCTGGTGTTCAGCCCCGCCGAGTACGCGGCCTACGTGGCGCGCTCGACTCCGACGGAGTTTCCCTTCGTGGGACACATCTGCCAGTTCTGGACCAGCTACGGCGCGGCCGCACGCAAGGCGAACGAGCACCCGTTCAACCTCGGCTACCACGTGATGATCATGGTGATCGGCGTGAGCACGACGGTCGAGTACGCGCTGCGCTCGGCGTACGAGACGGTCGTGGGGCGCCTGTCCGAGGCCGCGGCCGAGGGCGGACTCACCGACGAGGACCGGTTGGGTGCCAAGGTCGCGCAGGAATACGTCGACTTCATCCGCGTGCAGCCCTGGTACGAGTTCGACTTCATGGCGCCGCTCGCCCGCCTCTGGGACCAGCCCGCGACCGGACCGGGCCTCGTGCGCAAGTGGGAACGCCGCTACGCCCTCTCGACCGAATACCTCATCAAGGGCGCATACGGATGGCTCATCAAGAAGGGAACGAAGGCGAGCTATGAAGCGCCGCTGCCCGTGACCGCGGTGGTGGTGCGCGGCTTGCCCGCAGGCCACTCGGCGAAGGACCAGACGGTCGTCGAGCGCCGGGCCGACGGGAGCGCGCTCGTGCTGCTTCCGCGCTACCAGGCGTTCACGGACCACGCCGTGGCCCTCGCGGCCAAGGGCGTCTCGTTCGAGGAGATCGCGGGCAACCGCACGGTGATCCTCGTGAGCGCGATCGTGCCGCCGAACGTCGCCGCGCCGCCCCGCAACGAAATCCTCTTCGAGCAGCCCATCGAGACCCAGCCGGGCGCGAAGCGCGTGGCGCTCGTGGTGCCCGTTGGCGAGCTCGCGCCCCGGCTCGCGGCGCTCGAGGCCTCGGGCGTGGCGCTCGAGCACGTCTTCGACTTCTGATGCGCGCCTTCCTCGGCTGGACCGGCGCGATCTTCTTCACGCTGCTCGGCATCGCGATCCTCGCGCTGCTGGGCTTCCGCGGCGCGGCCTGGAATCGCGAGGTGCACACGCCCGAGTCGGGCGCGCCCGAGGGCGGGCGCTACGTGAAGGCGCGCGACGTGCGGGTCTTCATCCAGGAAGCCGGCGCCGCGGACGCTCCCGTGGTGCTCTTCGTGCACGGCACGGGGGCCTGGAGCGAGGCTTGGCGGGCGTCGCTCGAAGCGGCCTCGAAGGTGGGCTTCCGCGCGATCGCGCTCGACCTTCCGCCCTTCGGCTACTCGACGCGGCCCGCCGACGGCAACTACGCGAAGGACGTCCAGGGCGGGCGCATCCTCGCCGTGCTCGACGATCTCGGCGTGAAGCGCGCGATCCTCGTGGGCCACTCGTTCGGCGCGGGCCCCACGACCGAGGCGGCGCTGATGGCGCCCGATCGCGTGCGCTCGCTGGTGCTGGTCGACGGCGCCCTCTCGATCGAGCCCGATGCCGGCGGGCTCACGCAAGGCGCGATGCGCGGCCGCAGCGGGGCGGTGGGGACGGTGCTGGAGACCCCGGAGCTGCGCGACTGCCTGGTCGCCACGTTCCTCACGAACCCGCTGCTCACGCGCAAGCTGCTGCAGGCCTTCGTGGACAATCCCGCCGCCGCCACCGACGCGTGGGTCGAGGTCTACCGGCGCCCGCACGTCATGCGAGGCACCACGGCGGCGATCGGGAAGTGGCTGCCGGAATTGGTCGCGCCGGGGCGCGTCACGCCGAGCGAGGTGCCCGCGAGCTACCGGCGGCTCGACATGCCCGTCTTCGCGATCTGGGGCGAGCGCGACACGATCACCCCGATCGGCCAGGGCGAGCGCCTGGTGAAGCTGGTGAAGAACGGCAAGCTCGTGCGGATGGACGGCGTTGGCCACATCCCGCAGATCGAGGACACGCCCCGCTTCAACCGCGCGCTGGTGGAGGTCCTCGCGCAAGTGCCGCGCGACGGGAGCTGATTCCCGGCATCTGCGAGAATCAGCGGGTCCCCCTTGGGGCAGGAATCGAACTTGTCCGCCATCGAACTGCAAGACGTCGCCCGCCATTGGGGCGAGGCCCGCGCCCTCGACGGGATCACCTTTTCGGCCGACCCCGGCAGCTTCGTCGTGCTGCTCGGGCCCTCCGGGTGCGGCAAGTCGACCACCCTGCGCCTCATCGCGGGACTGGACCAGCCCACTTCCGGCACCGTGCGCATCGGCGGCCGCGACGTGACCCGGCTGCCGCCGGCCGCGCGGGGAATCGCGATGGTGTTCCAGTCGTACGCCCTCTTCCCGCACCTCACCGTGGCGGAGAACATCGTCTTCGGCCTGCGGGTGCGCAAGGTGCCCGACCGGGAGGCGAAGCTCGCGCGCGTGGCCGAGCTCCTGGGGCTGCAGAAGCTGCTGCAGCGCAAGCCCCCGCAGCTCTCGGGCGGGCAGCAGCAGCGCGTGGCGCTCGGGCGCGCGATCGTCGCCGAGACGCCGGTGTGCCTCATGGACGAGCCGCTCTCGAACCTGGACGCGCAGCTTCGCGGCGAGATGCGCCGCGAGATCCGCGCGCTGCAGCGCCGGCTCGGCATCACGATGGTCTACGTGACGCACGACCAGACCGAGGCCATGACGATGGCCGACCGCGTGGTCCTGCTCAAGGAAGGGCGCATCGAGCAGGTGGGATCGCCCGAGGAGCTCTACGCGCGGCCCGCGACCGCGTTCACCGCGAGCTTCATCGGCGCCCCGCCGATGAACCTGCTGCGGCTGAACGGCACGGGCAGCCTCACCGGGATCCGCCCCGAGGACATCCGCATCGGCGGCTCGGGGCTCGAGGCGCGCGTGGAGTCGGTCGAGTACCTGGGAGCCGACACGCTGGTGGCCGCGCGCGCGCTCGACCAGCCGTTCCTCATCCGCGTCCCCGGCCGCGCCCGCGTGCGCGCCGAGGACACCGTGCACGCGGCCTGGGACCGCGAGCACGAGCATCGCTTCGACGCATCCACAGGGAGGAGACAGGCATGAACAAGGCATGGCGTTGGCTGGCCGCGGGCTTCGCGGCATTCGCGTGCGCGGCATTCGCCGAGACCGAAGTCACGTTCTACTACCCGGTCGCGGTCGGCGGGCCGATCACGAAGATCGTCGACCAGATGGCCGCCGACTTCGAGAAGGAGAATCCCGGCATCAAGGTGAAGCCCGTCTACGCGGGCTCGTACCAGGAGACGATCGTGAAGGCGCTCACCGCGCACAAGAGCGGCACGCCGCCCACGACCGCGATCCTGCTGTCGACCGACATGTTCACGCTGATCGACGAGGACGCGATCGTCCCCTTCGAGGCCGCCGACGCGGCTCCCTTCTTCCCCGCATTCCTCGCCAACAGCCAGACCGGCGGCAAGACATGGGGCCTGCCCTTCCAGCGCTCGACGATCGTCCTCTACTGGAACAAGGAGCTCTTCAAGGAAGCCGGCCTCGATCCCAACAAGCCGCCCGCGACGTGGAAGGAGATGCTGGAGTACGCGCAGAAGCTCACCAAGCGCGACGCCTCCGGCAGCGTCACGCAGTGGGGCGTGCAGGTGCCCTCGTCGGGCTTCCCCTACTGGCTCTTCCAGGGCTTCACCACCCCCAACGGCGTGGAGCTCATGAACGCCGCCGGGACCGAGACCTACTTCGACAAGCCCGAGGTGGTCGAGGCGCTCCAATACTGGGTGGACCTCGGCCGCAAGCACAAGGTGCATCCGCCCGGCGTGGTCGAGTGGGGCACGACGCCCAAGGATTTCTTCGAGAAGAAGGTCGCGATGATCTGGACCACGACCGGCAACCTCACCAACGTGAAGAACAACGCGAAGTTCGACTTCGGCGTCGCGATGCTTCCGGCCGCCAAGCGCCGCGGCTCGCCCACGGGCGGGGGCAATTTCTACGTCTTCAAGAAGGCGCCGAAGGACGCGCAGGCCGCCGCGGTCAAGTTCGCGAAGTGGATGACCACGCCCGAGCGCGCGGCGCAGTGGGGCATCGACACGGGCTACGTCGCGGTGCGGCCCGACGCGTGGGCCACGCCCAGGATGCAGGAGTACGTGAAGGGATTCCCCGTGGCCGCTGTCGCGCGCGACCAGCTCCAGTACTCGGTGGCCGAGCTCTCGACCCACGACAACCAGCGCGTCACCAAGGCGCTCAACGACGGGCTGCAGGCCGCGCTCACGGGCGCCAAGGAGCCGGCGCAGGCGATGAAGGACGCGCAGGCGGAGGCGAGCCGCATCCTGCGGAGCTACAAATAGTCGAGCTCGTGATCTTCGACTGCGACGGTGTCCTCGTGGACTCCGAGCCCATCGCGAACCGCGTGTTCGCCGAGCAGCTCGGGCTCCACGGCCTGCCCATGCCGGTCGAGGAGGTGGTGAGGCGCTTCATCGGACGGTCGCGCGACACCTGCATCGCGATGGCGGGCGAGCTCCGCGGGAAGCCCTTCCACGACACGTTCGCCCAGGAGTGGGACGAGGCGCTGCACGCCGCGTTGGAGCGCGAGGTAAAGCCCGTGCGTGGCATCCCCGAGGTGCTGCGCTCGCTTCGCATCCCGTATTGCGTCGCCTCCAACGGCGAGCCCTCGCACATGCGGATCTCGCTCACGGCCGCCGGGCTCATGCCGCTCGTCGAGGGGCGGCTCTTCTCGGCGAAAGCCGTCGCGCACCCGAAGCCCGCGCCGGACCTCTTCCTGCACGCCGCCCGCACGATGGGCGCGGCGCCCGCACATTGCGTGGTGGTGGAAGACACACCCACGGGCGTGAAGGCGGGAGTCGCGGCGGGGATGCGGGTCTTCGCCTACGCGGGTGGGGGCCATACCGATCGCGCCGAGGTGGCGAGGCTGGGCGCGACGGTGTTCGAGGACATGCGCGAGCTGCCGGGGCTGCTCGAGGGCGCATGAGCCGCAACGCCATCCACGGCTGGCTCCTCCTGCTGCCGGCCTTCGCCTTCCTCGCGCTCTTCACGCACTGGCCCGTGATCGGCACGATCTGGGACAGCGTGCATGCGACCCCGAAGGGCTCGCGGCCGGCGCCCTTCGTCGGGCTCGAGAACTACCAGGTGATGATGGCCGACGAGGTCTTCTGGCGCTCGCTCTGGAACAACCTCTGGTATGCGCTGGGCACGGTGCCGATCTCGATCGCGCTCGCGATCGTGATGGCGCTGTGGGTCAACTCCGCGATGCGCGGGCGCACCTGGCTCAGGATGGCGTTCTTCACCCCCACGATCCTTCCCATGATCGCGGTGGCCAACATCTGGCTCTTCTTCTATACGCCGCAGTACGGCCTGCTCGAGCAGGTGCTGCGGCCGCTGGGCGTGGCGAGCCGCAACTGGCTGGGCAGTCCCGACACCGCGCTCGCGTGCGTGACCGTCGTCGCGATCTGGAAGGAAGCCGGGTTCTTCATGATCTTCTACCTCGCCGCGCTGCAGTCGATCCCGCCCTCGCTCGCCGAGGCCGCCGCGATCGAGGGCGCGTCGCGCGCCTACTACTTCCGGCGCGTGGTGTTTCCGCTGCTCATGCCGACCACGCTCTTCGTGATGGTGAACGCGGTCATCAACTCGGTGCGGCTCGTCGACCACATCTTCGTGATGACGCGCGGAGGCCCCAACAACGCGACCTCGCTCCTGCTCTTCCACGTCTACCAGGTGGGATTCAATTTCTGGGACACGGGCTATGCCGCGGCGCTCACCATCGTGCTGCTCGCCTTCCTCGCCGCGGTGGCGATCGGGCAGTTCGTGTTCCTGGACCGGAAGGTCCACTACCAATGACCGGCCCGTCACCCCGGCCGCTGCAACTGCAGCACTGGGCCGGGGCCCAATTGCTCGAATGCATAGCCGCCTGGACGCTCGGCTTCCTCTGGATCCTGCCGCTCCTCTACGCTTTCTGGACGGCCTTCCACCCGCCCGAGTTCTCGACGCGATTCGAGCTGCTCGCGCCGCTCTCGCTCGAGAACTTCCGCCGCGCGTGGCAGGCCGCGCCCTTCGCGCGCTACTTCCTGAACAGCTTCGCGCTCGTGACGATGGTGCTCGCCGCGCAGCTCGTGCTCTGCACGCTCGCCGCCTACGCTTTCGCGCGCTTCGACTTCCGCGGCAAGGACGTGGCGTTCGTGCTGGTGCTGGTGCAGCTCATGATCATGCCCGACGTGCTCATCGTGGAGAACTACCGCACGATGTCGCGGCTGGGCATCCTCGATTCCATTCCCGCGATCGGGCTGCCGTACATGGCTTCCGCCTTCGGGATCTTCCTGCTGCGCCAGACCTTCAAGACCGTGCCGCGCGAGCTGGACGAGGCTGCGCGGGTGGAGGGCGCGAACGCGCTGCAGGTGCTGTGGAAGGTCTACGTGCCGCTCGCACGCCCCGTCTACCTCGCCTACGGGCTCGTGTCGGTGAGCTATCACTGGAACAACTTCCTCTGGCCGCTCATCGTCACCAACTCGGTGGGCTCGCGTCCCGTGACCGTGGGCCTGCAGGTCTTCTCCGCGGGCGACCAGGGCATCGACTGGTCGGTGATCACCGCGGCCACCGTCATGACCTCCGCGCCGCTGTTGATCGCGTTCCTGCTCTTCCAGCGCCAGTTCGTCCAGTCGTTCATGCGCGCCGGGATTCGCTAGCCTGGGCGGGGTCACTTTTGGAACCCAGCAAGACGGGAAGAACGAGTTGGGGGGAGTCAGGGGGAGTAAATCTTGTGGGTGGTTCGAGACGATGGATCCACTGCCGCGAACGACACACAAGCCTTACTCCCCTTGACTCCCCCCAACTCGTTCTTCCCGTCTTTAGTTTTTTCAACCCGGAGGCAGCGCGCCCGCCTCCTCGAGGATCCCGCGCCCGATCTCGAAGCGCTCGTGGAAGCGATTCGTCCCGTTGGGCGTGAAGTTCATCGCGAAGTACGCGTGCGGCCGGCCCTTCCTCTCGATCCATCCCACCCACCACCACACGGGATCGCGGATCGCCTGGCTCGAGGTGCCGGTCTTGGCGTAGAGCGTGTAGGCGGCGGTGCGCTCGACCACGAGCGCCTCGCGCACGAGCTTCTGCGCGCGCTGCGTGGCGGGTAGCCGCCCTTCGGCCAGCCGGTGGAGGAAACCCACCTGCTGCATGGCCGAGATGCGAAGCCCGCCTTGCAGCCAGAAGAGGTCGATGCCGCCCGAGATGTCGGCATTGCCGTAGTCGAGGCGCTCGAGCCAGTCCTTCATCCGCACGCGGCCCGTGCGCCGCGCGATCTCCTGGAACATCCAGACCACGCTGAAGGCCATGCCGCTCGCCAGGTCGTGGTCGCGCTCCCAGAGCGAGACGGGCTTGGGCTTGCCGTCCCACCGGAAGACCTCGTGCTCGTCGTGGATCGAGCCCACCTCGAGGCCGATGAGGGCGTTGGCGATCTTGAACGTGGATTGCGGGAGGTAGCCCTTCCGCGCGCGCGTCTCGTCGAGCACGAGGTAGCGGTCGCGTGCGGGCTCGAAGAGCACGAAGGTGCCCTTCACGTCGTGCGCGTCGAAGTATTGCTGCCATTTGGGCTGCGCCACCATCTCGGCGGCGGGAGCGGAGAGGCTGGCGAAGAGCGTCGCGAGCGAAGTCGAGAGTCGGTCCATGGAGGCTCCTTTCAGCCCCGATGGTCCGTGCCGAATCTGGCAACTTTCGGGCAGGCCCGCGAAGAATTCGGGCGAGCGCGCCCATCTCAGAGGAGCTGGCGCGTGATCGTCTTGCGGCCGGCGATCCCGCCGACGGTGTAGCTCAGGGACGCATTGTTCGGGTCCTGGAAGCTCACGCTGACCGTTCCCGCTTCGAACACGCTCACGCGCCCTGATGGTGTAGTACGCAACTGCGGCGAGGTGATGCACCTACGCTCGCGCTCAATTGAGCATCTGCCAGCAGAGCAAGCCCACGATACAAGTAGTGTGCAGGAGCAGGAATAGCCATATTGTGGCGGAGGCGCATCGACCGATAGGGTCATTCATTCCTTTGCCGCCGCCATGGGCGAGGCTCCACTCCACATAGGTGGCAAATGGGTTACGTTCGCCAGCCGCCCAATCGATGCGGCTTGCTGCGACTACCCAGTCATGCTCCAGGTCCCATCCAATGCGAGTGAGCTTGAGCCAAATGTATGAGAGATGCAGGCCAATTGCTGCGATCACAAACAGAAGAGGCCAAACCTTGTGTAGACCAATCACCCCCCCGAGTGAGAAGGCTCCAATCACCGCCATAACCGCCACGAGAACTAGGTTTGCAATCAGATACGCCCGAAAGCGAGCCCATATTAGGTCCGCTTCGGCGGTGATGATGGAGACAAGTACTTTGAAGCGCTCACCGGCATCATCGAAGTAGTGGGAAGGTGCGTTCATAGGATTGCCCTTGGTTCACCAGGCCGGCCGCACAAAAGCCCCGGTCGTCGGAACAGCGCAGGCCGCGGCGACCAGTTCCAGCATTGGCCACGCATCGCCTGCCGCGTCTGGCACTGCCGACACAATCGCCACGAACTGTTTCACACCTATGTGCTCGACGCGGCGCCAGATACGGAAGTTGCCCACCTAGACCCTCCATCCTCCACGTATGGCCTGAGGTTAGCAGGCAGCCGAGGTTACCGATGCTTTACAGTCAGCGGTGGCGCCCCCAGCTACTAATAGGCGCGGGGGTCTTGACCTTCGGTAGCAATGTCATAGAATCATGACATCTGGTCAGGGAAGCCTGTGGAATACTCAGAGTTTAGGCGACACCTTGGGAAAGCTGGCGTGTCAGTCGCCCAGTTCGCGTCACTGATCGGCGTTCATCCCAGATCCGTGTCGAACCACGCCGCGAGCGGCGCCGTTCCGCAAACCTACGCAGCGATCGCGGTCCTGATGGGCGATGCGGCAGACCGCGCGATCGACTTCAAAGAAGCCCTTGAGCGCTTTGGATTGCGAATGATCAAGGGGCGCGCCGACGGTCGCAACGTTCGCCACATCGACGACTATGTACGCGCTCGCAGGACGCGGAGCGATGGTCGCTAAGGAGCCAGCCAGGTTCACGGCAACACGCGCGAGCAAGCCTTCTGGCTTGCCCGACTTCGACGCGCCCCCCGTCAACGAAGTGGCTTGCGGCGTGGGATTTACTCCCCTTACATCATTGAGAGTCGCTCATATCGGTCGCTTTTGGGATGCGGTACGCGATCGCTATCCGCGCGTGGAAGACGCTCCGCCCCTAGCCGAGGAAGGCGAGCTCTTTCTTAGTCCCACAACGGGGCTTCCCCCATCGCGAGTCTGGTTTATCAATGAGGCCGACAGTAGGCTTATACAGTTTCAGCAAAACAAGCTGTTTGTAAATTGGCGATCGAGAGAGGGCGAGCCGCAGTATCCGCGATACCCGGAAATCCTGAGCGACTTTCGCTGGGCATACGAGTCATTGCAGACCTTTACTAAGGCCAATGGTCTCGAACAAGTGAACGTCGAGACATGCGACCTCACATACATCAATCATCTTCTACCCTCGGGAAATGTCACGGAGTTTCTCTCCACCACGTTTCGCGACATGCAGTGGGCGAACGAAGCGCGATTCCTGCCATCCCCGATCAACGTGAGTTGGAGACTGCGCTTTGTTCTACCTGATGAGCGCGGACACTTGAGTGTTCGCATCTATCAAGCAACTCGCAATTCGGACGGCGCGCCACTTTTAGTCTTCGAGCTAAGCGCCAAGGGTCGGCCGCGCTCGACAAACACGGAAGCAATCGTCGATTGGTTCGATCTCGCGCGTGAGTGGATCGTCAAAGGCTTCGAAGATCTGACTAAATCCGAAGCTCAACTCAGTCTGTGGAAGAGAAAGTCATGAGCTCACCGCCTCGCCTTCTGCCGCTGGGGCGCCGAAGCGTCTGGGGCCGGCCGCAGGGTCAGGTTAGTGGTTCCTGGGCTGACTTCCGCGGCGGCGACGCTGTCGGCACGGGAGCCATCGCGGTTGATACGGACTTGCCGCAGGACTTGCCGCAGAGAATTGGGCAACGAACCCCTCGTCGTGCGTTCGAGGCGATGACAATTCTCGTCGATCGCGGGCCCGTAACTGGTACTGATTCAGATCCGATGGAGCCCACTCTGGCCGATGAGGATCGCGCTCGGAATGCGATTATTCCCAACTTCCAGTGGAGTTCACCGTTTTACGAGTATGTATGGGTTCAGAAGGAACGCCGTTCGATCGGGCGGCGGTGGGCAGACTCGATCAATCGCATCCGAGAGCGGAGTGGTCTGGGTCGTGTGGCAGCGGAGCGTCTCGAAGAGTTGTTACGCGACGCGAAGGAAGAGGCTCCGGGTGTCGAGCAACCCATTTCGTTAGGCTCGCTTTTGACACTGGAAGTCTTTTTTCGCGATTTCAATGTAGCCATTCCTCCGGCACTATCCCTTTCCCCTCGCGGCAACCTCTATGCGCGATGGCGCGACGAAACTGGCCGAGTAGTCGGAGTTGAAATGCTCGAGCGCAATTCGGTTGTGTACGTGATTCTCGATACGCAGGCAGAGGGTAGACAAGACCCCGTCTATGGCAGCGGCGGCTGGCCCCGGATACATCGCATGCTTGGAGCGCTCGATGTCGCGAGGCTGCTGAATGGCGAAAGGTGATCTAGTTCCGCGAGAAGACCACGTTAGTGTCTATTGCAAGGCGACGTCGCTGGACAATGGCATTCCGCAGGCACCCGCATTCACAGTCACGGAGACCAACCAGGAACTGTCCACGAATTGGATCGAGTTCCTGGGCGTCGCTAACCGAGAGGCAGCCATCGTCGAAATACTCCGGTGCCTGCGAAGCAAGCTTAGGATTAGGCGCGGGGCGCTGGCGGTATTCAACGTGGGGAGCGTCATCGACTCGTTACAAGCGCACCTTGCACTGCGGGCGTGGATTGAGCATGACCCGGAACATACTGATCGTTACCACGACCCTTCCCATGCGGTTCTCGCGGGCATCCCCTTCGACATCCCCACGGCGAATGCCGTTGGCGAGCTAATCGCGGCCCGCATCCTAGAGACACATCCGGTCACGCCCGAAGCCTAGAATCTGGCGTCCCGCAACTTGATTCAGAATTGCGCATATTTTTGCGGGTACTTAGGCCACGCCCGTGAAGAACTACCCCTCTAAACCATCGCCTTAACGTTGAAGCTCATCACCTGGAACCTGCAGTGGGGCCGCGGCATCGACGGCCGCGTCGACCTCGCGCGCATCGTCCAGGCCGCGCGCGCGATCGCGGACTTCGACGTCTTCTGCGTGCAGGAGGTCGCGGACAACTTCCCCGACCTCGAGGGCAACGACGACCGCGACCAGTTCGCCGAGCTGGGATCGCTGCTGCCGGGCTTCACGCGCATCCAGGGCTACGGCGTGGACCTCGAGGGCGAGGGCGGGCGGCGCAGGCGCTTCGGCAACGCGATCTTCTCGCGCTACC
>JADMIO011421344.1_pt1 | contig 11521 bp, 3 predicted proteins | sample 8958161 | NCBI WGS metagenome assembly JADMIO01 (sample SAMN16585339, study PRJNA669376) | soil metagenome | isolation source: Crop rotation soil | place: USA: Cullars Rotation, Alabama | collected 2011
AAAAATTGATCAGTCACACCCTCTTAATGTCAGCTTCATTGTAACCGATATGGCTGGCTGCAGCAAAACGTTCACATTCAGTGATGTTGCGACTATTTCGGGAGATCAGTCAATTTGCTCAGGGGGATCTGCCACACTCACATTCAATGTGAATGGTGCGGGTAATGTAACAATCACTTACCGCGATGCCCTGGGTGGTGCCGTTTATACAGTAACAGGTACACAGGCTGGCAGTCCATTTACATCTGTTGTAGGACCTTTGACTGCAGGCACACATACATTCACTATTGTTTCATCCCAGGATCAGAATGGAACATACACTGGTTCAGGAAGCGCCGTTGTCTTGGTCAATTCGCTGCCTACAGCAACCTTTAGCGGTACAACAAGCCAGACTGTTTGTTCCGGAACAACAGCAACATTAACCGTTGCGCTCACGGGCAGTGGTAACTACACTGTTACCTACCAGGTATCAAACGGATCTACTGTAACTGCAACAACAGTAACAGTAACAGGTAATACAATGACTATTACAGCTCCGCCATCCAATACAGCGGGCACATATACTTATACAATAACCAGTGTTACCGATGGTAATGGATGCAGTAACACAGGAAGTGGAACTGCTACAGTAACAGTAAATACATTACCTGCTGCAGTTATCGGTGGTACCAGTACGGTATGTATAGGCAGCGCAGGCACATTAACATTTACACTCACAGGTACAGGAGTTATAACTGTGACATATATTAACAGCGCCGGTCAGTCGGGAACATTTACGGCGACTGCAGGAACATTCAGCAGATCGGTAGTTACTCCAACGACGGCAGGAACATTTACTTACACGATAACGAATGTTACAGATGCAAACGGATGCAGTAGTGTTGGAACAGGTGTGGGAACAGTAACAGTAACACAACCAACAGCAACGATTAATGGAATGAGTATTGTGACCAGTACTTTGGGAGCCGGTGATGCATTAATGCCTTCGAGGCTCTTTAGAAATGGAGTGGCATCAACATGCGGAGTGTCGAAACTCTTCCCTGGTGTTTCAAACACCGGTTACCCGGGTCCGTTCTATTACGAAACATACACTTACAATAATACTACAGCTTTCGCCCAGTGTGTAAGTATAACTTACGCGAGGACTAGTGGAACAGGGCAGCCGTTTGTTTCAGCATACTTAAATAGTTTCAACCCAATGAATTTGGCCAGCAACTATTTAGCGGACGGAGGTGGAGGGACTAGCGGTGGTACGCTCACTTTCTCATTCACCTTAGCTCCGAACAGTTCTGTGGTACTGGTGGTAAATGAATCTTCAACCACCGGCAATCAGGGAGCTGGTTATACTATGACTGTAAGTGGTCTTCCTGCAATGGCAAATGCAATGACGGTGTGCTATGGATCTCCATCTCCACAGATCGTATTTGAAGGAGCGGCAGGAACAAAATCATATACATTCGGTTATAGAATTAATGGAGGAACAGTAACTACAGTAAATACCAGTGGCGGTAATTCAACAGCAACAGTGAGTGTACCGACAAATGTTGCAGGAACATTTACTTATACACTGGTAAGTGTGCAGGATGCAAGCGGATGCATACAGTCTTACGGAGGAACAGTGACAGTAGTAGTGCTTAATCCATTTACACTATCTGCAGTTGCTTCACAAAACCCGATACTGTGTAACCCAGGATCAACAACAATAACAGTAACACCAACAGGAGGAGTAGGTACGGTTACTTATACACTAATGGGTCCCGGAGGAACGACAACAGTAACAGTAACTGCTCCTGGTGCAGCCGTGTTCCCAAATATCGGGGCAGGTAACTATACTGTAACAGCAGTGAATGGTAATCCTGAAGCATGTGGTGCATCAACTACCCTTACTGTAACACAACTGCCACCTATAACGGCAACATTGGGCACTGTGAATGTAAGCTGCTTCGGATTCAGTAATGGAAGTGTGAACGTGTTCAATGTAAGTGGAGGTACCCCAACATATACATTCAGTAAAGATGGAACGAACTATATACAGGCGCCACCAAGTGGGCCAACATTCCCTGGTCTTAGCTTCAATGGTCTTACAGCAAACATCTATAACATTTATGCAAAAGATGCCAATGGATGCGTTAACGTACTGGGAACAGCAACGATAATACAACCACCACTGCTGGTGATCAGTTCCGTTGGCCAGGGTCCGGCTGTAACATGTGCTTCAGGAACAACATCACTCACAGTGAATACACTTGGAGGTACGGGTACAGATACATACAGTCTGGATGGAGGAGCGCCACAGGCAAGTAATACCTTCCTTACCGGGATAGGTCAGCATACGATTTTAGTAACAGATGCTGCAGGATGTACAACATCAACAACAGTTACAGTAAGCGGAGCGTCAGCACTTACGATCACCACTACAAGTGTAGTAAACAACACATGTTTCAATGGTATCAGTGGGCAAATAGGAGTGAGAGCAAGTGGTGGAACAGGAACGATTACTTACACACTTACCAAACCCGGGGGTGCTACTTCTCAACTCTCCGGAGCACAGGGATCAACAGTGACCTTTACGGGACTTTCAGCAGGTAATTACACTGCTACGGCAACGGATGGATCAAGTTGTGCAGCTACTACAGCAGTAACAGTAACACAGCCTGCAATGTCTGCACCGATACAGAATACTAATGGAACACCGGACCTGTTGCTGACATCAGTGATCAATCCACCTACGGGTTCATTCCCAACACCTGGAAGCCAGGTTACTATAACCTATACAATAAGTATCAAGAACAATGGTAACATCTCTGCACAAGGAGTGATACTGAGAGTTACCAAGCCGTTCTCTGGCTTCACGATACAACTTGCACCGGGAAGCACAGGAATGTGGACGCAGACAGCAGATAACCCTTCTTATACCGAGTTCACGCTGAATGCAGGTTTTGAGATTGCATGTTCAGGAAACCAGCAGGCGACAATAGTGATCAGCCGCAACGGATCTGTGGGTACATCTGCGGGAGCGCCAATAACAGGGTCAGTACGACTTGGCGGAGCGAACCAGGATCTGAATGACTTTGATAATGCGAGGGCATCGCAGTTTAGGATTCAATAAGTAGTAAATAGTTATTAGTGAATAGCAAGTAGCAAGAAGCGAGTAGTGAATAGTAAGTAGCCGAGTGTAACAGACTCGCTACTTACTATTCACTACTCGCCTTTTATAGGGTATTAATGGGAGCAGTAACTAAACGAACTCTAGTACACTCCTGTCATCAGTCATCTATCATCCGTTCATTCCCTAAGATTTTCGTCGTGCATTTACCCCCAAATGGCTGCCCGTTTAAGGCCGCCTGAAAATATTCGGCGAATCCATTGTGATTTTTCCTTTTTCTGCTATATTTTTGAGCCCCTCCGTATCCTCAAGATAAGCTAACGTGAAAACCCGAAGGAAATCAATATCCACCATCTATGCGCCACCTCATTATTGCCACCGTGTTCTTATGCACCTCCTTGTGCCTACGTGCACAATTCCAAGGCTTGGTGTTGAATGAAGTAGCTTCAAATTATATTGAATTGGTCGTTGTCGGAAAAAGAACGTGCTATGACAGCACTGTTAATCTTGCCGGATGGATAATCGATGATAACAATGGATGGTTTGGCTCAGGACCCGGAAAGGGTATTTCGCCCGGCCACTTCCGCTTTGCGCCGAACTCCTGGCCTGCTGTGCCATTCGGATCTATTATCGTAATTTATAAAGAGGGTTCACGGCCAAGTATTCCCTATTCTGACGGTTTAAATACAAACCCGGACGGATGCGTCTATGTTTTCTCAACCAATAGCGGATATTTTGAAGAAGACCAATGGGATCCCGGGATTGACTATGGCTTAACTAATTATGCTTATCCCAATCCGGTTCTCTGGGCAGTTAATCCGCTTGTTCAGCTTCTTTATTATCCCACTTCGAATTGGGCAGCCTGGAGTTGTATCAATTTAAATCCTACAGGGGATGCTGTAGTAATCGTAAACCCGGCAGCATCATACTCTGCTCCATATTTTTCTTTTGCATGGGGTACTGCAACCGGTGGAATTACTCCGTCAGTCTATAAGCCTCAAAATCTCGGAAGTGTCTTCTACCTCCAGGGAGATAATTTTGCCGATGCAAATTCATGGAAATCCGGATTGCCCAGTGATCAAACTCCCGGGCGTCCAAATGATAATCAGGATAATAAGAATTGGATATTATCCATGCAGGAAAAAGTGCGACTTCCCATCTTGCAGGTAAATGATCCGGCAGCAGTGTGTGCGCCGTCTACTGTGGACATTACTTCACCTTCTGTAACAGCAGGCAGCTACTTTTTTAACGCAGCCAGTCTAACATACTGGCAGGATGCTGCAGCTACTCAACCATTGACTAATCCGCAGGCAATTGCGTCATCCGGTACTTATTATATAAAAGCTACCAACGATGCTACACAAATATGCTTTGTTATAAAGCCGGTTAAGGTCACCGTGAAAATCAGTCCTAAACCTGATGTGGATGTGCAGAATACCTGTTCGGGCTATACAATTCTTTTCGTTAAGAACCAGGATCAAAATGGCACATTACAATGGAGTAATGGAGAAGCAGCCAATCCTTTGAATGTACTGGATCCCGGTAGTTATACGGTTATTCAAACTGTTAATGGTTGTACCAGCGAACAAACTACCGTTACGGCAACACCGGGACATAAACCAGTTACACCATCTATTACTGTAACTAATAATTGCAATGGCACATCAACATTGATGGCTAATGGAATTGAGCAAGGGGCGGATATTTTATGGAGTAACGGAACAAACCGCAACCCGCTGACTGTTCCATCAGGAGGCACCTTTACTGTTTCACAAACATTAAATAATTGTCCAAGCCTTTCAAGTACAATAGCCTCAACAGTAACCCTGACTTATCCTGCAGTACCAGCGATCTCCTTAATTCATCCAACATGCATAGCTCCCAATGGAAAGATATCGCTTGGTCCAGGAACAGCAGGATTGGAATTTAGCCTGGATGGCAGTGCATTTACATCTTATCCTGCATCCGGCTTTGTTGTAAATGCCGGTAATCATATGCTTGCGGTGAGAAGTGTCGGCGGATCATGTGTGACAACGACAAGCATTGTAATAAATTCAGCACCTAATGCGCCGGCAACGCCAACATTTACACTTACTCAACCTACATGTACTATTGCCACCGGCAGCCTCGTACTCACCTCACCCACGGCAGGTTTTGACTTCAGCCTGGATGGCGGTGCGTTTACACCTTACCCATCCACCGGGTATACTGTTAGTGCAGGCTCCCATAGTTTAACTCTCAGGAATAATACAGGTTGTGTTACTTCGATAGATGTAGTCATTAATCAACCGCCTACAACGCCGGCTCAGCCAATTGCATCTGTGATAGATAATTGCGACGGCACATCAACGCTGACTGCATCAAATTATTCAGGAACATTATTATGGAGCAATGGCGCAACTACTGCGACAGTTACCGTAAATACATCTGGAAATTATTCAGTAACTCAATCCCTAAGTGGCTGTACCAGTGCTGCAAGTAACGTTGTAACGGCTTCGCCGAAAGCAACACCTCCCGCACCTACTGCAAGTGTTGTTGACAATTGTAACAACACATCGGTGCTTAGTGTAAGTGGAGTTGTGAACGGCGGAACAATATTGTGGAGTAATGGAAATACTTCAAACTCTGTTATTGTTAATACAAGCGGAAGTTATTCGGTTACACAATCACTGAATGGATGTATAAGTGCACCCAGTGCGATCACTGCATCACCAAAGAATTCTCCACCTGTTCCTACCATTACTGTTTCCGATAATTGCAACGGCACTTCCGTATTGACGCCAGGTGGAATTGTAAACGGAGCATCTGTTTTATGGAGCAATGGGAGTACAGGCAGCACATTAACTGTAAATACTTCCGGAAACTATTCAATTGCACAAACCGTTAGTGGTTGCACCAGCACCAGCACTACAGTTACAGCCTCGCCAAAGAATACACCTGCAGCACCTGTAGTTAACGTTACAGATAATTGTGACGGCACATCAACACTGACTGCGTCAAATTATTTAGGAAATCTTACATGGAGTGATGGATCAACAACGAATGCGATCACTGTAACCAGTCCAGGAAGTTATTCAGTGTTCCAAACAGTTAATGGTTGCAGCGGCCAGCCGAGTGCTACTGTTACTGCCTCGCCAAAGACAGTGCCTCCTTCACCTGTGCTTACAGGTATTAATAATTGTAATGCCACAACTGTTCTGAATGCAAGCGGTATTATAAACGGAGCAGCTTTATTGTGGAGCAATGGCGCCACAACCAGTTCGACTATCGTAAATACAGCGGGAACTTATTCATTAGTGCAAACGGTTAATGGTTGTGCAAGTACACCCGCGTCAATCACAGCATCACCTGCTGCATCATTATCTTCACCGGTAATTAACGTAGTCGATAATTGTAACGGTACTTCCGTACTCACTGCAACAGGATTAGTAAACGGAGCAACACTTTCGTGGAGCAACGGTGCTGTGAGTAACCCAATAACTGTTACTACAAGCGGATCGTACTCAGTTATTCAATCGATGAGCGGATGTACCAGTGCGCCAAGCGTTGCAGTGAATGCTTCTCCACGTACTACGCCACCAGCACTTATAGTAAACGTAACTGATAACTGCGACGGTACATCAGTGCTTACTGCAAGCGGAATAACCAACGGTGCATCTGTATTGTGGAGTAATGGATCAACCGGAAATTCATTGACAGTAACCAGTCCCGCAACTCTTTCAGCAATACAAACTGTTAATGGTTGTACCAGTGCTGCCAGTGCCTCTGTAACTGCGTCTCCCAAGAATATTCCTGCAGTACCTGTAGTTAATGTTGTAGATAATTGTGATGGAACTTCGGTATTAACTGCATCTAATTATACCGGAAGCCTGTTGTGGAGTAATGGGGCATCTGCAGGCACTATAACAGTTACTACTGCAGGCAGCTATTCTGTAAGCCAGAATATAAATGGATGTATAAGTGCACCTGCTTCTGTTAATGCAGCACCTAAACTTGTTCCTGCAGCTCCTCTTGTAAATGTTGTAGATAACTGTAACGGAACATCAATACTAACTGCTTCAAATTATTCAGGATCGTTGTTATGGAGCAACGGGTCATCATCGGCTGTTATTACAGTATCTGCACAGGGTAATTATTCGGTTACGCAGAGTTTAAACGGGTGTACCAGTGCCGGTGCATCTGTAACTGCTTCCCCAAAGAGCATTCCGTCATCACCAACTGTAAATGTTATTGATAATTGTGATGGCACATCTGTTTTAACTGCGACAAATTATTCAGGAAGTTTATTATGGAGCAATGGATCAACCGGCAATAGCATTACTGTAAATAATGCAGGCAGCTATTCAGTTGCGCAAACTGTTAACGGCTGTACCAGTACAAATGTTTCTGCTACTGCATCACCACGGACAAAGCCATCTATGCCTGTAATAAATGTTGTCGACAATTGCAATGGTACATCAGTATTAACCGCTGCAAATTATACGGGCAGTTTATTGTGGAGTAATGGATCAACTGCGAGTTCAATTACAGTAAATTCAGCGGGCAATTATTCTGTGGCACAAACCATTAATGGATGCAGCAGTACGAATGCTGTAGCAACTGCTGCTCCGCGAACTACGCCTGCTGCACCAGTTTCTTTAATAGCACAACCAACATGTTCTATACTCGTTGGCAGGGTAACTGTTACAGCGCCTATGGGCAGCGGGTTAAGTTATAGTATTGACGGCGTGAATTACCAGGGTACACCTGCATTCAATAACATTACACCAGGCAACTATAACCTTACAGTGAAGAATAACAACGGATGTATTTCGCAGCCTACGAGTGTTATTGTCAACCAGCCAATTTCTTCAGTTGTTGCTTCTGCAACAGCACCGACAATTCCATGTGAGCAAGTGACAGGAAGCATATTTGTTTCTGCTCTTAATGGAGCAGCTCCTTATTCATACAGCCTGAATGGCGGACAGTTCGGAACGTCGAATGTTTTCGCGAACTTAATTCCAGGACCATACCAGGTGATGGCGAAAGATGCAAATGGTTGTATTACCACGCCTGTGAGTGTTGTGCTGAGTAGAATTCCGGCATTTAGTTTTGATGTGAATGTTGATAAAACATCTGTATTGCCGGGGACAACAGTGCACCTGAATTCATCTGCGAGTACGACGTACAGTGTTGTATCATGGAGTCCTTTAAACCTGTTCCCTTCTCAAAGCAGTTTGTCGCAAACAATTAGAGCAGATAGTTCTGTAAATATTACTGTAATTGCAAAATCTTCAGCAGGATGTTTGGATACAGCATCGATCAGTCTTGCCGTGATACCGATCGATGGTCTTTTTATTCCCTCTGCATTTACACCAAATGGTGATGGTAAGAATGATGTGCTGCGGGTATTAGGTTCTAATATCGTAGATCTTGATTTCCGTGTGTTTAACCGTTGGGGCCAACTGGTGTTTAGCAGCAACGATCCTGCAAAAGGCTGGGATGGAACACTCGCTGGAAAAGCACAGGCTCCTGATGTATTCGTATACGTTGCCGTTGCTAAAATGAAGGATGGCAAAACGCTAACTAAAAAGGGAACTGCAACTCTTATCAGGTAATCAGTACAGGTTTTTTTTCATCGTGTGGTGAGGAATATTCACTTCAAAGAATTGTTTACCATCTATCATATACCCGCATTTTTCATAGAAGGAGAGTACTGAATCGCGGGCATGCATCATCAATGTGCGATAACCATTTTCTTTAGCCACTTCTTCAGCAAAAGATACTATCGCTGCTCCAATTCCTTTGCCCTGCAATGCCTGCGATACTGCCATTTGCCTTAGCTGGAGCACATCTTTATCGACGCGTGAGAGCACGCAGCAGCCGATTATTTCACCTGATTCAAAAGTACCGATCAAAATATCTTCCTTTTCTTTTTGCCAGTTAATGTATGTCTCCGGTATTCCGATAGGTTTCAATAAAACATGCAGACGGAGGTTTATCATTTGCTGGTACTCTTCACTATTGTGTTCAATTATCCTGACATCCATAATTATCATTGATAATGGACGAAATTAAATCACAGGACGCATCATTCGGCTGCCAGCTTCACAGGTAGTCCTACAGTACGTAAAACGCCGGTCAACATAGTTTTGAAGATCAAATTAAAAAAGCTGCTGTTTGGCTTTCTTTCAAAATCACAGTCTGCAGATCTTGGAGCTTCGCCCTTTGCCGGGTTATTATTTTTTATCAGGAAAGTATTGCCGATAAAACTAGTCACATGTTTTTTCTTTTGCCTGCCATTTGCATCCAGCGTATCTTTTAAAGGAGTAAGATGGAGGTCATTATATAGCATAAGAACTGTTCCTTTTGCGCTGCGGTTATTGCCTTCCACGTGAGCCGATGCATGGTTCATTACTCCTCTCTTTACAACAAAACTGCTCATGGCAGGTGTAAAGGAATTGATAGTTGATCCTTCAAGCCTGCCCATTGTTACATCTGCAATAAAATGTCCGTTTGTTTTATCAGCAAGGTCAAAGTTGATCTTTAATGTCACAGGAGATACGTGCATGAAATTCCCGGAGCCTGAGAAAGTTGCCATCCGTTGCTGTTTTATCTGCTCAGGCATGTTTGTGGCATTGGTAATAGTGCCATTAATGTTGTCGAAGAATATTTTTCCTGTTTGTTGCACATTGGGATGGTATTCTTCATAACTAAAGCTGCTGTTTTCAATATCGATCTTTCTTACGTTTATCGGTAAATGCATTTCCAACAGCAATTGGTGCGGATAGTTATCCATTTTTGCATTGGGAGGTTCGGGTAATGACAGGTCAAAATAGGCGCTGGCATTAAGATGGTCAAACAATATATTATCCGCGGTCAGCCGTTCAAAATTGACAAGGTCCCACCATTCCATGCCGGAACATTTTATCCGTGCTGCCTTAATGTTATACATCTCCTTGGCATACTTTAACTGCTGCAGAAAGTTTTTCTTTCCACCGTTCGGCTCAAAGGAAACGTTTGTCGCAAGCAGGGAATGATTAACAGCATCTATTGATACATCTTTCAAATGATAGGTGTATAAATTATTTGCTGTAATTGTTTTGTAGTCGGATAAATGAATTTTTGCTTTTTTTGCAAACAGCACCCTGTCTTTCTCATATTGTGTTGATGAATCCAAAAGAACATCTGAAATATTAATGTCTGCTTTCCCGATGTTTGTCCTTTTACTTTTTTCTCCAGTATAGTGAATAGTTACTGCCGCATCGTTCACCGTTATTTTATCCACAGCAAAGTGTGTCAGTATATTTTTTACGCGCTGGTATAACGTTCCCTTTTGCTTATCATTTTTGTTGTACGCTCTTTCATTGTGGTATATATCAATAACAGGATTATCGATGCGGATACTCTTAAGGTCCCAATTCTTTTTTGAAAGAATATCATCGATATTAATTCCGTCAATGTGCAAATTGTGAAAGACGATTTTAAATACATCATCGGGGGCTTTGTGGTCCGCATCCAGTTTTTTCATCGCCTCAAAATCAGGAATAATTGATGCGTTTATAACCGTGACCTTTGATTGAAGTATATCGGTTACAATACTATCCGATTGAAATGAATACAATCCGTCTGATCCCTTTGCCACCAGTTCTTTTAATTTGGCTTCAAGAGAGGGTTCAACATCAAGGACCTTTCCAACCGGATCTTTTTCTTTTGAGGGTTCAGCCTTTACCTCGTTGGTTCCTAACGATACCCTGATAAATAAATACCCGCCTGTAACAATAATGCCTATCAGAACAATAGCCGCAGTAAGCTTCTTCATCCAAAGAGAAAACCAAATTTTACACCAGTAGTGCAGGGTAGTTAAAAAGGGACACTAATATTGTCATTGGTAGGTATTTTCTACAATCAACTCCACAACACCATTCAGGAGGATACAAAATAAAGAAGCCTAAATTTTGAATTTAGGCTTTGTACCGAGGAGCAGACTTGAACTGCCGACCTCAGGGTTATGAATCCTGTGCTCTAACCAGCTGAGCTACCTCGGCTAATCATTTTTAAAGTCCGCAAATGTAAGGAGAAACGGCAAGCGTTACCACAGTAAAACAGGTAAATTATCGTAAAAAACCAGGGAGCAGAGAACTCCTGGGAAATCTTACTTGTACTTATTTTCTTTTACTCTATGGCAAATTACTTCAACCGAAAAACTGAATGCCAGCGCAAAAGCAATTCCCTGCCAGATGGATTGCTCTTTTACAAAAGCAACAATCATCATCACAAAGCAAAACAGGCTTACCATCACGGTAAGTGCATTCTTTTCGGTTAAGTATTTTTTCATTTTGGAGATTTTACACGAAGCAATTCGAACGGAGGCAAATATAGGCTGCACGTCGGTTTCATTTCATTGCCTGTCGGTGGACGGGTGAAAATAATCGT